>Ga0163149_10003616_pt1 | contig 17452 bp, 15 predicted proteins | sample OliLakLV19MP5G1_FD_148604 | JGI IMG/M metagenome (GOLD analysis project Ga0163149, IMG submission 148604) | Freshwater microbial mat bacterial communities from Lake Vanda, McMurdo Dry Valleys, Antarctica - Oligotrophic Lake LV.19.MP5.G1 | ecosystem: Environmental > Aquatic > Freshwater > Lake >...
TCATGGCAAAAGGTATGTTGGGAAAACATACGCTTGATGCTGGCTTGGGACAATTCGTGAATCAAGTCGTTCCTTGGGTTTGCGTCAAGCGTGGTGTCTACTATGGCAAGGTCGATCCAAACGGAACATCTCAAACTTGCCCTGACTGCGGAGCTAGGGTAAAGAAGGATTTGAGCGTGAGGATTCATGAGTGTCATGAGTGTGGTTCGGTAAAGCCAAGAGATATTGCAGCAGCCCAAGTAATAAAAGCCCGTGGTCTATCGGGTATTGAAATTGCGAGTGGAGCCGAGGTGTCGGGGGTATTGGAAACAATATCTAGACAACTGGCTACGAAGCTCGAAAGTCTCAAGAGTGATCTTGAGAAGCCCGCGCTGTACTCGTAGAGTCAGCGTCGGGAGAAGTCACCTAGAAATCTGATTAGAGTTTGCGAAAAAGTAGCCAGCGCAAAGACATTGGTGGTTGTCGATCGGTGGGAAATAGATCTCGCCCAGTTGCCCAGCTCGTAAACCATTTAGTCGGTGGCCATGCCTCGGCGGGTAGGTTATGGCGTTCGTATTCAAAAGCTGGTTCGTTAGAAACTAACTCCAGTGGCAGATTTTCGGTGACTGTAAAAAGTTCTTGAGGGGTGATGATAAATGACCAGGCAACTTGTGACAGTTGGCGGATTATGGTATCAGGCTCATAGCCTTGCACCGCAATAAAGCTGCTGACAAGTAATATTCCACCAGGCCTAAGCGATTCAGCCATCCGTGTGAGTAAAAGTCGGACTTGATCGAGGTTACGAAAATGGGAAATCACTTCGGCGGCGATCGACATTTGGTAATAGCTGGAGCGGATCGGAGTGTCGGCACTGAGCACATCGCCCAAGGTGACATTAATTGGTAATCGATCTGACAAGGTGCGTAATTGATCGACAAATATTGGGGCTAGTTCTAGAGCATCAACAGGGTGTCCCAATTTCGCTAGGGGTAACGTATTACGTCCAGGGCCTGAACCGATGTCTAAAATTGGAGCAGTGCGATCGCTCAGTTCGGCGGCGATCGACATCACCTTAGCATCGGGATAGCTGCCAAACAGTGGGCCTGATCGATTCTGCACCCAGCCTTCATATTTCGCCTCGGTTGTGGGAACGATCGCTCTGACTTGAATCTTGAGTCCACTAGTCAGTCCTTGCATGGGATTGGGGGGATCGTAGCGAAATACGAGGCGTGAGTATGGTGATGCGGCGAATCCTTCTTGCAGTCGTTGTGTGATGATCTCGTGCAGGGAGTTTGATTCTTGAGGCGTGAAATCCTGCCCTAGGGCAACTAATAAAGCATCAATCTGTTTGATGTATCGATCGCCTAGACTCGGTATGCAGGGCAAAACCAACTCACCTCTAGCCCCAGTCAGGCTCTTAACTTTGTAAACCGCAAGTCGCTCTAGGCTGGCGGGATCGGTAATAATTTCGGGGATATCTTGAACCACAGAAGAATAAGTTGGGTAAGGATTTTTACTTGAAGTTCTAGCGATTTTGGCTACACAGTTCGGCGATCATGCGATTAGCTTGAGAGCCGTAACTGCCACCAAATAAATTGTAATGATTGAGAATATGGTAAAGATTGTAAAGGGTTTTGCGCTGCCTGTAGCCAGAATCAAGCGGAAATGCTCGATTGTAAGCGGCATAAAACTCAGAAGGGAAGCCACCAAATAGCTCTGTCATGGCAATATCGACCTCTCGATCACCAAAGTACAAAGCTGGATCGTAAATGATCGGCTCACCTTGAATGGAAAATCCTGCATTGCCACTCCACAGATCGCCATGTACCATTGATGGCTGGGGCTGATAGTCTCGAAAAAAAGATGGGATTACGGCAAAAAACTGTTCGATCGAAGTACTAGAACGAAATCCCCGACGTTGTGCCAATTGCAACTGATAGCCCAAACGGTGCTGCATGAAAAACTCGACCCAATTCTCTGACCAAGGATTAATTTGAGGTGTGGAGCCAATTGTGTTTTGTTGCTGCCAGCCAAATTTGGGACTGCTGATGCGGTGTAACTCGGCGAGTTGTTCACCCATGCGGCTCCAGTTTTGCTTGCCCCCTAATTCGATCAACTCGATCACGATGTAGGAGTCGCCAGATTCACAAACACCAAAACACAAAGGTTGCGGTACGCGAATTGTCTGAGTTACGTGCATTTGCGACAATGCGATCGACTCTGCTTCAAACATTGCCACTTTCTCTGCGACATTTGTTTTAACAAAGAAACTGCGTTTGCGATCTGCCACAAGATAAGCCTGATTGATGCTGCCTCCAGAAATCGAGGTACGTCGATCGATCTCAAATTTGGTTTCTGTGACTTCGGATATTCGATCGGAGATTTCTTGCCACATTGCTAATCAGGAGTAATTTACTGTCAAGGGTTAGGAGAATACTGTTAGGCGAATTATATCCATCCCGAAGTAAGCTGCCTGAGTACGAATACTAGATGGCTAAACCCCTTTATGATTCAATATTCATTTTGATTTTAAATCATTAGCTCAATCTCGCTCTTTTGGTAGACAGATACTTTTGCAAATTTACTTAAAATTTAATCATTAAAGCGATCGATCGATTAAATAAAATTAGAGAGGAGAAGCATTATGAAATTTAGCCCTAAAAAAAGTATCACTCTATCTTTCTGTCTTGCCTTTTTTGGTGCGACCTTTAATGTCCCTATCAGAGCTGAAGTATTTGATACCAGTACAAAGATTGTAGAGTCAAATTCTGAAGTCAATTTCTCAGGACAAATTCCAGAAATAAACTCAGAATCACCAAGCAAAATATTTGATGAATCTTTAGTTCCAAATCAATCACAGTCCCTCCAAGCTCAGTTAGTATATCCAGAAAATCCTGTGAATACTATCGATCGAATTGATGATTGGTCATCTGTAATCCCGATAGAGACACCTCTCAGTGAACCTGATGAGCCTAGCACAACGGCAAAACCCGAATCGAATAAGGCTGGTCAACTAGCACAATCAGCTCCAGCACAGGGAGATGAACTAGTAGCATTTAGACGTACTCGCGGTGGATATAGCTACGTCGGAATCGCTGGGAACTTTGGGATTACAGGTGATAGCGACTTGGGTGGCAGAAGTTTGGCGATCATCAGCAAAATCGGACTCAGTGAGTCATTCTCGGTAAGACCCAGTGTTTTATTTCTCAGTAACTTCGCGACGTTCTTGATTCCAATTACCTACGATTTTGCTCCACGCACAGTGTTTGGTCCCGATTTTGCTCTGGCTCCTTATCTAGGCGGTGGCATTGCGATTAAAACTGGCTCTGACAATACGTTCGGCCCTTTAATTACGGCTGGTGTCGATCTACCAATTTCTCGTACTTTCACCGTGACTGCGGCAGCAAACCTCTCATTCTTGCGCCGAACTGACTTTGGCATACTTGTGGGAATCGCTTATAACTTCTAAGCATCGATAACGCAACATCCAGTATCGTTTCAGACTACAGAAAATCAGTTATTTATTATTAATCTAGGAGAAATATGAGCGATTTAATTGTGATTGGGTTTAAAGATGAGACAAAGGCAGATGAAGTGCTTCTTGATTTGATCAAACTCGAACGCGAGTATCTCATTAGTCTTGAAGATGCGGCGATCGTGATCAGAAACAAAGATGGCAAAGTTAAAGTGAAGCAAACCCAAGAATTAGTTTCTTCTGGGGCATTGAGTGGAGGTTTTTGGGGACTGCTCTTCGGTTTTATCTTCTTCAATCCATTACTTGGTTGGGCGGTTGGGGCTGCGGCTGGCGCTCTTTCAGGAGCTGTGACCGACATTGGCATTGACGATAACTTCATTCGAGAAGTTGGAAGCACAATTGAACCAAGTACATCTGCTATCTTTTTTCTGATCAGAAAATCCACCCCCGATAAGGTTTTAGAAGACCTGAGCAAATTTGAGGGCAAAGTTCTAAGAACTTCATTGTCGAAAGAGGATGAAGCAAAACTACAAGCAGCGTTAACGAAAGCATAACTTTTCTGCTCAGCCTCATACTTTCCCGATCATAAGAATAGGTTTATTGATTGTCATGTTACTTACTGAAATGAATCTTGCCGATTTGATCCTACTTGAGCGATTTCGGATCGATCGACTGCGTAACTTTTTTGCGGAAAGTTTATTAAAGTGCATTATTTACGTCGATCATCACAATCTCTTGACTATTCACTGTCCAGATCCTCAGATTGTTGATACTTTGCTAATCGAAATCGAAGATTTGTGCGATCACGCTTGGCTAATTTTGGGGGTTGAAGCGATCTCCCTGTTCCTTGCCAAAGAAGAAATTTTCCGCGTCGGACATTGTAGATTCGATCGAATTTACTAGGGCTGTGGCACTGAGTTCGATAAACATTTACCAAGGAGTCAATTTCATGATCGAAAATCTAGTTGAGGCTGAATATACAGTTCATGATTTGATCCGTGGGCGTTGGAGTCCTCGCGCCTTCTCAAATCGTACCGTTGAAAGAGATAAGTTGTTGGTTTTATTAGAAGCCTCACGTTGGGCAGCCTCTTCTTACAATGAGCAACCGTGGAGTTTTATAATTGCCTCCAAAGACGAACCCGCAGAATATGCCAGTCTCCTCAGTTGCCTGATTGAGTTCAATCAATCATGGGCACAGAATGCCCCTGTGCTGATGTTGTCAGTTGCCAAACTCCACTTTGACGAAGACGGAAGAGAAAATCGCCATGCTTTCCACGATGTCGGAGCAGCATCTGGTAATCTAATAAATCAGGCAATCTCGCTAGATTTGTTTGCCCACCAAATGGCAGGGTTTGATGTTGAGAAAGCTCGATCGATCTTTGGTATTCCAAAGGGCTGGGAACCAGTGGCAATGATCGCGATCGGGTATTTGGGCGATCCGCAGACTTTACCCAAATCGTTACGAGCAAAAGAATTGGAACCCAGAACCCGCAAACCACTAACTGACTTTGTGTTCATGGGTAAATGGAATCATCCATCAGACTTGGTAACGGACTGAAAAAATTTCGATCCGATCTAGAGTTTCTGAACTGATGATCGGGTAATGAGAACAAGCTGGCAAAATGAGAATTGCTGAACCTTTTGAGGCTTAAACTTGAGGTTCAAGGCCAGCAGCACGAAGCTGGGCGATCAAAATTTCATTGCTTTGACGCTCTTGGTCTGCCCGTTGGCTTTCTTGCTCAGCCCGTTGGCTTTCTTGCTCAGCCCGTTGGCTTTCTTGCTCAGCCCGTTGACGCTCTTGGTCTGCCCGTTGGCTTTCTTGCTCAGCCCGTTGGCTTTCTTGCTCAGCCCGTTGATGTTCTTGGTCAGCCCGTTGGCTTTCTTGGTCAGCCCGTTGGCTTTCTTGGTCAGCATATTCAAAACCAGTTGGCAATAGATTACCTGCCGTATCCCACCAACGCAACCAAGGCAGTTCTAAGTTTTGATAGCGTCCATGCCAAATTCCAAGTTCTACGCCTAGACCCTCGATCGAATAGTGACCTCGATCGTTGGCTGGCAAAAGTTCAAACCGATTGGCAACGTGTCGATACATTTCTACGCTGCCTTTTTTGACTTCATAGATGCCATAAAATGCGGGACGAATCACCTGCTCGTAAACAAAAAACTTGCCTGTCCATGGTGTTCGATCGCGCTCTTCGGAGCCATTGCCAGAGACAAATTCTAAAATAATCAGGGGTGCGATAAATTCTTGCCACAACACATAAGACCGTCGCGGTTCGCCATTTAGGGTGGGCGGAACATTGGGTACATAAAACCAGTCGGGGGCTTCTGCACCTTTTTCGGGTGGATCGGTCATGCGCCAATAGATCCCAGAGTCTTGCCCGATCGCATATTGTCCGTCGGGATATCTTTGTTGCAGGAAAGGTGTGAGTGAATCTGTAAGTAGGATACTTTGGGGATGTTCTTGGAAATTTTTCACAAACGTGCCATCCGATTCGGGTAGTTGTGTGTGGTCGGGTAGCGTTACAGGATGTGTAGAGGGGTCGATAGTAAAAGTCATGACCTTAGCCCTATGTTTAATTTTTAGTATCTCATATCTGTTCTGACTGAATGGATCGCAGATTTAACCAATTTCTTCCTGCACGCCAATAAAAATCCCAACAGAGAGCAATCACGAAAATCTGCGGCGGTGTGGGCGAAAATTTCGGCAAGGCGAGAATTAGGAGATTTCCCTTAAAGAATCTACCCAGTCCCCTGCCCCCACTTCGACAAGCTCAGTGCATCGCAATTCTGGGGGTTCTGAAATCAAAGTCCCCAGAATTGGGGATTTAGGGGCTTCGGAATGGGTAATTTTTTTACCAGAAACCGCCTTGGAGGAATTTGTTCAACAAATTTTAAATGAGCATAGAGGGGATCGAACCCCCGACACCCAGGACCGGAACCTGGTGCTCTATCCACTGAGCTATATGCCCTAACTGCATTATCATATCGCATCTGGACAAAAAAAGAGACACTGCATCCAGTGTCTCTCGGTATAACTTTCAGTGACGAAAGTCTTGTTTAGCGATCGAATGAGTGAGGTCTATCTAAAAGGCGTGTTGTTGTTGTTTAGGACTTTTTGAACTTCTGTACCAGGCTGATAGGTGTAGCCATACTGAGATCGATCGCTGTCATCAAGAATGCGTGGTGTGACAATAATGATCACCTCATTACGAGTGTTTTCTGTAGTTGTACGGCGGAACAACTGTCCGATCAGAGGCAGATCGCCGAGGAAAGGTACTTTCTGCACAGTCTCGCGATCTGTGTCTTGAATTACACCTGACAGAATCAGAGTTTGGTTATCTCTGAGGCGAACTTGTCCAGAATTCAGCGATCGAGATATCAGCAGTGTAACTTCGTTAAAGCCAGCACCCTGATTAACCTGAATCGATCGACCAGGCACAGAGACAACAGGCGCGACAGACATGTTGATGAAACCGTTATCATCAATTCGATCGACCTTAACATTCAGAGTTAAACCAGCGTTGCCGATATTTACTCTTGAAGTCGAAAGGGTTTGACCGTTGATATTCTGAAATTCTTGGATAATACCGCGAGATACTTCTTGAACGAGACTGACTACAGCAGTTTCACCCTCTTGTACGGTCAAAGTCGGATCGGTGAGAACTTTAGCATTTCCAGTTTGGATTTGGAATTGCAACTGAGTCAAGAACTGCTTAGGATACTGGAACAGCCCTGGCAAAGAGTAAGCAAACTGTGCCGCCTGACCAATCGTCGCTGGGAGCGCAGCAACCGCCGAAGTCGCGATCACAGGATTGCCAGATACAGGATCTAACAGCAGTGGAGTATTAGCATATGCACCATTTTTGAGTGCTGGTGGTAGACCTGGCAAGTTGGCATTGATCTGTCCACCTGGGTTGAGGTAGTAACGCGCCGCAGTACCAGTCGTAGCTCCTGCCGCTTGTTGGGCTGGAGTTAAGCCCGAAATACCCGGCTCAAGTGGACTGCCACTAGCACTAAAAGGCGAACCAGGCTGATTTATAGTCTGGGGCACAAATGTACCTGTGACTGGATCGCGAACCAGTTGAGTACCATCTGGGTTTGTAAACAACGGTGCACCTGCATTAGGATTAGTCACAATCGGTCTACCTGTTAAACCTGTTGATGGTCCTCTCGCAGGTGTATTTTCACCGAAGTTAACTGTGGCAACACCGTCGTTGACATTGAAGAAGGTGTCATTGATCCCAAATGAACTATTCGCTCCAGTGCGCTGAGTGGCATTCAAGTTAACATCAACAACTCGGACGTTGACAGCCACCTGACGCTTGCGAATATCCAGACGTGCGAGCTGTGCTGCTGCCAATTCCACCTTGCTGGGCGAGCCAACGAGAGTAACCGAATTAGTCCGATCTTCAGCCACGACCTGCAAACCTCGTAACAATGGTGGCCCATCAGGAGAATCTGGAAGTCGATCGACCGTAACGTTGGTTTCGTTGCTGGTTTGGGTTTGCACCAAACTCGCAGCAGCACCGATCGCCGTGGTTGTCGCCAGTGTAACTGGGCGCGACCGCACAACCGATCTCTCAGCTCCTAGGGCAACGAGGAAGTTAGCAGCTTCAGGGGCAGTGATTTGATTGAGGCGATAACTGCGTGACACGATATTACGCACACTGTTTGGTAGTCTCGCGGCGACAAAAATCGTGCGTCCCATGCGGTTAGCATCCAAGCCAGTCAGTCTCAAAACATTGTTAAAGACATCTTGGGCGGTTTCATTCTCAATATCCAGAGAAATTCGATTGTTGATTCCACCTGTCGTAGCCGTTGCCCCTGCGGTTGGAGCCGCACTGTCATCGGCAAAAACAACGTTCATGCCAGCGACACGAGCGATCAAAGTGAGTACGTCACGCACAGGAGCTTCTCGGAGCGAAATCCGTGGCACACGCTCAGCACTACCAAGATCGATGATGTCTGACCGCAGGTTGTAGTTACTTACCGAGATATCACCAACAGGAGGTGGAACTGGTCGGCGCTGAAACGGTGGCACAACACCTTGAACGCGCCCAGGCAACTGAGGTTGAACCCGCGTCGAGGCTGGTGGCAGTGGTCGCCCTGCGGAGGCAGGAGGAATTTGGGCTAGTTTGAGTCGATCGTTACTGGGAATGATCGTGATTTTGGACTGGAACAAAGGCGTTACCTTGCTGCCAGTCGGATTAGATACGTTTACTTCTCTAGGATTGGCTTGAGCAAACTTATTCGAGATACTTGGCTTAACTGCAACAGGCGCACTCGTAGAAATGCTGAACACCATGCCACTAGGAACATTGCTGGATTTGACTAAATTTTTAATCGCAGCAGCATCATTAACCGTAACTCTGACTTGAACTTTGTCAGATGCGATCTGAGTTGCTTCGATCGAACTGATGCCAGATGCAGGATTAGTCTGGGCGAAGGTAGCATTGCCGTTACTGAGTTTTAACTGCACCCCACTGATCGTGGCGATCCAGGTTTTCCCCTGATTGGTGTACGAAACTTGTGGTCGATTGTTATTGGCGAAATTCAACATCAACTGGAGTCGATTGCCAGCCAAATTGGTTTTAATGTTAGTAATTCGACTGTTGGCAGCACGACTAGCTTGGGCTGAAGGTGCAAGCATTAAAACTTGAGGGCAGACAGTTGCCGCGATTAGCCAGCACGCTAATGATTGACGATTCATGATCATAAATTTAGACTCCTCACTTAAACCACTAAACAAGTGAAATATGATAGACGATTTGCTCCTTATTGGATCGATAAATTCAAGCAGAAATTCATCAAATATTAGGTAATCAAACGTCTAGATGAAATTCCCGACAATCCTCGCCTCTACTACTTAGCAGGAGCGACAGGTGCAGGGGCTTTAGCTGCTTCGGCGGCTTTGATTTCCGCTTCGCTAAATGGCACATATGCCTCCAACAGGAAGCTGATAGTTAGCAATGGTGGCAGTGTCGCCAATATTGCTCTCTGCTGCTCAGGTGTCACCTTACTGTTAGCAACTGGAGTCAATTTAACATTGGTACTCTTGATCATCTTGATGTTTTTAACCACCAGTTGAGGTTTGAGTAACTCCAGGTTTTGCATAATTTTGATCGCGTCTGGATAGGGCGCAGTGAACTGGACATTGAACGTCCGAGTTTGATACTGAGCACCTGCACCAGCCGCCACCGCAGTCGCGGGTCGAATCTCTTCTAGAACATTCTTGATTTCGATCGAAGTTGAGCCATTCGATAGACTTACTGTGGCGGGGAAGCGCGCACTAAGATCTCGAACTAAAGTATCGATGTTGTCAGAACTGGGCAGCAATGCCAAAACAGCCTGATTTCTCTGCTTGGCGGCATCAATTTTTTGGCTGAGGTCGCCCTTGCTATTTACCTGTTGGGTTTTTTGACCAATACTGGTATTTTTGGCAGTAATGTCGCCCTCTAGCTTCGTGATGTTATCAAACCCAGGCTGAATATTATTCACATATAAAAATCCAGCACCAATCACACCAATGGCCCCAAGCACAATACCTAAAATCTTAGCGGGAATTTGGCGACCAAAAAGGATTAAACCTCCCGATCCACCTTCGTCAAAATCTGAAGATCCAATACTAGCTGTCATTACATTACTCCTTTTTCTTGCAGCAATTTGATTCTTTGGACTAGCCCTTCTGCACCTGAATTTTGCAGTTGTGGTAACAACTTAGTTGCAGGTTCTGAGGTTAAGGTTGCCCCAATCTCAAAATCGATTAAAGTCACTCTTACATCTGGTTTTTCAGGCTGGAGCTTGGCAAATCTAATCGTGGCTTTAGCTGGATCGAGATATGGTGAACTCTGAAGTAGGAGAAGAGTATCGTTAATATCGTTAAAACTAGTTGCTTGACCGACCAGAGTAATGTCTTTAGCTGTCTGATTGATGCTATCAACCTGAACGCCAATAGGTAAACGTTGCCTGACTTCTTGCAACACGGCGGAGGCAGGAATATCGCCAACAAACAGAGTCACAAGTTGATTAGTCTGATCTTCGATCTCCTTAATTACCGTTTCTGAGTTTGCCAACTCTTTTAACTTGGCATCCAGTGCAGTTTCTTGGGCTGTCAGCGTAGTTACCTGAGATTGGAGTTCGGTTTCCCTGTAAGAGACATAAAAATATGCCCCGCCAGCGATTGCCAATAACAAGCCAAACACCGCTCCACCATAGATCAGCCACTGGGTATCCTGAATGGGTACGCTTGCTGCTGCCTCTTTCTCAGGATCGATTCGATCGCTCAGAAAATTAATATCTAAACTGTACATAAAATTAAGCCTCTCTTACACCTAAACCTAAAGCGATCGATAATCCCAAACGCTCTTGGAGTGAGATCTCTTGATCGGTGCTCACAGATAGCGATTCCAACGGATCGACCTGAATTGCCGCCACACCGAGACGCTGACTAAAAAACTCATTGAGTTGACCAATACAAGCGCCTGGTCCAGTGAGGAGAAGCTGAACGACATCCGATCCAGCCGATTGGCTAGTGTGGAAGTCGATCGAACGGCGCAACTCATCACCGAGGTCGCCCAGTACCCGCAAGATTGCGGCATCACCTGGGTTAGTGCTGACCATGCCCGCTAGCCCTGCCGTATCCATCGTTTGAATTGGCACATTCATCGCTTGCAGCATATCCATATCGGTATTGCGACGAGGCGGCAAGTTGATCGCACGCAATTGGGCATTTTGAATCTGTGCCGTGCCGATGCCGACAGTCCGAGAAAACTGCGGTACGCCATCTACGGCGATCGTAATTTCGGTGGACTCATACTCAATATCAACAATCGCCACGGCTTCGGCAGCAGAGCTATATCGACTCAACTGCTCTTTGAGCGTCCTGATCAAGGCAAAGCTTGTGACTTCGATAATATCAACACTCAATTGAGCAATTTCCATTGCTTGGAGATACATGTCAGTGACTTCTCGAGGAGTTGCCACCATCAGAATCTCTAGTCTTTCAATCCCGTCGTCATCTAAGCTCGTCCCTAGCTTTTGATAGTCCACATCAGCGTCTTCACGGGGGAATGGCAGATAGAGGCTGGCTTCCTGGTTTAGCACCATTTCACGCAGTTCAGCATCAGGAATTTCGGCGGGGAGCTTGATCAGGCGACTCACAGTTTCGCGACCTGGGACGGCTGTAGCCACACGTTTGGCAGAAATTTTATTTTCTGACATGAGGCTGCGAATGATCTCACCTAATTGAATTGGATCGCTGATGCGTCCTTCTTCCACAATTCCTTCTGGCAGAACCGCAGAAGCATGATTCACCAACTTGAACGATGACTGTCCTTTACGACGCAACTGCACGATATTAACTCGCTCGGAGTTGATCTCTATGCCGACGCCCTTCGGTCCGCCACCAAAAATACCCTTCAGATTACTGAACATAGATTTTTTTATGCTTAGAAAAGCGCAGTCTAACCACTAATGGAGGGATTATAGACCTATAGGGAACATTGTCAATAGGAATTAGCAAAATAATCGATCGATACCGTGCAATCTATTATTTATTAATAGCCATAAATAAGCTGATTTAATCTGATTTTTTGCTATTTACGCCAATTTTTTGCCATTTCTAGTCACTCATAGCTGTAAATTAATTTAAGCCAAACCAACTGAGGTAAGTCGATAAAATCACATCGCCAAAAAACAGGGCGCAAGTGGCTCCGATCGCTAAAAATGGCCCAAATGGAAATTCTTGCTTTTTGCCGAGTTTTTGCAGGGCGATCGCCAAGATACCGAGCAACGATCCCAATGCCGCCGCGACCAAGATCGATAGTAATAATTTTTCCCAGCCTAACCAAGCCCCGATCATGGCGGCAAGCTTAGGATCACCCGCCCCCATTGCCTCTTTGCCCAGCCAGACTCGACCCAAGAAGCGCATGATATCTAGTAACCAAATGCCCACTACTGCCCCAGTGATGCTCAGTAATAATCGATCGCTCCAACTAGTGTGCTTGAGTTCAGGCATCAAAACCATCATGCTCTGAAAAGCTACGCCTGCAACTAAACCAGACTGGGTTAAAACATTGGGCAATGTCATCGTGTCGAGGTCAATCACCGCCAAAGATAGCAGCCAGCTTAGGAGGAGGCAGTAACCAAGCATCACCAGCACAGGGGTAGAACCACCAAAGGCGATCGATACCCACCAAAATAAAATTGCTGTAATGCCCTCAATCAGGGGATAACGCCAAGAAACAGGCGTATGACAGTAGCGACATTTGCCCTTAATCAGAAACCAGCCCAAAATCGGGATGTTATCTTTGGGGGCGAGTTGTTTGAGGCAGGTGGGACAACGCGATGGCGGAAACAAAATCGATAATTCCGCAGGGACACGGTAAATCACAACGTTTAAAAAGCTCCCAACACTTGCCCCTAACACGATCGCGATTAACTGTAATCCCAGACTTTCGATATTTTCCATACTTAACGTCAAGCTAGAAACGTAGATCTTCAACCGACTGTAGCACCGTCATATCATCGGGCATGGAATATTTGGGGATGGCTGCCTGTAACACTGTGGGCAGATCGGAACTGGAGACTGAGTACTTGGGTATAGCTACAGCTTGGTTATATCCGCGCAAAACTTCGATCGATTCAGGCGTATTGATTTCACGTAGGGCACGAGCCGCCGAGTTACGCACAGCTCGATCGCCATCTTTGAGCATCGCTGATAAGTGAAACACCGCCTCATAAGAACCGATTTCACCCAAAGCCGTGGCAGCATCACAGCGCACTACAGGGAAAGGATCGTGCCGCATCAGATCGATCAGTAGGGGAATAGCTTCATCGATGCCCATTTGCCCCAAAGTGCGGGCAGCAACACTACGAGTATTGCTAGAGGGGTTTTTGAGCATGGTGGCTAAGGCGGTGGTGGATGGCGCACCAATTGCCCGTAGAGCTTGGGCGGCTTGGGATTGGACGCTGAGATCGGCATCTGTGAGTCGAGCGGCTAAAGCATTACAAGCCAGTGGCGATCGAATCTGGGCAAGTGCCCAAGCTGATTCAAACCGTACAGTTCTGACTCGATCTGACAATGACTGGATCAAAGCTGGGACTGCTAAAGGTGAGTTGATCTGACCTAAGGAGTGCGCCGCATGGATTCTGACTAGATCATCACCGTGTTTCAAGACATCGACCAGAGGTGATACGACTGGCAGACCGCCCCGACCTAAAGCTTTTGCCGCCGCCGCTTGGACTTGAATCGATCGATGGCGCAGCATTTTTACTAACCAGCCCACAGCTTCTCTATTACCGATGCAGGCTAAAGCCGTCGTAGCGTGCCAGTGCAGTTGTCGATCGGGATTTCGGGCAGCTTCGACTAAGCTGGAAATTGCCTGAGGCGATCGCAAATATCCCAGTGCTAGAGTCGCTTTTTTGGCTAAAGCCATATCATCTTGTTCCAGCCGCACGATCAGGTCTGGAACCACATTCTGTCTCGATCGAATCAACTTTTGTAAAGCTCTAGAGTATTGATCGGAGCGCGTAGCCGCATCAAATTCCGCCAAAATTGAGGCAATACCACCGATTTCTGGCGCAGATCTAGTTCGGGCGTTACTAGAATCGTTGGTACTGGCAAAGTTATCGGTAAATTCCACAGGTGAAACTCTGTAGTCACTTAGCTTCGGTGGCTCTAGCTTTTGTTTAGGATTAACTTTGCTCTTATCGAAATCATCCATAACCGCTAACCTACTGCAAGCTTGTCGTATTAAGGGATGTACAGCGAAACTAGATCGCTAAGATTTTGATTCATGATAGATCTCTTATTTTAATGCCTATGGCGATGTAAAAGTTATTCTACGTTAGAAGGCTCAAGTCGATCTCGATCGCAACCTAGACTAGAGAAGAGCGAAAATCTCCAGCAAGAAATAAATCATTCGATCGAGTCCAGTATTTTTTTGCTGCTAACCTAGAAAAATTACTTAGTCTAGGATCGGGCAAAATTCAATGCATAAAATCAAGTTAGTTATATAGATGAATCAACTTAGTAGTGCTTTTACCCTGTTTTTGAGTCTGTTGGTAGAAGCGATTCCGTTTTTACTCCTAGGCGTGCTGCTATCGGGTATGCTGCTGTTGTTTGTGTCAGAGCGAAAACTGATCGCGCTGATGCCCAAGCATCCTTTCCTAGGAGCATTGATGGGGAGTTTAATCGGTTTTTTATTCCCCGTATGTGAATGCGGCAATGTGCCTGTAGCAAGGCGTTTACTCATGCAAGGCGCACCTGCTTCGGTGGCGATGGGTTTTTTGTTGGCAGCCCCAACGATCAACCCTGTGGTAATTTGGGCAACTTGGACAGCATTTCGCGACCAACCAGAAATTGTCGTGTTGCGGGTGGTGCTGTCATTGTCGATCGCCACGATTATTGGTTCGATCTTCGGGATGCAAAAAGATATCCGTCCTTTTCTCCAACCCAGCCTGACACGCTATATGTTCAGCGATTTGGACAGCCCCGAACCAGCAGCTCAATCACCTTCTAATCTCTTGCAAACTGGAACTTTTTTTCTGGGTCAACCTGGAAAAAGCCTACAGTCAAGCGTTGCTACCTTGCCAGCTTTTGCCAATATCCCAGATCCGATCGAATCGAAACCGTTGGTCGATCGCTTGCAAATGCTGCTCGAAAATTCGGTAAAGGAGTTGCGCGAACTAGGTGGGATTTTAATTATAGGTAGTGCGATCGCCACGGTAATTCAGGTCGGCATTCCCAGAGAAATCATCATCAATCTGGGACAGGGCCAAATTAGTTCGATCTTGGCGATGATGTTACTTGCGGCGATTGTATCCATTTGTTCGACTGTGGATTCTTTCTTTGCACTCTCATTTGCCTCAACATTTACTAGTGGTTCTCTCCTTGCTTTTTTGGTATTTGGGCCGATGATTGACCTCAAATCGATCGGCTTAATTCTCACAATCTTCAAAAAAAGAGCTGTGTTCTATTTATTCTTGATCTCGGCTCAGCTTACTTTTCTAGCTTGTCTGTTTATTAATCTAAATGTTCGATAATCTCTCTAATCCCTAATATGACAACTATTCGATCGATGTCTCAACTCAAACCCTGGCTAGATGTAATGGCAATGGGGGCGTGGGGTCTATTAATGTTTAAGCTGTGGTTCACAGGGCAGCTTTATCTACTGATTCATCCTAATTACATGTGGATGGCTTTTGCCTCTGGTTTCGTGCTGATCGCGCTCAGCATTTTAGAAGGGTGGCGGATATCGCGGCAACGTCGCTATGTTGATGCCGAGCAACACTTCACACTAATCATGCCATCGCTTAGTAGCAGTTTGTTGTTGTTTGTGGCAATCGCAGGATTACTGATTACACCGCGTCCCTTTGCTAGCGATACGGCTTTACATCGGGGCGTGATGGATAGTTTGTCGATGACCCGCAATAAGCCTGAATCTTTTCGTTCTAATAGTAAGCCAGAAGAGCGATCGCTAATTGAATGGAAGCGGACGCTGGATGTCTATCCCGAACCAGATGCTTATACAGGTCAAAAGGTGAAACTTCAAGGTTTTGTCGTCCACACTAGCAATCTACCCGATAACTTCTTCATGATTTCGCGTTTCGTGATCACCTGTTGCGCGGCTGATGTCTATCCTGTGGGCTTGCCAGTAAAGTTAACGCAAAGTCGATCTGCTTATCCACCTGACAAATGGCTAGAAATTGAAGGAAAGGTAATTACTGAGACGATCGACGGTAACCGCCAACTCGCAATCCAACCTGATAAATTAACGCCTATTCCTGAACCCAAGAATCCTTATGATTATTAACTTGCCCCTCACCCCTAGCCCCTCTCCTTCTGGGAGAGGGTAACAAGATTATCAATGTCGCAGAATCAAAAAAAATGAAAAGTGAAGCTGATGTCAATCTAGAACTACAGCCAGATCCTCAATTAGGCGAGTCTAAAGCAATAATTTGGATGGTAGCGATCGCGGCGTTGATTCTATTTTTATGTAGTAGTTTAAAACATGGATTATTTCAGTCAACGGCTTGGGATTTAGGGATTTTCGATCAGGCTGTTTATCTGATTGCTCAAGGAGAAGCTCCGATATCTTCATTTACCGAGTTTCACATCCTCGGCGATCATGCCGCATTTATTCTCTATCCGATTGCTTTACTGTATAAGGTTTTTGCTGATGTCCATTGGTTGCTGGCAATTCAATCGATCGCCTTATCGCTCGGAGCATTACCGACATATTATCTTGCCCAACAAGCAGGGTTAAAGACATCCCAATCACTGACTTTAGCAGCAGTTTATTTGCTCTATCCCTTGGTATTTAATCTCAATCTATTTGATTTCCATCCTGAGGTGATCGCACTCCCCGCAATTTTTGCCGCAGTTCTATTTGCGCGACTAGAACGAGTGGGATGGTTTATCTGTTCATTAGTGATTATCCTTAGTTGTAAAGCAGCTCTGGCTTTGACTGTAATCTCGATCGGATTGTGGTTAGTATTATTTGAGAAAAGGCGATTATGTGGTTCGATCGCCATATCAGTTGGGATTGCCTGGTTTCTAATTGCAACTCAAGTAATTATTCCCACAATCGGTGGCGAAGGCGCATCAGTCGGGCGACACATCACTCGCTATAACTATTTGGGTAATTCGTTTAGCGAAATTGCCAGTAATTCGATCTTCAATCCAGTTTTATGGTTAGGCAAGATCTTCTCGGTCGGGACATTAGAATACGCCGCTCTGGCTCTGTCTCCTGTAATTTGGCGATTGTCTCCCCGACATCTTACGCCATTAATTCCTGCCATTCCCGCTTTAGCAATGAATATCCTCTCTAGTGATGGCGCGCAGAGAGATGTGATCCATCAGTATTCTTTACCTGTCTTACCTTTTTTGATCTTAGTCGTGATTTCTAGCTTGGCTGACAATCGTGGTTGGCTACGGAGCAATCGCGCGATCATCCTTTGGGCATTGTTAGGATTTCTGATTTTGTCTCGATC
>Ga0163149_10003617_pt1 | contig 17449 bp, 9 predicted proteins | sample OliLakLV19MP5G1_FD_148604 | JGI IMG/M metagenome (GOLD analysis project Ga0163149, IMG submission 148604) | Freshwater microbial mat bacterial communities from Lake Vanda, McMurdo Dry Valleys, Antarctica - Oligotrophic Lake LV.19.MP5.G1 | ecosystem: Environmental > Aquatic > Freshwater > Lake >...
ATTTAATATTAGTATTTGAATATGTATATTTATGTATATTTTCGTTAAAATTAGGCACTTTTCTGCTTGTCAAATTTAGTATTCGATTGGCTACATTTGTAAGAAACTTTCATTTTTTTGTTAGATAGTTGAAATAAAAAGAGTTTAATTTGTCATTCAGTAAAATCAATTTTTGTGAAAACATCAGACAATCTTTTTAAGCTGGTTAAGTCTTTAAATAAGTCGGAAAAGGGCTATTTTAAGAAGTATGCGAACTTTCATGTGCGTAATGAACAAAACAATTACACCAAAATTTTTGATGCAATTGATAATCAAAACGAGTATGATGAAAAGAAGATATTGCAAAAATTCAGGACGGAAAGATTCATTAATCAGTTTGCGGTAGCCAAAAACTATCTTTACGATATGATTTTGGAGAGTTTGGAGGCCTATCATAAAAATTCGACCACCGAAATTCGTAGTATTTTAAACCGCATTGAGATATTGGTGGATAAAGGCTTGCACTCACAAGCAAAAAAATTACTCAAAAAGGCAAAGGAGATGGCTCTTTCTAACGAGAAGTTGACCTACATTCCTGAAATAAATTTGATGGAACAGAGCATCTATCGCATGCAATACGATGTTGGTGACATTAAAGACAACTCTGATAATTTAATTGAGGAAATTGAACAATGTGCCATGAAAATTAAAAACATGGCAGAGTTTGAGAGCCTTAAAAACAAATTATACGTTCAACGTATGGAAATGGGTGTGCTCCGCAATGAAAGAGAAATAAAGAGTTACGATTGGTTTTTGAAAAATCCACTTTTGAAAAATGATAAGCAGGCACTTTCGATAAATGCAAAAGTTTTGTATTTTGAATTGTATGCGAGTTATTATAACTATATAGAAGACCACAATAAATGTTATGAATTTTCATCAAAATTGATTGCTTTGTTGGAACTTAATCCACATGTGATTGAAACGAATGTAAATTTCCCAACGCAGTTTTTGTACCGTCATAGCATTCAGTGTTACAACATTGGAAAATATCACGAAGCCTTAGAATATATCAGTAAAATGGAAATTTTAAAGCCTAAAAGTGACGTTCAAAAACTAAACATACTCCTAAAAGCATACAATACTAAGCTGAATGTGTATTTTCGCATGGGAAACATGAAAAAATGTCTTCAGCTCATTCCTGAGATAGAAATATTACTCGAAAAAAATAAAGAGTCGGACAAACTCTTAAAGGAAATTATTTATTGGCAGGTAACAGCTTTGTTAATGATTGCTGAAGAATATAAGCAAGCATTAAAATGGTTGGTAAGAGCAAACATTGCTGAAAATTATAATATTCGACAGGATTTAGAATGTATTGGAAGGATTATGGAAATTGTGTTGCATTATGAATTAGGGAAGTTTGACATCATGGAGTACAGAATCAAGTCTACGTATAGATTTTTGGCGAATAAACAAAAACTTTATAAGCTTGAAAAAATTATTCTTACTTCTATTAGAAAATTAATTAATGTAAATTCTAAAAAAGAATCAATGTTGTTTTTTCAGCAATTGCATAAGGAATTGGAGCCTGTGGTTAAAGATCCATTAGAAGAAAAATTTCTAGTTTATTTTGATATTATGTCGTGGCTGGAAAGTAAAATCGAAAACAAAAAATTCGCAGATGTTGTGAAAAGCAAATTAAAGCCGTTGAGCGTTTAAGTCGTCCGAATACTAAGAATCAATTTAAAATACTTGTAATAATGTGAAACTAATCGTAAATTTGTGAGTATAGTACAAAATTAGAAATCATCCCTTCATCAAAAACAATACTACAATGAAAAAAATAATTACTTCAATTGCCTTAATAGCTTCAAGTGTTTTCGCATTCGGACAAATTAGTTTGGAAGTATTAGACCACTCCAATAGCAATAATGTTTCGAGTACTATTTTTGATGTTAGTATAGGAGCGAATACAAGTTTAATTACTGAGTTTTATGTAACCAATACTGATGTCGCTTCTCATACATACAAATGTAGAAGAACCATATTAACAATTGATCCAACTGATTCAACCCGTTTTTGCTGGGGAGGATTGTGTTACAACTGGCCAACTAATTTGTCGAGCCAGAATTTGACAGTAGCGCCAGGCGATACACTGGATTTTTCTGATTTGGGTTTTCATGCTGAATTTCTATCGAAATTATCAACGATAACACGTACTGTTCACTACCAATTTTATGATATTGCTAATCCAGATGATTCAACAGGTGTTACCATCAGATACAATTCTACTGTAGGGGTTGATGAGATGAATAAAATTGGAGGGTCTATTTCTAATGCGTATCCAAACCCTACCAACATGAGTGTTTCCATGAAATACGACATTAACGAATTTTCAAATAATGGAACAATTGTTTTTTATGATATACTTGGAAAAGCTGTAAAAACAGTTGCTCTAAACGATAAAAAAGGGACCGCAAAAATCAATGTAGATGACTTAAATTCTGGAATCTATTTTTACTCATTTTTAGTGGATGGGAAAGCAATTTCAACTAAAAAATTAGTGATTAGTTCTAAATAAACAAATTACTTTAAAAGTTCTGAAGCCAGCTTGGGTAAACCAATGCTGGCTTTTTCTTTGATAACTTTCAGATTGGCAATTCCATTGACATTCACATCACTTGGGTCTATCAGGTATTTAGGAATGCCATCAGGTGAATAATCAATTAATCCAGCAGCAGGATAGACAGCCATAGAGGTTCCAACCACAATAAAAATATCGGCTTTTTCAGCAATAATATTGGCAACATCCATCATTGGAACCATTTCTCCAAACCATACAATGTGCGGACGAAGTTGAGAGCCTTTTTCACACTTATCACCCAACCTTATTTCTTCCCCTTTTATTCTGTATATCAACGAATCGTCAATGCTACTGCGACTTTTAGTTATTTCTCCGTGAAGGTGAAGCACTTTTTTAGATCCGGCACGTTCGTGCAAATCATCAATGTTCTGAGTGATTATTTGTACATCATATTTTTGTTCCAATTCCACCAAGGCTGTGTGCGCATTGTTGGGTTGAGCTTCCAAAACCTGCTTTCTGCGTTTATTGTAAAAGTCGAGCACTAAAGCTTGGTTTTTTTCCCAGGCTTGAGGTGTCGCCACCTCATTTATGTCGAATTCTTCCCATAATCCACCACTGTCGCGAAAGGTCTTAATTCCGCTCTCAGCACTTATTCCGGCACCAGTAAATACGACTAATTTTTGTTTCATGAAACGCTAATGTAAATATTATTATTGAAAAGGCAATTTTATGGTCTCAAATTGAATGCAAACGCTAGTATTTATTGAGAAATTGTTATATTCGCAATTCAAAAAATTCACCTATAAAAATGGCAAAATTAAGAAAGCAAGATGCACTGGATTATCACTCACAAGGTAGACCCGGAAAAATTGAGGTAATCCCTACGAAACCGCATAGTTCACAGCGCGATCTTTCATTGGCATATTCTCCAGGTGTTGCAGAACCCTGTTTAGAAATCGAAAAAAATCCTGAAGACGCCTATAAATACACCGCTAAAGGTAATTTGGTTGCAGTAATTTCCAATGGAACAGCGGTGTTGGGCTTGGGAAATATCGGAGCACTGGCTTCAAAACCCGTGATGGAAGGGAAAGGGTTGCTTTTTAAAATATTTGCCGACATTGATGTGTTCGATATTGAAGTAGATGCAACCGATATTGATTTGTTTGTGAATACAGTAAAAGCCATCGCACCAACTTTTGGTGGAATAAACCTGGAAGACATCAAAGCGCCAGAATGTTTTGAAATTGAACGCAGATTGAAAGAGGAATTGAATATTCCTTTGATGCATGACGACCAACATGGAACGGCCATTATTTCTGCAGCAGCATTGCTGAATGCTTGTGAAGTTGCAAAAAAGAAAATCGATAAAGTAAAAATTGTAGTGAATGGTGCAGGAGCATCCGCTATTTCCTGTGCTAAGCTTTACATTGCTGTTGGTGCAAAAAAAGAAAATATTTTAATGTTGGATAGCAAAGGTTTGTTGCGCACCGACAGAGATGATTTGGATGAGCAGAAAAAATTCTTTGCCAGCACAAACAAAAAAATATCTACGCTGGAAGAAGCAATGAAAGATGCTGACGTGTTTGTTGGTCTTTCAAAAGGAAATGTGGTGAATCAAAAAATGGTTCAATCCATGGCAAAGCGCCCAATCGTGTTTGCATTAGCGAATCCGGATCCGGAAATTCCTTATGCGGATGCAATGGCTGCTCGCCCCGATATCATTATGGCAACAGGCCGGTCCGACCATCCTAACCAAGTTAATAACGTATTGGGTTTCCCGTTTATTTTTCGTGGCGCCTTGGATGTACGTGCAACACAAATTAACGAAGCCATGAAACTGGCTGCTGTTTATGCCATTGCCGACCTTGCAAAAGAGGTGGTTCCTGAAACAGTAAACTTAGCTTACGATTCAAAAAATATTACGTTTGGTCCAGAATACATCATTCCTAAGCCAATCGACCCTCGTTTGATTTACACAGTTGCTCCGGCTGTTGCAAAAGCAGCAATGGAATCAGGAGTGGCACAACATAAAATTACCAACTGGGATGGGTATGTGCAGGAATTGATCAACCGTTTGGGCTTGGATAACAAACTCATTCGTAACATCACCAACAAAGCAAAACAAAATCCTAAACGTGTTGTGTTTGCGGAAGCAGATCATTATAAAATTTTAAAAGCTGCACAACAAGTAAATGACGAAGGGATTGCAAAACCAATCCTTTTGGGAGATGCAGAAAAAATTAGAAAATTAATTGCAGATAATAATCTTGATTTGGGAGATATTCCAATCATTGATCCACGAAGCAAATCCGAAGACGACAGAAGAAGTGCATTCGGAGATTTGTTCTTTAAAAAGCGCCAACGCAGAGGCTTCACATTGTACGAAGCAAAAAAAGTGATGAAGGAAAGAAATCATTTTGGTGCCATGATGGTGGAAACAGGCGCTGCTGATGCAATGATTTCAGGATTAACGAGAAAATATGCTGATCCTATTCGTCCTGCGTTGCAGATTATCGGAGTGCAGGAAGGGGTGAAACGTGTGGCCGGAATGTACATCATGAATACAAAGCAAGGTCCGTATTTCTTTGCAGATACAACCATGAATGTGAATCCTACTGTTCAGGATTTGGTTGACATTACTGTACTTACTGCTACCAGCGTAAAACAATTTAACATCACTCCTCGCATAGCATTATTATCCTATTCCAATTTCGGTTCTGCTGAAGGAGAAGTGCCAAATAAAATGCGCGAAGCGGTTGAAATTTTACACAAAAATTATCCGGGAATGATTGTAGATGGAGAGATGCAAGCAAACTTTGCATTGAACAATGAGTTAATGAAAGAACAATTTCCATTCTCCGATTTGGTAGATAAAAAAGTAAATACACTTATCTTTCCTAACCTTGCATCCGGAAACATTGCTTATAAACTTCTTCAGGAAATGGGCGGTGCAGAAGCAATAGGACCGGTATTGATCGGAATGAAAAAACCTGTGCACATTTTACAATTGGGAAGCTCTGTGCGTGAAATTGTAAACATGGTTACCATTGCCGTAGTGGACGCACAGGCGAAGCGTTAAGGCTAGCCTGCAGTTAGGTAGGCAACTGTTTTGATATAAGTACGTCTTTAAAATTGAACGAATGATTTACCATGTAGAAGGAAAATTAGTAGAAAAAACACCAACATATGTTGTGATTGATGCCGGTGGAGTTGGTTATGTGATGCAAATTTCTTTAAACACATTTTCCAAAATCGGAGATTCCGAAAAATGCAAATTGTTTACTGAGCAAATGTATGTAAGGGATGATATGCCCCGTTTTTATGGCTTTGCCGACATTCCTGAAAGAAATTTATTTCGTTTGCTTGTTTCTGTTTCAGGTGTTGGCGGTACAAGTGCATTGCTGATGCTATCCTCCTTAAGTGCGGCAGAAATTCAAAATGCTATTGCTACTGCCAATGTTGCGGTGATAAAAAGTGTAAAAGGCATTGGTGAAAAAACAGCACAGCGTGTGATTGTAGACTTGAAAGATAAAATGGGTAAAGGTGATTTATCTGCAGAAATATTTTCAAGCTTTAACAATACTTTGAAAGAAGAAGCGTTATCTGCACTTGTAATGTTAGGGTTCAATAAACAGGGTGCAGATAAAGTGTTGGATAAAATTATAAGAACAGAAGGAACAGGACAAACAGTGGAACAGCTGATTAAATCGGCACTTAAAAATCTTTAAAATTTTTATTTTATATTTTGACTAAGTCGATTACAAAATACATACTTGTTACCGGAGCTTCACTTGGAATGCTTTCGCTTATCGTTAGTTCCGATGCGAAAGTAAGCCTCTTGGATCATGCAGAAATAGTAGATGCAAATCGGCCATATGTTGCAATCGATACGCCTGAAGACCCTGACTCACCGATTACTCTTCCATATAATTTTAATGATGAATCAACTGGCGACCCCTTGAACTACCCAAATTCAGGAGGTTTAATGTTGAATAATCCATCCAACGTAAATACAAATGTGGAGTATGATCCGGTAACCGGACAATACAACGTTAATCAAACAATGGGCGGGATGGATTATCGTCCGCCAACATTTTTGGATGCAGAAGAATATCAGAAACTGATGTTCGATAAACAAGTAAAAGATTATTGGAATGCTCGTTCACATGCAGAAAGTGAAAACGCACAAAACAAAACTGCTATTCCGAAATTACAAGTTGGAGGAGAAATATTCGATCGTATTTTTGGTGGTAATACAGTTGATATTCGTCCTAATGGTTCTGCCGAATTAATATTTGCATACAACGGAACAAAAACTGAAAATCCCGCTATCCCTGTAAGAAACAGAAAGGTAAATACATTCGACTTTGATGAAAAAATTCAGTTGAACGTTGTCGGAAAAATTGGAGACAAATTAAAATTAACAACGAGTTACAATACTGAAGCAACATTTGATTATGAAAATCAAATGAAACTGGAGTATACCGGTTACGAAGATGAAATCATAAAAAAAATTGAGGCAGGTAACGTGAGTTTACCACTGAATGGTTCTTTGATTACAGGAAGTCAAACATTGTTTGGAGTAAAAACACAATTGCAATTCGGACGCTTGACAGTAACAAGTGTTTTATCACAGCAAAAAGGAAAAAAATCAGAGGTGGAAGTAACGGGCGGAGCACAAGTCACCAAATTTGATATTCCGGGTGATCAGTACGAAACAAACAAACACTATTTCTTAGGGCATTATTTCCGTGATAATTTTAATGTTGCTTTAGCAAATTTACCATTTGTAAATTCTCAAGTGAGCATTACCAGAATTGAAGTTTGGATTTCAAATACTAATGGTTCAACAAATGATGTAAGAAGTGTGGTGGCATTTGCAGAATTGGGAGAAGACCCAAGGAATGATTTGCCAAAACCACATATTCCTGTTGACCAACAAGGATTTATTTCAGATCAAGGGGCAGATGTGCTTCCTTATAATGGCCAAAATAGTTTGTATGGGGATATGATTGCCACTGCTGGTTTGGGAACCAATGATGTTAGGGTGATTAATTATACAGTGCCTGCTATTAATACGCTTACCACTGGAATATTAAAACAACAAACCAATTATGAATTGGTAAGTAGTGCTAGAAAATTACAGACATCTGAATTTACCTTTAATGCTAGGTTGGGATATATATCCTTAAACCAACAATTAAATCCAGATCAAATTCTTTCGGTTGCATATGAATACACTTACAACGGAGCACTATATCAAGTAGGAGAATTGTCAACGGATGGGATTAGTGCGCCAGCTGCCTTATTTACAAAAATGTTGAAGAGTTCGGCTGTGAATACAAGACATCCGATGTGGGATTTGACGATGAAAAATATTTATTCCATCGGAGCATACCAAGTGAATGTACAGGATTTTAAACTAGAGGTTTTTTATACGAATGCAATCAACGGAACAGATATTAATTATTTACCTGTGACCGATTGTCAAACAAACATTAAAGCAAAACCATTGATTCAGGTGCTGAACGTGGATCGTTTAAATCAGCAGAATGATCAAGTGGCAGATGGGGCTTTCGATTTTATTGATGGTGTCACCATTAATTCAACCAATGGCCGCGTTATTTTTCCTGTAATCGAACCTTTCGGAGATCATTTGCGTGGAAAATTTTTAGGAACAGCAGCAGGTTGTGACCCATTAGAAGCAAACACTTACGTATTTGATCCATTATACGATTCAACCATCACCTCTGCACGAAATATTTTTGCCAATTTAAATCGTTTCAAATTAAAAGGTTCTTATAGATCATCCGGAGGCTCCGAAATTTCGTTAGGTGCACCTAACGTACCGCAAGGCTCCGTAACTGTCACCGCTGGTGGAATAATGTTGCAGGAAAACGTACAATACACTGTTGATTATACCTTGGGGCGTGTAAAAATTATTGACGAAGGAATTTTAAATTCAGGAACACCCATCAAAATTTCCTTAGAGAGTAATGCACTCTTTGCCATTCAGCAAAAAACATTGTTCGGCACTCACCTCGATTACAGAATCAATAAAGATTTCACAATTGGTGCTACTGTTTTAAATTTAACAGAACGACCACTTACTAGAAAAGTGAACATCGGTGATGAACCTATCTCAAATACCATTGTTGGATTTGATGCAAATTATAGAACTGAAGCACCTTTCTTAACTCGCTTGGTGGATAAAATACCATTCATCGAAACCAAAGAGATGAGTACGATTACGGCAGCTGGAGAGTTCGCATACTTAATTCCCGGTCATAGTAAAGCTATCGGGAAAGACGGAAACTCCTACATTGATGATTTTGAGGGAAGTCAGTCCGAAATTGCTTTGCAGGCACAAAGTGCTTGGAGTTTGGCAAGTACTCCGCAAGGACAAACAGGATTGTTTCCGGAAGGAGCATTGTCGGATAATATTGCAAATGGATTCAACAGAGCGCTATTAAATTGGTATCACATCGATCCGCTGTTTCAGCGTCAACAATCTGGAGTTACTCCTAGTAACATTAATACTACGGACATGTCGAATAACTTTGCACGTGAAATTCCGGAGACAGAAGTTTTTCCAAATAAACCATCTGCCTCTGGCAGTCCAATTATCTTAACAACCTTGGATTTATCCTATTATCCAAGTGAACGGGGCCCTTACAATTACGATGGTGCGCCTTCTGCCTATTCTTCAGGATTAGATGCATCATCGGGTAAGTTAAATAATCCTACGAGTCGCTGGGGAGGAATTATGCGCAGTATCACCACAAACGATTTTGAAGCAGCTAATATTGAGTTCATTCAGTTTTGGGTGATGGACCCTTTTAACTCTGATACGGTAAATGCAAGCAGTACAGGGGAGCTTTATTTTGATATTGGAAATATTTCGGAAGATGTTTTGAGAGATGGGTTTAAAAGTGCAGAAAATGTTTTACCTGCTCCAAGTACAGCAGCACAAAACAATGGAAACAACGTGCCAATAGATACTACAGCTTGGGGATATGTAGGATTGGTGCAGCCTTTAGTAAATGCATTCAACAGCGATGAAGCTGATCGACCATTTCAGGATATCGGATTGGATGGAATGAACCTTGCACAAGAACAAACTTTTTTCAGCAGCTATGTGAGTTCATTTTCTGTCGTTAGTGGAGATCCATCTGCTGACGATTATAAATATTTTAGAGCTGATGATTACGATCTTGGAAATATTAAAACGATACAGCGCTATAAAAAATTCAATGGTCTAGAAGGAAACTCCGCAGTAAGTTCAGGTGCTTTTCCAACTCAGGCAACAACATTACCCAATATTGAAGATATCAACCGTGATAACAACTTAAGTACAGTTGAAAGTTATTATCAATACAAAGTGGGATTAAAGCCAAGTGATTTTCAAGGTGGTGTAGGAACAAATTATATTACCAACGTATATCAAACAACAGGTCAAAATATTAAAGACGGAAGTTCAAAACCAATTACTTGGTATCAGTTTAAAATTCCAATTAAAGATCCAAATGCAATACGTGTGGGTACAATTGAAAATTTTCAATCTATTCGTTTCATCCGTATGTTCATTAAAGGATGTGATAAACCAATCACCTTGCGTTTTGCAAGATTAGAATTGGTTCGTAACGATTGGAGAAAATACGGATTTGATTTGTTGCAACCGGGATTGTACCAGCCAGACGATGATCCAACTACTCAATTTGATATTGGAGCAGTAAACATTGAAGAAGACGGAAGCAAGCAGCCCGTAAATTATGTTTTGCCTCCGAACATTGATAGAGAGATCAATACAGGTTCTGCAAATTTGGTTGCCTTAAATGAACAGGCAATGTCGTTGACCATTTGTAACTTAGAAGATGGAACAGCACGCGCAGCATACAAAACAACAGAGCTGGATGTGCGCCAATACAAAAAATTAAAAATGTATCTTCATGCTGAAGCACCAGCAGGTGCTCCAAATACTTTATCAAATGATGACCTTTTTGTTTTTGTACGTTTAGGAACGGATTTTACGGATAACTATTACGAATATGCTATACCGTTAAAAGTAACTGCACCTGGCTATTACAACGGTTCGGATACCGATGACCAGTTCAAGGTTTGGCCGGAAGCGAATGAAATGGTATTAGAGTTTGAAAAATTTCAAGCAGCAAAACAAAAACGGAACATCGACATGTTTAATGGTGGTAGTGTTACGCTTACTACCGAATACCAAGTGCCAGATGGTTCTCGAATGATTACGATAAGAGGAAATCCGAATTTAAGTGCCGTGAAAGTAATGATGATTGGTGTACGCAATCCGAAACGAGATGCCCCAACAGATAATGATGATGGGTTGGCAAAATGTGGACAAGTATGGGTAAACGAATTGCGTTTAAGTGATTTTGATGAAAAAGGCGGATGGGCTTCTACAGCTAGATTAACAGCCAAATTAGCTGATTTTGGAAACGTTTCTTTGTCCGGAAATATTTATACTCCCGGTTTTGGAAGTATTGAAAATAAAATTCAAGAAAGAAAAAGAGCAACATTAAAACAATACGATCTTTCAACAAGTTTGGAATTAGGAAAATTTTTACCTGAAGAATATAATATTCATATTCCAATGTATGTGGGCTATTCCGAAACATTTATTACACCACAATACAATCCCTTAGACCCGGATATTTTATTAGCACCTGCTTTAAATGATGAAACGGTCCCGAAAAATGTTCGTGATTCTTTGAAACATGTTACGCAAGATTATACAAAGCGAAGAAGTATCAATTTTACAAACGTTAAAAAAGACAAAGGAAAAAATTCCAAGAAGAGTCGTATTTACGATATTGAAAATTGGGCTGGTACTTATTCTTACAACGAACAATACAAACGCGATGTAAATATTGAATATAACACGCAGCGAAACTATCGTGGAGGTTTGGTTTACAGCTTTTCACCAACGCCTAAAAATTACAAACCATTTGCAAAAACAAAAATATTTCAGCACAAATATTTGCAGTTAATTAAAGACCTTAATTTTTTTCTACTCCCCAACAAAATTGGTTTTGGGACAGATGTGGATAGAGATTTTGCAACAGCCAAAAACAGAAATACGACCGGTGGCGATTTGTTAATCATTCCAACATTCAACAAACGTTTTACAATGGGGCGTAACTACGAATTAAAATACGACATCACAAAAGCATTGAAGTTGGATTATACTGCAACAAACAATGCCAGAATTTTAGAACCTCAAGGAGAAATAGATACGGGTGAAAAGAAAGATACATTGAGAGATAATTTCTTTAAAGGAGGAAAAACAACTCAGTTTCAACAGCAAATTGGAGTCAACTATACTATTCCTATTAATAAAATTCCATTGTTGGATTTTACATCTGCCTCGGTGAGATATGGTGGAACCTATGGTTGGGAAAGAGCTCCGTTCAATGCCGATTCATTAGGAAATACTATTCGTAACTCCGAATCAATGAATTGGAACGGACAATTGAATATGATTACCCTGTACAATAAAATACCTTACTTTAAAAAAATTAATACAAAAAATAATAAATCCAATAAAGGAAAAACAAATGCAATTACTAAACTAGGGGTTCCAAAAACACCTCAGCAAATTGCCGACTCTACCAAAAAAGCAAAAGAAGAAAAACTGCTCATTTTAGAGTATGTGGCAAGAATAATAATGTCGGTAAAAACAGTTACGATCACCTATGCCACCACAAAAGGAACGATATTGTCCGGGTACGGACAGGCTACTAATATGTTTGGAATGGATAAAAATTTCCAGGGACCAACAGCAGGTTTTGTTTTTGGTAGCCAAAGAGATATTCGTGATGAAGCAGTTGAAAAGAATTGGCTGGTCAAAACGCAGTCGCTCAACACACCTTATACAAAAACACAAAGTCAGAATTTAAACATTCGAGCCAATCTGGAACCCTTGCCTGATTTAAAAATTGAGTTGACAGCAACACGTACTCAGGCAAAAAGCAACAGTGAATTTTATAGATGGACACCGAACGATAGTGTTGGCCCGGGAGAATATGTGGATCATTTTGTTGGAAAGCTTCCTATGGAAACGGGTAATTTCAGCATGTCGTTCATGTCTTACAAAACATCTTTTGTGAAAGATGGAGAAGTTACGTTTCAAAAATTTCTGGATGCCAGAGCAAATATTTCTGCACGTAGAGGTGAAAATCCGGCCTCAAACGGAACCATTGATGGATTCGCAGAAGGATACAACTCTACTTCTCAGGATGTTTTGATTCCTGCATTTCTGGCTGCTTACGGTGGAACAAACCCCAACAATGTTACTCTGCAGAGTTTTCCGAAAATTCCTAAACCAAACTGGAGAGTAACGTATGACGGGTTATCAAAAATGGAAAAGATTAAAAAATATTTTAAATCGTTTACATTAAGTCATTCGTATCGTTCGTCATACAATGTTGGAGGATACACAACCAATTTATTATGGATTGATAATGATGTTGCAGGTGATAGTTATACCAGCATTAGAGAAATTGTTTCATCCGTACCAGGGAATGCCAACTTCTTATCTAAAGATTTAATCAGCACTGTTTCTATTTCTGAACAATGGAGTCCGCTTATTAAATTAGATATGACATTAAAGAATAGTGTTTTGGTTAGTTTCGAATTTAAAAAAGACAGAAACTTATCTTTGGGATTAACCAGTAAAACCATTACAGAGGTGGCCGGACAAGAAATTATAGGTGGTTTAGGATATCGGATTCCGAATTTACCATTAGGGAAAGCTCAAATAAAGGGGAAACCGATTAAGAGTGATTTGAACTTAAAAGTTGATTTGTCTTTCCGTAAAAACGAAACGGTAATCAGACGAATTGTGGAAGAGGTAAGCCAGTCAACCGCAGGCACAAACATTATTTCTATAAAGGTTTCTGCCGATTATGTAATCAGCGACAAAATAAACATCCGTTTGTTTTATGATAGAATCATGAACAGACCAGTATTGTCCAACTCTTTCCCTACAGCCAATACAAATGCAGGTGTGAGTTTGAGGTTAACGTTGGCGAATTAGGTTATACCTTGCTGCTACACGGGATGAACGTTTTGATGGGAGATGTCTTCTCAATTCAAGTATTGGGGAAATAAATTTTCAAAATTTAATCATACTTATAGAATTAACTATAAATTTGTGCTTCAATTATAAAAAACACTAAACAGATGAATTTTCCTGAAAATTTAAAATACACTAAAGATCACGAGTGGATTCGTGTAGAAGGCAATTTTGCTTTTATCGGAATTACAGAATTTGCTCAAAGCGAATTGGGTGATATTGTTTATGTAGACATTACTACTGAAGGTGAAGAATTAGCAAACGAAGAAATATTCGGAACAGTAGAAGCGGTGAAAACTGTTTCTGATTTGTTTATGCCTATCTCAGGAAAAGTTGCAGAAGTAAACAAGGGTTTGGATACAAATCCAGAATCGGTGAATAAAGATCCTTACGGAGCGGGTTGGATGATTAAAGTAGAAATGAAAGATGCTTCAGAAGCAGACGCATTATTAAGTGCTGCTGATTATAAAGCTTTAGTCGGACAGTAATCAAAATTTATAGCATGTTTTTGAAACATTTGAAATGGGCAATGCTTTGGGCATTACTCATTTTAGTATTATGCGGAATTCCCGGAAGGGACATTCCGCATATTTCGTTTTTAGAATTATTGAGCTTCGATAAGTTTGTGCATGCAGGAATATTTTTTGTTTTGATTGTATTAACCATCAGAGGATTTTTGCTGCAAACAACATTTGATAAAATCAAGCATTCACCTAAAGTGATTTCATTGTTGATTTGTGTTAGTTATGGCGGACTGCTGGAATTGATGCAGAGTGCAGTTTTTGAAGAACGAAGTGCAGATGTTTATGATTTTGTTGCTAACAGTTTCGGTTGTCTTGTAGGATTGCTTTTGTATACTTGGATAGAGAAGATTATTTTAATCAGATTTATAAAATGAATATTCGTTGGAACATAAAAAAATTTGATGAGCTTTCTACAACAGAATTGTATAGAATTATGCAATTGCGTTTGGAGGTATTTTGTGTTGAACAGAATTGTGCTTATCAGGATGCAGATGGGAAAGATTTAAAATCGGTGCATTTATCCGGCTTTGATTCGAATGGCAACTTGGTCGTTTATTCCAGAATTGTTCCTGCAGGAATTTCTTTTAAGGAAGTTTCTATCGGCAGAGTGATTAGTTCCAATATAGTAAGAGGCACAGGAGCAGGAAAAGAACTGATGGAACAGTCCATTGATTTTATCAAAAAAGAATACGGTAATGTGCCTATACGGATAGGCGCTCAGTGCTATCTTATAAAATTTTATTTGGGTTTTGGATTTGAAATCGCTGGAGAAGAGTATTTAGAAGACAATATTCCCCATATTGAAATGCTTTATTTCCCTCCTTTGTAAAGTAATCATAACATCATCTTATTGAAAAAATAGCGATGTAATGCTCAAATTTATAGATAAATAGCTTAATTTTGCAAAAAAATACGCTACTCCAATGATTAAAAGAATAATAGTAACTGTTGCTGCAATTTTGGTATGCAATTTTACAATGGGACAACATGTTCCACAACTATGGGGGATGGCTTCTGCTGGAGGCCCATTCGATTTCGGAACCATCTTCAATTATACTCCAAGTTCAGGTACCCATACTACAGAATATTCATTCGAAAATATTGCTCCCGGAGCAGATCCTAATATGACGGATTTGGTAGATGCGGGCAACGGCAAATTTTATGGAATGACTTATAACGGAGGAGCAAATTTGTCGGGAGTAATTTTTGAATACGATACACTTTCCAATGTGTATACAAAAAAGATAGATCTCTCTTCTACTACAGGGAATTTTCCAAAAGGATCTTTGGCATATTTTTCAGGTAAGTATTATGGAATGACAACTTTGGGAGGAGTAAATAATAAAGGAACTATTTTCGAGTGGGATCCAGTAACAAATATAATTACTAAAAAAATAGATTTAAGTACCACAGAAGGTTCATCGGCCAGTGGTTCTCTTACTTTATTTGGAAGTAAATTTTACGGAATGACATACAATGGTGGTACTACAAACAAAGGGGTGATTTTTGAATGGGATCCTGTTAGCAATGTGTATACCAGAAAAGTAGATTTAACAGCAGCAGGAGGATCAAATCCTTATGGAACTTTAGAATTAAATGGATCGGTGTTTTACGGATTAGCATACACAGGTGGTGCTAGTAGCGGAGGGGTTATTTTTTCTTGGGATCCTGCAACAAACATTTATACAAAAAAAATAGATTTGATAAATGCTACCGGAAAAAATCCATACGGAAAACTCACCTATTTTGCAGGTAAATTTTATGGCTTGACAAATACAGGCGGTGCAAACAGCAGAGGTGTAATTTTTGAATGGAACCCAACCACAAATATATATACCAAGAAAATAGATTTCAGCACAACAAACGGATCATATCCACAAGGTTCATTGACAATAAAAGGCAGTAAGCTTTACGGATTGACAAGGTCTGGTGGAGCAAATGATTTGGGTGTTATTTTCGAATGGAGCCCTTTAACAAATATATACGTAAAAAAATATGACATGGTTGCTGCATCAGGGAAAACTCCACTGGGCTCTTTATTAAATGCAAATGGAATCTTTTATGGCTTAACTAATTTAGGAGGTCTTTACAATTATGGTGTAGTTTTTAAGTGGGACCCAAACACAAATACATACACAAAAAAAGTTGAACTAAACAGTTCGAATGGAAATGTTCCAAACGGAGCATTGGTTTATTATTCAGGAAAATATTATGGATTATCCAGCAGTGGAGGGACTCAAAACTACGGAGTAATTTTTGAGTGGGATCCTTCTACTAATGTATACACAAAAAAACACGACTTCGACAGTATCAATGGTGGCAGACCAAATGGCTCGTTATTGTTTTATAGTGGAAAATTTTATGGCTTAACTAGTATTGGTGGTGCAAATGGTGTTGGAGCAATTTTCGAATGGGATGTAGTTACAAATACTTATACAAAAAGAAGAGACTTAGTAATCAGCACGGGAGCAACTCCCATGGGGTCGCTTGCGGTAAATGGAACCAAACTATATGGATTAACAAATTTAGGTGGTGCAAATAGTTTAGGTGTTATTTTTGAATGGGATCCTGCTACGAATGTATACACAAAAAAAATTGACCTTGCTACTGCAAATGGTGGAAATCCATACGGCTCTTTAGTATTTAATGGAACAAAATTTTATGGGCTTACATATTCAGGAGGTACAAATGGTTTGGGAGTAATTTTTGAATGGAGTCCTACTACAAATATATATACGAAAAAAATTAATTTGAGTACATCCATTGGTAGTTATCCAACAGGTTCGTTGATATACAATGCAGGATTGTTCTATGGGCTAACGCAGATGGGCGGAACGGATGATGCGGGAACATTGTTTACTTGGGATGCAGCAACCAATGTATTTACTAAAAAGATAGATTTCGATTACATAAACGGATTGTACCCAAAAGGAACATTGACTTTAGCAAGTACAGGCTTGTTCTATGGATTATGTAAGGAAGGTGGATTAGATTATTTTGGCACACTTTTCGAATGGAATTCTACATCAAATATGCTGACGCCAAAAGTTAATTTTTCAGGAAAAATAGGCCCCGATTTAGGAGCATACCCAACCACTACACACTTAATTGAACAACTTTCAAATGTGGTTCCTGTATTTACATCAAATTCACCAGTAATGAATATGTGCATGAGCACAACATCTTCAAATCCATTTACAGTGACTGACGTTGATGGAGATGTAATTTCATTTACAGTGAACAGCAGTAACACAA
>Ga0163149_10003629_pt1 | contig 17413 bp, 23 predicted proteins | sample OliLakLV19MP5G1_FD_148604 | JGI IMG/M metagenome (GOLD analysis project Ga0163149, IMG submission 148604) | Freshwater microbial mat bacterial communities from Lake Vanda, McMurdo Dry Valleys, Antarctica - Oligotrophic Lake LV.19.MP5.G1 | ecosystem: Environmental > Aquatic > Freshwater > Lake >...
TCCCGGATCAACAGAGCCGAGAGCAGCGCGGTCACTACCGGACTCGATCCGATGATCACCCCCCCGACGGCCCCACTCACATAGTTGAGCCCCATCATAATGAACAGGTGGTTGCCCAACACGCCGAGCCCGAGCAGTCCCAGCATGCGCACATCCGCCTTGGTCAGCTTGGCCACCGTGCCTTCCTGCCACCACCAGGTGCTCAGGAGAATCGCCAACCCGCCGATGTCCCGCAGGGCCGAGGCTTCAACCGCGGAGAATCCGCTCAGTGCCAGCTTCTGAGCCACAATCGATCCGCCCCACAGCACCGCGGCAGCGATGACTGCGCCATAGGCCGGCCTGTTGGATGAGGACGTCATGGGCCATGGGAATACCGTCGTTTTCGCCTGCCGTCAAGAGGTATTCTTCCACGCTCATGAACCTATGCCCTGTGGCCCGTGCATGAGAACGAAGTATTGAGACAGAACGGGCAGATCTACAGCGGCACTCCTCACAATCCTGCATGGATGAGAAGCAGGGAAGAGCCTGCAAGAAATGACTTGGACTGAGGCTATAGTCCTGGCAGGATATCAAACAGATTGTATCCAAGACCCTGGCCGACTGCGGAAAAACTCGATTGCTGTCGAAAACATGAGTGGAGTTTTCCGTACGGTGCTGGAGCCGGAATAATCTCAGGGTGCTTAAAAAGGCCGGATTTTCTCAGCATCCTGATAGAGAGCCAGATCATGCAGAGTGAGGCGTCGCACACCCATGCCACCAAAGGTCTTCATCAGTCACGCGTCAGAGGACAAGGACCGCTTCGTCATCGACTTTGCCGGCCGATTGCAAGCGCAGGGCATCGATGCGTGGTTAGATCGTTGGGAAATGCTTCCCGGCGACAGTCTGGTCGACAAGCTGTTCGAAGAAGGCATTCACAGCGCAACGGCCGTCGTGATTGTGCTCTCGACGAACAGTGTCGACAAGCCTTGGGTGAGAGAGGAAATCAATGCGGCGTTCGTGAAGCATGTCGACGGCGGCACCAAGCTGATCCCCATCGTGCTAGACGACTGCCGCGTGCCGGCCTGTCTGGCGTCGACATTATGGGAAAGGATCTCCGATCTGACCGCGTATGAACAAAGCTTCGAGAGAATCGTCGCCGCAATCACCGGTGTTCGGGACAAGCCGCCCCTCGGTACCCTACCAGGCTACGTCAGTGCCCCAACAATCACGATGCAAGGGCTGGCTCCTGTCGACAACCTGGTGCTGAAGATCGTCTGCGAGCATGCCTTGCGCAACGGCTATGCGAGTATCGATCGCGATGAGTTGCATCAATCGGAGGCGCTCTCATCCCTTCCGCAACAAGAACTTGCCGACTCCCTTGGCGTGCTTGAATCGGAAGGGCTCGTACACGTCGAGTCCCCCGGAGGCCCTTCATATTTTGTCCAAGTCACGACAGAGGGGTTCGAGCAGTTCGCACAGGCCTACCTACCAGACTACGAGTCCACGACCCAAGCCGTCGCGAGCGCCATCCTGAACGAGCACGTCGAGAGCAATTCAGATCTACAGGCGAAAATTGGGAAGGGCCAGTTCCTGATCAATCACATCCTCGACGTACTCGAAGGCCAGGGCTACATCCAGCTGGAGAAGTTTGGAGACGGACGGATCAGCGTCTACTCGGTGTCCGTCACACTGAGGCGGGCCTTCGGTGCCTGATAAGGCGACGCCTCACCCTTCACTCAATCGGAGAGACACTCGATACTCACCGCGCATATCAAGACCGACACAAGGGTCGGGAGTCTTTTCTGCAAACCCCGTTTCACCGCTCGCGGCACACCTACCCCAATGACTCATGATCGATCCCGGCTGAATCTTCGAATTCCGATCTCGCCTTGATTGCGTCTGCGCCTCACGTCTACAGTCCCTTTCGCCACACAGGCAGACCTCTTGGAGTGATACATGGCCAAAACTCGCGTCGATCTTGAACAGCTGTTGGAAGACCTACGGGATGCCTCTCCCTACAGTCTCTCAGACTCAATCCTCACCGAGATCATGGCCAACGCTCTGGGCTCAGAAGAAGAAAAGCAACTATCGGACTCGATCGCGAGGGTCAAGAAGAGGCATCGGAGCGTGATCCCCTGCAACGGCGCAGCGACGCTTCACCAAACAAAGACTCCCAACTTCTTTTTTTCTCGCGAAACAACCCAGCTGTCATGCGCTTTGCAGCCCACTGTCACCAGAACCATTGCGCCACCCATCGATAGCCAGTTGGCTTTGCTGGAATTTTCAACCGGCCGCTACTGTGAATATCTCACTATTTACACGTAATATAATATGCCCCCTACTTAAGTAGCGTTGTATCTTTCCACAAGTCTTACTACCCTGCCTGGGCTGTAATCGCCATACGTAACGATTGCGGGCACAATGGAATCACGAACTCGAGGAGGCGCGTCCATGTGGGGTCAGGAGAAAAAATTAGAGACGAGCTCACGCGAGCAGGAAGGCAAAGAGGTTGTTATGGTGGCTGCCAACTCAACAAGTACCGAAGGGACTGGGGACATTAGTGCCTTTGTGGGAAAGGGAGTCCAATTCAAGGGGACGATCTCCTATAGCGGCACGGTGAAAATTGACGGGCATATCGACGGAGAAATTCATACTGACGGCGTACTGTTGATAGGTGAAGAATCCGTCATCAAGGGAAAAGTTACCGCTGGAACCATTGTGTGTAAAGGAAAGATTACCGGGGATATCGTCGCAAAAGAATGTATCAAACTCCGGGCTCCGGCCGTCATTGAGGGAAGCATCAAGACGCCGATCCTTTCGATGGAAGATGGCGTGATGTTCAACGGTGCACTCGAAATGGCTCACGGTGTGCTCGAGCTCTCTCGTGAGGCTCCTCTGCTTCCCATCGGAGTCATCAACCCCTCAAATATTAAGCGGGTCACTGGGTAGGAGGAATATTTTATCGGCTCTGCCCCTCCCCGAGTGGGTGATTGCTGCCTGATTTCATATCGGGTCGAACATGCAGGTGAGGACTTTCGGGAGCTGGTACTCCTCGTCGCGTAAGCCGCAGCTTCGCCGCCGAATGACGCGAATCGTGTTGTTCATGCCCTCGGCAAATCCTAAGGCGACGCTGTTCTCCGGCTTACAGCAGGACGCGATACCGTCCCAGTGCCGGTCGGTCATCTCGGCAAACTTCTCGTGACCAACAACGGGGCTGGGAGTCTTTTTTGAAATCCCCGTTTCACGGCTCGCGGCGCGCCTCACACAATGACTCATGATCGATCCAGGCTGAATCTTCGAATTTCGATCTCGCCTTGATTGCGTCTGCGCCTCCCGTTTACAGTCCCTTTCGCCACACAGGACAGACCTCATGGAGTGAGACATGGCCGAAACTCGCGTCGATCTCGAACAGCTGTTGGAAGACCTACGAGATGCCTATCCCTACAGTCTCTCAGACTCAATCCTCACCGAGATCATTACCGACTCTCTGGACTCAGAAGAAGAACGGCACCTGTCGGACTCGATCGCGAGGTTCAAGCAGAGGCATCGGAGCGTGACCCCCTGCAACGGCGCGGCCAAGCTTCACCAAACAAAGACTCTCGACCCCTTTCATCTCGCACGGACAGCAAAGTGCTCATCAGCGCCGGCGACGATGCCACGATCGAGTTTTGGGATCTGTCGAACGGTCGTTGTTTCAGAACGATCAAGGCCCATACCGCAGCCGTTCCCGGCATCACCCTGTCGCCGGATGGAATGAAACTGGCTAGCGCCTCGTGGGATCGGACGGTGAAACTATGGGAAGGCGGCGAGGAGCCTCAGGAGTAACCCCACAACCTTCCCATTCCCATCCGACAAAAGTTCCTGCGGTGGCGGGGCGGCATGCCTTCCCGCTCCAAGGCTTCAGAGAACGGTCCTTGCGTGCTGCGCCAGGAAGAATCCTGACCTGTACCACACATACAGCGCAATCTACAGATCCCGCCTTGCCGTGCACGATGAAGTCTGCTAATGTCTATACAATTGCCATACAATCGGAGGCCTGACATGAGCGCGACAAGCTTGGTACGAAACGCGAAGCCGGTCAACGTACGAGTTGCCCAAGCGCAACTGTCGAAACTGATCCACTCTAAATCTCCCACGATGGTTCTCTCACATGGCAAGCCAGTGTCGTTCCTTGTTCCCTACGAGGACATGCTGAACTTGGTCGACACTCTCGATGAGTTAAAGGACAAGAAACTTCTCATGGAAATCGAACGGGCACGGATCGAGTACGGGCAGGGGAAAGCAGTCCCTGCGGAGAGGCTCTTTAAGAAAATGGGTTTCTAGGTGGAATACGACGTCGTCTTCCCAAGTGAGCGGGTCGAACGCCTCTTCCAAAAGACATTGAAAAAGATTCCCGACGATGACAGAACCGCCATCGTTGCCGCCATCAGATCGCTTAAAACCAATCCACGGCCTCAAGGCAAACGCACGAAGAAGCTGACAGGAGAACTCATCGTGTCACGATTCACCGCTGAGTATCGACTACGGGTAGGCCCTTACCGGGTGTTGTACGATGTCGACGACCAGCGCAAAAAAGTCGTCCTTCTCAAACTCGCCAAACGAAACGAACAGACCTACAGCTAGCAGCCTTGCGGAAATGGGACGGAGAGGGAGTGGGGTGGCGTGCCCCTTCCGCTCCAACGCCTCCCGGAACGGCCCCTTCGAACTGTATCTCACCTGGCGCTCCTCCGCACAGAGCCAGCCATAGCGACCATACAGTCATGCCGCTGCAGGACATGGCGCGGGCACCACTAAGGACTCGCGTTATAATAAGTTAACTACTTTGTCCGTCGAAGCGGCAGCAGTGTGTAGTTCCAGTCGCCATGGAAGTCAGCGCGTTTGAGATTCAACGCGGCCAACTCGGCGTCGGTGACGCTGATACCGGTGGGATACTGGCCGGTGTCGAGTTCGGCGCGAATCTTCAGCCCGGCCCGGGTGGTTGTGTTGGCGATCAACTGCACGATCACGTCGTGGCTGATCAGCGGCCTGCCGCGCCAGTTGCGGCTGATGTGGGAGAACATGCGATGCTCGATCTTGTTCCACTTGCTCGTGCCTGGCGGCAAGTGGCACACGTGGATGGGCCTCCTCAGTTTGATCGCCAGCTCCTGCAGGGCCACCTTCCACAAGCGGCAACGGCTCCCATTGCTCCCCCCGCCGTCGGCACAGATCAGCAACTCACGCGCATGGCGATAGCGCTGGGCGCCCATCTTCTTCCACCAGCGGCCGATGGCCTCGGCGGCAAAGCGGGCCGTGTCGTGATCCATGCCCACGCTCACCCAGCCCTGGTTCTGGCTGAGGTCGTACACGCCGTAGGGGATGGCTTTGCCCAGGTCCGGCTCAAGGAAGTCATGGACCGTGACCGCTTCGGGCTCGCCCTTGGGTTGCCACTCGCGTCCGACGTTCTTGAACGCCCCCACCAGCTCCTTCTTCTTGGTATCCACCGAGATCACCGGCTGACCGCGCTGCTGCAGCCGCTTGACGCTGGCGTTGATGTACTCGAACTGGGCATTACGATCAGGGTGCGAGTGACCTTCCAAGGTCTTGCGATTACCTTGCAAGCTGTAGCCCAATTCGTTGAGCAGTCGTCCCACGGTGCGAGGGCTGACCGGGTGGCGCTGGCGCGTGAGCTCCTGTGCCAGTCGTGTCGTGCTCTTGCACGTCCACCGCAACGCCGATTCGGGGTCGCCTCGCGTCGTCGGCTCCACCAGGCGCTCCAGGGCTTGCAGCAACTCGGGGTCCGTGTCCGTGCGCCTCTTGCGCCCCGCGCCTTTGCGACGCAACCCCGATTCCACCGGCGTATCGGGGCTCGCATCGCGTACCGCCAATTCTGCCAATGCCTTGCGAATGGTGTTGGGCGACATGCCGATGGCGCGGCTGACCGCACGCACGCCGCCCCATCCATAGGCACGCGATTCCGCCGCGGCCCATTGCCGGCGCATGCGTTCATCCATCAACACACTCAAGGATCGGTACTTCGACTCGATCACGTGCAACGCCGTGTCGTCTTGCATGGTTGTGGTGTAACGCAACCATGAAAAAGAATCAAGTTATTATGACGCGAGTGCTAAAACTCAGGATGCCCCACTGTAACGATCGAATTGGAATTCGTCATGGTTGATCCCGAATTGGGGCATGTTAGAGTAGCCCCGTGCGAATCATTGCCAAACGGACCCTTCGCACATTCTGGAAACGACATCCCAAGGCGAAGGGCTCCCTGGAAGCCTGGCACCAGGAAGTCGCTCGGGCGGACTGGGCAACCCCTTCGGCGGTCAAGGCTCAGTTTCGGTCAGCGAGTGTACTTCAGGACAACCGAGTGGCGTTTAATATTGCGGGGAATCACTACCGTCTGGTTGTGAAAATCAACAACCCCTATCGAATCGTCTATATCCGTTTCGTCGGCACACATGCACACTATGACACCATCGATGCCACGACCATCTGAAACTCCGGAGGCGCGATGAACATTGTCCCTATCAAAACCACGCGCGACTACGATCGTGCACTCCGACGTATCGAGCGATTGATGGACGCCAAGCCGGGTACCAAGAACGGGGATGAGTTGGACGTGTTAACCACTCTCGTGGATGCCTACGAAGCGAAGCATCATGCCCTATGTCCTCCAGACCCGGTCGAAGCGATAAAATTCAGGATGGATCAACTCGGCCTAACGCGCAAAGATCTGGAAGCGATGCTCGGCGGACGGGGGCGGGTCTCTGAAATTCTGACCAAGAAGCGCGGGTTATCTCTTGAAATGATCCGCCGGCTCCACCGCGAACTCCATATTCCCCTCGAAGCCCTCATTGGAACAGCTGCCTAGCACCCTCTTCACCACCGCCGCCGGAACCCAACTCGACTGCACACCGCGTCATCGGCCAGTTTTGGCGGACGTGCATCTTTCCAATAAGGCACTACTCAGGTTTGCCCCTCAATCTCTCAATCTGTGATCCTTACGTGCGGACAAGACGAGTGTGGATATACTGATTGTCCAGAGATCTTGCGGCTGAGGTGTTCCTTCTATATCATATCGGTATGGCATTACTTGAACGCATCAGCGTCGATCCAATGATTCGATTCGGCAAACCCTGTGTGCGGGGCACACGGCTCACCGTGGGTGAAGTGCTGGGTCATCTTGCCGGGGGTATGACCGAGGCCGAACTGTTTTCCAATTTCCCCCAGCTCACGCATGAGGATGTGCTCGCATGTTTGGCATATGCTGCAGAACGTGAGCGTCGCACCTTGTCAATTCCCGCCGCCTGAGGGCTCGTGCGTCTGCTGCTGGATGAAAACCTTTCCGAGTCCGTCATTCCCGCAATACTCGATCTGTACCCGGAGTCCCTCCATATACGCTTACTTGGTGCTGGAGGTGCGGCGGATGGGATTGTGTGGCAATTAGCGAAAGAGCATGAGTGTTTGTTGGTGACACGGGATGAAGATTTTCTTCGCTTGAGCATTATGCGAGGAGCACCGCCAAAGGTTGTTTGGCTTGCAGTAGGCAACCGGTCAAACCAAGACATTGTCCATCTTTTACGGATGCGTCATCAGGAAATCCATGACTTTAGCCGCCACGAGCTCGCCACCGTCCTGACCCTCAGCTTCTAGCCTGTATTATTCATGAACACGTCTGCTGCGATCGCCGATGTCTGACTACATGAGATGAGCGGCAGCGATGCTCTTGCCCTTGCGCATCGCGAGGTCCATCCTCAATAAGTCAATACTCACGCCTGACCCTTCCTCTGTCCACCTGGTAGATGGCAGGTCGGTAACGTGGTTTAGGGATAGGTTTGCGGGCGGCGCGAGCCGCTTCCAGCCAGAGCTTCTTGGCCAGTTGCGCTTGTTTCAGTGCATCGGCCGGAGTTTTTCAGAAAGCAGAACAGGCGTCCAGATGCGGGATATCCGCGATATAGCCCTTATCCGCGCCGCTATAGAAGATGTTGAGGTGATAATCCCTGGCCATAGCTTCACATTCCTCATGCTGCCTTTCCTGAAGTGGTCTTGGTTCGCACCAGGAGATCAACATCGCAATCCAGGACATGCAGTAAGGACAAGAGTTGATCGATTGACTTGCGGTAATTCGTCTGATCGAGCAGACGATAGAACTGCGTGGCGGAGGTGTCTAGTCGTCGGACGATCTCGCGCTTCGACAAGGCACTCCCTTCGACTCGCTTCTGCGCCTCGATCGTCAGCTTATACAGCAGCACATCCCTCAAGTAGTGCGGGTCCTGGTTGTATTCCAATACGTGCTCGCTATGGACCGTTCCCTCCTTGCCCGACTCCAGCACATAGGTAAACCCTTCGCCCCCTAGCTCTTTATCGACGAAGACCCGGACGATCGGATTGGCGTGGCTGGGCTGAGGATCGACCTTTGAGTAGGGAAGATCGAACTCTTTCTTCGACATCTTCACCTGGAACGCCCTCTTGCGATTGTTGTGGATGACTGACTGGATCTTCATAACGCCCCCTCGGACTCCAGTTGTTCGATGAACACGCGAACTCGTCGTGTGGCGTTCCCGATCATTGGCTTCCTGCTATTCAAGTCCCATTTCACAATGAGCTTCCCCTCACGATATACATGCACGTGCCGAGGAGAATGATCGCCTTTCCAGGTGACGAATATATAGCCACCCCGGCGAATCTTACTCATATCGTAGTGTTACCTTACAAGGTAGCACCTGTCAAGCACGATGGACGTTACCCATACCCCAGCCTGCAACCACCGCCGTCGAAACGCTCCTCGACTACGCACCGCACGATCGGCCCGCTTTGGCGAACCTGCGACCCTCACTCTGCCGCATGTCCCTCTTTTCTCCAAACGCATCAGTTGACTGGTGATGCGCCACACGCTACAGTTCAAACATGATCGCAAGTTTCAGGCACAGGGGGCTGAAAAGATTTTTTAAGGAAAGCGATCCTCGAAAACTGCCGCCGGACATGGTGGACCGGATTAAGGCGATTCTGGCGCGCTTGCATCAAGCGGAGGTGATTGAGGATATGAATATCCATTCCTACAGACTTCACCCGTTGAAGGGAAGCCGGAAAGGGGAATGGAGTGTCACAGTGAGGGCCAACTGGCGCATGACATTTCGGTTTGAGGAAGGGTATGCACTGGACGTGAATTTAGAGGACTACCATTGAGAAAGGAGCATGGTATGAAGGCATTGAAAATGAAGAATCCACCCCATCCAGGGTTTTCTGTGCGCGTGGACTGCCTAGAGCCGCATGACTTGAGCGTGACGGAAGGGGCAAAGATCCTCGGTGTATCGCGGTCTGCATTGAGTCATCTGGTAAACCAGAATGCAGATCTGTCTTGGGATATGGCGATTCGCTTGGCCAAGGCGTTCGGCAGCACCCCTGAAGGATGGATGCGGCTGCAGTTTCAGTATGATGCGGCACAGGTGGAAGAACGGTCCAAGAAAATCAAGGTGAAGACGTTTGCGGCCGTGGTTCATGCGTGAAGAGCGAGGGGAAGGGGGGAGGATGGAGCCTGGTGATCTTCTGTGCTCGCGCAACGCGCGGCCTCAGAAGGCCCTCGTTGGACGCGCGCAGTGGAAGATCAATCAGCCTCCATCCCTGAAGAGACAATGAGCGAGCGTGGAAGGAGTATGAGAGGGCAGACTAGATGATCTCCTGTGCTCGTGCAACGCGCGGTCTCAGAAGGATATGAAGGGTAGCCTTGCCGTCCTCCTGCTCGCGGAACGCGCACGATCAGAATGTGCTCGTTCGACGCGCGCAATCGAGGATCGACCAGGCTACCCTTGGAATGAAATGAAGAATTGGGAAATCGCGCGCAGTGGGAGACCAATCTAGCCCGCCCTCAGGTGAGAAAATGAAAAAGCGAATGCCGTTCGATGCGCGCAGTCAAGGGAAGCCTCGGCCATTCCCTTTGGAAGATGTGTGGGGCAGAGGAGAATATGAAGCCTGATCATCTTCTATCTTGCGCAACGCGCGACCGAGATCAATCCTCAATAAGTCTATACTCACGCCTGACCCTCAATCGGCTCACACATATTCCAACGGGTCGAGGAGATTGAAGGTCGTGTTAAGCGCCACCTCCATCTGTCGACGCAACCGCGGCACGTCCTCAGTGTCGTAGCGCAAGAGGTTACGCCTTCCAGTCCGATGAAAGGACGTAACAAGCGAATGCTCTGCCGAGTTGTGGCCGCGGAAAATCAGCGTCGATTTTCCCTGAAGTTCATCGAGAGCCCAGGTCCTGAAATCACGCCACCGCATGACGTGATCTGGTTGGCGAGCTATCAAAGCTTCACGCCGAGTCAGCTTAAACTGCCCGTGCGTCTGCATATCGGTCTCCCAGGTTCCAGCTAAACAATCACCTTTAACAGTTCCGGAAAACTTACCGGCTTGTGGGAGACGAAATCCTGGCGGTAGGGGCTGGCCATGTGGGGAAAACCTACTGAGTGTTCCGTTGACGGTCGTACCCGTAACCGTGATGAGGCTCTCAGCCGAGAATGGCTGCTGAGGGTCGTCCGCCTGAACCCACGCGTAATTCGCTCGATCGCGGTCGACGTTGAGCATCAGATACCCGGTGTTGGTGCCGAAAATCTGCCCTACCCATTGACCAATAAGCCCGTTGGAGTCCGCCATGTCAGACTGGCCTAACTTCGGAGCGAAGTGACGGTCGGGACATCGGCTGGAGCGCCTTGTTGGACGACAACCATCATCTAAATACTCGCCCCCTTGGTGCGGTTACACTGTTCGCAGAGAAGCTGGACATTGCGTTCTGTGTTACTTCCGCCTTTGATAACCGGGATGATGTGGTCGAACTCAATCTTCTCCGCACTTCCACACTGTACACACTTGCCTTGGTCTCTCTGCCAAACGAATAAGCGCACTGAATCGGGGATGCGCTCTCGCCGTGCTATATCCGCCTGCTCGACATTTTCAAGGGCTTCAATTTCGCGCCGCATCCGCTCAAAAGCCTTGTCGTGGCGCAGCACTGCGTGCTTTATTTTTAGCCGAATTTCTTCGAGAGAAAGTTCATTACCACCTTTCACCTGGACCCCTGTTCCACGATACGCCCAAGGGCCGTCCACTGGGAAAAACTCTTGCCCTAGTGGTCTTGTTGGCTCAGGGCTATCCGGCTGATAGCTAGCGTCCAAATCGAGATAGACAACTCTGGCGCTCGGCCCTTCACCGACGACTAGCGGAAATCGGTAAACACCGTCATCGCCCCGAACGATTCGTCCCGATACTGTAATTTTCAAGATATTGTCGTCCAACGCAACGTAACCTGCGAGCCACAAAGCGTAAAGCGCCGACGTAGCGAGTCAGGTTGAGCGCCGTGTTATGTGGTAATTTACAAGCCAAGATCAGACGCAAGTTGTTTTGTATTTATGCACTGCCCGCCAAACTTCTTGGTAACCGTACATAAGTCAACGTCGTCGGTAACTAAAACAAATCGGTTTTTTATCGCAGTTTCCGCAATCAGTGTGTCCTGCACGTTATTTGGCTTGCTCTTGTTCAGAGTATCCAGTTCCGCCTTAACGGCAGAATACAATCCGTCTGCTTCGCCCCATTTTGCCTGACCCCAGGCCGAGACATTCCAAACAGCTGATTTCGTTGAGACAATGTTCCCGTCGCTCAATCTTGCTTCATCAAGTCGAGAGACACCCAAAACAAAAGACTCTGTTGTTACTTTCCTTTCAGTAATCTTATTAAACACTTCAAGAAGCGCTTGGCGTCTCTGGAGATTCGAGGTGTCATTTATTTCGTCGAGCTGAATGTGGGCTGCATAGAATCGCGCCTTTCCAACGAACGCATCGATATCTAGCGCACCATCAAGGATGCGATTAAATACCACGGTGTCAAACATGTAAGCCGGAAAGCTCATGGCATTGCCACATAACTACGCATTATCTGCGATGAAGAAACGGGGACATTCTCCTTTTTCAAGCTTGACCGGTCTATGCCTATTGTGCGCGTCCACCACTTTTCCCCCTCTGCCCAATCGTGAGGAGTGGCCTGGCGTTTTCCCATCGTGCGCGCGTCCAACGAGGGCCTTCTGAGGCCGCGCGTTGCGCGAGCACAGAAGATCATCAGGCTCCATCCCCTCCTCTGCGAGCAAGAAGGGCACCGGACCGCTCCCTCCCCATCCTCTGTCCCACATCCTGGCGGCAGTGGAAGGCACTTTATCTTACGATCCGGTTTGGTAGATGGCAGGTCGGTAACGCGGTTTGGGGATGGGTTTGCCGGCCGCCCGAGCCGCTTCCAGCCAGACTTTCTTGGCCAGTTGCGCTTGTTTCAAGGCGTCGGTCGGAGTTTTCCCGAAAGCAGAACAGGCGTCCAGGTCGGGAATATCCGCGATATAGCCCTTGTCCGCGTCGCTGTAGAAAATGTTGATGTGATAATCCTTCATGGTCCCTACTCTCCGTCAAGCTGTAGATTATACCTCTCCACCAGATCAAGCAACTGTCGGACTTGATAGGGTTTGGCCTTGCCGCAGACTTCCTGAAGATTGACCAACTCCTGCAGGGTCGGGTGGACAAACACATGGTGACTACCCCTCACCCGCGATAGTTGGAACCCAAAGGACTCGACCAGCCGTACCGCTTCGGTGAATCGAAGGTTCTTGGAACCGGTGAGGGCTTTCGCGAGGAGTTTTCGCTTATTCATTCGCGCGCGCCCAACGAGAATCTTCCGAATTCCTTATGCCTCTCTTGGAGGGAGTGGCCGAGGCTGCCCTTGACTGCGCGCAACATTCTCACCCGCCCAACCCTGAGCGCGCCGAGACGCGCTCTTGTCCCAGGCGAGCACTTTCTGAATGTGCGCGTTCTGCGAGCAAGAAGGGCACCTGGCCGCTCCTGTCCCATCTTCAAAGCTCGTTCATTCTCTCTCCAGGGATGGGGGGCTGATTGATCTTCCACTGCGCGCGTCCAACGAGGGCCTTCTGAGGCCGCGCGTTGCGCGAGCACAGAAGATCATCAGCCCCCATCCCTCACTCCTCTTCGTCCCCCGACACCCCGCGCGCCGACGGAATCCCGTAGCGTTTGCACTTTTCCCACAGGGCTTTGCGCGAGAGACCGAGAATCTTCGCGCCGGTCGTGCGGCTGCCGTCTACTCGCTCCAGCACCGACAGGATATAGTCTTTCTCGAACTGTTCCCGCGCCGTCGCCAGTGACGTCAGCGGGCGTGCCGCCCGCTTCTGCCCCGTCAGCCCTTCGCTGCAGAATCCACATGATTCTTGTGGGGTTCCGCCCGTATAGGGACAGGACTGAAACCCGCAGAGATCGGACGGTTGAACCGCGTCACGATCCTGCCCCAGCGCCACCGCGCGCTCGACCATGTTTTCCAGCTCCCGCACGTTCCCTGGGAATGAGTAGCGCAAGAAGAGCTCGCGCGCCGCAGGAGAAAACCCTTTCAATGTTTTATTCATCTTGACGGAGCAGGTCTTCAGCATGTGCTCGGCGATGATCATGATGTCGTCCTGCCTCTGACGCAACGGCGGAATCACGATCGGCACGACATTGAGCCGATAAAACAGATCCTCCCGAAACCGCCCCTGAGCGACTTCTTTCCGAAGGTCTTTCTGCGTCGCGCAGACTAGCCGCACATCCACATGAATCGTGTCGTTTCCTCCGACCCGCTCGAACTGCCGTTCCTGAATCACCCGCAAGAGCTTCACCTGAATGACCGGCGAGATTTCTCCGACTTCATCGAGAAACAATGTGCCTCGATGGGCCAGCTCAAACCGCCCACGCCGCTGCCGCAAGGCCCCCGTAAAGGCCCCCTTCTCATGGCCGAAGAGTTCCGCCTCCAAGAGGGTTTCCGGAAGCGCCGCACAGCTGACTTTGATCAAGGGATACTGGCTGCGTGGGCTATTTTGATGGATGGCATTGGCAACCAGCTCTTTACCGGTTCCGCTCTCTCCCAGGATCAACGTGGTCGAGTCTGTTCCTGCCACCAGCTTGATCTTCTCGAGCACCGCCCGCATGTGGTTATTCGCCCCGAGGATGCCCCCGAAGCTGAACTTGTCTTCCAACACCGCTTTGAGATCTTGATTTTCGCGCCGCAGGGTCACCACGCGGCCCACCCGCTCGACGATCAACAACAATTCATCCATCTGGAACGGTTTCGTGATGTAGTCGAAGGCGCCGAGCTTCATCGCCCCCACCGCCGTCTCCACCGACCCGTGGGCGGTAATCACGACGACCTCGGTGTGAGGCGACTGTTCTTTAGCCGCCGTGAGCACCGTCAGCCCGTCGGCGCCTGGCAGCCGCAGATCGGTGATGACCACGTCGAACGGCCGTTGACGGATCGCGTCGATCCCTTCCGTCCCGGATGAGGCCGTTTCGACATCGCAGCCGACCGTCTCCAGCGCATCGACCATCGACAGCCTCATCAACGGCTCGTCATCGACGAGTAGGATTCTGAGCCCCTTCATGACACCCGCTCCAACAACGAACGTTCTCGTGACACCGGAAGACAGAGCGTAAACGTCGTTCCCTTCCCGACTTCGCTGTCCACCAAGATCTTTCCTCCGTGGCGCTCGACGATGCCCAGACTGACCGACAGGCCGAGGCCGGTCCCCTCGCCTTCGCGTTTGGTCGTAAAGAAGGGATCGAAGATTCTCTGGAGGATCGCCGGCGGAATACCCGATCCGGTATCGCGCACTTCGATCAGACAGATTCCTTCGACCACGGACGTGCGAATCGTCAGCACTCCTCCCTGTTGCATCGCTTGCACCGCATTCAGTATCAGGTTGGTCAGCACCTGCTCAATCATGTGCCGATCGACCATCACATTCGGCAACCCTTGGCCGAATCCTGTTTCCAAGATAATTTTGTTCGGGGCGAAGAGATGTGTGGTCAAGACCAAGACCCGATCGACAATATGATTGATATCCGTCAGGGCAAACGTGGGCTCATGCTGCTGGGAGAAATCGAGGAGCTGCCGAACAATCTTCTGCACACGCCGCACGCCGTCTTCCATCGACGACCAATACTCCTCTTGCCGACTCGATGACAGTGCTCCCTTCCGCAAGTTGTAGAGACAGTTGAGGATGCCCCCCAGGGGATTGTTGATTTCGTGCGCCACCCCTGCAGCGAGCTTGCCGACCGAAGCCAGTTTCTCAGAGTTCCTGATCTGCTGCTCCAATTTCTTGGTCTCCGTCATGTCGCGCGCGATGCCCAGCACGCCCAGGATTTCTCCCTCGACCCCATGCAGCGGGGAGACACTCACCATCACAGCCCTCGGCTCCCCTGTGCGAGTCACCACTTCGACCTCATAGACCTGCTTGGCGCCGATATCCAAGGTGTTCTTGAGGCGCTTCCCGCGATGGCGTTTGGAAAGCAGGGCGAGGTAGGGGCGCCCGATCAGATCGTCTTTCCGATAGCCCCATGCTTCGATCTTGCTGTTGACATAGGTGAACCGCTGCTCCGTATCGAGGGTGTAAATGACATCGTTGGCGTTTTCGAGCAGATTTTCGAGATACTCTGTAGTCTCTTCAATTTCCCGCGTACGCTCTTGTACGTTATGTTCCAACTCCTCCCTGTACGTGTCCAGCTGGCGCTCGAGCCGCTTCCGGTCGGTAATGTCCCGTAACTGTACCATCACCAATAGTTGGTCGTCCGCTCCGACAGGGATCAAGTTCATTTCAACCGGCGTATCCAGCCCACCGGCATGACGCACGATGATCTCCTGGGTGGACAGGTTCCGCTGCCCCGAAATAATAGCGCTCAGCCATCCGCGCAACGCATCGTGATAACCGGACAGGACGAGGTCGAGCACACTGCGACCGACCACAGCCGCCTCTGCATACCCCAGCGCTTGCTCCTCACGTTTGTTGACGGCGACGATGATCCCGTTCTGGTCCACAATCAACACCGAGTCCGCCACCAAGTCGAACAACGCCTTGTACCGCGCCTGCGAGGCGACGAGCTGTTGCGTCCGCTCCGACACGGCCTGTTCAAGCGTCGTCGTGTATGCTTGCAGATGTCGCTCAAGCCGGTGGCGTTCGGTCACGTCGCGCACAAATGCGCGCGAGTGCACCAGCCCGCCCCGCTCTTGATCGATCAGCGCCGTGGCATGAATTTCCACATCGATCGGGTGACCGGCTTTGGTCAGAAACACGGTCTCCATCGAACTACGCCCTTGCGCCACCAATCGCTCCAGATATTGCAGTACGAGCGGCTCCTGTCCGCGCGGCACAAGGTCCCAGAGCTTCATCGCCAGCATCTCATTGAGGGTATACTTCAACTTCTCGAGCCCCGTTTTGTTCACATGGACGAATCGCCCGCTGCGGTTCAACTGATAGATCATTTCAGGAGAATGTTCGATCAGATCGCGGTACTTTTCTTCCAGGCGGCGCACATCCACCACGCGTTGTTCAATCTGCGCAAACGACCGTTGTAGATTCGCCGCCATCTGGTTGAACGCCTCGGCAAGCCCTTCGATTTCATCGCCGGTCTTCAGCTCCAGTCGCCGGTCTAAGCGGCCGCTTCCAATTTCACGCACCCCGTCGTGTAGCAACTGAATGGGACGGGCGATCCGGCGTGCGACGAGTACCCCTGTCCCCCATAGCACCGCAAGCACCATCACCCCATAGAGCAGCACCTTCGCCACAAGTTCGGCAAGCGGCGCATAGGTCTCCTGGGGATCCTGCCGTACCACGGTGATCCACTGATGGCCACCCAAACTCCCCGAGGCCAAGCTCTCGCCGAATCGGACCGGAGCGAACCCGATCAAGGCGTTCAGGCCTCCATGGGAATCGTCTGCGGCAACCGTCCACCCGGCTTCCAGGCCGCCGAGGACGCTGATCAACTCAGGCCGTACCGTATGCGCTTCAGGGGGCAGCACCGGACAGATCACCGGCACACCGTCGGAGTTGAACAACATCGCATGCCCAGTGGCTCCGATCGTCACCTCAGCCATGGCATGGAAAATCGTGTCTCGACGCAGCAAAATAGTGACCGTCCCAATCACCGTCTCCTTCATCTCGTCAAGAATGGGCGCCGCCACCACAAGCACATGAGTCCCGAACGCGGGATCGAAGGCGATCTCACTCACATAGCTCTTGTGACTGCCCCCCTTCACTACGGCTTGCCACCAGGCTGTCTCCCCGTACAAGTACTCCACTTGTGGAATAGAGCTGACCACCAGCGCCCCTTGCCGATCGGTCACCAGGATCCCGACATAATCAGATTTGCGGATATCATGCCACCGGATGAGGTAGTTCGTGACGATGCGATTAATGAAAAGTGGAAACTCGCTTTGCTTACCCCGTTGACGCCACCGCTGCTGCCAATCCTTGATCATGCCCTGGATGCGATGCGCATCCTTTCCCTCGTAGGTGCGGTTGGCTTCGGTCACGGCGGTGTGGAGAAAGGGGGTCGTGGCGAGCTGCTGGGCCTCGTTCATCCCGCGGCTGATCTGCATTTCGATG
>Ga0163149_10003630_pt1 | contig 17407 bp, 10 predicted proteins | sample OliLakLV19MP5G1_FD_148604 | JGI IMG/M metagenome (GOLD analysis project Ga0163149, IMG submission 148604) | Freshwater microbial mat bacterial communities from Lake Vanda, McMurdo Dry Valleys, Antarctica - Oligotrophic Lake LV.19.MP5.G1 | ecosystem: Environmental > Aquatic > Freshwater > Lake >...
AAGCTGGATCGGGTTCCAAAATTGTTACCAAATCTCCATAAATCTTCACAGCCGGAATAGTTTGGTAAAAAGTTTCTCCCCCGACTGTATCGAAAGCCAAATCAACTCCTTGTCCTTGAGTCCAAGTCAAAACCTCATCGACAACATTGGTATTTTTGTATAAAATAACTGAATCTGCACCTAAGTGCTTGACAAAATTGGCTTTTTCCTCAGAACTAACAGTCGTGCAAACCTCTGCCCCCTGCAACTTCGCCAACTGTACCGCGACGTGGCCGACACCGCCGGCACCAGCTTGAATCAGCACCTTCTTTGATAACACCTGACCGGCTTGCAATCGCCCTCGATCGTACAGCGATTCCCAAGCTGTAATTAAAACTAACGGTGCCGCCGCCGCCTCAGCAAAACTTAAAGCAGCAGGCTTGATTGCGAGAAAGCGTTGGTCTACAACGGCAAACTCAGCATAAGTACCGATCGACCCACCCAAACCGCCATTGCAGAAAAAAACCTCGTCTCCCACTTTGAAACTTTGCACACCATCACCGACAGCCTCTACGACTCCAGCACCGTCGCACCCCAAAACATGAGGAGTTTTTTCGGGGTAAAAAGTGCCGCGCGATCGCAACTTAGTATCTATCGGATTGATACCCGCCGCTCGCAACCGTACCAAAACTTCAGTTTCTGTTTGTATAGTAGGGGCGGGGATATCTTGCAGTTTCAATACGGACGGGCTTCCGGGCGTTTCAAAAACGATCGCTTTCATCAGGGTTATTAACTCTCTTGTCGCCTTCACGGCGATCTTACCTTGTATTCGTTACCCATCCGTGACGATACTTAGTTATTTTTAAATAGATTGGCTTCAGATAACTACAATAATTGTCGAGCGGTGCTAATCGATGTTCGAGCTAGATTTATTTTTTTACTTTGAGATTCTTGCATATCTTCTGGGATTATCGGCTACTTTAGCCTTGGTGTTCGCGATTTATCTCAAGTGGCACCGAAGGCCTTCCAGTCTACCGCTAGCCCAAGAGCAACGGCAGTTGGCAGAATTAAAGCCCGACGATTTATCTGCGGGATTGAAAAAGCGGAAAAACTTTTTGATTTTCCCCAACTCAAATCAGTGGCCGGCAACTGACAGCTTCTTGGGTAAAGTTTTAGGTATGGGCCGCGCTGTATTCTTGGCCAAGCAAGATCGCCTAAGTGTTAATTCTTCGCCTCTTTTGGGGCCTGGAACTAGCAAAACCCTAAATCTGAGCATTTCGGGTTCGATGGGAGACAATCCCGATCGCCCGAATGCCGAGAATTCTCCCAAAGTTAATGGTTTCGCGCAATTAGAGGAAGATTTATTGGGCGAAATCCTAGCAGGTACTGATTCGCCGGGGGGGGCAGAATTCTTTGATGCCTTAGTTTGCCACTTAGCCTCAGCACTCGGAGCTCGCACCGCCGTCGCTGCCAAATCGATTAAGTCGAAGGCACGCAGCGATGCTGCTGCCGATAGATTGCAAGTTATCAGTTTTTGGAGCGACGGACAGCAGCAGCCAAACTTTGAGTGCGACACCGCCAATACTCCCGAAGCGCGGGTGCTGGAGGCGGGAATGTATTCCTGTCCCGACAACCTCTGGGAAACCTTTCCAGAAGACCGCAGACCGATAGTTACAGGTGCGCGCAGTTTCCTGGGAGTCTTGCTGAAAAACTCTTACGGCGAACCTTTAGGCATTATTTGTATTTTTCACGATCGACCCCTGGTGGAAGCACATCTTGCCAAATTCCGATTAATTCTCAGCATCTTTGCGGGACGGGCAGCCGCCGAATTAGAGCGGCAGCGCCTAGAAGCAGCACTGTCCACTGTAGAAGCGAAATACTGCGCCCTGGTAGAACAAATGCCCGCTGTCACCTACATTTCTCCCCTCAACCGCAAGGCTGCCAAACTTTACATCAGCCCGCAAATTGAGACTTTTCTAGGTTATTCTGTAGCTGAATGGAGAGCAGATCCCGACCTGTGGCTGAAACTCGTTCACCCAGAAGACCGTGACCGCGTGTTAGTTGAAAACGCTACACAGAAATTCACCGATGGAGAAGATATCTTCTGCGAGGGGTCGCTGGTTTCAGAATACCGCGCGATCGCCCGCAACGGTCGAGTCGTCTGGTTCCGCGATCAAGCGACCGCAGTTCGCGATGAAGCAAGCAAGTCTGTCATCCTTCAAGGGGCAATGTTTGACATCACAGAGACTAAAGTAGCTGCCAGCGCGCTGCTAGAAAGCGAATACCGCTATTACACCTTGGCAAAAATACTGCCGGTCGGGATTTTCCGCGCCGACGCTGCTGGAGATTGCTTGTACGTCAATGAGCGATTTTTGGAGATGGCGGGACTGACTGCGCCAAAGGCACTAGGCGAAGGTTGGGCGCAAAGTTTGCATCCCGAAGACCGCGAGCGTGTTTTGAGCCAGTGGTATCGCGCTGTCACAGACAAGTTGCCCTGTAAGTTAGAGTATCGCTTTTGCAACGCTGACTTCACAACCTGGGTATTTTGGCAAGCAGTGCCAGAAATGACCAAAAGCGGGGAAGTTCTAGGCTATCTCGGCACGTTGACCGATATCAGCGATCGCAAGCAGGCAGAATTCGCGCTGCAACAGGCGGAAGAGAAATACCGCAGTATCTTTGAAAATGCGATCGAAGGAATTTTCCAGACAACGCCCGACGGACGCTACCTCAGCGCTAACCCTGCTTTGGCGAGAATTTACGGCTACGAGTCGGCCGCCGAATTGATCGCGAATATCCAAGACATAGACCGCCAACTTTACCTCGATCCCAACTGCCGCGTCGAGTTTTTGCGCGCGATCGAAAAACACGGTTTTGTGTCTGAGTTCGAGTCCCAAGTTTACCGCGCTGACGGCACTACTATCTGGGTTTCCGAGAACGGCCGGGCAGTTCGTGGCCCTGACGGAAATTTACTTTACTACGAAGGCGCTGTCGAAGATATTACCCTCCGCAAAATAGCAGAAGATAAGTTAGTACACGATGCTTTGCACGATATGCTAACCGGTTTGCCCAACCGATCTTTATTTATGGATCGCTTGGGACACGCGATCGAGCTTTCAAAACGCCGCCCCGAGATTTTGTTTGCGGTGCTGTTTATCGATCTTGATCGCTTTAAGGTTGTTAACGACAGTTTGGGGCATTTAGTGGGCGATCGGTTGCTGATCGCGATCGCGCAGCGTCTGGGAATCTGTTTGCGCGCTGGAGATACTGTTGCCCGTCTCGGCGGTGACGAATTCGCTATTTTGCTGGAAAATATCAAAAGCACCGAGGATGCGATCCAGATTGCCGAACGAGTGCAAGCGGAACTGGCAGAGCCTTTTTACCTTAACGAGTATCAAGTTTTTACCAGTGCTAGCATTGGGATTGTTTGTTCTGGTTTACCTCAGTATCCAAGGGAAACCAGCAAACTGTCGAGCGCAGGAAATCTGGGAAATATCGATCGGGAAACTTCTTTGTCTTGCTTATCTTCCGACTCTCCTGTTCCCAATGTCCCGTTCCCCATGTTGTACGATCGACCGGAAGAACTGCTCCGAGATGCAGATGCTGCCATGTATCATGCTAAGGGATTGGGCAAAGCTCGCCACGAAGTTTTTGACTTAAGTATGCACACTCGCGCCGTCGCCCTTTTGCAACTGGAAAACGACCTGCGACGCGCTTTAGACTGCCAGGAATTTCAGCTTTACTATCAGCCCATCGTCTCTCTAATTACCGGTAAAATCAGCGGTTTTGAAGCGCTGCTGCGGTGGTATCACCCGCAGCGGGGTGTCGTATCTCCTGGCGAGTTTATTTTAGTAGCTGAAGAAACTAGATTGATTATACCTATGGGCTGGTGGATGATGCGATCGGCTTGTCATCAGATCCACGAGTGGCACCAAAAATTCCCAGCAAATCCGCCGTTGACTGTCAGCGTCAACCTTTCTAACCAACAATTTAAACAACCGGATTTAATCGATCGCATTAGCGCAATTTTACAAGAAACTCAGCTTGACCCTCGCACTTTAAAGGTAGAAATTACTGAAGGCGTCATCATGGAGAATGCCGAATCAGCAGTCGCTATCCTCGCGGAATTGAAAAATTTAGAAATTCAATTATATATTGACGATTTCGGAACTGGCTATTCTTCTTTGAGCCGCCTGCACACTTTTCCAACTGATGCTTTAAAAATTGATCGAGCTTTTGTTAGCCGCATGACTGAAGATGAAGGAAACGAAGCAATTGTACAGACTATTTTAATTTTAGCCAGTCATTTAGGTATGGATGTAATCGCTGAAGGCATCGAAACCAGCGAACAGCTTAATTTACTCAGAGCGCTGCAATGCGAATACGGACAAGGATACTTTTTTTCAAAGCCGATAGACAGCATCGCAGCCACACTTTTGATAGAAAGTCAACCCAAATGGTAATTAGTGATTGGGAATTGGGAATTGTTAATTAGAAGTACGCTCGCCTAGCCGAAGTATGGGGAATCGGGAATTGGAAATTGGAAATTGGAAATTAGCAATTTGAAGTTAAAACCTTCTTCCTTCTTCCTTCTTCCTTCTTCCTTCTTCCTTCTTCCTTCTTCCTTCTTCCTTTTTCCTTTTTCCTTTTTCCTTAAACTTTCGCTTCCAAAGACTTGAGAAACTCAGTATTTACCCCCGACTCCCGCGTCAGGGCAATTTTCCCAGTACGAGCAATTTCCTTAATCCCAAATCTATTCAGAACCTGGACGATCGCCACCATTTTACCGGGATCTCCCACAACTTCCAATGTCAGCGTATCATCACCAATATCCACCACTCGCGCTCTAAAAATCTGAGCTAACTCAATTATCTCCGATCGCGTCCCGCTAGCAGCATTAACTTTCAGCAACATCAACTCCCGTTCCACACAGGGAATTTCGGTTATATCCTGAACTTTCAGCACATTAATTAACTTGTACAGTTGCTTAGTCAACTGTTCAATAATCTGGTCATCTCCCGGTACAACCATCGTAATCCGAGATATTCCCACTTGCTCCGCCGGGCCAACGGCCAGACTTTCAATATTAAAACCCCGACGGGCAAACAAACCAGCAATTCGAGTGAGGACACCCGCTTCATCTTCAACTAAAACCGAAAGAGTGTGTTTCATTTCTCAAAAAAGACGCATTTTGTGCAATTCTACTTTCGCCAATTCGCCTTTTAGCAGAAGTGCACGCCCATTGAACCTGCATTAGATATTTTATCGCGAGTTATTGGCCGTTCATCTGCGGGAAAAAACAATATATTAAGCTGTCGGGGCCAGAGTCACGTCCGATCGACAATATCACTCATAGATCAGCGTAAATCCGCCCCCACCCGCTTATTGTTGTCGATCGCACCCCCACGATCTAAGTTTTTTTGTGTACGAACCTACACAATTACTTGATCGAATAAAAACTTTTCAGGTCGGGTGGCCCACTAGGACTGAAATTTTGAGACCAATTGGTCTCAAAATTCCTTCAAATAAAAACCCGGTGTTGCAAAGATGGCATCTGGCGGCGGACTTGTTCTAGTCGATCGGGATTAATCTCTGCAATCGCCACACCCGGTTCCTCTCCGGCATCCGCCAAAACCACACCCCAAGGGTCTACAATCATCGCGTGACCGTGAGTTTGACGGCGGCCGTAGTGGTGTCCAGTCTGCGCCGGGGCGATCGCATAACAAGTATTCTCGATCGCCCTAGCTTGCAACAAAACCTTCCAGTGATCCTTGCCAGTGTAAGCAGTAAACGCCGCCGGCACGAACAAAATATCAGCCCCCTTGTACGACAAATGCCTGTACACTTCCGGGAACCGCACGTCATAGCACACCGAAAGTCCCAGCGTCCCCAACTCCGGCGACACATAAACCGACGGCAAATCTTCACCAGCTTTCACAGTGTTCGATTCCCTGTAAGTAATGCCGTCGGGAACATCCACATCGAACAAATGTACTTTTCTGTACCTTGCCACTTCAGTGCCGTTTGGGTCTACCAGCAAACAAGTATTGTATACCTTCCCCCCTGGAGTCGGCACTGGAAATCCGCCGCCCAGAATCGTTACCTGGAACCGTTGGGCCATCGTTTTGAGGAATTTTTCGCTTTCGAGTCCGATCGCCTCTGCTTGAGCAATCTTTTCCTCCTCTTCTCCCATAAACGAGAAATTTTCTGGTAAGGAAACTAACTCCGCACCCCGACGCACTGCCAGGTCGATTAATTCCTCTGCCTGAACCAAATTTTTTTGCAGGTCAGGCAAACTAGTCATTTGAATTGCTGCGGCGAGATAAGACTTCATCTATTCACAATATTAGTCATTAGTCATTAGTCATTAGTCAGTAGTCATTAGTCAGTAGTCAGTAGTCATTAGTCATTGGTAACTAATTTGATAACTAAATAGTTGATATCCTTGGATTTTACCCATTTATGCGCTGTCTGGCACGAACTGGTAGGGTTTGAGAGTTTTGATATTTGAGCTTTAAATTAACCTGTAACTCATAATTCAAAAATCAAAACTCTCAACTTTTCCCTCCACCGTCAACCGTCAACCGTCAACCGTCAACCGTCAACCGTCATAGGTTTTGCAACCTAATTTCCCTCAAATCTTAAGGCATCGGATGGAAAAGCAGGTCGGGGAAAAAGCGGTTAAATTCAATTAAAGCCGCAGCTTGAATAGATATCCAAAGGATAGCCAATACTGGTGCTGTCGAAAGAAACTTGACAAAGTATTGCATGAATTCTGCTCCTGAAAATTCGAGACAGTTGGTAATTGCCGATCGATCTACCACTAACTGCTAACTTGTAGTTAACTGTTGATTAACTGCTAGCTATTAGCACTTGTCCATTTCCCAATTTTAGCGGGGGGAAACAGTAATTTCGTCGTCCTTCGCAAACATTTCACCACTGGTAGCTTCTTTGAGAGCTGCCAGAGGCCATAAAACGCCGCTCAGCATAGATTTGATTGCCAAAGGAACATCGATAATAATCTCTTTTTCCTCTGGACTGTCTGATTTTTTGATTGCTTGCAGATAAGAGCGACCTACCCAGCCAATCCACCCAGCAATATACAAAAACAGCACGCTGGGAATCAAAAAGTCGCCAGCATAAGCCAAGTTACCGTCTACGATTAAGTGTGGGTATCCTTCCGGGCCGCACATAGCCGCAGAATAGCGATCGAATCTTGCCTTCGCAGATGCCGGGTCGCCATTGGTAGAACGAGCATTTTTAGCCAGTTCCTTGAACGCGGGAGAGTCCTTGCACGGCACCAAATTGTAGGCCGAAGCAACTGGAGCAAAACTGATCCACAGACTAACCACTAAAATTGCAGCAAACAATCGTCGCATGAAATTGTTTCCTTTTGTTACAAAACAATAAGTTTTTTTACAAGCATTTCAACTTGCCGATCTGTAATCCAGATTACCGCATTTGTTGACAGTGTAAAGCATCCATCATTGAAGTGGCAAAGCCCAATAGAATGAGGGATTCCGGTTTCATCAGTCAGTGCCGGCGCTAGCAATACCGCGAGGATATTCCACAGCTTGCATGAGAATGATAGCCTTACCTGTCCTTGGGAGGGCAGATGCTCCCGCCAGCTATAACCTGATTACAGGCAGAGCGGGGGACTTGCGCCGAATTAGTTAAGCTAGCAATAGCTAACCTATCAAATAAAATTACCAGTTAATGGCAACCATTTTCGCGATCGAAACAAGTTGTGACGAAACAGCAGCAGCAATTGTTAAGAATCGTCAAGTTTGCAGCAATGTTGTAGCATCGCAAATTAAAATCCACGAGCAGTATGGCGGGGTAGTGCCCGAAGTAGCTTCGCGGAGTCACCTAGAAATGCTAAATCAGGTAATTGCCCAGTGTCTCGGTGAAGCAAACCTGAGTTGGTCAGAAATTGACGGCATTGCAGCGACTTGTGCCCCCGGTTTAGTAGGCGCATTGTTAGTCGGGCTGACAGCGGCGAAAAGCTTGGCAATAGTCCATCAAAAACCTTTTTTAGGCGTCCACCACCTCGAAGGGCACATCTACGCTTCTTACCTTACCGAACCCGACTTGCAGCCACCGTTTTTGTGTTTGTTAGTTTCCGGGGGACACACTAGCTTTATTTATGTCAAAGATTGCGGCGTTTATGAAACTGTAGGACACACACGCGACGACGCCGCCGGCGAAGCTTTTGATAAAGTCGCGAGACTTTTGCAGCTAGGATATCCCGGCGGGCCGATGATTGACAAATTGGCCGCCCTTGGCAATCCCCAAGCATACCCCCTCCCAGAAGGCAGAATTTCGCTGCCTGGTGGTGGCTATCATCCCTACGACAGCAGCTTTAGTGGTTTGAAAACCGCAGTTTTGCAATTAGTACAGAAACTCAAGAAACAAAATAACAATGTGGGTGCCGAAGGCATCTTGCCTGCCTCTACAATTAATGATATTGCGGCTAGCTTTCAGGAAACAGTAGCGAAGGGTTTAACAAAAAGAGCGATCGACTGTGCCCTAAATTTCGGGCTTACCACTATTGTAGTCGGTGGGGGAGTTGCAGCAAACAGCGGACTCCGAAAACACTTACAAGCGGCCTCCGCCAAAAACAACTTGCGAGTATTGTTTCCGCCATTAAAATATTGTACAGACAACGCAGCAATGATCGGCTGTGCCGCGGCAGAACACTTGCATCGAGGACACACATCGCCGCTGACTTTGGGAGCAAATTCAAGAATGGCTGTCAGCGATATTATGGAACTGTACAAGAGTCATTAGTTATTAGTCATTAGTCATTAGTTATTAGTCATTAGTTAACAGTCAACCGTCAACCGTCAATCCTCAACAGTCAACAGTCAACCGTCAACCGTCAACCGTCAACTGTCAACCAAACGATGAAAATCCGCGACGCAGAAGAAAGCGATTTGCCAGCAATTGTCCAAATATATAACGCAGCAATACCGGGCAGAATGGCCACAGCAGATTTAAAACCAGTGTCAGTCGAAAGCCGCCTCCCGTGGTACAGAGAACACTCTCCCAATTCCTGGCCGATTTGGGTAATCGAATCAGAACAAAATATCGTTGGATGGCTGAGTTTTCAGCTTTTCTACGGACGCGCTGCCTATCAGCATACAGCAGAAGTTAGCATCTACGTCGCACCCGATCGCCAACGCTGCGGAATCGGACAAAAATTATTGCAATCGGCAATTGTGCGGAGTCCAGAATTGAAGCTTAAAACTCTCATGGCAATAATTTTTTCTCACAATCAGCCGAGTGTAAGATTGTTTGAGAAATTTGGCTTTCAGCGCTGGGGATATCTGCCACAAGTTGCCGAACTTGACGGCGTTGAAAGAGATGTGATAATTCTGGGTTTGCGTTGTCTGTAGGGAAACGGCAATGCCCATTGGTGTCAACTTAAGATTAAAACAAGTGAAAAACCTCGCTGATAGCTGAGGCCAGATCCCCCTAAATCCCCCTTAATCCCCCTTAATAAGGGGGACTTTGAGAAGACTCTTGTCCCCCGTTAAGAAGGAGGACTTTGATCGCTTCGTATCTCCCCGAATATCCGGGGGACTTTGAACACTCTTGTCCCCCCCTTCTTAAGGGGGGTTAGGGGGGATCTGGACTCGGCTATCAGCGAGATTTTTCAAAGCAAAACCTGCCCTGGCGATCGCTCCGTAAGTCCTTAATCTGGTAAAATTGTAATTTCATCCAAAGAGGCGATCGCCACATCAGCATTTTCCAAATGACTAACCTCGGCCTTCCCCCAACAAATCCCGATACAACCAGCCGCGCCAGCATTCTCACCCATCTGAATATCACCCGCTGAATCTCCTACCATCAAAGTTGCTGCGGGATTTACTCCGAGTTTCTCACAAGCTTGCCAAAACAATTTCGGATCGGGTTTATGAACCGTTGAATCAACTCCCATTTCTAACTGAATCCAGTCGGCTAATGCGTGGTGTTTCACAAATTTTTGTACCGATTCTGTTGTAGCAGCCGAAAGAATTCCCAGTTTTAAACCCGCTTCTGAAAGATATTTCAGCACTTCCAAACTGCCGACAAATAAAGGAGAAACAGCACTATTTTTAAACATTTCGTCAGCTTCGTCAAAAGCGCGGCGCGCAATAGTTAAAGATTCCAGCCATCCCCTGCCGGTTTCCGCGATGTATCCCGCCGCCACAATCTCATTTTCCCTACGACTACCGACTGCTAGCAAGCCCGTGGGGTCGATGCTGCCGCCTTCGATACCGAAAGCCATTTGTAAAGGCTCTCCAACGCCCGGAATTTGAGCGTCTGCGAGGCGCGATCGCTTCATCCCCAACAGTCTCAAAAATTCCTGAGAATCCTCTAGAGTGCCGTCTTTGTCAAAGATTATGGCTTGGATATTCGAGAAGGTAATGCCTCGACATTTAATAGTTACCAAGAATCTGAACTCCGTAATTTTTATTTTTTTTTCTATCTTCCCATATTGTGCTATTCTTAGCAATTGTTTTTAGCGAAACATAACTCTCTTGTCCCCCCCTTATTAAGGGGGGCTAGGGGGGATCTGGCCTTAACTATTACGAGATGCCCGATCGTACTCTTGTCCCCCCCTTATTAAGGGGGGCTAGGGGGGATCTGGCCTTAACTATTACGAGATGCCCGATCGTACTCTTGTCCCCCCCTTATTAAGGGGGGATCTGGCTCTAAGAATGACGATCGCACGCACCCAACAACTCCTGACAAACTCCCTCAAAACTCTGCAACACATCAACATTTGTAAACCTGATAACTTTCAGTCCATACCCCTCGAAAATCCCTGTTCTTTCCGCATCATATTGTTTCCCCTGTTCGGTAAAATGACTCTCGCCATCAACCTCAATTACCAATCTTAAAGCAGCACAATAAAAATCTACAATAAAATTGTCGATCGGTCGCTGTCTCAAAACTCAAAAAGGCAAATTTCTCAGAAAATCTTGCCAAAGTTTCTTTTCGGCTGGAGTTGGATTTTTCCGAAGTTCCTTGGCGATAGGGATGAGTTTTGGGTTGCAAGGTAGGTGGAAATTGGAGTCGTTTAATTTGGTCATAATCCTCCTCCTCTCGATCCGGAGATCCCCCCTAACCCCCCTTCTTAAGGGGGGGACAAGATTCCGATCAAAGTCCCCCTTCTTAAGGGGGATTTAGGGGGATCTGGCCTCTGCTATAAACGATCAATACAAAGGTATTCAGGTTTAAGTTGACACTCCTTAACAAGGTTGTATCCCTACAAAAAAATATTTAAATCCTCCCTGCTAGATTTGCAACCATTAATGCTAGTTGAGCCGGCTTGACTGGCTTAGCAATATGCCTTTGAAAACCAGCTTCGATCGCCCTTTGCCGTTCTCGATCGCCAGCATACGCAGTCAGCGCAGCCGCTGGAATTTCTCCTCCGGCTGACGCAGCAAGGGTTCGAACCTCTCGAATTAAGAAATACCCATCTTCCTCCGGCATGGCGATGTCAGAGATTAGCACGTCGTATTTGCCGGGATTGTCCTTTAAAGCTGCGATCGCCTCTCTGGCAGATGCAACTGTCAAAACCTCCGCCCCGTAGCCTTCGAGCACAAATTTTAACAGCTCGCACGTATCTATCTGATCGTCTACAGCTAAGATGTGCAAGCCTTCGAGAGAGGGGACGATATCGCTAGAGACGTTTAAAGGCACTACCAAAGCAGTTGACTTTAAATCAACGATCGCCCCTATCAACACTTCAGACAAATCTCGCAGCGGCAACCTCATCGTGATTGTAGTTCCTTGTCCCTCACCCGGACTCTCCGCTTGCACAGTTCCTCCGTGCAATTCTACCAGATGACGCACGATCGACAAACCTAATCCTAGCCCTTGATTAACCTTGGTGGTGCTGGAATCACCTTGATGGAAACGATCGAAAATATACGGCAAAAATTCTGCCGCAATCCCTTTTCCGGTGTCATTGACTCGGAATTGAGCGTGATTGTCGATCGACTCCAAGGCAATTTCCACTCGTCCCCCGGCTGGAGTAAACTTAATCGCATTAGATAGAAGATTCCACACAACTTGTTGCAAGCGAGCAGCATCGCCTAAAACAGCCGCAGAACTCAACTGCGAAACAATTTCAATGTTTTTGGCATCCGCTGATAATTGCAGCCCATCGACCGCACCTTGCACCACTAACCGCAGATCCATCTGACTGCTATCGAGAGCCAGATTGCCATTCGTAATCCGGGCAATATCCAGCATATCTTCGATTAACTGAGATTGCGCGATCGCACTCCGCTCGATCACCTCTAGAGCGCGAGTAACAGCTGCTTCCTTAAGTTTGCCGGAGCGCAGCAGTTGTGACCATGCTAGGATCGGAGTCAGGGGATTGCGGAGCTCGTGGGAGAGATTCGCCAGAAATTCATCCTTAGTACGGTTGGCATTTTCTGCCTGTTGACGGGCTAACTGTTCCTGCTGCAATAACTGCGATCGCTCTATTTCAAACTGCCTGCGATCCGTGATATCCTCGATCGACAACAGAATCATTAAAGCTTTGTCTTCACGTTCAAGTTTACAACCATTCAGCAGCATAGTTTTCTGCCCGATCTGCTCAAACAGGTGATCCAACTCAAAGTTTAGTAGCTGAACATCACTCACCAGAATCTCTTCCAGAATTGATCGCAATTTCGGAATATTCCACTGCCCGTTACCTAGCTCAAACAGCGAAGATTTTGATGTATCTGAGAATGAAACCTCAAACGTTTCATAGAACGATCGATTTGCTTTATTCACTCGGAAATCAGCATCTAGGGCGAGTAAAGGCGTTTGCACAGTTTCTACGATGGTTTCAGCGTAGTTGCGGGCCTCCTCCAAGGTTCTGGCACTGCGTTTAAGACCATCAATATCAATCAAAACCATTACCACACCGTCAATCATGTTTTCCGTGGTGCGGTAAGGACGAATGCGGAGGTTGTACCAATATCCCGCTTGAGTTTGAACTTCTTGTTCTTTCGTGTGGAGAGTATTAATCACCTCCAAAATTATCTGTTCCAAATCAGAAACATCCAGCGTCGTGCGGATATCGCTAAAGGGTCGTCCAATATCTGTAGGAATCAGATTGAAAAGTATCTGCGCGGTTGGTGTAAAGCGTCGAATCTGTAAATCGTCTCCCAACATTAAGACTGGGATATTAATACTAGACAGCAAATTTGTGAGATCGTTATTGAGCAGGTTTTGTTCGATATTTCGGTTACAAAGTTCATCGTTAGTGGTGATCAGTTCCTCGTTAGTGGATTGAATCTCTTCTTTAGCAGTTTCTAACTCCTCATTAGTGCTTTGCAACTCCTCATTACTCGATAGGATTTCTTCGTTGGCAACTTTGAGGTCTTGGTTGAGACTTTCGTGCTCTTCGATCACGGCTTCCAAGTGCGATTGAGCCGCATTTTTTTCTTGGTTAGCGTTGGCAAGTGCCTGCCTCAGCCGATCGATTTCGCGCTCAAAATCACTTTGCTCTAAGTTGTCAGAAGTGAGGGTACTGAAGTTAATTGCGGCGGGTGCAGCTTCTTCAAACAGCACAAAAAAGTAGCGTGTTCCAATCACCTGTGGCTGCTGGAACGGAATCACCTCAATATTCACGATACTCGATCGCCCGCCCGATTCAACCGATACCCCTTCTTTCCTCACGCTGACGTTCTGGGTTTGTGCCTGATAAATCGCGGTGCGAAGATCAACCAGCAAGCTTGCCCTTGCCATTGTCAGCAAGTTTAAGTCCGGCGTTCCCGATGCCAGTCTCAAGTAAGGATTGATGTCTCCCCGCACTTGCAGAATATTCATCTCCTCGTTGACAACCAAACCTGCTGGGCCGTAGCGAGACAAAATCAATTGGTCAATTTCTCGCTTTAAATCAAAGCTACTCGTCAAATTTTCATTCATTTGCTCCCGTTCAGCTACTTTAACGACGGGATAGGAACTGGGCGTAAACGAAAAAGTGGGACGAGTCGCAGTTAACTTTTTGGTATAAATTTTAGAGGTTTTATGAACTGAAGTAAACAAGTATGAAAATTTTCCGGTACTCTCAGAACGGCCTAATAGGAGAAAGCCCGTTGGGTTGAGACTATAATGAAAAATCGGCATCACTTTTTTTTGCAATGACTCTCCCAAGTAGATCAGCACATTGCGACAGCTAACTAAATCGATATTGGAAAAAGGCGGATCGCTACCTAAGTCTTGTCGGGAAAATACACACAATTCGCGGACTGCCTTGCTGATTCTATAGCTACCTACTGCTTGGGGAATAAAGAAGCGAGTACGTCTCTCTGGTGAAACGTCTACCATCTGGTTTTCTAAGTAAACGCCAGACCTCGCTTTGCCGATCGCCGTCTCGCTAATATCCGTGGCAAAAATCTGGATCGGCGGCAGGATAACTCGATCGCTCAAAAACTCTAACAAACAAATGGCGATCGAATAAACTTCTTCACCTGTGGAACATCCCGCCACCCAAATCCGAATCGGAGTGTTTGCCGATTTATTTTGGGTAATCGCGGGGAAAACCAGCTCTTTCAACTTGTCAAAGACTTCGGAATCGCGGAAAAAACTGGTAACGTGAATTAATATTTCCTCATACAGGGCTTTGACTTCAGCCGAATTGTGTCGCAGATGTTGAGCGTAAGCATCCAATGTCTCCAGCTTGTGAAACACCATCCGGCGCTGGATGCGTCGAGCAATAGTAGTGCGTTTGTAGTTGGTAAAATCAACGCCTGTGGTCGATTTTAGCAGCGCAAAAATAGTAGCCAGAGCATCTTCATGTTCGGGCGATTCCTCAACTATTGTCAGGGGAAGCGGGGAAGTGAGAGGGGGATTGCGAGTATAGTTTCCCAATTCCTCGGCAATTTTTTCCGGTGGCAGAACAAAATCGACATTTCCTGTAGCCACAGCGGTACTCGGCATACTATCGACTTTTGCCGTGTTTTGACATTGAGCAAAAGTCATACCTCCGGCTGCTTTGATTGCATTCAGCCCCAGTGAACCGTCGCCGTCTCCCCCGGATAATACTACGGCGATGGCTTTGTGTCCGCGATCGAGTGCCAATGAGGTAAAAAACGCATCTCCCGGCATATATTTGCCATAAATCTTCTCGCGGGGAGATAGTTGCAGCAGGCCTTTATATAGCACCATCTTGGTGTTGGGCGGAATCACGTAGACTTGATTGGGCTCTACAGCCATGCCGTCTGTTACCTGACTAACAGGCATTTGCGTCGTTCTCCCGAGAATCTCGGTCAGCAAACTCTTGTGATCGGGGGCTAAATGCTGAATCAGCACAAACGCCATACCCGTATCTACTGGCAAATGGCTGAGCAACCCCGTAAATGCTTCCAGCCCTCCTGCTGAGGCGGCAATCCCCACAATCGGAAACGGGGCATCGATTGTGGCTAATGCTTCGCTGTCGAGGGCGTCTGGTGCGATCGATTCGGCTGTAATTTCTGGATAGGATTGGTTATAAGTCATAATGTGAAGTCCTGGACTTCAGTTATTTAGCAGCAAATATATCTGTTGAGCGTGCGGCTGATTAATTCAGACTATTTTTATTAGAGCTTAAGTTGTCGGCATTATTATGCAAGTAGCTTAAGGATGAGGTACACTGTTGGAGCCATTATCTTCGGAGTGCGATCGCGCGAAGTCTATCTGCTGTTGGGGCGATCGCAACAAGAGGGTGGCAATCACTAAATATATCTGCTTACTTCGTTTCTTCCAGCGACCAGTGTACCAGAGAGCGCGATTACAGATTCCCTATTAATTCTAGCAGTATAAGCCACTTGTGCGCCTTGTATGCCCTTTAAATCTTCAACACGTTTGTGAATTTCGGAGACTCCAGCAGCTTTTAATGCTGTTAAAAATGCTTGGTCGCTGTAAACATCTTCGGAAAACGAAACTTCGTCACTTTTAGAAAGATTTTGAATCCGGGCAGCTTTGTTGACTGTGGAACCAAAATAGTCGATCGAATTATTAAGATTTACGAGCAAAGCCGTACCTCGGTGAATGCCAATTCTGACTTGAACCCACTCTGCTTGCGGGCGAGTTGAATTGTACTCTCTGAAAGAGGCCACAGCAGCGGCTGCTGCCATAATGGCTTGTTCGTTGCTGATAAAGGAAGCCATGACGGCATCGCCGATGGTTTTAATGACTTTACCGCCAACTTTCTCGATCGACTCAAAGAAAATTTCAAAATGATCGCGCACAATATTGTAAGCTTTCGTATCTCCCAGCGTTTCGTACATTCTAGTAGAACCAGTAATATCAGTAAACATAATAGTAATCGCCCGAATCTTGACTCGCTCTCTTTCGGATATTACTTGATCGCCGAACAAACGCTTATAATCCGGGTGATGAATCAGTTGCATTCCTGATAGCCGCAGGGGCAGTTGTTCTAGTGTCAATTCATCGGGCAATTCATCTGAATGCAAAATCAGCCCTGACAAATTGTGTTCAGTATTAGTGAGTTCGAGCTTAACTTTTCCCGGACGCACGGCCAGCTCTTTTTTGTCAAAATCTGGGCCGGCCAACTGCTGGAGTTTAATTTCTTGTATGGCTTCTGTTTCTGCGCCTTCAACCTTTAAAATCCCTTTAGCTAAAGTTAGGGGACAGCAGTAGCGGTATCGACCGTTTTCTAAGGTGACAGTCTCCGATTCGGTGCAGTATAAAGGCGTTACCAGTTGCAGTTTGTTCTGGAGTACCGGAGGGGGAGCGCAGATGGGTCGCAGTTGCGGGTCTTCGATTTCTTTGTTTAGGGAAAAAGTAACTTCAACACGATCGAGCAAATCAATTTTAAACTCGCGATCGCACATCGGGCAAAAAGACATTTCTGATGTGTCTGCCAAATGCTTAAATTCTTCTGTAATCATGTTGCAGTGCGGGCAGTGAATATCCCAGTGCAAGTCGAAGGCACCGGCTTTCACTCCGTGCAGAAATTCCGAAGTAATTCTTTTAATATTCTTGACTGTATCCCCTGCTACGTAGTAAGGATTAATTCTCAATCTCTGCAAAATGTGAGAACCGATTAACCATTTTTCGATTTGGTCGATCGTTCCTTTGCTACAATTGGGACGTTTTTTTAGCTGTTCTAATTTTTCTTTTAATAGTTCGATGTTCATGATCCACTTGCCTTTGAGCGTCTGGGCAAGAAATTTATAAGAATTTTGTTGTATACTTTGCTCGTCAGGTTGGTTCTTGCCTGAGAATTCTGATGACTTTGCACTTGTGCGGATGTCTCTGGCCTTTATAAATCTTAACAAATTAGCACCATCAAGGCCATGCCTATTTAGATACCTCCACAAAACAAATGATCCAATAGCTATGTGGGTTTAGCGAAAATTTCCACAAACCATTTTTGAAGATTGGGGAGGCGATTAATCTGGGTTTCAATTTCTGCCATAGCTAATTTGTTGAG
>Ga0163149_10003642_pt1 | contig 17386 bp, 10 predicted proteins | sample OliLakLV19MP5G1_FD_148604 | JGI IMG/M metagenome (GOLD analysis project Ga0163149, IMG submission 148604) | Freshwater microbial mat bacterial communities from Lake Vanda, McMurdo Dry Valleys, Antarctica - Oligotrophic Lake LV.19.MP5.G1 | ecosystem: Environmental > Aquatic > Freshwater > Lake >...
ATTCTTGACCTCGCCGTATTGCCTTGCAGTTTCAGCATCACACCCCAATATCGTACTACCAGCAACCAACTCATCGACTCTTACTAAATTTTCTTGGACTCGCCCTGATTTTCTTGCTCCGTAACACAACTCGCCGATTGCAAAACTTGGAATGAAAACTTCGTTGGCTTGAGTAAGATTACTTTTGACAACCGCTTCATCTGCAAAAAGAGCAATGATGATGTTAGTATCGAGCAAATATCTACCACTCATCAGCATCTACCCATTCACAATCTTGCTCGATCGCCTCACGTATTAACTGGAGATCATCGGGAGGAATTGAACCTGCAAAACGCAGCAATTGATTCCCTGGTGTACCTCGCACTTCCGCTTTTACCAACGCTCGAACAAATTCAAGCACCTGCCATTGCAAATGCTGCGGCATCGCCTTTAGTTGTTCAACCACTTCGTCAATGATAGGAATGTTCATACGACCCTCCTTTCCACCATCCTACACTGCGTATCCAGGGAGCGGTAAGAGAGTAGTTTTCAATACTGACAGGGGCTTGTAAGGAATGCCTTTACTGAGGACTCCAGCCGCATAACTATTAGTAGACGGAAAGTTTCCGCCTAAGATCTAGCAGTGGGTGGATAGGCAGAATAATTCGGCATAACACCCCAAATCTAGTGCTTAGGTAGAATCTTTACGCATCATACCCTCCTGGAGGTGGATAGGCAGAATCTTTCTATATCTTTTCCAGATTGTATGCCAGCGAGAAGTGGCTTGCATAGGCAAAAGATCTGGTACGGGGGCGATCGCGCTGTGCGGTGAAACCTCTTTGTTACTGTTAGACATCGGATGTGTACAGTGCACCTAACTTGAAGGAGCCTACTTGAGAAAGTCAATAAACCGTTTAATCTAGATCAGAGCACTTTAGGCAAGACGTTGTAAGCCATCTGCTATGGCACTGACGATCGCATGAGGAAACGACACGATGGCGCTTAAACTTTACGATTTAGCGGGAGCAGAAGACGATCGCCGCTTTAGTCCCCCTTGCTGGCAAGTCAAAATGGCGCTCAAGCACAAAGGACTGGAGGTCGAAACCATTCCCTGGCGGTTTACCGAGAAAGACGCGATCGCCTTTTCGGGTCAGGGGCGAGTACCTGTTTTGATGGATGGTGATACGACAGTGACAGATAGTTGGGAAATTGTACGCTATCTGGAAACAACCTATGCCGATCACCCCAGTTTATTTAGTGGCACGCTGGGCGAGTCAGGCGCGTTATTCATCAAGTTCTGGTGCCTTCAAGCCATCAATCCACTCATCTTTAAAGTCATCCTTCCAGACTTATTGCAGCATTTACATGAGAAGGATAAAGCGTACTTTCGTGAGAGCCGGGAGCGGCTGATGGGTATGACGTTAGAGGAAGCGGCTGCACCGCATGATGCCACTATCACTGCACTGCAAACTGCGCTAACGCCACTGAGACAAGTGCTGGCACGTCAGCCTTACCTCAGTGGTGAGCAGCCTTATTTTGCCGATTATGTGGTGTTGGCTCAATTTCAATGGGCAAGGACAGTTTGCCCCATCCAGTTGCTTGCTCAAGATGATCCTGTTTATCACTGGCGCGATCGCTTGCTGGATGCTTTTGATGGTTGTGCGCGCAGTGCCTTGGGTTATCCAGTCTAACCCCTTGCGAATCGGGATCAGTGCCGCACAAATTGCCTCAGGGCGACCAGGAATCGCTTGTTTAGCGACGAGTTGGTCTTTCTCCAAGCGGGTCACATAGCGTTCATTACTCGTGATGCCGCGCAGTCAACATTTGGCATCAGCAGTCGTTGAGTCAGTTGATCCACTCGTCACCGTCAGTCTGGATGCCTCCGGTAGCGAATCTCCCACAACCGCTGTCATACTGACAATTTGCCACGGTCCTGTGGCTCCATCGCTAAAGGTAAATAGTCGGTTGCTCATTGCTACTCATCCTGAATTTCTCTCATACAGTCAACGACCCACGGAACCGATCTGGTTCATTCACTTCCATTGATATTATGCAATGCAACCGTTTTCTATCATTCAGAGTTCAAATTAAAGCTAAAAGCTCTGGCTTGAAGACAGTGAGTTAAAGGCTATCACTAAAACTTCGATCGCAATCTGAGAAGTGACTGAGTTGAGGCTGAGAAATTTATCAGGCTAAATTTAGGGAAGATGTAGTTTCAGTCCTTTACTGTACTGTTAGGCAGAAGCGAGCTATAGCTCAGCCTGCGGTTCTGGGCATTTTCAAAAAGGATTACTCTGGAGATACCGTTTCATTTTTGGGATGCTGAAACTTCAGCATGGATGGTTTGGTATGAAAAGCCAAATTGCAGCTTAGGATCGTGGATTAAATAACCTGTAATTCTGCGTAGGATGCCGTTAGCGTAGCGTAACGCATCGACTCCAAGCTTTGATGCGTTACGGCTAGCGCTTAACACATCCTACAAAATTCGGTGTTATTGAATTCTTATCCCTGAATCGTACTGGCTTTGTCTGGTGAACGAATTTTTTGTCGAAAGATTGAAGGTCGAGTTTGTCTTGACGAATTAGTTTGCTGCCAGGTCTGCCGCTCTTGATGCGCGATCGCCAGAGTGAGTGCGGTCTTGACATGTGCTTTGTGTCAATGAGCCTCAATCAAATGCAAAAGCCTCAGGCTCCCTTAAGAGTCATCTCATTTGTAGGTTTTACGGTCAAGAAACAAACGTACTCAAGCAATCCGATTTAGCTTCAGCGTTGTAGATCAAGTGGATCCTTAAACAGGTAGCGAGTTTACAGGGGGGCGCTCTCCTCCTCTAAGCTTGCAGAGCGCGCCTCTAGCCTTTGTAACCGGTGTCGATTGAAGGAAGAGTCATTGCATGAATAGTTTCCCCGGCAAAAGCATTGAAGTTTCTCCCAAAGGCTCAACGTTGGTTGAGTTCGTTCGTTTTCGTGCCAGTCATAACACGTCTCAAACTGCATTTACGTTCCTGATTGATGGTGAGAATGAGAGCGTTAGCCTATCCTATGCAGACCTTGATCGAAAAGCGCGGGCGATCGCGGCGCAACTTCAGCAAATCTGTGCGGTTGGAGAGCGGGCGTTAATCCTTTATCTGCCTGGATTGGATTACATTACTACTTTGTTTGGGTGCTTATATGCGGGAGTGGTAGCGGTGCCTGCCTATCCACCGCGCAATGCTCGCAATTTTCCTCGTATTGCGGCGATCGCGAAAGATGCTGAAGCAGCTTTAATCCTCACGCCAGAAGCAAGTCTAGCCAAAACCCAGTCTTTTTGGAGCCAGATGGATCATGCAAAAGCCATTCACTGGCTGGCAACAGATACCATTTCACCGTCTTTAGCGACTGATTGGCAGAACATTGAAATATATCCTGACACGCTGGCAGTGTTGCAATACACCTCAGGGTCAACGTCCCTTCCCAAAGGGGTAATGCTCACCCACAGCAATTTGCTTCATAATCTATCGTTGCTTTCTACCAGTTTTCAAACGCATCCTCAGAGCCAGGGTGTCATTTGGCTACCGCCTTACCATGATATGGGGCTGATCGGTGGCATTCTGCAACCGCTTTATGCTGGGTTTCCTGTCACGCTGATGTCGCCCGTGACGTTTCTGCAACGTCCCCTGCGCTGGCTTCAGGCAATTTCTCAAGCGAAGGCGACAGTTAGCGGTGGTCCGAATTTTGCCTATGAGTTGTGCATTCGCAAAACGACTCCTGAGCAGCGATTGGAGTTAGATCTCAGCAGTTGGGAGGTTGCCTTTAACGGGGCTGAACCAATCCATGCCGCAACGCTCGATCGCTTTGCGAAAGCCTTTGCGCCTTCTGGGTTTCGTCGAGAAGCGTTCTACCCCTGTTATGGTTTGGCAGAGGCGACACTGATTGTAACAGGTGGTCAAAAGGCTGAACCACCCGTTGTAAAAGCCTTTCAGAAAGCAAATTTAACGCAGAACCAGGCGATCGCTTCGATTGGTGGAGACAGTCAGACGCTTGTGAGTTGTGGTTGCACGTTGCCAACTCAAGCGGTTGTGATTGTTGATCCTGAAACACTAACACCCTGTCAGCCGGAGCAAGTTGGAGAAATCTGGGTCACAGGAAACAGCGTGGCTCAGGGTTACTGGAAGCAACCAGAGCAAACGAAAGCGACCTTTCAGGCACGTCTCAACGATCAGGATGATGTTCATTTTTTGCGCACCGGAGATCTGGGCTTTTTACAAAAGGGCGAGTTATTTGTCACCGGGCGATTGAAAGATTTGTTAATCCTGCGGGGACGCAATTACTACCCGCAGGATATTGAATGGACGGTCGATCGCAGCCATTTATTGTTGCAAGCTGGCTGTAGTGCCGCTTTTGCGGTGGAAGTAACGAGTGAAGAACGGCTGGTCATTGTTCGAGAGATCGATCGGTACGATCGCGATCCAGTGCTTTTAGATGAAATTATCGCTGCTATCCGTCGATCAGTGGTGGAACAGCATGACTTGGAAGTGCATGGAATCATCCTGGTGAAATTGGGCAGTATTCCCAAGACCTCCAGCGGCAAGATTCAGCACTTTACCTGTCGAGAAGCGTTTCTGACGGAGCAACTCTCTATCATTCATCAGTCGATTCAATCACTCCCGGTACAGAAGCGATCGTCAGACTCCAATGAACAACCCATTTCGGTTCCAACTATATTGTCATCTGGGAAAACAAGTCGAGAGATTCAATTCTGGTTGATCGCTAGTCTTGCCAAGAAGTTAGGTGTTTCAGCCAGCGCGATCGATATCCATCAACCGCTTGCAGCCTATGGCTTGGGGTCATTGGCAGCAGTGAGTCTTGCAGGAGAATTGGAAGATTGGTTGGAGTGTCGCTTATCTCCCACCGTGATCTATGACTACCCAACGATCGCTGCCCTTGCCCAAGCACTGGCGCTTGATCATACCGCTGTAAATTCAAGTGCAAAGCAGCCAGAAGCCAATCGCGATCCCATTCAATCTGTCACTAAATCTACTGATGATATTGCCATCATCGGCATTGGCTGTCGGTTTCCTGGTGCCGATAGCCCAGAGGAGTTTTGGCAGTTAATGCAATCTGGAAGGGATGCGATTCAGAACGTTCCGCGCGATCGCTGGCGGTCTCAGCTTGAACCATTCGCATCCAACAGGGTTAGCAACGTTCAGGGCGGTTTTCTAGACCAGATTGATGGTTTCGATTCGCAGTTTTTTGGCATTGCGCCTCGTGAGGCAGACCGGATCGATCCGCAGCATCGCTTGTTGATGGAAGTGGCATGGGAAGCGTTAGAAGCGGCTGGGCAATCGATCGCTCCACTTTCTGGCGGTGGGATCTCTGGCAGTGAGACGGGTGTTTTTATGGGCATCAGCAGTCAGGATTACGCCCAGTTGCAGTCGCATACGGCTGAGGTTAGCGCTTATACCGCAACGGGCAACGCGCACAGTATGGCGGCGAATCGACTCTCTTACCTGTTGAACTTCCAGGGTCCGAGCATGGCAGTTGATACAGCCTGTTCATCCTCTTTAGTTGCTGTGCATCTGGCGTGCCAAAGTTTGCAAACCGGGGAGTGCAATTTGGCATTGGCAGGCGGAGTCAATCTAATGTTGTCACCGACGCTCACGATCGCCCTTGCTCAAGCAGGTATGTTGTCACCAGACGGACGGTGCAAAACGTTTGATGCCAGTGCCGATGGTTATGGGCGCGGCGAAGGGTGTGGTGTAGTGGTACTCAAGCCACTGAAGCGGGCGATCGAAGCAGGGGATACCATTCTCGCGGTCATTAAGGGATCAGCCGTTAACCAGGATGGTTTGAGCAATGGCTTAACGGCTCCCAATGGTTTAGCGCAACAACGAGTGATGCAAAAGGCGCTGCAAAAGGCAGGGGTCAGACCAGATGAGATTGGTTATGTGGAAGCACATGGCACGGGTACGGCTCTGGGTGATCCAATTGAGCTAAATGCCTTAAAAGCCGTGTTGATGGACGGACGATCGCCGGAGCAACGATGTGCGATCGGCTCCGTCAAAACCAACATCGGGCACCTGGAAGCGGCGGCTGGCATTGCAGGGCTGATCAAAACCGTCCTTGCCCTTCAATACAATCAGATTCCACCTCATTTACATCTAGAGCAGTTGAATCCAAAAATTTCCCTGGAAGCAACGCCATTTTCAATTCCCACTGATCTCACTGCCTGGACGGGCGATCGACGCTTGGCAGGAGTGAGTGCCTTTGGGTTTGGCGGCACGAATGCCCATGTCATTTTGACAGCAGCTCCCCCTACAGAAATTGAGCGGAAAGATTCAACCATGCCTCTTGCTCAACTGCTACCGTTGTCTGCACGCAGCCCAGTGGCGTTGCAGGCACTCGCTCTAAGCTATCGATCGTTTCTCTTGTCTGAGACTGCCAGAAAGCTTCCTTTATCAGACATTTGCTATACCGCCAGTGTGCGTCGCAGCCATCATCCATATCGTCTGCCCGTGGTTGGTCACTCTCACACAGAAATGGTGGAACATCTGGATGCGTTTCTACAAGATGCCAACTCAAGCGAGGAACCTATTGACTCCATTCGTCAGTCTCACTCCTTAAATCAGCCCCCCGTTGTGTTTGTGTTCTCCGGACAGGGACCGCAGTGGTGGGCGATGGGAAGAGAACTGCTGGAGCGAGAACCCGTTTTTCAAGCAGCGTTGCAGCAGTGTGATGCTTTGTTCTATGACTGTGCGAGCTGGTCATTGCTCCCTGCATTGACTGCTGATGAAGCGTCATCTCGGTTACAGGAGACCGCGATCGCCCAACCCGTTTTGTTTGCCCTGCAAGTCGCGCTGGCAGCCCTCTGGCAGTCCTGGGGTGTTGTGCCAGAGGCGGTGGTGGGTCACAGTATGGGCGAAGTGGCGGCAGCGTATGTGTCGGGGGCATTGAGTTTGCCCGATGCCGTACAGGTAATTTTTCATCGCAGTCGGCTGTTACAACGGTTGACTGGAAACGGCAGGATGGTAACAGTGGATCTGCCTCTCGCTGCGGTCAAACCTTTGCTGCGAGGCTATCTCAAGCTGTCGATCGCCGCTGTCAATAGTCCCGTTGCCACGGTTTTGTCGGGAGATGCGGTTGCGTTAGAAAGCCTGGTGCAGACGCTGGAACAGCAGCACATTATCTGTCGCTTTTTGCCCGTCAACTATGCGTTCCATAGCTGGCAGGTCGAGCCGCTTCAGGATGAATTAGTTTACGCTTTGCAAGCGATGCAACCACGTCCTACTACCGTGCCGTTAGTCTCAACGGTGACCGGGCGGCGGGTGGATGGGCAAGCGCTGGATGCGTCTTACTGGAGCCGTCATCTGCGATCGCCTGTGTTGTTTCAGGCTGCAATTGAAGCACTCAGCCAAAGCGAGCCTTCATTGTTTGTTGAAATCGGTTCCCATCCCGTTCTGAGCACTGCGATCGCCCAATGTCTCCAACCGCACCAGCGAGCAGGCACGATGTTGCCCAGCTTGCGGCGGGGGCAACCAGAGCGAGCCACATTGCTGCAATCCCTCGGAGGGCTGTATCGCCAGGGATATCCCGTTGACTGGAAACGTCTGTATCCTACGGGGCATTGCGTTGCTTTACCCACCTATCCCTGGCAGCGGCAACGACATTGGTTCTCACCCATCAGCGAATCGTTGATGCCAGTGACGGCACTAAAGACAGCAGCGCCACCGGAGGTTCAGTGCAGGCAGTCGGCACCGGAAGCCACTAGCGACAAACCATCCACCAACACATTGACGCGAGATCAGTTGTGGTCGTTGCCAGTGGGCGATCGCCTGGGGATGCTGGAAGCCTACTTTCAGCAACGCGTTAGCCGTGTGTTGGGGATGGCAGCCAAACTACCGATCCACGAACCGCTCTGCAATGTGGGATTGGATTCCTTAATGGTGGTGGAACTCAAGCACGGCATTGAAACTGACCTGAATCTTAACCTGAGTATGACTGAATTTCTGCGCTGTCCGACGGTGGCTCAATTGGCAAGTCGAGTGCTGGCTCAACTAGCACCACCCTCCAGCCTGAACGTGAGTTGGGAAGAAGGGGCGCTATGACTGTTGATGCTTTGTTAGCGACATTGCGCCAGCAGCAGGTGCAGCTTTGGGTTGAGGGCGACCAGTTACGCTATCGCGCTCCCCAGGGTACTTTGACAGAGGCGTTGCGCGATGCCCTGATTCGTCAAAAGCATGAAATTATGGCGCGGTTGCAGCAATCGCAGCGATCGCCTCAACTCACACCTGCGGCTGCACAACGCCACCAGCCCTTTCCCCTAAACGATATCCAGCAGGCGTATTGGCTGGGTCGCGGTGGAAACTTTGAAATTGGCAATGTGTCCACCCATGTCTATTTGGAGATTGACTGCCTGGATCTGGATTTACCACGACTCAATCTTGCCTGGAGAACGGTGATTGAACGCCATGCTATGCTCCGGGCGATCGTTCGTCCCAACGGTCAGCAGCAAATCCTCGAAACGGTTCCTCCCTATGAAATAGCGGTTCTGGATCTGCGTGCCGAAAGTGAAGCCGCGATCGCGGCTCAACTAAACACCGTTCGCCAGCGGATGTCCCATCAGGTGCGCCAACCGGATCAATATCCCTTATTTGAAATTCGTGCCAGCCGTTTAGATACCCATTCCACACGCCTGCATATCAGCATTGATGGTTTAATTGCGGATGGTCGCAGCCTGTTTCTGCTGTTTCAAGACTGGGCGGAGTGGTATCGCCAACCAGCGTTGTTGTTGCCACCGTTGCCGCTTTCTTTTCGAGACTATGTGCTGGCAGAAGCCGCGCTTCAGGACTCGCCCACCACGCAGACAGACCTTGCCTATTGGCGCGATCGCCTGCCCACCTTGCCTCCAGCACCAGAACTGCCGCTGGCGAAGACTCCTGGCACTGTCACTCATCCCCGGTTCGTGCGGCAAAGCGATCGTCTGGATGCAGCTACCTGGAACCGACTCAAAGTCCATGCCAAAGAGAAAGGCTTGACTCCTTCCGGGGTTTTATTAGCTGCTTACGCTCAGGTTCTAGCGACCTGGAGTAAGCGTCTTCAGTTCACGTTGAATGTCACTCTCTCCAATCGGCTCCCACTCCATCCTCAGGTCAATGACCTTGTCGGTGTGTTTTCCTCGCTCAATCTCTTGGCGGTGGATTACACCTCATCGGATGCCTTTGCCGATCGTGCCCTGCGACTGCAACAGCAGCTCTGGCAAGATTTAGACCACCACCAACTGAGTGGGATTCGAGTGTTGCGAGAACTGGCTCAGTTGCGGCAAACGGGCGTGAGCGCTCAGATGCCCGTGGTGTTTACCAGTACGTTACTGGATCTATCCCAACTGGGGTGGATGGGAGAAATTGTCTACTGGATTACGCAAACGCCCCAGGTCTGGCTCGATTGCCAGGTCTATGAGCAGCACGGGGGGCTAGTCTTTAGCTGGGATGCTGTAGAGGATTTGTTTCCATCTGGACTCCTGCAAAGCATGTTTGGAGCCTACCAGACGTTATTGCGGCAACTGGCAGAGCAACCGGAAACCTGGCAGCAATCCTCTGTAGCGTTGCTACCGATGGATCAACTGCAACAGCGTGATGCGATCAATGCCACTGCAACGACGATCCCTGATGCGTTATTGCACACCCTATTCAATCGTCGAGCCACGCAGCAACCGGAGCAGATTGCCGTCATTGCGGGCGATCGCACCCTAACGTATGGTGAACTCCACGACCAATCCCATCAGCTTGGCTACTGGTTGCGCCAGCGAGGGGCACGCCCAAACCAACTGGTTGCTGTCGTCATGGAAAAAGGCTGGGAACAGATTGTTGCCGTTTTAGGCGTGTTGCAGGCGGGTGCCGCCTACCTGCCGATCGATCCAGCCTTGCCCCTAGAGCGTCTGCACTATGTCTTGACTGATGGGGATGTGCACTTAGTGCTGACCCAATCGCACTTGCGGGACACACTGGCTTTGCCCGATACCGTTCAGTGTTTGTGTGTGGATGCAGATGAGCTGCAAGCGATGGATAGCCCCCTGGAAGCGATTCAGCACCCAGATGACCTTGCTTATGTGATCTACACTTCCGGTTCAACAGGAACCCCTAAAGGCGTGATGATTGCCCATCAAGGCGTGGTGAATGCGATCGCTGCGACCAATCAGCACTTTGAAGTCACTGTTGCCGATCGCGTCTTAGCGTTAACCGCCCTACATCACGATATGTCGGTCTATGACCTTTTCGGTATCTTGGCGGCAGGGGGCGCGATCGTCCTACCAGAGGCGACGGCTCAACGCGATCCAGTCCATTGGTTGGAGTTGATGCATCGCCACCAGATCACCATCTGGAATTCGGTGCCTGCCATGATGGAAATATTGCTGGAGTCGGTTTCTGGTCACACCTTGAGAGACCAGCTAACGTTACCGAATTCCCTGCGGCTGGCATTTCTGGGCGGTGATTGGATTCCCTTATCGCTACCGGAGCGTCTTCATGCATTGGTCGAAACAGTTCAACTTGTGAGCGTTGGCGGTCCCACAGAGACCACATTGTGGAATATCTGGTATCCAGTTGAGCGAGTTGATCCAACGTGGAAAAGCATTCCCTATGGTCGTCCGATCGCCAACACCCGCTACTACGTTCTCAATGAAAAGCTGGAACCCTGTCCGGTTTGGGTTGCTGGTCAGCTTTACTGTGCTGGAGTTGGTTTAGCAAAGGGCTACTGGCGCGATCCAGAGAAAACCAATACCCGCTTTAGTCACCATCCCCAGCTAGGACGACTGTATCAAACGGGAGACCTGGGGCGCTATTTGCCAGATGGAAACCTGGAATTTCTGGGCAGGCAAGATTTTCAAATCAAAATCAATGGTTTCCGCATTGAACCGGGCGAAATTGAGACAGCGTTGAGCCAACACCCTCTGGTGCAGTCAGCCGTTGTTGTTGCAGCAGCGCCATCAGAGCGTAAAAAGTCTTTAGTTGCTTACATTGTTCTGAAAAATCAGCTTTCTGCTTCAAGTGAAAATGCTGGAGATTATGCTGATTGGGAAGAACAGTTCCGCCAAGCGCTCTCTCGCCAGTTGCCTGCTCACATGGTGCCTTCCAGCTTTGTACTGCTGGATCAGTTGCCGCTGACTGCTAATGGCAAAGTCGATCGCCAGTCCCTTGCAAGGCTTGAAAAGCCCTTTTCAAAAGCAGTTCAGGCTGATGACACACCTCGCAATCCAACAGAAGCCCAACTCGCAGCAATTTGGGAAGCACTGCTTGGTTTAGAACACGTCAGCATTCACGCCAACTTTTTTCAACTGGGTGGAAACTCGTTGCTGGCGGTGCAACTGGTCAACCGAATCGCTCATGCTTTTCAGGTTGAATTACCGTTGAGTCGCTTGTTTGAATCGCCGACGATCGCCGCCCTTTCGCCCATCGTGGAGCAGTTGCAAACCGATGCTGCTGATGGGATTCTTGACATCGTAGACTTAGCCTCTGAAGCCGTTCTAGATGCGAGTATTCGTCCGGGAAATGATCCGGTACGTTCCGTCACCCAGCCGCAAGCCATTCTACTTACGGGTGCGACTGGCTACTTGGGAGCCTTTCTGCTGTATGAACTGCTCCGACGCACCAATGCAACGGTTTACTGTCTGGTGCGTGCTCAGACGATCGCCGCCGGGAACGATCGCTTACAGGCAAATCTAGAGTTTTACGCGCTTTGGGATGAAACGTTTAGCGATCGCATCATTCCCGTTTTGGGGGATTTATCGCAACCGCTGCTGGGGTTGACACCGCAGCAGTTTGGAGACTTGGCAACTGAAATTGATTGCCTTTATCACAATGGCGCACAGGTCAACTTTACCTATCCCTATTTGGCTTTGAAAGCTGCCAATGTTCTGGGTACACAGGAAGTTTTGAGACTGGCAGCGCAACAGAAAACAAAGCCCGTTCACTTCGTCTCAACCACCCATGTCTTTCCCGCCGAGCCAAAGGCAGAGGGTCAAACCATTTGGGAGAGGATGACCCCCGATCGCGCAGAGAATCTCCCTACAGGGTATGTCCAGAGTAAATGGGTTGCAGAGCAACTGCTTGCGATCGCCCGCGAACGAGGGCTGCCTGTCTCTATCTACCGCCCATCGTTTATTGTGGGTCATCAGGAAACCGGGGCAGGAAATGCTCAGGATCTACTCTTTCGCCTGATCAACGGCTGCATCCAACTAGGGATTGCACCCGATATTCATCTGTCATTCAATATTGTTCCGGTTGATTACGTTAGCCAAGCGATCGTCCATCTTTCAACCCAGGCAGAAGCATCGGGAAAGACCTTCCATTTAGTTAATCCCCATCACATCGCGATCGATTGGAAGCAGATTCTGCACTGGCTTCAGGCATTAGGCTACACCATTCAGCCGATCGCGTATGCTCAATGGCTGGCTGTACTGCAAGCGATGGGCGATCGGCTTACAGACAACGCTCTTTACCCGCTCTTACCCATGTTTTCGGCAGTCAGCAAAAATCCTTCAAGTGCCCGACTCAATCTAAGCCATGAGCTTCAGTTTGATTGCCAAAATACCCGTTCGGGTCTTGCTGATACAACGCTCAATTGCCCAGCGATCGATGTGGATTGGTTGAGCAACTATCTTTCCTTTTTCATCGATCGTCACCTTCTAGCTCCTGACCCCTAACTCATCCCTCATCTCTTCTGCCTTCTGCCTCCTTCTAACAACCACTAACCAACAACTAACAACTTCCTCATGAGACTCAAACCTAAAGACGCTGCAAAACCTTTCCACATTGAAGATGTTCATGGTCAGTCGATCGCGTTGCAGGACTACGCAGGTAAAAAGCTGCTGCTGGCATTCTTCCGCCATGCTGCCTGCCCTCTCTGCAATTTGCGTATCCATCAACTGATTCAATCCTACCCTGCACTACAAGCCAATGGGGTTGAGATTCTTGCCTTCTTTGAGTCACCCAAAGATAAGATTCTGAAATACGTGGGCAAACAGGATGCCCCCTTTCCGATCGTTGCCGATCCCACGCTGAAGATTTACAGACTGTATGGTGTGGAAACGTCTGTCATCGGCATGTTGCGAGGATTGTTTCGGTTCGCGGAATTTTCGGAAGCTGCCCGTAAAGATCTCATGTTTTTCAATCCTCACAATGACATTGCTTTACTGCCAGCGGACTTTCTGATTAACCCCGATTTGACGATTCACACTGCCTATTACGGTCGGGATATTGGCGATCACTTAGATCTTGCAGCCGTCCAGCAGTTTGCGGACTTGAGTGCCGCATCGCGCGCGATCGCGTGAGTTGACGTAGGGTTGCCTGCGAGATTCCCGACTTCTTCAAGAAGTCGGGAATCTGATCAGCCGCTCAATTGTTCAATCCACCACTTAAAAAGCTTGCACCATCATGTTAGATCGCCAGACAGTCTCCCCAGTAGACACTTCAAACGGATCATTTTTTGCCTGGATGGGGCGTGTTTCCTATCGCTACCGCTGGCTTGTCGTCGTCATTTGGAGTGCAATTCTGATTCTCAGTTTGCTGCTCGCTCCTCGGCTGGAAAGTGTCCTCAAAGGGCTGGGTGTGGTATACGCACAAGGGGCAGCAGGGCAGGCAGAGCAATTACTAAAGCAGGAATTGAACCTGGAAACCAATGCACTGGTCACGATTTTCCAGAGTCCGGCTGGCGAACCATTGGCATCACACCGAGGGGAGATTGAGCAAACGCTGGATCAGATTCAGCGGTTGGATGGGGTAAAAACGATCGCCCGTGCCAGCGACCATCCCGAATATCGCACTGCCGATGGACGAACGGAGTACAGCACCATTAGCCTGAGCGTGGCAGATACGCAGGCATTTCCGGTGATTGAGCAAATTGAACAGCGCCTGAAGCAACGCTCAACGCCATCGTTACAGACTTTTCTCACGGGGGAACCTGTGATCGATCGCGATGGTCAACATCTGACCCAGGACGATCTGCGGCGCGTTGAGCTACTGGCGCTTCCCTTAACCCTCGTCACACTTCTCTTTGTCTTTGGCTCAGTGGTTGCGGCGGCGCTTCCCATTGTGATGGGTGTGATGGCGGTTGCGGTCACCTCTGGGGTACTGGCAATCATTACCGTGCAGGTGGATATTTCGGTGCTGGCGCTCAACCTGACCACGATGTTGGGCTTGGGGCTGGGCATTGACTACTCCTTGTTGATCGTCAGTCGCTTTCGGGAAGAACTGCACCCAGAGGCTGTGGAGCAAAGTGTGATTCGCACAGTGGATGCGGCTGGACGAGCCGTGTTCTTTTCAGGACTGACGGTTGGCATTGGACTCTTGAGCTTGTTGTGCTTTCCCGTCTTGCTGTTGCGATCGCTCGGGATTGCTGGCGCGATCGTCGTGTTTGTATCGGTTGCTGCTGCCTTAACGCTGGTGCCTGCGCTGTTGGGACTGGTGGGAACAGGCATCAATCGTTGGCGCATTGTGCCGCCCTCATCTTTGCGAACGGGCATCTGGGGCGCGATCGCTCGTAGCACAATGAAGCACAGCATTGCGGCTGTTGCGTTTGTTACAGCTCTCATTTTCGTGCTAAGTTCGCCCTTTCGGCACGCCCGTTTTGGTTTGGGAGACTACAGCATTCTGCCGCAGAACGTCCCCTCACGGCAGGGCATTGAGGTTCTGCAACAGGCATTTGGCGTAGGGGAAACCGTCCCAATTTTGCTGGCAGTCAGTGCCGCCACGCCTGGAGAGCTGATCCTTTCTAAGCCTCATGTCGCGACCCTGTTTCAACTGGTCAATAACTTGCAACGTGATTCGCGAGTGGAGGATGTTTACAGTCTGTTTAATCTCGACCCGAAATTGAATCTGGCAGCGTATCAACAACTCTATGCGCGATTAGCGTCATTACCACCCGCTTTGGCAACCGCCGTCAAGAACCTCAGCAGCCCCTCGACCACGTTAATCATTGTCAAAAGCCGGACGGGTAGCAACAATGACGACTCTAAAGCTCTGGTGGAAAAGTTGCGTAGCCTGTCGCCAGCGGGACTGCACCTGCAAGTAGGTGGCGCGATCGCCCGTCAACTAGACACCATACAGGTTGTTACTCAGCGGTTCCCACTGGTTTTGGCAGCCATGCTGACCATCACTTTTGTAGTGCTCTGTTTATTGCTGAACTCAGTTGTGCTGCCACTCAAGGCGATCGTGATGAATTTGCTCTCAATGGGTGCATCCTTTGGCTTGCTGGTGTTTGTGTTTCAGGAAGGACATTTGCACGAGTGGTTGAACTTTACCCCACTGGGTTATCTCGACACGCTGATTGCGGTGACGATGTTTTGCGTCTTGTTTGGGCTGAGTATGGATTACGAGGTGTTTCTGCTCTGTCGCATTAAAGAGGCCTACGATCGCACTCAGAATAATCATCTCAGCGTGGTGGAAGGGGTGGAGCGCACCGGGGGCATTATTACCAGTGCGGCACTTCTGCTGATCCTGGTGACGGGAGCTTTTGCCTTGACCAGTTTAGTGACTGTCAAAGCGTTGGGATTGGGTATTGCGCTGGGTGTCTTGATTGATGCTACGCTGATTCGCACGCTCCTTGTTCCTGCCACCATGCGCCTGATGGGACGCTGGAACTGGTGGTCACCCAAGTTTCTCAGGCTCGATCGCTTTCAGTTCAAGGTTGATTGATATCTGCATTGGAACGTGGCATTTCTCGCTTCAAGCGTTGTTTGCGGAAAACACTAAAACGAGTGCGCGATCGATTGAAATGCAAAAGCGGATAGTCAAAATGAGCAAGCAAATGAGCGTCGAATCCACTGCACGTAAGTTTCCTCAGTGCGGTAGGCATCGTGCTTGAGCTGAATGACATGACATCTCGTAACCGATCGAGCAGAACTCACTATACTTCGGCAGCAAGGCGCAAAATCTCGGCGTAAAGCTGTGAACTGATCCTAAATCGTGCCTGAATCATTAAAGCATCTACTGTTGGCTTGATCTTGGAGACAAAACCTTTGTTTTTTGCCTCTAGAAGGACACCGACTAAACCAGTAATATTTAATCCTTCGTTGACTGCAATCCTTCTACCTAATTGTTCATCAATCAGCAGGAGTTCTGCTCCTACTTCAAGTGCCAAAGCAATTGCTTCGGATTCTCCTGCATCAAGCTTTTCGCCTCGAAGCCTTTCCACAGTTGTCGTATCGTTGACTGCTTGAATCGTGATCCACGGTTGATTAGGCACAAATGCTGCTTGGGTATAGATTGTTGCAACTTTTGCAATCTCATCAGCAACAGCTTGGGGAATTGTGATGCTCCCATACATCTGCTGTAACAGTACTAACTGACCAATCGCAGCCAAATTACTGATGGGCGATGTATTGCTGATGACAGTCATAACCGACCCAAGCGTTGAAGGGTGGTGACATCATCCTTTAGGTCATCAATATCGTAATGAACACAGATATTGCGACTGTCTATCAAGTGTTGAAATTGGATCAAGTTCATTTCTAGAAGGTTGCTGGCTGTGCCAATGCTGATTTTCTTCTGCTGAAATAACATCAGCACAACTTCCTGCAAGAACTCCTCCTCTGACAGCCCAGAGGCTTCTAAGACTCGATCGGGAATGACAACGCTCATAAAGATACTTCTCCAGTGCTTAGATTCCTCTGGTTATTAGGATAGACGATTCTGCATCAGCACAGAGGGAGCTAAGAAGTAACCGGATGTTCCATAATGTTTCAGAAAGCTCTTGACACGTAAGTTTCTTCAGTGCGGTAGGCATCGTGCTTGAGCTGAATGACATGACATCTCGTAACCGATCGAGCAGTTTCTTTGGATGCTCTTGCATAGCGAGTGCGGAGGAGAAATGTGTGGTGTATCTAATAACACAGGCGTTCGTGCCCGTAGCAAACCTGAAAATATTATAGAAAGATTCTGTCTACCCAGCTTGAGCGGTGTATTATGCGGAAAGTTCTACCTAAGTACCAAGCTTGGGATGTTATGCCGAGTCATTCTCCCTATTCACCTCCTGTGGGATCTTAGGCGGAAACTTTCTGTCTATATAATTGTTGGGCTGCTTCTTATTTGGATGAGGGCATCTCTTTGAAGCTAAGCTGATCGTCATTTAACTTTCCGGGGCGATCGGCACTGGTGCTGGGTTCTAGCGCCAAGATCTTGCAACTTAGATGCCGATTAGCTTATCGGCAGGAATTCGGTATTAGGGTGTTAGAAGCTATACTCTTGAAAGAAAAAACTATATAATCCCGACTAAATGGACAGCGTAAGCAATCACCGCGTGAAAATTCTGTTTCTGGCATCAGATCCAAGCGATGCTGCGCGACTGCGATTAGGGCAGGAATTGCGGGACATTCGTGAAAAGTTGCAATTATCAAAGAATCGAGACAGGTTTGTCTTAGAGTCTCGTGAGTCCGTGCGTCC
>Ga0163149_10003645_pt1 | contig 17379 bp, 16 predicted proteins | sample OliLakLV19MP5G1_FD_148604 | JGI IMG/M metagenome (GOLD analysis project Ga0163149, IMG submission 148604) | Freshwater microbial mat bacterial communities from Lake Vanda, McMurdo Dry Valleys, Antarctica - Oligotrophic Lake LV.19.MP5.G1 | ecosystem: Environmental > Aquatic > Freshwater > Lake >...
TCAGGCGAGCTTAAATTGAGGATTTTTTAGGAGGCGGTTGAGGAGGATGATGAGTTTGCGCATCACGGCGGTGAGGGCGAGTTTCTTGGGCTTACCGGCCTTGAGGAGGTGTTGATAAAACGCCTTGGAGCGCCGAAAAAGGAGCGCCGAAAAAGGGGTCAGGCTTGGTTGTTTGACATTTCGCATGGTTGTTTGGATTTCTGGGACAAGCTGAAGGGGTCACGGGACAAGCCTAAGGGGTCACGTGTTGAATCTTGACAAACGCCCGGATCAGCCGGCTGACGAGATCCGAAGGGGACAACCCAATGCACTCAGGCCTCGACTCTCGATAAAATGTTTGGTCAACAACGGAAAGAACTTGGGGTGAATAAAAAATACTGATGAATGATCTACTAAAACGAATGAGTGCTGTCTGGGTGGCGCTGCTGGCCGCAGTCGCTGGTCAGGCGTCGCTGAATTGGCCGACGACGGCACTGACGATCCAGGCGGACCCCAAGCTGCCGACGGCGGAGGCGGTATATCATTTTCAAAACACAGGTCAGGAGTTGGCGGTTATCAAGGAGGTGATGGTGAGTTGCGACTGTGTGCGCACGGTACTGGCCAAAGAATTTTTTGCGCCTGGCGAATCGGGCGAACTGCGGGCGGTCTTCACCCTCGGAGCAAGGACAGGACGCCAAGAGAAGGACATCACCGTTACCATGCTGGATGAAACGGTGAAACCGACGGTACTGCATCTCACGGTGGACATCCCGGAATCGCCCGTGCGCTTGAGCACGGGTTCGGTCGTATGGTTAAAGGGTGGACCGACGGATGAAAAAGCGGTGGACGTGATCCTGACCGATCCAGCCCACACGAAGGTGGAAAGCCTGCAGTGTGCCGATACTCGGGTGGCGGTGAGTTTGGTCCCGGGCAAGGCACCCGGGGTTTACTCGATCTTACTCAAACCGACGACAACTGACGGGTTGATGCAGGCCATGGTGAGGCTGCAAGCCACCGTGAACGGTCAACCCCGCGTGTATCTGGTACAAGTTCAGGTGCGCTGAGGCGAGTGGCTCAGGGTCGTCAGAGCGATGACAGATGGGGTCAGCGATGCAGATGGGGTCAGGCTTGGTTGTTTGCTACGAGCTATGATAGTGGCGACCGCCCGCTCACGGTCACCCGCACCGTTCCCGGCTCACCCGCCGAGACGACTACGTTCACGTACAATGCACTCGGCCACCGACTCTCGATGGCGGACGCTCTCGGTCGCACCACGCGTTGGACCTACGATGCCCGCGGCAATGTGCTCACGGTCACCCGGCCCGACGGCCAGATTGGCACGCGGAATACCTATGATGCGCAAGACAGCTTGCTCACCACCACCGATGCCCGCGCCGCCCGTCTCACCACCGCCACACCCCGTGCTACCCGCTTCACCTGTTTTGCAAGCACACCTCGCGTATTTGAAACTCGCCGACATCGCCGCCCAATGCGAACCCCTCGCCACCGACGCCGCCGCGAAAGGCTGGACGCACGTCGAATATTTGCGCCGCTTGATCGAAGGCGAATACCGCGCCCGCCAGCAACGCGCCATCGAACGCCGCCTCCACGCCGCCCGATTCCCGGTAGTGAAGACCCTTGATCAGTTCCGCTGGGACTGGCCCAAAAAGATCAACGAACTCCAGATCAAAAACCTGCTCCGCCTCACGTTCATCGAAAAGAAAACCAACGTCATCCTGCTGGGCGGCGTCGGGCTCGGCAAGAGTCACATCGCCGCGGCCCTCGGCTACGAAGCCTGCCAGCGCGGCCACACCGTGCTCTTCACCACAGCCGTGGACGCGCTCAACACCCTAGTCGCCGCGCAAGCCGCGCAACGCTTGCCAGCCGAATTGAAACGCTACCTCACTCCTGACGTGCTCATCCTCGACGAACTCGGATACCTGCCGCTCGACAAGACCGGCGCCGATCTCCTGTTCCAAGTGATCAGCCAACGCTACGAACGCGGCACGCTGATCATCACGACCAACAAAGCCTACAAGAACTGGCCCGAGATATTCAACCACGACGCCGGCATCACCAGTGCGATCTTGGATCGCGTGCTGCACCACGCTGAGACGGTCGTCATTGAGGGAAAAAGCTACCGCATGAAAGACCAGATCGAGCCGCCGCTCTGATTACCACGGACCAAGCCTCGACGCTCAAGCCGGTGGTTTGCTTCACCGACCGCCGGCTTTTTTAGAAAATGCCGCCATGGTTTTCAAACCGCCCATTTTTAGTGAAGAACACCCCGCCGCTCACAGCTGCTTCGCCGAATCAGTTTCGTGGACCCGGAGACTGGCAACGCGCTGATCTTCGTCACCAATCAGTTCGACTTGGATGCGTTGATCGTTGCCCAAATCTACCGCCGGCGTTGGGCCATCGAGTTGTTCTTTCGCTGGATCAAACAGCACCTGCGGCTGCGGGGTTTCTACAGCACTTCGTTCAACGGCGTGCGGGTGCAAATTTGGTCAGCGATCAGCGCCTATCTGCTCGTGGCCATAGCCAAGCGTCGGTTGCACCTCTCGCAGTCGCTTTGGGAAGTTTTGCAAATCGTGAGCATCGCCTCCATGGAGCAAATTGCTCTTCCAGAATTGCTTGAGACTATTGATACCACATCTAAACAGATCGATAACTCTAAACAACTGGAGATCAATTACTCATAACTGGACAGCCGTGACCCCCGTAATTCGATAAACCCGTTTCAACTGCCTCGGCTCAGAACAAAAACTGCATGCGGCTGCGCAGCCCGTTGATCGTGTTCTCGGCTGCCGCGCCCGTGATCCGGCCCGTGGCCTTGGCGTATTCGTACCCGAAAGTTAAACGCACGGCATTGCCGAGGAAGTAATAATTGCCGCCGACATAAAAGGATTTGAGCTGGTCGAAATCGCCGGTGGCGGGGGCGTTGCGGATCAAGGCGCCCGGGGAAAGCCCAAGACCATCGGAATCCACCGTGGAATAACGCAACACCAGTTCCCATTCCCGGGTAAACTTGAATGACGGTTCAATCATGAAGCCAGTCTGGCGCGCGTCCGGGCCGGGCCGGGCATAGCTGGCGGTGATGAACTCGGTCATGAGAGACAGCGCGGCCACATCGTAGCGCAGATGAGCCGCCGTGGCGCTGATGGGGCCGGCCGCGAGAAGATCGGGCAAATATCCGCCGTCGATGCCACATTCCAAGAGACCGGAGCCGAGCGCCCGGCTGAAACCCAAGCGTGCATAATAGGCGGGTTGATTTGCCACATTCCCGGCGGTGCCTGCGGAATTTTTTGCCCCGGGGTTGGTCACGGCGGCGGCGTAGTGGAAGCCGCGGGGCAGTTTGCCTTTCAGATGCACCCCGGTGTTTTTTGCGCCAAAGCCGCGCCCAGGTTGCTCGACGAAGGCGCGGTGCGAGGCGGAGCGCTCGACGGCCTTGATCACGGAGTCGGAAATCTGTTCTTCCCGCAAAAAGGGCACTTTGGTGTAGCCGAAGTTGATCTCCATGTCGGGGACACCCTTGTATGAGATGTATCCCTGCTCGATGGTGTTCGAGGCGGCGAAATCGGCCTCGACCAATCCGCTCCACTGCTCGGTGATGTAGCCGGTCGCCGCGAGCTGCAGGCGGCGCATGAGAAAACTATTGCGCGCGGGTAGCTCCGGGCCGTTCGACACCTCGGTTTTCAAGCTGTCCCACTGGGAATGAATTTTTCCCGAAATGATCAGACGCGAAATGCCTTTCTCCTTGGGCATCGCATAGACCGGGACAGCCTTTCCGGGACCCGCAGTTGATACCGTTGTCGCCGAGGCGGGTGCTGGGGCGCTCAGAGGCTGGCTTGGGCTGGCTGATTTCTCCAATTGGCGGATGAGGTCGGCTTGCTCCTTCGTCAGGCTGCCATTGCGTACCAAGGTGGAAAGCAATTCCGTAAGCGCTTGGTTGGTGTCTGCCCTTAGTGGGGCGGACAGCATTGCCAGACAACCGACGATGAGCAGGGAGAAAGAGTGAGCTGAGCGCATGCGAATCAGGTGTGGTGCTGGGAGTCTGAGGGGTGATTACTTCGCGCCGGAGGCGAAATCATCAAAGAGCGTTACGCTGTCGGCCTTGGTCCACAGACCGACGCTGCCCGCATTGACGAAGGAAGTGTCCTCAACCTGGAACAGTTGGCGGCCGTTAAAGAACACGGTGAACAAGGCGCCTTCAAATTCGACGCGCATCGTGTGCCACGCACCGGCGGGCACGGGGATATCGACACCCTTGGCGGTGGGTGGCTGGCCTTTCACCGGGAGCATGGTCCGTTTTCCGTCCTGGAACTTATAAATAACAACATTCCCCTCCAAGGAATTCGAGCGGGCGAGGTAATAGTTATTGGCGTCGGTAAAACGCCAAACGATGCCGATGGACTGGTCTTTCTTGCCGGACACGGCCTTGGCCTTGACCTCGACAAAACCATCGCGCAACGGGGTCGCCGGTTGCGCGCACCAGAGATAACTGCCCACTCCCGATTGCCGCAAGGCGTGCGGACCGCTGGGAGCGTCGGCCACGGCGACAATTTGCCAATCGGCATCGCCCGTGCCCGTGACACCGGTCTGCCAGGGCGCGGGCAGTTTCCCGACGGGGAGCTTATCGAAAGATTCAGTCGCGGCAAAAAGGCCGGACGTGAAGGCAAGGAGGAGCGCGGCGACGAACAGGCGGGGGGTATTCATAATTTGTTTTGGATACATGGAAGAGAAGGAGCGAACGACGGGGAGGAATTGAATCAAGGATTTTTTCGGGCAGGGACAGTGCGTCCCGACTTCATGGGCACGTTAGCTTTTTCCGCAGAGGCAGTGACTCAACAGCCTCTCAGCGGACGGCCGTGAGGAGGATCGGAGGAAGATGATTTCATCGGCCATGAGGAACGCCGCGGCGGCGATCATTTGGGGGATACGGGAGCGGGATTCCCGGAGGCAGCTACCGCCGCCTCAAAAATGCGGAACTCTTCGATGCCAGCCTCTTTCCCTTTGAAGTCCGGCGCCGCGCCCGTGACCGTCAGCCGCACATAGCGGGCGGGGATGGCCGCGAACGTATCGGTGAGCACGCTTTCCCCCGCGTTGGGCGAGGTTCTGCTCACGACCGTGATGAAAGTGACGTCGTCTGCCGAGACGGACACATCAAAGGTGTACGGTCTCTTGTTGCGGGGCAGAACCTCGGTCCGCCCGATGGAATGAATTCGGCCCAAGTCGACTTGAAGCCATGGCTTGCTGGGCAGATCCAACGCGGCCCAATGGCTGATCGGAAATCCATCCACCGCACCGCTCGCTTCCCGGCCGGGAAGCTGGGATAAGTAGGTCGTGGGCTTGTGCAGCGCCAGGTTTTTCGTGGCGACTGGCGCGGGTGCGCGCTCCGGACCGGCTCCAGTTAGCAAAGTCACCTCGCCGTCACGGGAAATTTTGCCAAAGCCGATCTTCACGATTCCGGCCCCGTTCTTCTTGTGCACGGTGTTACCTTCTTCCCAGATCGCATAGACGATATCGGCGGCCGCCATTTCGACAAAGCCGATCGCCTGATCGGTCGAGCCGCGGATCGTGCGTTCTCCGATCCAGGTGCCGTCACGCCGCACGTTGTACTTACCGCCGAAGCAGGAGGCGTACATTTGGTTGGAGCGATCGATGGCCAGATCCGGCCTCATCCAATCTCCGCCGCTGACCACTTTGCCTTCCGCGATGAAGGCCGGCGTTTCCGAGGTGCTGTCGGGGCGGAAGAACAAGCCCTCGCCGTCGACGACGTAGGGGGCGTTGTTGGAGTCCGTTTCCACATCCGGCCCGATGGCGTCGCCGTCGGAAATTCCGGCGGACGTCCAAGTAACGCCTCCGTCGGTGGATCGCCGGTAGGCAATGGGGCGGGGCTTTCCGGTGCGATAAACGACATGCAGGGTGTCGTCGCGGCCAATGGCGATGTCGCCGAAAACATGATCGCCCCAGCTCAGCAGGGGCCGGTCAGGATCGGTGAGTGGCACCCAGGCGGAGGCTCCGGGAGTGAGCTTCAACAGGCCGCAAAAGCCGCCGTTGTGGCCGCCGCGGCGCAGGAGATACACGTTGTTCTTCGAGTCGATTCCGAGCTTGGTGTCTCGAATCAGTTCGGAGGCCGGGGTGACTTTCACCCATTGGTTGTTTTTATCTAGATAGGCGTAATCCGAACCGCCCATCACATGGGGGCGATTGTGGCTGTCGATGACGATGTCCGGCTCGGATCGCTCCACGCCGAAGCCGCCGGCCGATTCCAGCAGCACGCCGGTAAACTCCTCAGGACCCCATTGGTCAGCGGTGGCGTCATATTTTTTGTAATACAGCAATCCCGTCCGGCTGTAGACGAGGTGGACGTTGCCCTGCGAATCGAGCGCGATATCGGGAAAACTGCCGTGGGCGACCGCATCGCCTTTTGCGCCGCGGGCGGTGGAAGCCGGCTCGTCTGCTCTGGCGAGGCAAAGGCAGAGCAGGAAACAGATCAGCTTGGTTAAGGGGTGTGGGGGAAAAATCATAATTGAGAGGAAGCGGGATTACTGGCGGAGAGGAAACTGGATTATCGAATTACGGGAGGCTCCGTGGATGGGGTTTACGGGGAAGGGGTGCCGGGTGCATGACATCCATGATTTCGAGCCTGCTCATCGCCGGAACTAACTACAGTCGGACATGCGAAAAACAAGTCATTACTGTCCGAAGTGTTCTGGTGCGTCGGGTGGGACGCGGAGCCTGACGTGATTTCACGCCGCGTTATCCCCGTCGGCTGGGCTTGTTTCCCTTCGTGAAAATTCGGGCTGGCCGAGCCAAAGCGCTTGGGGGACGCCGATTGGTCGGGAAAGAATTTTGCTCGCTGATTAAGCGAGCAAAAAAAAGGCGCAATCCCCGAGGGGATTGCGCCTTGAAAGTCGAGCGACGGTGATCGCTTACAAGGAAATCTTGTAGGTGATCATCAGCCGGCGCGGTTGATAGCGATTGAAGAATGACGGGTTGTAGTAGCTATCGAAGAAGTTCTTGATCTGGAAATTGATCGAGCTCTGCAGGTGGCCGCGATGTTTCCAGGAATAGCCGCCAAACACGTCAGCCAGAGTGTAGCTTCCGGTACTGAAAGGAACCACCGAGCTGCCCATCTCTTCACTGTAGTATTGCTTGGAGATGGATTGGACGCCGGTGCCGATATGGAAGCCCTTCATGGCCCCATCGGTGAAGGTATACTTGGCCATCAGATTCGCGGAATGCTTCGGGGCGAATGAGATCGGGGTCCCGACCGGAAAGTTGGCAAGGATACTCTCCTTCACGAAAGCATCCATGTAGCTGTAGCTCGTGTAGATTTGGAAGTTCTTGATCGGCGAGTAGGTGGCCTCAAATTCGAAGCCTTCCGAGCGCATGGTGCGACCGGTGACCGTCGTCTGGTAGGTCAACGATGTCAAAGGATCGAGTTCGAAAATATTCGTCGCGAAGTTGGTGTTCGTCGCCTGATAAACCCCGAGATTGAAGGACAGCCGTCCGTCCATGAGGTCGAACTTGAAGCCTGCATCGTAGCCTTTGCCCTCGACGGGCGGGATCGGGCCCGAGGGAACGTTGCGGATCAGCTTCGTGCCGGGCTGGCCGGCGAATGACGTGCTGTAGCTGGTATAAAAGCCAATGTTGTCGGTCAGCTTGACCAGCGCACCGATCTGCGGGGAGTTTTTGCGCACCGCCGGATTCACGATCTTAACATTGGTGAGGCGGTTGAGCGATTCGCTGTTCAGCTTGTTGGTGCGGAAACCGCCCAGCAGCGTCAGGCGCTTATTGAACAGGGTGGCAACGGCGGTGGCATAATACGCTTGGGTCTTGGAATAACTCCAGGTGGAGCTCGCGGGAACCAGATCTTGAGGATTCACGTAGACGTTGTTATCCCAAGTCGAAGGATTACGCAGGTCCCACTTCGGGGGATTCAGAGCGCCCGGACGGTTGGATTGATAGCTACCACCGGAACCATGGGTGTCGAGGCCGCCGAAGAGTACATTGAGGTCGTTCGAGCCAAACACGAAATTGTGGGAGGCTTCGAGTTGATAGGCGACGCCATGGGCATCGTTCCCCTCAACCCGGCCGCGCCGGCCGAGGAAGTTGAAGGAAGGATCGGCAGGCAGGTTGTTCGTCACATCGGACGTGCCGGTGGAACCGAAAAAGACACCCCGCTGGTTGAAATTGTAGTAGGCACGAATATTCCAATCGGCGATTTTGCCAAGAATTTCGGCCGAGGTCACCGTGTTGTCCTGATCCCGGCGATCGGTCGCGGAGGAATAGCTGAAATTGCGGGGCAGGCCGGGATAAAATGACCAGCCGGCGTTGACCGACGGGGTGAAATTACGTGGGCGGATCTGCGGACGCAGGAGTGGCGTGGCGTTTTCGACGGTATTGGATTTTTCGTAATCCCAGGTGATGCTCCAGTTCTTGTTGGGCACCCATTGGATGGCGGGGAATATCAGCGTCCGTTCCTTGCGATAGTTGGGATAGATATCCTTGTTTGTCTCACCAAGAGCGACGATGCGGTAACGCAGAGTCTGGGCCTGATCGATCGAACCCCAGACGTCGAGCGTGGCACCAAGGCGATCAAAGGAACCAGCGGAAACGCTGAGTTCGCCGCCGCGTTTGGCCATCGGGCGCTTGGTGATGTAGTTGACGACACCGCCAGGGGCCAGCGACCCGTAGAGAACGGAGGAAGGGCCGCGGGAAACCTCGACGCGGGCGATGACGGCCGGGTCAATGAGGCCGGCGCCGGCGAACCCATTGCGCAGCGGGGAATTTTGTTCGAAGCCGCGAATATTGATCATGTCACGGGTGCCACCGAAATTGGCATTGGTCTTCGTGACGCCGGGAGCGTAACTGACGACCTCGTTGAACAAGGTGGGGTTGATGTCGTTGATAAATTCTTCCGTGAACGCGGTGATCGAGATAGGAATATCTTTGATCGGGGTGTTCATACGGGTGGCAGACACGGCATTCGACGCGCGGTATCCGATGTCCTTGGACGTGGAAACGACGAACGGCGAGAGTTGTACGATCTCCTCATTGAGAGGGGCCGGGGTGGAGGTCTGGCCGGACGAGACAATCGCCAAACCGCAGGCTACAAGCGGTAGGGCAATACGATAGACTAAACGAGGAACTGGGGAGTTCATGTAGTATTATGGTGTTGTTAGTTTGGACTAAGCCAAAGACGCAAGTTGATGCATCTTTGGAAAGGGGTAGATGCCATGAGGCCATTATGCCATGAGGCGAGAAGCGCGGATCGAAGGGGGTATCCGGAGATAAAGCAACTATTTTTACAGGCCGGCAATTCATCGACACCGCCTATTCATAAAGGAAAAGAGGTGGCGGTGAGGGCGGCGAGCGTGGTGAGGGCGCGGCGCTCGTGATCGGCCGCCAAGTGGAAGATAATCGGTGGTGGTGTGATGGCGGCTGTTGGGGCGGCAGTCGCGCGAGCACGCGGTTCAACATCGCCGAGCCGAGTTTGGGCATGGTGCGATCCCGGGAGGATGAGAAAACCCGAGATGCTTGGCCACCAAGGCGAGACGACGGCGGGCGTTTCTCATCAGTCCAGCCAATCCACGTGTCGCGGTGGCGCAGGTGCCAGACGGCGATGTCCATGAATGCGGCATCTGACAAACGAGGTGTGACGAATCTACGGCGACTCCTCATAGGGAAGCGGACTTCAGGAGGGTAGGTGAAACAAGTGAAGATAAAGGGAAAAGATGGCCCGAAATAGCCCGGAATAGCCCAAGATAGAACCGGACAGGCTCTGAGAGCCGAAATCGCACAACCTATTTACCAAAAAGCCCTCCCGAGCAATGGGAGGGCTTTCAAATTGGGTGCAGGGCTTGGATTTGAACCAAGGACCTTCAGGTTATGAGCCTGACGAGCTACCAGGCTGCTCCACCCTGCAACAAAGGAAGGAGCAACGTGCGAATCGCCTTTGGGTCTGTCAACGGCCTTTTTTAAAAATGCTTAGAATGGTCTTGCCACCATAGGATGCTCTCTTTCTTTTCGACCTTTCCTGTTCCTTCAATCCTCCCATCAATCCGCCGGTGCAGTCCTCTTACAGGAGGGATTGTGCGGGCAACTCCGTTAGCGATCGCAAGGCGGCCCAGTTGGCCGACCTGTGTATCGAATACATAGATCACCATGAACATTACTCCAAAAGACTTGCTCGATGCTGGCGTCCATCTCGGCCACCAAACTCGCCGCTGGAATCCGCGCTCCAAACCCTACGTCTACGGTCACCGTCAGGGTATCACGATCATCGATCTCGAGAAGACTCACGCCGCTTTGGAAAAAGCCTGCGCGTTCGTCGAGAATCTCGTCGCTTCCGGCACGGACATCTTGCTGGTCGGCACCAAGCGTCAAGCGCAGGAACTGGTCCGCGAGGCCGCCGCCGCGACCAACATGCCTTATGTCACCACGCGTTGGATGGGTGGCACGCTCACGAATTTCGAGACCATCAAGAAGTCTCTCGCGAAGTACAAGAAGTACCAAGTCATGGACACGAACGGCGAACTCGCCAAGTTCTCCTCCAAGGAAGAATCCGCCATTCGTCGCGAGATGGCCCGCATGACCCGTAATTTTGACGGTATCATCGGTCTGACGGGTTTGCCTGGCGCGATGTTTGTCATCGACGTCGGCTATGAAGAGATCGCCGTCCTCGAGGCCCGCCGCGTGGGCATCCCGGCCATCGGCTTGGTTGATACCAACTCGGATCCGACGCTTCTGTCGCACCCCATCCCCGGCAACGACGACGCCACCAAGTCGATCCGCATCGTGCTCGATGCCATTGTTGAATCCATCCAGAAAGGTCTCGCTCAGCGCCAGAATCGCGGCGTAGCGAACCAGATTACGGACAAGGATGCCGAGGCTGCCGCATCGCTCGCTCCTGTGAGCGCTGAAGTGCCGGTAAATCCCACTGGTCTCGCTGAAGAGATGGGCAACGGTGGGGCCGATAAGCCCGCTGCTGCTGCCGCCCGGAAGCGCGTCGTTCGCACTGGCGCCGCCGCAAAGGCCACGGTCAGCACCGAGGACGTCTAACTTTTAAAACTGATACCTACTACTACTATGGCAGCTATTACCGCCAGCATGGTCGGCCAACTCCGCGAGAAATCCGGCGCGGGTTTGCTTGATTGCAAAAAAGCGCTCGATGAAGCCCAGGGAAATATGGAGCAAGCTGAGACGATCCTTCGCAAGAAGGGTATCTCTTCCGCCGCGAAGAAAGCCGGCCGCTCTACTTCCGAGGGCTTGATCGAGGCCTACATTCACGTCGGGGGCAAAGTCGGGGTGCTCGTCGAAATCAACTGCGAGACTGATTTCGTCGCCAAGACGGATGAGTTCAAAGCGTTCTGTCGCGACATCTGCCTCCAGGTCGCCGCCGCCAGTCCGACTTGTGTGCGTCGCGAGGAAGTATCCGAGGCCGATGTGGCCAAGGAGCGCGATATCGCCACCGCCCAAGTGCAGGGGAAGCCCCCGGCAGCCATCCAGAAGATCGTCGAGGGTAAGCTCGATAAATACTACTCGACGGTCTGCTTGCTGGATCAGCCCTTCGTGAAGAATCCCGAGCAGAGCATCAAAGATCTTCTCACCGTGCTCATCGCTAAGCTCGGGGAAAATATCCAGATCCGCCGCTTCGTGCGTTTCCAACTCGGCGCCTAAGACCGGGCTCGATTATTGATTTCCAAGGCGCTCCCGCAACGGAGCGCCTTTTGCATTTCCAGAGTGGAAAAGCATCCTCCGAAGCCTTGGCGAAGGAGGATATGCCGCGGTCGGAATTGAGAGTTTTCATTCTGATTTTATCCGTGCCCATCCGAGTAATCCGTGGTTAAGGTTGGCGCATGAAAGTCACCCAAGGCCAGATCATCACGCGCGGGCTCACTAATTGTTGTCCGAATTGTGGCGGTCGTACGCTCTTTAAGGCTGGGGCATATTTTGAGCTGAACAAAGATTGCCCGGAGTGCGGCTTGAAAATCGTGAAGGACGACGGCTTCTTCCTTGGTGCCATGTCGCTCAACTACGGGGTCACGCTGGTGGGTTTTCTCACGCCGGTCGGCATCCTCTGGTACAAAGGCGTGCTCGGCAACACCACCGCAATTGTCCTGGCGTTGGCGGGTTCGTTTTTCGTTCCGGTGTTACTCTACCGCGCGTCGCGTAGCTGGCAGTTAATGCTCTATTACTTTTTCCTCCCGCAACATTTGTTGGCGAATCGCCGGGAACTGGGGACGGAAGACGAGAATGTTTGAGGGTGGGGGAGGGCGGCTCGGTCGGGTAACTTTGGCCCGCCTTCGTCAGGGCTTCGACGCGGCAATTTCCTTTCAATTTTTAAAAGAAATTTGGCGGAGAGGGAGGGATTGGCAGCCTGCGGCTGGTGCTGCGCACTCGCGCTTCGCGCGCGCCCCTTCTTCGCTTCGCTCCGTCGAACTTTGTTCTCATCCCTCCTCTTGGACCACGTTGCTATGTCCGGTCTACGAAAATAGCGATGCGATCCAAAACCTTGGTGGAAATTGGCGGAGAGGGAGGGATTCGAACCCCCGGAACCCTTGCGGGCTCATCTGATTTCGAGTCAGACGCGATCGACCACTCTGCCACCTCTCCGTTGCGCGAATCGAAAAAGTAGAACGCCAAAGGCAAAACGGAAGCGAAAAGTGACCATGGCCCGCTTCCGCCTGCATTTATGTCCGAGTCGGACTGCTGATATGGTATAAAGTCTGAAACTGTCCTCGCATGCTCCAAATTATGAATAAGGTTTTTCTAAAACCTCCTTGCCCATCGGTGGCCGGCTGGTAGGTTGCCGCGAGTATTTTCCACCCACCTCCACGCCATGGTCACCGCCAACAACGAACTCGCCTATAACAGCAAGATTGAGGGCGACGTCGTAGTCACCCAAGCCGATGCGGCGATCAATTGGCTGCGAAGCAATTCCATGTGGCCGATGCCGATGGGTCTGGCCTGTTGCGCGATCGAATTGATGGCGGTCGCTTCCAGCCGTTACGACATCGCCCGGTTCGGCGCGGAGGTCATGCGTTTTTCTCCCCGTCAATCCGACTGCATGATCGTCGCCGGTACGGTCACTTACAAAATGGCGACGGCAGTCCGTCGCATCTATGATCAGATGGCCGCGCCGAAATGGGTGATCGCGATGGGCGCGTGCGCTTCGACGGGCGGCATGTATCGCAGCTACGCGACCTTGCAGGGCGTGGATCGTATTATTCCCGTCGATGTATATGTCAGCGGCTGTCCGCCGCGGCCCGAGGCGCTCCTCGATGCCCTCATGAAACTCCAACACAAGGTCAAACGCGAGCGTTCGGCCTCCCAACTCTTCCGCGCCTGATCCCTCACTGCTGCCCATGAGTATCAACGCCGCTCTCATCGCTTCTGCCCAGGGAAGATTTCCCAACGCTACCGAGCGCGCCAGTGCCGATCATACCGCGCTGAATATTCCGGCCGATGAAGCGATGCTGTGCCTCGAGTACTTCCGCGACGCGCAGGATTTTAATTTTCTCGTCGACGTGACCGCGATCGATTGGAGCGCGGAGCAATCACCCCGTTTCACCGTTGTCTGGCATCTTTATTCTAGCCTCACGCACAGCTACGTTCGCGTGGCGGCGAATTGCGTCAATGACGGCGAGCCCACCATGGCTTCCGCGACGGCTCTCTGGCCGGCGGCGGATTGGCACGAGCGTGAGACTTTCGACATGTTTGGCATCAAGTTCACCGGGCATCCTGATTTGCGCCGTATCTTGATGTGGGAGGGCTATCCGTATTTTCCCCTGCGCAAGGAATTCCCGCTCGCCGGTCTGCCGGCCGATTTGCCGGATTTCGAGGTCGCGGCCGAGACCGGCACACGGCTTATTTCTGCGCCGATGGCCGGCGGTCCATTCGTCGCCGGGCAGGGTGAACCGATGAGCGAGGCCGAGCCCCGCGCCAAAGACGAAGCGTGGAGTGAACAGAATCCCAAGGGCTGAAGAACTGAAAAATTGAATGACTGACAATACCGCCCAACTCCCAGTTTTGATTTTGCTGACAGGATTCAGCCTTTCAGTCCTTCGGCCCTTCCGTCTTTTCCTTTAATGGCCACCGAACACGCCTTTCCCGACGCCACCGCGAAGACCGCCGCAAACTTCCCCAAGGAGTTTGATACCGAGAAAATGTCCATCTCGATGGGGCCGTCTCATCCCTCCACGCATGGGGTGTTGCGCATCCAGTTTGAGCTCGATGGTGAGACGGTGACGAAGGCCGACCCAGTCGTTGGCTACCTGCACCGGGGCGACGAGAAGATTGCCGAGAACATGACTTATAATCAGTTCGTGCCGTACACGGACCGGTTGGATTATCTCGCGCCACTTTCCAACAACGCCGCTTATGCGCACGCGGTCGAGCAGCTCGCGGGATTGAAAGTTCCCGCGCGCGTCGAGGCGATCCGCGTCATCACTTCCGAAATGGGCCGCGTCTCGGCACACCTGATGGGGCTCGGCGCTTACGGCATCGATGTCGGTGCGTGGACGGTGTTCATGTACTGCTTCACTGAGCGCGAGAAACTTTACACGCTCTACGAAAAACTCACGGGCGCCCGCTTCACCACGAGCTATAGCCGCATCGGTGGGGTTTCGCGCGATGTGCCGCCGGGCTGGATCGAGGAAGTCGATGGTTTCTGCGATCAGTTTCTCCCGATCCTTGACGAGATTCTCGGCCTGTTGACGCGGAATAAAATTTTCATGGATCGCACCGTCGATGTCGGCGTGATCTCAAAGGAAGACGCCATCGCCTACGGACTGAGCGGCCCGAATCTGCGTGGCTCCGGCGTGGCGATGGATCTGCGCAAGGACCGGCCTTACTGGGGCTACGAGCAATACGAGTTTGATGTGCCCGTCGGTTCGAAGGGTGATTGCTACGATCGTTATCTTTGCCGTGGTGAGGAGATGAAGCAGTCCATCCGCATTCTTAAGCAGGCGATCAAGAAATTCCCGTCGGGCGATTGGTACGCGAAGGATGCCCGCCGGATCTTCGCGCCACCAAAGGAGAAAATCCTCACGTCGATGGAAGAGCTGATCAATAATTTCATGATCGTGACCGAGGGTCCGCAGATGCCGGCCGGTGAAGTATACTTCGAGGCGGAAAATCCCAAGGGCACGCTCGGTTTCTACATTGTGAGCAAGGGCGGCGGCGTGCCTTACCGGATGAAGATTCGCAGCCCCTCGTTCTGCAATCTCTCGATTCTCCCCAAACTTTGCGTCGGCAACATGGTGTCCGATGTCGTCTCCATCCTCGGCTCGCTCGACTTCGTCATGGGCGAGTGCGACCGCTGAAAACAGTAGCGAGTAGCCCGCATGAACAATCCAAACCCAGCTCCCAATCACCACCCGCTTACCGGTGGTTGGTTGCTGGATTTTTATCTACCCACGACCCGCTCCTCGCTCCTCGCTCCTTCCTCGCGATGAAACTGCAACTGAAACTCAAGCCCGAAACCCTCAAGCAGATCGACGAGGTCATCACCCATTATCCGGTGAAACGCAGTGCGCTGCTACCTTTGCTACACCTGATCCAGGAGGACACGGGCTACATTTCGGCTTTGGCCATCGAATGGATCGCGGCGAAACTCGAATTGCAGCCGATCAACGTGTACGAGGTCGTCACGTTCTATCCGATGTTCCGGCAAAAACCCATCGGCCGCCGCCACATCAAGGTTTGTCGTACGCTCTCCTGCGCGCTCACGGGCGGCTACAAGGTGTGCGATCAATTTCAGCAGGAATTTGGCTGCCATCTCGGCGAGGTATCCGCGAGTGGAGAAGTCACGATTGATTTCGTCGAGTGTCTGGCCAGTTGCGGTACCGGTCCGGTCGTGATGATCGACGACGAACTGCACGAGAAAGTGGATGCGGAAAAAGTGAAAGTGCTGGCCGCGCAAATCCGCGCCACCGCGCAAGCAAAGTCAGGAGCAAATTCATGACGAAGCACCGCATCACGCATCTACCGCCGCTGCGCTTCGGCATCGTGCTCGGGCTGATCACTGGCTTCATCGGATTGATCGTGGCACCGGTGTTGCTGGCCACGCTCGGTGCGGCGGCGACGGTCGCTGATCTCAACGTTGCGCCCAAGCTTTTGGGTATTCCGTGGTTGTTCGCCGGGGCGGCTTCGTTGTTCATGCCCTTCATTCATGCGTTGGGCGGATTCGTCTTCGGCGTGGTGCTCGCCATGGTTTATAATTTCGCGGCCCGCTGGACCGGCGGCATCGTGTTCCACTCGGAAGACACCAACTGATCCGCCACCCCACACGCTTTCACTCTCACTTTCCCTTTTCCCTTCAGATGTCCGCTCCCACCCAACGCCGCCTGATCTTCGCTCACATCGATGAGCCCGGCTACACCAATGACCTCGCCTGCTACCAGCAACACGGTGGCTACGAGGTCATGAAGAAATCGTTTGCCCGGAAGCCGGAGGAGTTGATCGATGAAGTGAAAAAATCCGGCCTGCGCGGTCGCGGTGGCGCGGGTTTTCCGTGCGGCGTGAAGTGGACGCTGGTTGATCGCAAGAGCGGCAAACCGATTTATCTCATCGTCAACGCCGACGAGTCCGAGCCCGGCACCTTCAAGGATCGCTACATCATGCATCAGGATCCGCACCAGTTGATCGAGGGCACGATGATTTCCTGTTTCGCGAACAACGTGAAGCAGGCCTACATTTATATTCGCGGCGAGATGCCGCATGGCGCCCGCATTTTGGAGAAGGCTATCGCCGAGGCCCGCGCGGCCAATCTCGTTGGTCCGAACATCCTCGGTTCGAACTACAGTTGCGAAATCTACGTGCATCGCGGTGCCGGCGCGTACATTTGCGGCGAGGAAACCGGCCTGATCGAATCACTCGAAGGCAAGCGCGCCAACCCGCGCATCAAGCCCCCGTATTTCCCCGCCGTCCTCGGCCTTTATCAGTGTCCGACGATCGTCAACAACGTCGAGACGCTCTGTCATGTGAAGCTCATCGCCGACATCGGGGGCGAGGCCTACACGAAGATCGGCACGCTCAACAACACCGGCACGCGCATTTTCTGCGTCTCCGGCCACGTGCAGCGTCCGGGCTATTACGAATTCGAAGCCGGCAAGATCACGATGGGCCAGTTGCTCAACGAAGTCTGCGGCGGTCCGCTCCCCGGTCGTACGTTTAAGGCCGTGATTCCCGGCGGTTCGTCCGCGAAGATTCTCCGTTTCGGCGAACGCTTCAAGGGCAAGCGCAAGGTTGGCGCCGAGATGGTCGACTACGATTGGGGCGTCGAGGATGTGCCGATGGATTTCGATTCGCTCGGCATGATCGGCACGATGGGCGGCTCCGGCGGCGTGATCGTGATGGACGACACCGTCAACATGGTCGAGGCCCTCG
>Ga0163149_10003646_pt1 | contig 17377 bp, 14 predicted proteins | sample OliLakLV19MP5G1_FD_148604 | JGI IMG/M metagenome (GOLD analysis project Ga0163149, IMG submission 148604) | Freshwater microbial mat bacterial communities from Lake Vanda, McMurdo Dry Valleys, Antarctica - Oligotrophic Lake LV.19.MP5.G1 | ecosystem: Environmental > Aquatic > Freshwater > Lake >...
CAGAGGGAAGTGTCGTTTGAGTAATGTGCAAGATGTCCTCATATCAAGCACGGCGCCAACACCAGGATGGAGTGTGTTTCCCCTGGATGGAAACGTAAATGACAAGAAGACCAAACTCAAAAAATGTTTGTGGACGTCTTGGGGCAATGCAGTGCAATATGCAAGTGCACTCGCCCCAAACGGCGATGTCGTATAATCAGGCATCCCGTGCCCATATTGCAGTGCATAGGCACCTCAAATGGCAAAGAAGAAAAAAAAACATTTTCAGTGATGAGTTGTCGCTGCTCTGGGTGATTCCTACCGAACCCAGTGCATGATATCCAGGGAGGAGGACCCAAAAGGCGCACAGGGTACACCAAAATTGAAACCAAGGAATAAATCTTAATGGTTTTGACGATGCGATCTTTTCAAAACTACTTGCTAGTAGCTGGGAAGAAATCGAGTTTGGGGGGCACACTGGCGGTCGCTGTTGTGGTGGTGATTGCTATTTTGCTGGGTATTAGTAGAAGGCGGAATCGCCAGTGGCAGACGCCGTTATGCCTCTTTGTCTCAGAGATCGACGGTTATAGTCGACATAGATAAAAGGAGAGGAATTGGAATTTCTTCTGCCAGTGTCGTTCTTGCTGAAGGCGTGATGGCTGTGGCCACTTCTTCCAACGAGGAAGGCAAACATGCTGCACGACGTCAATACCAAAAGTACCAACCAAAGAGGCACTACCGTTTCTTGTTTGGATTTTTTCGTCTCTTTTAGGCAATCCTGTTTGGAGTTGTACGTGATGGAACGTCTGGATGTGCTACTACAAGAACTGCAGTCATCCGAGATGGCGCTTGCGGCATCATTCATGATATGACCGGTAATGTTGATGGCGGTGATTCCAATCCCTCGACTCAAGTTTGCTGCCGTGGTTGTTGTGGCAGTGTCCATGTATCGTAGTCTCTTGGCACGCACTGTGATCACGGACGGAGGCCCATTCTTACATTCCGATAGTCGACGACGTCGGGCAGCACGCTTCCGACGATGACAACATAGTAGAAAGAGCATGTCGATTTTGTGCTTTATTAATGAAAAAGGTCAGCTTTTCTTATAACTGCTGCCGCCTTGGTCTTCGGTCGGTTATTTGGCGGCGTTCAAGCTTTCTCGTATTGAGAAATGCAATTATGTGAGCCAGTTTGTTGTTGGCTTGTCAGCGTGGAAACTCAAGGCGCAAAAAGTTTGTGTTCTTTTGAACCGGGTATCCTACACAAGTCGTGTTCTGTCTCGTTGGAAGCTGTTGCAATTGGCGCGAAAAAGTCCTATTTCACGTACACGACTTGTTTAGATGAGTACGCACAGTCGCCTTTATTTATTATTCACCACGCAAAAGAGAGTTTTGTTCGAACATTTGTTACTTTTGTGTTCACAAAAAGTACAAATCACCGCGGAAAAGTATTTTGTTTGGCATACATTGCAGTTACACCTAGGAAAATCAGAGCCACGGCGCCTTAGTTTCCGACTTTTTCAAGTTTACGCCACCGTTTTTTACTCCTCCACAAGTACGCATTGCTACAGCGTTAGTAGAACTACCGACTAGCTACTAGGTAGCAGTAGCTGTTTTCTCATTATCGTCTATTGCTACTTGCGAATCTGGGCATTGAAAATCACAAATGCTAGCTAGCTCTCGTAGTGGCAACTAGCTACAGTAGCGAGCGAAGCATCGTCATGGTGTGTTTTGAATTCGAGAGACAACGACAAGAAACGCAGGAGCGGTTGCTGTTGCGTCTGCCATTTGGCAAGTTTTTCATGTGCCAATCACTTGCTTCTGAAAAAATGCTCGTCTCCATGACTCCATCCGGTCCGCATCGAGCTTTTATGGTGGCGCATTTCTTCGTCGGATGAGTCCAGACACTGCCCTCATGGCCCTACTGAAGCTTGCCCATCCATCAACGGCTTCCCACATGCAGGAGGATAGCACCGACAAACCTAAAAGATTGTTTTTGGCAAACAGATGCACTGCACAGCTGCAGAAGTGCAGGTTCATTTCTATGTAAATTACTACTTGTCCGGATCCAAAGACCGCAGGAGAAGCTCTGAGCATCGATCTGTATCAGACTGTGCACTTCAGAGCTCCTAACCTGTAAATTTGGTTGCAAGCAGGGCCAGCTTGTTGGCGACAGGTTCCACCCGGCATCTGGAAGCCCCTTGTGAATCAAGTGGTAGCCCACACCAGTCCAGCTGGAACCGGGGGCATTGCGGGTGGCAACAGCAACTGTTGACGCAAGCGATTTGACGTGAGTTGCGGGCAACGTTCTGCATGTTAACACTTTCTAACAATTAGTTCGCAATGAGCTCGGATACATCCTGTCGTAATGTCTTTTTCAGCTGTTGCCTCTTATCACGGTCCTTGTACCTCCACCACGCATAGTATCTGCCTAAGCAAAAGGCATCTCGCTCCAACGCATCCGGTGCCCCGGTCTCGGCGGGGTGATACAAACGATATTCTACTGTCTCCTCTGGTTGGCCCACTGCCAGGTTTGGAAGCTGATACATTGTGTGCCATCGGGATTTATGATAACCCCTTAAACGATATTCTAATGTCTCCTCTGGATGACCGGCTGCCAGGTTTGACAGCCGATACTCTGTGTACCATCGAAAACGATGGACACCCCTCATTTTGGTCCTTTTAGGCGTCGCAATACTCTCCGCCTCTAGGATTTCTGGAATGGTCCTCCAATCTTGCCTTTTATTGAGAGGATTTGCATAGATTTCATTGACTTGATTTGAATAGACCCATCCGTAATCATGTTGTTTCGTCTGCATTTCAATGGCTGTCAATGTCTCAGCCAATAAAATCGAAGCTGGTCCGAGTGCTAACCAGGTCGTGTAGCACTCTTTCATCTTAGACTGATCCTGCTTTCGACCTGTGTTGCCACAAAGTCCGCGTCGTCGTCCTGTGTGGCTGTGCTTGGCACGGTGTTTTCCGGCCATGGGCTTTTCGTCGTCCAATGATGTTTCTTCGGGCGAGGAATAAGGTGTGGAAGCCAATGATCTCTGCGCCTTGCAAGTTCTGGTCTTTGTCGTTTGATTTCTATGCGTTTCCGGCCCTTGAATCACCTCCCCGATGTCTTTCAACAAAGCATCTTTGTAAGAGAGGCTGGGAAACCCGTCCGAGAAACTGTGAAAGCTCTGGACGCCGTCGCTGGCAGATGTTGCCACATCCCAGCTCACATTGTCATCATCGTCCTCTAACTGAAGGCTCTTGTCTTTTTCTTCAAGGGGAGACAACGATCTCGACCACTCGACGACCTCCCAGTTGTTAGCGTCACTGCTGTTTAACTGATCCATGTTCTATTGTACCGGGTGTTGTTTAATGGGAAGAAGTCGAGCGGCATGGGAGAGAGGGGCGTTGACGGCCGGGGGGCAGGTTTGGGGATTAGCAAAGTAGCACGTCTGGATTTTCTCATCCCTACGTAAGAACAATGAGGGCAAAAGCAAGTCTGGAATTAATGCCGCATGCCAGTTGTCATGGAGTCAGCCGTGAGACTCCCGGCATTCATGACTCAACCTTCTTTCGAAACATGCCTGTCAGCACTGGCCCCTTTCCCCAATGGCCAGGAAAGTTGCTGGCTGTGCCACGAGCCAGTAGCAGCTTGCAATTGATGCTGCAGGCGGATGCAGCATTGTGTGATCACAACTGTTGATCAATTGCCAGAACAGCGCAGCAGCAGAGTGGAACCTGTTGTGAGCTTTGAATGAAAATGTTGGTTCAAGCTGTCTGTGGTCTTTTCCCGTTGATGCTTTGCCTGATGCCACAACAAAATTGGCAAAATGTCTCAGGAAAACATCAGCTGAGCCTGACATTCTTGTGTTTTTGTCCAAAATGAGATGGCTTTGTGAGCATGCCAAGGGCAGCCCAGATTGGCAGCATCAAGCACTTTGATGTGAGCTTTGGTTCGAAAGCAAACATTTTTTCGATTTTGACAGGATCAAAAACCAAATTGAACCCACAATGTCAGCACATTTTTATTTGTGTCTGAGAGCCAACCAGTTTGTTCATCAAAGTGCCCACACCGAGAGCCTTTGACTGTTTGACTGTTTGACTGTCTTTGCCCATTCTTTGGAGTCAATTGCCTTCAGTTTTCGCAAGTTCACATCAAAGGCATTGGCTTCCTTCAACACACAAATGAAAACATGATTTGAGGTGAAAAGTGGCCTTTGGCAGCCATGCTCAAGCCAGCAACCAAAACAATCCTGCAAGCACCAATGAGGAAAGGACAAAATTTAAAAAAAAATCATTGACAACATTCAAGGAGGGCATGAAGCACTGGATTTTGAAACAGGAGAGGCCACAACCAGACACTTTGTCAAAGAGATCACAATTGCAAAGGAAGTCATTCTGCGAGTTCAGCAGGTCATGGTTGTGGTCAGGTTCATGGTCATGATTAGGGTTAGGGTTAGGCTGCATCAGCTGGAGCAAACAAGCATCTGAGACAACCAAAAGATGGCTGTGACAAGCTGTCCAAGTGATTTTTCAACAACAACTGTTGCACATCAAACATCTGGCTTTTTGCCAGTGAAAATGAGGTTTTGACAACTTCATCAATCCCTTGACATTTTTTGGTCCCACTTTGATGAACAAATGTTCACCTGTGTCTCCAAATTGAAAATTTGCTGCTTGGCAGCGTCATTCTTTGTGGACTACAAAAATTGAAACACTTTTTGCATTTGTTTGTCATGGTTGTCAATGTTGACCAAAACATTGTGTCTTTGGAACAATTGTGCTTGTCGGAACTTGTCACAAACAACAAACTGATTGTTTGTTCCAAATTTTGTCTTCTTCATCAACACCAAATGATCCATGTTTTCTGGACAAAATCTTGACATTGTGTTGACAGAAGAAAAATGGGACGATGTCAACAACATGTCACCTTCTCAACACAACTTTTTTAGTCACTGAAGCCAGACTTGACTTGCAAGTCACCCAGCTGTTCCCTTCAATGCTGAACGATCTTGCTTGGACTCGTGATGGTGCTTTCGTATTTACTACTAGCTAGCTACTAGTAGCTAGTGCAAATTCACAAGCTGCATGTTGCAGCCCCACTTTGACTGTGTGGAATTGCATAGCTAAGAAAGATCCTCACTTGCCCCAACGCTCTGGGCGCAGGCACCAAATTCTTCGCCTGCCCCTCTATCCGGTGTTCACCGATCCTAACCGACGAAGCCAATCAATGACCATGGACGAAGATGGTTTCACAACGCAACACGGTGGATGCAGCATAGGAAGCAGTTGATAGGGTCGTCTTTACTATTTCTAATAGTTAGCTGTGCCTATAGCTAGTAGAAGAGGGCAAATTTGTTATTGCAGTTAGAGCTTTCTTTGTAGTGAAATTGTTTTTTTTAGTTGTACCCCGATATCTTCCCCAGTAACTATTCGTTTCGCGCGGCAGATCGATGAAGCCAGTAACGTCCATGGCAGTGGCGGATCTGCCAACGTCGACAACAGCAATAAAGTCTTTGGGTTGTGCCTTTTGTCAAAATGCCAAATTGAGATCCAAGATCATGTACAAGTGTGGGACGGAAATATCCAGGGTAAGGCAGCCGTTTTGCTGACAATAATTACGATTGTACTAGTACTGTGTTATTCGTTCCAGCGTGGGAATAGCTCATCGTCTTCCACTTACCATTTTCGCACCTATCTTTACTGTACTTTTTGCAGTATTTTCCGGCCTGCCACAACAATCCTCATCCTGGTTGGTACAAAGGGAAAATTGTCCGACACGTTTACGAATTAAATTACAAGGGGCAAGAGACTCGACTTTTATTGAATGAAGTTCATTATGAGGACGGGGACGTGGAATCCGTCGATGGTTGCCTACTGGAAATGCGAGATCAGGTCAAGATTTTATCCTCTCCGGTGTTGCCTATCCACTCGAGTAATAACGATGACTCCAAAACTGGGCAACATACTAAAAAGCGCAAGTCGCGGGATGCTAAAGTTGCAGAAGGCAAGGCCGAGGTGGATTTTTATAAGAAAAGAATGGGAGATGCCGAAGATGCCATTGTCGAGTATCAAAAAACAAAGCAGGTTCCTCCAGATCTTGTATGGCGGATATCTCAAGAAGATAGGGATCAATTGCTGACTCTGTGCAGCTCGGGTGGCAACTGGGACATGGTCTTATACAACATTCAACGGAATCCCTTGTTGGGGACCGTTACCAAAACAATTCACAAACCTACGGGTCAACCTCAAACGTCCATTCTGCACATGGCTATTTCCGATTCCAATGTGGAGGAGAGTGAGGATCGGGCCAAAGTCATACTGGAAATTATACACCACACACCTCGAATGGCGGCGGTTCAAAATCAGCAAAAGGCTCTTCCCATCCATTCCATGTGCAGTAGGAGCGTCATCATGACGTCAAAATTCCGACATCAAGCCATTTTGGAATTGATGAAAGTGTACCCACAAGGTATATTACAGAAAGGTCCCAAAGGCAAAACCCCGGTCCATCAGATACAATTAAGTGAGTGTTTTCTTGTTTCTGCTTCTGTCATTTTATGTGAACGTAACGCATTGCATCCCAGGAAAATTGAAATTCTCTAACCATAACTGCTTATCTGTTCGGTCTCCTAGCCACGTTTCCAAGAGAGCACCTGTGTTTGATGCTCCAACATGGAAAGCAAGCTCTGTCGATCAAAGATGATAATGGCGATCTACCAATTCACACGGCTTTACGATATAGGCCTGGTCTGTGGCAGATCCAGACACTCCTGATGGCTTACCCCGCATCGATTGTGGAACTCACCCAGGACGGCAAATCCTTGTTAGATTTAGTTCGCGAAGGAGCCCAGAAATGGGGGAAACGGTACGTTGGAAACGCATGTTTTGGGCGCTTGGCCATGAAACGAAACACGTGTTCCTCATCCTCCAAATTTGCGAATGTTTATGCACAAAGGGACGGAAACAAATTTTCGACGTCGTTGATGACATTCTTGAACAATACGCTCAAAGTCCACAACGAAAAGACTAGAACTACAACAACAAGCTAGGTTTTGTCCGCACAGCTGGGTTTCGTTTGCGCCTTCAATTTACACCAACCCAGATTCGTAGAGTTATACATTTCTCAAGTGGGCCGATCCATGTGGAGTGAAGGAAGCCATGACTTTACCGACCATACATATTTGTACCAATCCTACCACAAAGTTTCATTAATCGAATAGCACAAGTCGTGGATGCAATGAATGAAGGAGCGAATCGCCGTTGCTGTTCGGCAGACGACTATCGTACCGCATGTCGGGAAAAGGCAGCCAAATAACTTGGTTAGAAATACATCGAACGCAACTTGATGCATCGTAATCCGAAAGACGACCCTGCCTCTTATGCTGCATCCGACTTGTTCTCGTCGTTTTTACTGTGTATGCAAGACAGATCGATAAGGTAATAAGGTTGGCGTGAAGTTATCCAAGTAGAAGGTGGACGAAAATGGCCGGCCCACCTACCTATTACAAGCTAGAAAACCGCAATTAGTCATGTAGTAGAAGTCTGATTACGAGCTAGGTAAGCTCCTGACTCTTGCTTCAGTAATGTAGCTATAGTAGTAGTATAGTTAGCTGTTGCTCGATTTGAAAAGGGGGAAACCATGCTGGTCTACGATCTGCCTACTAGCTATTAGATACACCAGAGTAGTAGCTAACTAGCTACTAACTAGCTAGTAGTGCATTATGTAAACATAATTATGATAGGTGGTGTGGAGATGTGATCAGCAAGCGAGGTGCAGCGTAAACCGCAGCGCTGTTCCATTGGTTTTTCGGTTTAAGTTTGTTTTTCGGTTTGAAATTACCCGCGTTGTGATTTTGACTTGCCCGGGTGAAAGATCTTTTGGTCAACAAGTTGGATCTTAGGTAAATATGTTGTGCACGCTATTTCCGATGACCTCAAACGAAACAACTTGATTTTCCACTAATGAGCAGATGTGCGTGTAAAATCCAGCTGCTCGGTACGTACTATTATCAAACAAAACATCGGTAAGTTTTTGTACATTTTTTAGCATAAGTATGCTTTGTTAGCCACATCCCGTCTATCCCGACTACCAGTCCTGTACTTTGAATCCGGCCATCTAATAGCTAGGTAAACACAAGTAGTAGTTATCAACTTGCTAATAGCTAGAGCCAGGGTAGCTGCTAGGCAGCTGTTGGTTGAGTATTAGCTATCCAATAGTGATTAGCTATTGCTCGGGGCATTCCGAATTTCGAAATACCTAATAGCTAGCTACTTCAATAAACACATAGTAGTTGAACACTTGAAATGTATCTCACTGACCGCCTGCAGTGCTATATGAAAACGGCCAAGCCCACCAGAGAGTCAGCCAGACGTCATCGACCAAGGCAAATCATGAATCACATGGCAAAGCATTCACTCGATATGTTAGTGCTCCGAAATACGAGACGATTCCATTTGTCTTTCATAGAACCAATCCTGTCATCGACAACTTGAAATTGGAATGGCAAAATGAAGCAAATGGCACGGGGTGTGGTCGTAATGAATCGATGCATCGTGGTGACTGTCCTTTCTACATTTACGACCAAGACTATAAACTAGAATATCTATAGAAGAGTAAATTGTAACCAAGTGACTACACAGTACGGAATTATTCTTATTTTCTATTGAGGTAAACTTCAAAGCCGAGACATGTGTACAGTCCCGCAAGTTGTATTTTTTATGTCTAAGTGTCAGCTTTGGCCGATTCCTCCTCTTTTCCATCTGTCGCCTCCTCCATGGGAACATCATCTTTGTCTTCTACAAACTCGCCTTTCTTGTCTTCCTCCACGGCCGGCTTTTCGTCGTCGGCCTTGTTCGCGTCTTCCATGAAATTCTCAACGGCTTTTTTGGCCTCAGCCTCGTCATCAACAACATCATCATCACTCCAGTTGTCATCCTCGTAGTCATCATAGCCGCCATAATCGCTGCTGTTGCCGCCGTCCTTGAGACTCCACCACTTCTTCTTGTTGTCTTCCTTGAAGAGTTTGATCACGACTCGATTCTTTCCCTTCTTTCGAATCAACTTGACACTCTTGACTTTCTCCTTCAATGTCTCAATCTTGAGGAATCGAAGCTTGCCATCCAAATTCTTGACTTTGAACGATAGTCCTTTATTGTCATTGGTAAGTGTAGCCTTCAACTCATCGTCGGGAACAGCATCCAATCCCTCCAAATCGACATAGACCGAAACGGCCTTGTCGCCATCGCACCAAGCATAATCGACAATGGCACCACTGGATGGAACCAAGACAGCCTTTTCCTTGGGCTTTTTCTTGGTGTCCCAATTGTATTTCCCGTGAAAGCCGTAATCGCCGTCCGTCTTTTTCTCCTCCTTTGTGGATTCGGTGGTAGGAGTCGTATCCATGGTGGTAGCATCTTTGACATTGTCTGTGTTGGTTGAGGTAGCCGCTGGGTTGCTTGCATCCTCTGTGGTTGTAGTATCCTTGGCGTCAGTCGTTGGAGTGTTGGACTCCTGGACGGTGTTTTCCACTTCCATATCTTGTGCCATGGTGCTGCTTTTTTTGCTTACGAGTAAGTAGTATGTAAATTGGCTTCGAGAAAAATCGATCACACGAACCAAGTTGTGTTGCTTTCAAAATAATGAGCAGTTCGACATCTTTTCCCTCGCAATCATTGGTTTCGCGAGTTTGATGTCTGCTCAAAGAATTTCCATCGGCTTCGAAAGCTGCGTACAATCTGTACCGGATTGTGCTTTGCCACGAATGGGTGAAGAGATCGGATCAATCCATGCCGGCTGTTCTGTCTGCCCTTCGCTACAGCAACAGGTGGCCAACTGATGTGCATTCCAGATCCCTCTCATCCCTTCTTTCAAATTCCGGAAGGAGCAACAGGTCCCCATTGCATCAGTGGAGTTATCAGATTGCTGCAACTGAGACAATTCTTAGGAATGCAAAACAATGTTGCATGTGTCATGTGACATGCCAAGTTCTCAGAATGTCCTTTGCAGATCAAAATCTGTTTTGTCGTGACGATGCATCATTGTTGAAACATGAGGAATGTTTAACAGACCTTGGCAGCAGTTTGCAAATGCTTTCTTGGACAATGTTGTGTGGTTTGTGGGTGCAATTGATCTTTTGACAAATTCCATGCACATTGTTTGTGTGACTAGCTGGCGGTGTCGACTTCCAGAAAAAACATTGTGTTGAAGTTGTCAAATCAACATCACTTGTTTTGGCCAGATGCAAAGATGTGAATCCATTCCCAACAATCAATGGCCATTTTTCAGACAAAAAACATTTGGAGAGGCAGAAATGATTTTTGCCAGGTGTCACGGTCGCAAACACATCAGCACGTGCCTTGTCCATCACCGCAAAAACAAGCACCATGTTTGACAGTTGTTTTTGAGACTGTGAATGATGTTTCCACAATGTCACAAACAAGCCATGTTTGCTCAGAACTTTTTCCGAGATTCAAAGTGACTTTGTGCTGCAAAACAGGTCAATGACAAACATTTGGCTAGTCACAACCAGACGGATGGTGCAACAAGGGCATCAATGCTGCCCAAAGATTCAAGATTGAACCAAGTGAGTGCAGAGTGACACACTCTCAGATTCACTTGTGACATTGTTCTCTTGTCCTTGTCCATTGGGTTGAATGATGGTGTTGTGTTGACATCAAAAGTTTTTGCATCAATCTGTCATTCATCTGCAAACAATTGAACATGTCAGACCGTTTGCTGACATGCACAGCGATGCATTGGGCACTCATTGAGGGCATGATGCACATCTTGAAAAATGATGAACACAGTTTGACGTCACATTGGAGTTTGTTTTGTCGTGGCAGGGTCACAATTGCACATTGAACAAACATTTTTTTTAGAACTTGTTCTGGTGAATCATCATCATGATGAGGGTGGCAGGATTCATGTTGTTTGAAGAATCTGGATTTGGTTTTTGCAGGTGTTCAGTTGCCGGGGGACCAAACAGCATGATGGGCTGGTTCTGAAAATGAATTTTGTTTTCAATGGCAAAGGATTCCACAATTGCCTGCTGATGTTTTCTGCTTTGACAAAGAAGCATGTTTGACTGAGATTGAAGTCCATGCCTGTGAAAAGGTTCGCAAAGTTTGGCAAAAAGAAAAAATGTGTTTTTTTGATGTTTTCCGTTGTTTGCTTCCAATGTCATTTTGCTCTGTTCTTTCGAGCTTTGTTTTGCATGTTTCTGGAAATTTCTTTTCTCCTCTTTCTCATCTCCGGAAATGGCCCAAAGAAATTGACTGTCATGTTGCTCATCAAAGGCCTCCTTGGAACATCTTTCTGAGGTGAGCCCATGGGTGTCACAACAGCAGAGACTTTTCAGCCAAGGTTTGTTTGCAATTTCATTGATGACAAAGCAGATTGGTGAATGCAAAAAGTGGACCAGCTGTTGCAAAAGATGTTGACTTTGTGTTCATTTCCTTCTTGTTGATTTCTTGATTCACAGCGCTCAGAAATGAGATTGCCAAATTTTGTTTGGTGGAGATCCTTGTTTGCTTCATTGTTGTCATTTTGGATTTTCTTATGCACAATTGTTAGAGGGTGATTGATGCAACCATTGTCCAGTTGTTTTGTTTGTTTGTTTTGAATCAATTGCAGGTTTGGCAAATGTGGAGTGAGTGATTTTTCACAACCAGATGTGATTAGCCAACAGAGACAAGCATGTTGTGGTTTCTCTCACGTCAAGGCATGTCATGAGCAAGACATGCTAGCAAGAGCTGAAAGAGATGTGACCATGCGATTGGCCAACTCAAATTTGTGTGACCAATTTTTATTGAATGCTGTGATTCCCATCACTTGTTTGCAAATTGTGGAATGTGATTTTGTTGAGTCTTCTTTGCTGTGCCAACGATGTTTGCCCAACTGAGCAATTCCTCTCTTCCAATTGTGATGTCTTTCGCAAATTGGTTTCAGCATCAATCACATTTGCATCAATTGTTCTGAGAGGTCAAGACATTCATTGTTTTTTAGTTCTTGTTCCTCTCAAACTGAATGCAGGATGCAAATGGATGGCACAAATTCACATTGACATGTTGCTTTTTGCTTGTGACTTGTTTTGTTTTCAAGCTGTTCCTTCAGGTTTGGTGCGTGTGTGACTCTTTTGAGCATGCAGTCAATTTTCGTGTTTCGTGTTGTCCCAAATTGTTTTGATTCTTTCTTAAGTTTGCTGGTGTTTTGCTCAAATTGCACTGTGCCAAAGTGTCATCCGGTGTTTGCACAAAAGGATGTTGAAACCAGGCCAATTGTGGTCTGTCAATGCAGGGCACTGCATTCTCCCCCATGTGTTGGGAACTTAGCAAAGAGCGCATTGATCAGTCAGCATGTGCATGCGTGTTGACACACCAGAAGTGTGCTGACAACACTCAGGGTGTGGTGGGTGGGTTTCAAATTTTTGTGAGAATGACTGTTCGTGACAGATTCAACTGCTGTTTCACTGTGCGCAAGACAGCAGCTTCCACTGCGGTTGCACAGCTCATCAACCAGACAGGATGCTCCTCTCTCTCTCCCCCACAACTCATGAGAACGCGCTGAGTGCGCAGCGCTGGTGCACCGTGGAGTGACTCGCAATTGTGGTGGCAGGTGGACATGTGCAGTGTGTGGGAAAATGGTGGGAGCAGGTTTGCGTTTCCTTTTGTCGCAACGTCCGTTGTGACTGATCAATCGTGTTGAATTGACTGTCTTGGTTGGAATTTCAAGGGGTGTTTGCTTGCAACTTCAACGTGAACCGCACTGATTCACCGCGGCATGACTGTCACTTCGTTGTGAGAGGTCCGAGCAGATTTGAGTGGTCGGACTGCACCGCAACTGCGATGCGTTCAATGGTGTCAAACAGTTGGCCAGACCATGTGACTTGACAGATGGCAGTCGTTGCATCGGATTCTTCCAGTTCAACTGTGTCAGTGACCGTTGAGGTCGGAGCATGCTCGACATTTTGACTGCAGCGGAGCATGTTGATCATTTTGTTCGGGAAATTTGCATGGCATCAGTGTGCATTGCCCACAGGAGGGCTCGCTCTGCAGTGACCGTTTTGTCGACCGTTGAGGTTCAAACCTGTGACCTTCCCATCAGAAAGTTGGCACACACAGTGTTGCTGTGGCACAACGTTGCAATGCACTGTGCCAAAGAACCATCCAGTGTTTGCACAAAAGGATGTTGAAACCAGGGCAATTCTGGTCTGTCAACACAGGGCACCGCAAAATGAGTGCAATGTGGTGCTCTCAGACAAATGAATGACATGACAAAGTGGAGAAGATTGTGATCTGTGCAGCGCTGCTTCCCTGAAGTCTCCAGTGCAGCAATCCACCCCTGAAATGAAGTTGCTGAATGACACCCTTGGACATTTTGAGATGTTGGTGTTTGTGGACACTTGTTTGGAGTCCATGGTCCACAGTTTGGTCAAGTGACTTCAACTTTCTTCCATGTTGGACAAGAGAAACATGTTGTCGGAACAATCTTTGATGTTCATTGTTGAATTGAGGGCCCGTCACCTCATCATTTTGCATTCGCTTTTGAAGGAAGATTGCATCATTGACAAGGAGTCAGCAGCTTGAGGAAGGCAATGACTTCAAAAAAATTTCTTTGTTTGACAAAATGACATCTTTTGTCAGAACCGACTTTGATGTTCATTTTAGGGATTGAGGGCTGTTGCGACAATTGTTTTGTGTCTGCCAATTTCGAAAGGGGGACCACAACAACATCATTTGCAACAACATCATTGAGATTTGGTTGTTGTTTTGATGGAAGGAGCTGAATTGCCTTCAGAAATTGCAACTGGGGTCCGTTCGTTCCTCAGTTTCTTTTTGTGAGTCATTGGTTTGTTAAGGTGGTGTCGAGTTTGTCAAGAGAGTCATGTGAAACATTGCCTTTGCACTGAGCCAAAGTGACCTCTGTTTCTTTGTGCAACAGAGTGATTGAACCTGTCCAATTCTAGCATGCAAATTGGGGTGCTGCACCTTTGTCATTCTGCCAATCATTTTTCCATGTTAAAATTGGTTTGCATGAGTGAAAGTTGACCACGAAACATGTGCAAGGGTGCAACACTTGACAACTGGTGAGAATGATTGTTTGTCTCTGATGGTCAATGACATGCATTTTCACATGACCACAAGATGCACATTTTTTCTGTTTTTGTCTCATGCTGGCACCACAGCTTGCAAAGACAGAAACTGAACAAAATTTTGACAAAATGAAAACAAGAAACAACAATGAACAGTCAGTTGCTGTCCTTTCTTTGAATCAGTTCATGCAAATTTGATTTTTTGAATGCATTTTCTGTTTCAGGCCCATGCGACATTTGAACAAACAATCAATTGACAAACCAATTGTGTGAGAATCCTTGAAGCAAACTGTTGGCACATTTTGCTTGATTGTGCAAAATCAAGTCTGATGTTTTGCCTCTGAAATGCTTCTGACAGCAATGTCAGATTTCAGGTTTCTCAGCATTGCAGTCACCACAGCAACACGCTTCTGATGCATTTGCCCTCATGTGTCATGCCCCTTGTGTGACAGAGATGCACGCACGTGAACAGACAGACAACATCAGAAATCCTTGACAAACCTCACACCAAAGTTTAGGGTGATGCACAATGCCATTGCCAGCCCAGGAGGGAGGAAAGATGATGGTGTTGCACCTGTCTGGTCACCACCCCTGCTGTCTGGGGAAGCTCCTGTGGATGGGCAACCAGCATTCTTCTGTCCACCCCTACTGCCCATGCTGGTACGCATTCGTGCGACAGTCCCATTGCAGATGGTAGATTATCCTCTCGTTCCCGAGCAGCTGACACTCCAATTGCCCCCCTTTTTTTCCAATCGCCCTTGGTTCTTTTTAGTAGCCGAAAGAGCGTCCGACACAGAATGACGTTAACAACATATTCACTGTACAACCCAGGTACTAGTTGACGAACAGAGAAGTGGCGAACAGTTTCTTTCGAAATCCATTGCCTATGTAGATGCCGGTCCGAAGCTGTGTTGGACTGTTTCGGAGAACTGCTTTGAAAGGGTTCCCCCGTCATATGCTAGAATTGGAACCGCCTTATACTGGTTTACCACTAAATTTCTTTGCCTCCTGCTGACAACTTTCGAATGGCCTGCTCGGCGGTCGCTAGGTTCTTTCCACAACGCTGTGTTCTCTACTCGTGAGAAAAAGAACCAGGAGCTTTTATTCACTGGACAAATCTTGTCAAGGCTGCTTGAAAATAGATTTCACAATTTTAGCATTCTCCAATCACGCATCTCATTTTGGGTACCGATTGGTGTCAACAACTCTGTCCTACACTCCTACTACTCTAGTAGACTACTGTAGCATTCGATCTTTGTGTAGTTGGGTAACTTGGTTACCTCTCATTGATATGAGTGCATGCGTGGAGACCAATCCGCCAGCGTTAAAATTCCAATTGCGTCAATAATTCAATATCTTGTACGTACGTTCTCTATCTGGTGTAGAAATGTCACAAACGAATCGCTCTTCACTTCTTCAGGCTGCTGGGGGCGCCTGATCAACTTACCTACCTTCCGGCAAGAGCATTGTCTTTACAGTACTATTGATGACAGGCTGAAACAACTCGGAGTACGAATGTCTATTTTACCAGAAGCGTCAGTAGATTTCTTCCCAAATGAGAATTTCTCAGGCTTGAATGGGAATAATGATAATTAGATTGCCATAATTGATTAAAAGAATCGGTACTCTGCTTGAGATAGCACGACATGAACCCGAATTTTCGACATTTTCGATTGTATTCAGTATAAACAAGTTTACTGGTAGTGTATTGCACTGAGCGTAAGAAAGTGATACTCCCTGGCACAACGAAGACCGGGGGAATAAACAGGAGCCTTGAAAAAAAGGCTTCTACGAATTATGGTCGAAAAAATCAGTACGGAAGCAGCACAGCAAACAAACCAAGCAACACGACCGACTTCCATCCTGTAGTACCGGCTAGCCCTGTTTCTAGCTACTCCGGTAAGCTAGCTCGAGTAGCGTACCAGTACTAGCTAGTACTTCAAGTACTACTATTAACAAATAGATAGTAATACTTTAGGAGCCGAAATTTCTGTCTCCCTCCTTCAAAACATCGATCGCATCCAGCCATGCCAACACAACAGTGCAGTAGTACTTGCTGTTATTTTTAGCTAATCAGCACCAGGCAAACTCCTCTCTGGATTAGTCCTATCTACTAGTACAGTAGTCTCTATCCTCCTTTGATGGATCTATCTCTCTGAAGCTATCTCCCCTTAGCTATCTATCTATCTAAAGCTATCAATCTAGCTAGCCAGCTATCTACGAACGCACCTCTCTATCCGCAGCAGCAGCAGCAGCAGCAGCAAGACTCCAAACAGCCCTTTTTACTGTCCCGTTTTCCCAGCAGCGAGCGCAGTCACTACCAATAAAGACAAAGCGCCAACATGTGTCGTAAGAGAGGCAGCACGACAGGTTCCAGCTGTAGCAACGGTGGTCCGCAGCATCAAGAACAACAACAGCAGGGCAAGCCCCACGACGCCCAACAAATAAGTGACTTGCAAGATGAACGCCGCACCTTTTCCTTACGCATCCTCTTTGTCGTGAGCATGGTCGGTGCCGCCGCCATGGTGGGTGCTTTAGCCTACGCTATTACCAAGCACATGGAAGAAGACATCGGCAGCAGTACGTACCAAAGTATAGCCATTGGCGCCTTGGAAGAAGCCCAAGCGATTGCCCAACGCAAACAACACGGCGGAGACATCCTTGCAAGTATCATGGGAACCTCCTTTCCTTCTGCCAGTCAATGGCCCCTCGACGTGGGCTTGGATGGCTACACTACGATTGCCAACAAGGTCGCACAACAATCTTCGACAAGCGGTCATGGCATGATGGTCATTGTCACTCCCGAAGAAGCGGAAGCCTTTGAAGCTCACGCAAAGGAATTGTACACGGAACTCGAGTACCCACCCACGGCGGGCTATAGTGAATTTGGCTTTGGGATTTACAAAAAGAATCCCACCTTGCCCAACACGACCGATCAACAGGTTCACGACATTAGTGGCGAAACTGTGTACGACAGCAAACGCAAGATCATGGTTCCCTTTCTGCAACACTCCAATACCTTTCGTCAACCCGGGTTGTTGCTGATGAACATTTACGCGCAACCCTTTCGAGGACAAGTCTTGGATAGCATTATGGATTGTGCGGAAGCTGCGGAGTTGAATCTGACGGCCGTCGATGTCAGTCGGGACGCCAATCATCCGACACCGCCCTCGTGCGGCGTGGTCACGGACTTTGTCGAAATCTTTATCCGCCCCGGACCGGCCGCCGTCTTTTTTCAACCCATCTTTCCCCTCACGGCGCCCACACAAGTTGTGGGCTTTGTTGGGACATCCATTCACTGGGAAGAAG
>Ga0163149_10003649_pt1 | contig 17369 bp, 16 predicted proteins | sample OliLakLV19MP5G1_FD_148604 | JGI IMG/M metagenome (GOLD analysis project Ga0163149, IMG submission 148604) | Freshwater microbial mat bacterial communities from Lake Vanda, McMurdo Dry Valleys, Antarctica - Oligotrophic Lake LV.19.MP5.G1 | ecosystem: Environmental > Aquatic > Freshwater > Lake >...
ATTCAGGGAACACCGAAGAAACCATTCAGACACTTGATGAGGCCTTAAGCAAAAAGGCAAAAATTGTTTGTATTACATCGGGTGGTAAAATTGCCGATACAGCAAAAAAGCATAATCTCGATTTAATTATAATTCCCGGAGAAATGCCTCCCAGGTCTTGTCTTGGATTTTCCATGACACAGTTATTTTTTATTCTTAATTTTTTCCAGGTCATTCCTGAAAATTTTAAGAATGATTTAAAAAGCGCGATCACCCTCATTGATACTGATGAAAAAAATATAACATCACTGGCAAAAGAGATTGCACAAAAACTTGCAGGAAAGATCCCGGTAATTTATGCCACTACATATAAGGAAGGAATTGCAGTGCGCCTGCGCCAGCAAATAAATGAAAATGCTAAGATGCTTTGCTGGCATCATGTTTTTCCTGAAATGAATCACAATGAACTCGTGGGATGGAGAGAAAAAAATGAAAACCTCGCTGTAATATTGTTTCGCGACAGCAACGATTATTCAAGGAACAATACCCGTTTTGATATTTGCAAAGACGTGATCTCAAAATACACATCAACTCTTATCGAGATCAACGCAAAAGGAAATTCAGATATTGAAAAAGCAATATACCTTATACACCTCGGCGACTGGATGTCGAGTTTTCTTGCTGAGATAAAGGGCATTGACGCTACCGAAGTGAAGATCATCGATCACCTTAAGTCTGAATTAGCGAAACGCTAATTTGTAATTTTTATATTCATGCAGCCTGTTGTTTTTCATGACCTGGGAATTATCGATTACAAAGAAGCTTGGGATTACCAGGAAAAGATTTTCAAAAAAGTTGTTGAGCAAAAATTAAACAACAGGGAAACTAAGAATCAAGAACAAACTCAAAGCCATCTTATTTTTTGTGAGCACCCCCATGTTTTTACATTGGGTAAAAGCGGTTCCGAAAATAATTTATTGATCAATGAATCGCAGCTCAAAGAAAAACAAGCAACGTATTATAAGATAAACCGCGGCGGAGATATTACTTATCACGGGCCCGGACAATTAGTTGGTTATCCTATTTTCGATCTCGATAATTTTTTTACTGATATACATAAATACCTTCGCTTTCTTGAAGAAGTTACTATTTTAACACTTGACGAATATGGGATCAAAGGCGAGCGCATAGAGGGCCTTACGGGAGTTTGGCTGGATGCGAAAAATCCTGCGAAGACCAGGAAAATATGTGCACTTGGAGTACATGCCAGCAGATGGGTTACCATGCATGGCTTTGCATTTAATATTAATACCGATATAAATTATTTCAACAACATTATACCTTGTGGAATTACAGACAAGGCAGTAACTTCCTTAGATATTGAGCTAAATAGAAAAGTTGATATGGCTGAAGTAAAAGAAAAAATGAAAAAGCATTTTTCTGAACTTTTTGAAATTGAGTTGGTGTGACAACACAATAACAATGACACACAGGGTAAAAATATTTATTAAGCTTGCTCCCTTAATACTAATTCTCTTAATAACTGTTCTTAATAAAAAAATGCCAGGGCAAAATTCCTATAAAACAAAATTTAACAAGACAGATTGGTTTTATAGAGTAAATGACACTTTAAACTTTCCAGATACAATTCAACTTATCAAAAGAATAAATTTTGTTGCAAAATTCACCAAGACCTCTCTTAATGAAAATTTCATGAACTATGAGACTGAGGATGAAGTAAAATATTTAAATAGCCGACATTTTGGCAATTTGCAATTTAATTATCGCAACAAGTTATTCTTCTATTCTATTAAAAACGGCTCTCTGGACAAAGTCTCCATAAAATGGAAATATAAAACAAGGAAAAATATGTTAACTATTACAACTCAAGGTACATTGTATGACTTTGAAATAATCAATAAAGAGACTATTAGAATACCACTCGAACAAGGAAATAAAACTGTAGATGCGGAAACAATTTTGATCACTTTGGTTAAACGGAAAGTAAAAACAGTTCCGACAAAATAATAGTTACTCCCATTCGGAGTAGCATTTGCTACGTCGCACATAAATGGTAGCCTGTGGCAATTATAAGCCGCTTAGCAGGATATGTCACTCCTACGGAGTTTCATTTTTTTATTAGTGATTTTTACCAAGATGTCGCTCCTATGGAGCTTGCTCATAATTCTTTTAAACTAAACTTTCAAGTAGGCTACTTAATAGAGTCCCGTAGGGACGAAATCTTGGTAGAAAACGAATTAGCTAAAAAATTAAAACCCCGGCGGGGTGACATTGCTACGTTACGCTCCGCAGGATATGTTATCCTGCGGAAAAATTCCCAGTAGTTGCGAAGCTGTGCTTCGTGAAAATTATTTGTAGGCAATGTGCCTACTAAGCAAAGCTTGCAGGTACCTAGTTTCAAATAAAAAACCTATTCTCATGCAATAAATCTCCCACCCCTATTCGTGAAAAGTTTAGCTATAACTTGTACCTTTGAACTTTGAACTAAATAATTGAACCCTTTTAAAAAACTCGCAGGCCAAACTGCCATATACGGTATCCCTACCATAGTAGGGCGTTTACTTAATTACCTGTTGGTTCCTCTTTATACTTACAATTTTACAACCGATGCATTTGGAGTTTTTACCGAGATGTATGCATACGTTTCTTTTTTACTTATCGTACTTACTTACGGAATGGAAACCGCCTTGTTTAATTTTTCAAGACTGGAGGAAAACAAAGAAAAAGTATACAGCACCATTCTTATTTCAGTAATTGTAAGCTCGGTTTTATTCTTTTTATTAGCCTGGATTTTCAGTGATAACATCGCTTCTTTTATTCGCAACCCTGATCATCCTGAATATATAAAATGGTTCGCACTCATACTTGCAACCGACGCAATTGCAGCAATTGCATTCGCAAAATTAAGAGAGCAGCAAAAAGCAAAACGCTTCGCGCTTATTCGTTCACTTAACATCATGTGTAATATTGGGTTTAATGTGTTGTTTATTGTGTTGTGCCCGCGTGTTTATAATAATCCCGCATCACCTTTTTACGACTTTGTTTCTTCATTTTATGATCCATCCACTGGCGTTGGCTATGCTTTTGTTGCCAACCTCATAGCAAGTGCATTTGCATTGTTAATGTTATTGCCGGAAATCATTCGCATCCGTTTTCAATTTGACAAGGCGTTATGGAAAAAAATGATGCGATATGCACTGCCATTGCTCGTGGCGGGTTTAGCAGGAATGACAAATGAAACATTTGACCGTGCTATTTTAAAACATTTACTGCCCGAGAATATTGCCAATAGCGAACTCGGAATTTACGGTGCCTGCTATAAAGTATCCATCATCATGACCATTTTTATACAAACGTTCCGATATGCTGCCGAACCGTTTTTCTTTTCGCAAGCCGGAAAAGGAAATGAAAAACAATTGTATGCCGATGTAATGAAATACTTTGTGATCATTTGCTCCATTATTTTTTTAGGCACAATGGCAAATATATCCTGGATCCAGCACTTCGTAGGTGAAGATTTCAGAGCAGGCATTAAAACCGTTCCAATACTTTTACTTGCAAACCTCCTTTTGGGAATATTCCTAAATCTTTCCATATGGTACAAGCTCACAAACCAAACAAAATTCGGAGCATGGTTTATGATGTTAGGTGCGGCAATTACTTTAATCGGCAATTTTGCCTTTATTCCCCAATACAGTTATATGGCTTCTGCCTGGACAACATTGGTTTGTTATGCGGTAATGGTAGTTGTATCCTATATGGCAGGTAATAAACATTACCCTGTTAATTACAACCTTACAGCTATTTTAGGATACCTTACATTATCCGTACTTTTGTACCTGATAGGCGTATTTTTTATCGATAAAAACGGATCTACTTCACTCATATTGAACAATCTCATTTTTATTGCATTCATTGTTCTTATATTTATGTTGGAAAAACGATCATTTAAAAAAATACTGTCCGCGACAGACAATGAAACAAAATAGAAATGAAAATTAAAATCATCAATAAGTCAGAACACCCGCTGCCAACTTATGCTACTGAAGCATCAGCAGGCGTAGATCTGAGAGCAAGTATCAGCGAACCCATTCAGCTTAAACCATTAGAAAAAACATTGGTAAGTACCGGACTTTTTATAGAATTACCTATAGGTTATGAAGCGCAAATAAGGCCACGCAGCGGGCTTGCAGCAAAGCATGGTGTTACCGTACTTAATTCACCGGGCACTATTGATGCCGATTATAGGGGAGAAATAAAAGTAATTTTAGTGAACCTTTCAAATGATACTTTTACCATTAACAATGGTGAACGAGTAGCACAAATGGTTATCGCAAAGCATGAACAAGCCGAGTGGATCGTTGTGAATGAATTATTAGAAACCGAAAGAGGTTCCGGTGGCTTTGGGCATACCGGTAATAAATAAAACCCTCTCCCTGCCCTCTCCATAAGAGAGGGAGAGAAACAAAAATGAATATTTAGAATTATGAATATAATTGTACCAATGGCGGGAATGGGAAAAAGGATGCGCCCGCATACATTAACTATTCCCAAACCTCTTATTCCTGTTGCAGGAAAATCTATCGTTCAACGATTAGTTGAAGATCTTGCCAAAGTATCAAAAGAAAAAGTAGAAGAAATAGCATTTGTTATCGGACCAAGTTTCGGAAAACAAGTGGAAGAAAATTTGGTTTCCATTGCGAAAAGTCTTGGAGCAAAAGGATCTATTTATTACCAGGAAGAAGCCTTAGGAACCGCACACGCGATACTTTGCGCAGAAAAAGCATTGAAGGGAAAAACAATTGTAGCATTTGCCGACACACTTTTTAAAGCCGATTTTAAATTAGATGATGAGCAGGAAGGAATTATATGGGTACATAAAATTGAGGACCCTCGCGCATTTGGTGTAGTAAAGGTGAATGCCGGCAATATTATTACCGACTTTATCGAAAAGCCGCAAACATTTATTTCTGATCTCGCTATTATTGGAATATATTATTTTAAAGACGGTGAGTATTTGAAAAAAGAACTGCAATATCTGTTGGATAACGACATAAAAGACAAAGGTGAATTCCAACTTACCAATGCGTTGGAGAACATGAAACAAAAGGGCACAAAATTTGCCCCGGGTAAAGTAACCGAATGGTTGGATTGTGGAAATAAAGATGCAACCGTTTATACCAACCAGCGTGTATTGGAATTTAACAAAGGCTATAAATCATTGAGGGCAGCTTCAGCGGTAATTGAGCAATCAACTATCATAGAACCTTGTTTTATTGGTGAAAATGTTAAAATTTCAAATTCTGTGATTGGACCGCATGTTTCTGTTGGGCACAATAGTATAATAGCTAACAGCGTTATTAAGAGTAGCATTATTCAATCTCATACCATTATAGAAAATGCAAACATTGCCAATTCAATGCTTGGCAATAATGTGGAGTATAAAAAGAAGGCTGACGATCTTAGTATAGGTGATTTCAATACGATAAAGTAGAATTACAAAAAGCAGATGATGAATCGTTGTATCTATTTATTTCTTCTTATTTCATTTGCTGTTGTTTCCTGCAAGTCGCCAAAGAACGCGTCAACCACTACGACTAACAACACCACAAAAACAAAACTCACAGAAAAACAGCAGATAGATTTTACCTATCTCTATTTTAATGCCACCAAGGAAAAAAACCTGGGCAACGTTGAAACGGCTATTGGATTGTATCAGCAATGCCTGCGCATTAATCCTAATGATCCCGCGCCAATGTACGAACTGGCTAACTTATTAAACCAGCAGGGAAGTCCGAGAAATGCATTACCATTCGCTGCTAAAGCTGCAGAATTAGAACCTAATAACGAGTGGTATAGCTTACTACTTGCGGATTGCTATTTGAAAACAAAAAATTACAATGAAGCTATTAAAGTATATCAGAAACTGATAAAGAATTTCCCCGCGCGTCTTGATTTTTATGAAGAGCTCGCTATTGCTCAATTGTATGCCGGCAAAGGCGATGACGCAATAAAAACATACGACAAACTTGAATCACTTTTAGGAGGCATCAACGAAAGTATTTCGATGCAAAAACTAAACCTCTACAAACAATTGGGTAAAGAGGATAAACTATTGCTCGAAATAAACAGGCTCATCACCGCATTTCCAAAAGAATATAAATACTACGGAATGCTAGGCGAATATTATATGTCGAAAGGCCAAAAGGAAAAGGCTTTTGAGGCTTACCAAAAGCTGCGTGAAGTTGATCCGGGAAATGGTTTTGTGCATTTATCACTCTCTGAATATTATCGCGCGCTGAAAGAAGATGATAAATCATATTCGGAAATGAAACTTGCTTTTCAAAATTCTGAAATAGATATTGATACTAAAATAAAAATATTACTCTCCTATTATTATAAAGTTTCGGATAGCAAACCTGAATTAAAAGAACAGGGAATAGAACTTAGCAGGATACTCACAGAAGTTTATCCTGATGACGCAAAATCATTTTCTGTACACGGCGATTTTCTTTACCGTGATAACAGATCCAAAGAAGCGAAAGAATATTATTTAAAAGCAATAGCGCTTGATAAAGAACGCTACCTGCTTTGGAGCCAGCTATTACTCATCGAATCGGAGCTTAGTGATTTTGAATCGATGTACACAGAAAGTTCACAAACCATTGAACTTTTTCCTAACCAGCCTTTTCCTTATTTGATGAAAGGAGTCGCTGCTATTCAGAAAAAGAAAAATGAAGAAGCAATTGAAATATTAAACCAGGGTGTTGAACTGGTGATCGACAACAAACCTTTACTTGGACAATTTTATTCATCGCTTGGTGATGCGTACAATGCAATACAAAATCATGCATTATCCGATAAATCTTATGAACGGTCACTTGCAATTGATTCCAATAACACATTTGTATTAAACAATTACTCTTACTATTTATCATTGAGAAATGAGAAGCTCGAACGTGCCGAACAAATGTCGAAGCGTTCGAATCAACTCTCTCCCGATAACAGTTCTTTTTTAGATACTTATGCATGGATTCTCTATCAGCTAAAAAGATACAATGAGGCAGAAGAATGGATAAAAAAAGCTATTGACAATGGAGGCAAGAACAGCAGCGTAATTTTAGAACATTACGGAGATATACTCTGGAAACAAAATAAAACCGAAGAGGCTGTTAAACTTTGGAACGAAGCGAAAGAAAAAGGAACGGGATCTGAATTCCTTGACAAAAAAGTGAGCGATAAAAAGCTATATGAATAACTCTTTTTATGCCTTATTCTTTCGCAAAACAACTCTCATACGACTTATCGTTATATTTTTAGCTGTCGCATTATTTTTTTCCTGTAAGAGTAATAAAAAACTTGCCGGTGAAAATAAAGTTACACTTGATTTTAAAAGTGCAAAAGTGCTGGCAAACAATCTTAAAAAAAATGAATTTGGTTTTGAATGGTTAAATGCAAAATTTGATTGTGAAGCGAATATAGACAGTTCTGAAAATTCTTTTAAGGTAGCTTTCCGTGCGAAACGGGATAGTATACTTTGGTTTTCAATAATGAAAGCAGGCATAGAGGGTGCAAGGGCAATTGTTACAAGAGATTCCGTTAAATTCATGAACAGACTTAACAGCACTTATTTTTCAGGCGGGCTTAATTACGTAAGCAAGTTGCTACAGGCGGATCTTGATTTTGAATCATTGCAATCATTATTAATTGGTAACAGTGTGGAATTTTATGAAGAGGATGAAAAACTCCGGTCCTCCATTGATGAAAAACAGTATGTATTAAGTACGATCAGGAAACGAAAACTTAGAAAAGCCATTGAGAAAAACAAAGAGCTCAAGGAGCCTGTTCAGCGTATCTGGCTCGACCCATCAACATTTAAAATAACACAGTTGTTATTCCAGGATTTCAACACCAACAGGGAGTTCCAGGGCATTTTTGAAGACCACAGAATGGTGGATTCCCTATTGTTCCCACACAAAATTAAATACAATATAAAAGCGGAGAAAAAAATTTCAATGCTTATTGAGTATACAAAAGTAGAGAAAGGCGAACCACAAAAATTTCCTTTTACTATACCGGAAAAATATGACCGCATATTTTATACCGAAAAATAATTACTATATACGCCCCGCTTTTATGTGGGTGCTATTCGCAATATTCATTGCGGGTACAACATGCTGTTTTGCTCAAAACAAAAAGGACCTCGAGAACAAAAAGAAAAAACTACTCAATGAAATAAAATACACCAACGACCTGCTGAACGAGACCCGTAAGGACAAAAAAATGTCCCTCAACCAGTTAGTTACTTTAAATAAAAAGATAAGCATGCGGCAAGAGCTCATTGCAACTATTAATAGTGAAATGGCGCTGATGGCAAAAGAGATAAAAAAAACAAACACTTCTATAACAAGCCTGCAAAATGATCTTGTAAAACTTAAACAGGATTATGCCCGAATGATATATTATGCTTACAAAAATCAGGATGCATACAGCAGATTAATGTATGTGTTCGCATCAAAAGATTTTAACCAGGCATATTTACGATTGAAATATTTTCAGCAGTACAGCGAATACCGTAAGAAGCAAGCCGAGATGATCGTTTCCACTCAGACTAAATTGAATGAACAAAAAGAAGTATTGCAGAAAAAAACGCAGGAGAAATCAGTATTACTTGGATCACAGAGTACCGAAAAAGAATTATTGACCAAAGAAAAGTCTGACAAAGAAACCGTTGTTGCGCAGCTTATGGGCAAGGAACAGCAGTTGAAGAAAGATATTGAGAAGAAAAAAGCCGATGCAGAAAAATTAAAAAGAGCCATTGAAGAAATTATCGCCGCAGAAATAAGAAAAGCAAATGAAGAAGCTTTGAAAAAAAAGAAGCCTTCCGACCCTGCCCCTGTTTCCTCTAAAATTCTTCCAATGACTTCGGAGGGAATTGAATTGTCGAACAACTTTGAAAAAAACCAGGGCAAACTCCCCTGGCCGGTTATAAAAGGTATTATTACCGAACATTTTGGTCCACACACTCACCCGTTATACGACATAGAAATTAATAATAATGGCGTCGACATTTCAACTTCCAAAGGCGCCCTAGTTAGGGCATTATTTGATGGTGAAGTTACGGGCATCGCAACTGTTCCCGGTTCAGGAAGGGTACTTATTATAAGGCATGGCGAATACCTCAGCGTTTACGCCAATCTTAACGAAGTTTTTGTAAAACAAGGCGATAAGATTACCACAAAGCAGAACATCGGGACGGTTTTATACGACAGCGATGAATCAAAAACTGAGATGCACCTCGAAATATGGAAGGGAAAGGATAAATTAAACCCTGAAATGTGGCTGTTCAAGAATTAGAGCACATTAATTACCACTCTTTATTAATTGCTAAAATCTCGTATTTTTCCTAACTTTGTTTTGATATCGCACCTAAATTTAGCAACCATGTTAGATAATATACTGTTAGCAATGCTCGGGACTCCGGAAATTATTATTATTCTCGTTATCGTTCTGCTTCTTTTCGGCGGAAAAAAAATTCCGGAACTAATGAAAGGACTTGGCAAAGGCATGAAAGAGTTCAAAGATGCTTCTAAAGGCGTTGATGGCGAAACTCAAACTCCTGAGAAAAAAGACTAGTCGATATTAAATCAATCGTTTTTTTCTACATTGAAAGATCATAATTGTATTTCTCAGATCAGGGAAGATCTTGACAAAGGAACATTGTCGTGTTCTGCTCTTGTTCAGGAGTATATTTCAAGAATAGAGAAAAATAAACACCTCAATATTTTCCTGGAAGTATTCAAAGACGAAGCTATACAGCGCGCTACTTTTATCGATGAAAAAATAAAAAATAAAACTGCCGGTAAACTTGCAGGTTTAGTCATTGCATTAAAAGATAATCTCTGTTATAAAGACCATAAGGTTTCTGCTTCATCAAAGATTCTTGAAGGTTTTACTTCTTTGTACAGCGCAACAGTCGTAGAACGTTTGCTTGCGGAAGATGCAATTATTATTGGCCGTTGTAATTGTGACGAATTTGCAATGGGAAGTTCCAATGAAAATTCTGCATTTGGAAATGTACTTAACCCGTTTGATAATAAAAAAGTTCCGGGAGGTTCTTCCGGCGGATCTGCAGCAGCTGTTGCTGCAGAGTTGTGTCATGCAGCACTCGGAACAGATACCGGCGGCTCTATACGGCAGCCCGCTTCTTTTTGCGGAGTGGTAGGGTTAAAACCAACTTATGGAAGAGTATCACGATATGGAGCCATCGCGTACGCATCATCATTTGATCAGATAGGACCAATTACAAAAAATATAGAAGATGCCGCACTTATTATGGAAGTAATTTCCGGTGCGGATGAATACGATGGTACAGTTTCAAGGAAGCCTGTACCGGCATATTCCCAAGAACTTTCAACCGATCAATCAAAAATAAAAATCGCTTACTTAAAAGATTGTGTTGAAGCAAAAGGCCTTGATCCCGAAATAAAAAATAAAATAGAGAACACTATTAAAAATTTACAAGCGAAAGGCCATACTGTAGAGGCCGTTAATTTTCCTTTTATTGATTACCTGGTACCTACTTATTATGTGCTTACTACCGCTGAAGCTTCTTCCAACCTGGCAAGATATGATGGAATTAATTTTGGGTACAGAAGTCCGAATTCAACAGACCTAGACTCTACTTATAAAAAATCACGAACAGAAGGCTTTGGCAAAGAAGTGAAACGAAGAATTATGCTTGGAACATTTGTCTTGAGCTCCGGTTATTATGATGCTTACTATTCCAAAGGACAAAAGGTTAGAAGAATGGTGAAAAATAAAATTGACGAAATATTTTCCGAATACGATTTCATTCTGCTACCCACTACACCTGCCACTGCTTTTGAACATGGGAAAAATAATGCAGATCCAATAGCCATGTACCTCGAAGATATTTTTACTGTATTGGCCAATCATACTGGGAACCCTGCCATATCAATACCTGTAGGGAAACACTCAAACGGAATGCCTTTTGGAATCCAGTTAATTGGTAAAAAACTGGACGAATCAGGGCTTTTGGCCTTCTCCAACTACCTCATCAACAACGCATAGTTGATAAGTAAATGTCGCGATTTAGTTAAAAAAAACATTATTTTTCTATTATTGTAATATTCCATGCGCTGGGATATAACTTTTTATTGGATTGAACGTTAAATGTATTTACTATGCGCCCCATGAAGAGATTTGTTCTGTGTTTTTCGATAGTCGCGTTGATCTTAGGGCGCCCGCTTTGTGTTTATTCACAAGTTGATTCTTCATTTTTTTTCGATGATCCTATTGCAGCAATGCTGGATAGTTTAATGCACGTAAATTATTACGAAAAATCTTGTGCCAAACCAGTTTATACAAAAAATAATAAATACAATTTTGCACCTGATTCCGTTCCCCGTTACGATGATGCATATTACCGCGCAAAATTGGCGAAGCTTGATGCACAAACGCCTTTTGATCTGCGATACAATAGTGAAGTAAGAGGTTTCATTGATTTGTATACCATCAGAAAAAGAGAACAAGTTACCCGCATGATTGGGCTCACTCAGTTGTATTTTCCGCTGTTCGAAGAAATGCTGAGCAAATACAATATGCCGCTTGAATTAAAATACCTGGCCATTGTTGAATCGGCTTTGAATCCACAGGCAAAATCAAGAGCCGGTGCTGTTGGGATGTGGCAGTTCATGTACGGAACTGGAAAAATGTACAATCTTAAAGTTACATCCTATGTTGATGAGAGATCTGATGTTTACAAATCGACTCAGGCAGCATGTGAATTTCTAACCTCACTCTACGATATTTTTGGCGACTGGCAGTTAGCGCTTGCAGCATATAACAGCGGGCCGGGTAACGTAAATAAAGCCATCAGAAGATCGGGCGGAAAAAAAGATTATTGGGAAATTCTCCCATGGCTGCCGCGCGAAACACAGGGATATGTTCCTGCTTTTATTGCGGTTAATTATGTAATGAATAATACTGCAGAGCATAATCTATATGCTTGCGCACCAAGAAAAACTTCTTTTGAAATAGATACAGTGAATGTGCAAAAGCCTATAACATTTGCTCAATTGTCTAAAGTGTTAAATATGTCTGTTGATGATATCAGCTATTTTAATCCTTGCTATAAACAAAATTTTATCCCTTCTCCTTTTAATGGAGTACCATATACACTTTGTCTACCTAAAGAAAAAACAGGAAACTTTATTGCCAACGAAGCAGCTATTTATGACTACCTAAAAACTGATACTATACAAAATGCGACCCTTGCCTCAGCGCAGGAAACAATGAAACTGCATACTGTCCGCAGCGGTGAGCACATCAATACAATTGCAACAAGATATAAGTGCACAATTCCAGAAATAAAAAAATGGAACAATTTAAAATCGAATTACATTAAGCCTGGGCAAAAACTAGTTGTATATACTTCGATAAGGCCTGCTGCTACTGTTGCACAAAAAGCAACCGCACCGGTTAAGTCAATTGTTTCTGGCGACTACAAATATCACAAGATTCAAAAGGGCGATACACTTTGGGATATCGCACAAAGCTATGGAACGGATGTTGCAACACTGAAAAAAATTAATAATTTCGGGAGCGGCTATAAATTAGTTCCCGGTGCAAAAATTAAGGTAGCGCCTTCTACTTAAAATTTATTTCCACAACAACGTATCGTAGTGCATTTCAAGGTTAGTTTCTAGACTATCTGGCAAACCGTAAAAAAAATTTATACCTGTAATTTTTTCAACCGAGTCCACGCTCATGGCATAATTATAAATAGAACCAGCTAACTTTTTATTCTGTATTACAAAACCGATGGCTTTTTTCTCAACCCCTTCATTATCCACTATTACCTTGTAAAAAAAATCCGGCACTGTAACCTTATTGTATTTGCCAATCGTTGGTAAACTATCTCGCAAAATTCCTCCTACCGTAATATGCAATTCTTTATTTGTAACAGCCCACACCCTCACCTGCTCCTCCAGTTTTTTCCATATTCCACGGTTAAACGACGGCACCTGCGGACTCACATTACTCATGTAAAAAGATTCTTTCATGGACAGTTCAGATAATTTCATATCACCGGCAGGACACAAATGTCCACGGTCGTAGCCCGATAATTTATAATCATCCGGTAATGCTGATCCTGTTGAAATTAACGGGTCAGAATAAAAATTACCACTCCTTTTAACCTGGCCATTCGTACACATTTGTTCTGTTAATACATAACATACCCAATTGGCCTGTTCGTATTTTTCGTTATAACACAACACATAATTTTTATGCCGGACTATTTCACATCCATTGATATACTGTGGCAATAAAATATCAATATCATCCGAAGGAACAAATGAAGACCAGATCAGGCAAACCAGAAATAAAATACTTTGTTTCAAACGGGCAAATGCTTGTATAATTTAATTAAACCAATGCAAATAAACTAAAACCATCTTAAATAAAATTAACATTCTTAACCTTTTGTAAACATTGTAAATAAGCGATTTTACTATATTTAAAGTCTATATGGCCAAGAACAATTTACCATTAATAAACAGGGAAATAAGCTGGCTCCGCTTTAACGACAGGGTATTGCAGGAAGCCGCAGATCCAAATGTGCCTGTAATTGAGCGCATCAGGTTCCTGGGGATATTTTCTAATAACCGCGATGAGTTTTTCCGGGTTCGGGTTGCCACCTTAAAACGGATGGAAAACGCGAGTAAAAAAGCGTTAAAATTAATTGACGAAGACCTGAAAGAATTATTATTCCAGATACAACGGATGGTTATTGCGGAACAGCACAAGTCAGAAACAATATATCGCTCCATCTTAAAAAAACTTGAAGGCGAAAACATTTTTATCATCAATGAGAATCAACTTTTGCCGGAACATATCCCCTTTATAAAGGATTATTTTATCAGCAATGTTCTTCCTTCCCTCGCTCCAATAATGCTCGACAGCGCACCAAAATTTCCTTACTTAAAAGATAAATCAATCTACTTCACCATTAAAATGACAAAATGGGGAAAAGAAGAAAAAATAAAATATGCACTCATAGAAATTTCAACCGATACTACGCCAAGGTTCATTGTGCTGCCTGAGATCCAAAATAAAAAGTACGTTATATTTTTGGACGATGTGATAAGATATTGCCTCGATGATATTTTTTCCATTTTCGATTATGATGATATTGAAGCATACACCATAAAACTTACCCGTGATGCAGAATTGAATATTGACAATGATGTTTCCAAAGCGCTCCTGGACAAACTTTCGAATGAACTGAAGAATAGGAAAAAAGGAGCGCCCGTAAGACTCATCTATGATAGCCAGATCCCAAAAGATATGCTAAGCCTTTTGATGAAAAAAATCAATGTACTTAAAGAAGACAATCTTATTCCGGGAGGCCGATATCACAACTTCAAAGATTTTATGCAGTTTCCGAATGTAGGGATGAGCGCTCTGCGTTATAAAAATATCATTCCTCTTCATGATAGAGACCTGGATATCCATAAAAGCTCTTTCAAAATTTTACGCGAAAAGGATATCCTCCTTACTTTTCCTTATCAAAGTTATCACCACATTATTGATCTTTTAAGAGAAGCTTCTATTGATCCTAAGGTAACCGCAATAGATATTACGTTATACAGGCTTGCAAGTAATTCCAATATTGTTAATGCGTTGATAAACGCCGCCAAGAATGGTAAATCTGTAACGGCTATTGTTGAGTTAAAGGCCCGCTTTGATGAAGAAGCCAATATTTTCTGGGCAAAAAAATTAGAAGAAGAAGGAGCCAAAGTAATTTACGGAGCTACCGGGCTAAAAGTACATTCTAAACTATTCATCATCTATCGTAAGGAAAAAGATGTGATAAATAAATACGCTCATATCGGCACAGGAAATTTTAATGAGAACACCGCTAAGCTGTACAGCGATTTTAGTCTATTGACATCAGCAAAAAAGATCACAAACGAGGTAAAAAAGCTTTTTGAATTTTATCTGAACAACAAGAAGAAAGTAACATTTAAACACCTGTTGGTTTCTCCTTTTACCATGAGAAGCGGATTGACAAAGCTTATTGAAAATGAAATCAAAAACGCTCAACAAAAAAAACCTGCTTTCATCTATTTAAAAATGAACAGCCTTGTAGACGAGGCAATGATAAAAAAATTATATGCTGCAAGCATTGCGGGAGTAAAGATCCGCCTGATTATTCGCGGCATCTGTTGTATTGTTCCGCAACTCGGCGGCAGCAGCACAAATATAAAAGCCATCAGTATTGTTGATAAATTTTTAGAACATGGCAGGCTTTTTATATTCTGCAATAATGAAAAGTCCCTAACTTTCATCTCTTCCGGCGATTGGATGACGAGGAATATTGATCATCGTTCGGAAGTTGCAGTACCAATTTATGATAAGGATATTCAGAAAGAGTTAAAAGAAATATTTGAAATTCAGTGGAGTGATAATACTAAGGCGAGAATATTAAACAGTAAACAGGACAATCACTACGTAAGCAGTGATAAAAAAGTCAAAGTACGTTCACAGGAATCAGTTTATAAATACCTAAAACAAAGAGCAAAGAAAAGTGAGGTTCGCAGCGATTGATATTGGATCAAATGCTATCAGGCTTCTTCTGTGCAATGTATATAATGGTAAAGGCACACCAGTCTTTAAAAAAGCGGAACTCATCCGGGTTCCTATTCGCTTAGGTGAAGATGCTTTTCTCAAAGGAAAAATATTAAGCGAGAAAGCCGATAAACTTGTCAAATCTCTTAAGGCATTTAAACTTCTGATCGATGTTTTCGAAGCTACTGATTATAGGGCCTGCGCTACATCGGCAATGAGGGATGCAAAGAACAATAAAGAGATACTTGAAAAAATTCAGCAGGAAGCAGGATTAAAAGTTGAATTGATAGATGGTAAAACAGAAGCAGATATCATTTTCTCTAATCGGGCTGAAGAATTTCTGGACAAGAATAATTCGTATTTATACATTGATATTGGCGGTGGAAGTACCGAACTTACTTTGCTATCGAAAAATAAAATTGTTGCATCTCAGTCCTTTAATGTCGGCACCATCCGTATGCTCCACAAACAAATTGACAAAGATTACTGGACAGAATTTAAAGACTGGGTTAAAAAAACTACTGAAGGTCATTCTCCATTGATCGCCATTGGCTCTGGCGGCAATATTAACAAGCTGTTTAACATGACCCGTAAAAAACAGAACCGCCCGGTGAGTTATGATAAACTGAAGAGTTTATATGAATTGCTTGAAAGTTATACATTGGAAGAAAGAATAAAAATTCTGGGCCTTAAACCCGACCGGGCTGATGTAATTATCCCAGCATCAAAAATTCTTTTATCCGTAATGAAAAACGCGGGCATACAAAAAATGATCGTGCCGCAAATTGGACTTTCTGATGGTATTGTGCATCAGCTTTACGAAAAGCATAAACAAAAAGTGGAAAAGTTTGCCTGATTGTGGTATATTTAAAATTAACATTCCCTCCGTTTTAAAAATATCTTCTTTATGTTTCGACGTTTTAAAATTCTGTTACCAATATTGACTCTTTTTATATTGGCGGCCTGCCGTAAGGAAAAATGTCCAGACCCGGCGCAATTCCTGATAGCTGATGAAACAAGACCTTATTTTGATATTCTAAAACAAGGAAATTGGTGGTCATACAGACGCTCTTCCGATAACCAAAGTGATTCCTTATACATCACTTCATCACAATTAACGTTTGACCTGAATGAATACGAATGCAGGAAAACCGAAGAACGGCATGCCACTTTAAAATCAACTTATTATGACAGCGCAGGTTTTTATATCCACTACTCAGGAGATGTATTCGGTACAGAGTTCCAGATTTCCAATCACTCATTCGGAGTAACCTTCGATACTAAAACCGAAATTTTCTCAAAATTTTCTACTATAGATAGTCTAACGCGGCTAAGCACCCTTGTTATCGGGTCTACGACTTATCATGATGTTTTTGAATGCATATCCAATGTACATCATAAAAAAGTGTATTGGGCAAGAGGCGTTGGCATAATCAGATGGATTAAAACCACCACCACAGGAATAGATACTTTTAATCTTAAGAACTATTCTTTAATATAATTTTTGCTCGAATCTTTATTTTAAAAAGATTTTGAAGACTGCGTAAGCACTCCTTGTATAAATATTTCGCCCCTACAGGGCTTGAATGATTTTTGGAATTTCTTTCTACCGATATTTCGTCCCTAACGCTTGCGCTAAAGCTTCAGCGTTGGCGCACAGGACCACATTATTTATGTTCCCGATTTTAGCGAACCCAAAGGGAATTTGGTAT
>Ga0163149_10003650_pt1 | contig 17369 bp, 14 predicted proteins | sample OliLakLV19MP5G1_FD_148604 | JGI IMG/M metagenome (GOLD analysis project Ga0163149, IMG submission 148604) | Freshwater microbial mat bacterial communities from Lake Vanda, McMurdo Dry Valleys, Antarctica - Oligotrophic Lake LV.19.MP5.G1 | ecosystem: Environmental > Aquatic > Freshwater > Lake >...
CCCCTTGAGTATTGTGATTTTTGTCCCGTTCCGAATACAAGTTGGCGGCAAAAGTGGGAGAAAGCCGGGGGGAGTTTGCTCCGGCACTTTCTTTTGACGGATTTTGTGAGTCAACCTCATTCCTCCCCTCAATCATGGAATAAATGACAATTTAAAAAAAGCTAAAAGCAGTCACATTGCTTACACTAGCCAGGTAACAATAAGAGAAAAGCTTGTACTGACAAAATGCACAATGATCATGTGTTGCACTTAGCATTAACTGTGACCTCAAAAGCAGTCATCTGTCAAAACCTTTCCGCACCCAGTTGTTGTGATGTTCCAAGAATCCATTTGAACTCTAAGTAGGAAAGCTAACAGCTAACCCCAGTGGTGCTTGTCCCATCACATTTGACATGTCATTTGTTTTTGTTGATCAAGTGTGATTCGAAAACAGTGAAACGCCAGAAACTGAGTGCATTTTCAATGGGTCAAAGTGAATGGGTCATTTCTTTCCCGCGATGGGGGCAAAACCAAACACACATGATGATGTTTTGGTGTTTTTGATGTTGCTGCTCTACTGGAAGAGATTTATGAGAGCATTAAAGCCATTTCACAAAAGGCTGTTGCTTGTGGTTGATTGTCCACTGAGTGGGGGGCACTGTTTGCACTTGTTCCACATTTTGCAAAAAGTTATCAATTGATGCAAACACAACTCAAGACCAACTGAAGCAACCAGCTCAAGCTCCAGTCCCTTAGTCATTGGCTGATCTAGTCCCGTCACTTCAACCAACAGCTGTTTTTGCAACACCTCTTAGACATGCCGCTACAACAGTCAAAGCTTCAAGTGTCGAAACCCCAACAACAACTCCTCTTCCCAAATCAGCCCTCAAGAAAGCTGCAGCTTGGTGCATGCATTGGCAGTGGTTGTCACAGCTCAGGGGCTTGCTAATGACAAGTAGAAGTTGACAACCAGTCCAGATGGAATGCCAGTGCATGAACGACCACGCAGTCCCAAGGTCAAATCTAAGTAGTCCGGCCAATGCAGTCTCCAAAAGCGAGTGGGTAAAGTCATGTGACTTTGTTATGGTGATGCACGTGACCTTGCTGCTGCCCTTTGGATGAAAATTGGGTCAACACACTTGGCTTTTTAATCCAGTCAGCAAAAACAATTCATTGGATTGGACCATTTGGCAGTGTCGGTTGAAGATACACTTGTTCCTAACATCAGTTACACAATCAGTGGAGCCAGGAATAAAGGATGCCAACAATGTATCAACCACTGATTGATCCCAGATAAAGCAAAGTTGTTTTTCAAGTGTTAGGTCAGCCAACATTTCAGACCAGGGATGATAAACCAAGCCATTTCAAAAATTGACAGGATGTTGAATCTTTTCCATGCTGCTCAAAAACCATGCATCAGAGCATAAAGTATTGCAATGAAGAGACTAAGACTATGATGCTTATGTCAACATTGCCCAATTTATTGTGAAGTACACGTCACTTCAAGTGCAAAAGGGAGGGCAACAGCCTTGTTGAATCCCCGCCAGGGACCATAGTACAAGTAGTAGCCAGCCACAAGCTACTTAACTAGGCAAGGGAAGCAAAACGCAGCAGAGGATGGTTCTTCAGGCAGTTCAATATGAAGAGTTTCCTACTTGAAGTCGATTAACGGTTTCCAATTTATTTACTTGCAGCATCTGTTCGCCCTGAATTGCTTTTGAGGGTAGACGTCGAACCGCAGATACGAGCCCATTCGTAGGTTCCGGGCCACTCAAAGCGATTCCGCATCAAACGATACTGAAGAAAATTGTCTAAATTCCGATCCTTTCAGATGTCATCATTCCTGCACCTTTATGGCTATCCTCATCCATCCCACCATCCACGGTACTTGGAACCGTGGCGTGCGTCATAGACGTATTGCTCGCCAGTTGGTTTTCCAGTCGAACGTTTCGAAATACAAGCTCGTGGATGCACAATCTAGCGTTCCGCAGGTCGCGAGTCATTAATTCGACGAGACGATCCGCGGACTCCAATTTTTCTTCCAGGAATTTTGCTCGCTCTTCCGCGTCATTCAAGCGAACGTTGATGTCAACGTCGTCCCCAATATCGGAGAGCGGTGAGCGAATGATGGTCACTTCCGAGGGTGGGGAATCTTGAACGACTCGAATCGTAGGCGGTCGTGAAGAAAAATCACTAAGGGTGCTATTGCAATCCTGTTGGATCGATCGCTCGGCCTGCGAGTCTTGATCACAAGAGCGAAAGCGATTGTCCAGTACTTGTGAAAGGTCGTAAAGTTTACCGTCCGTCAAGTTGTTGGGGCTGGACAAACGCTCAGGCGTTACGTCCGGTGATGCCAAGGGCGAGGGCTCGATGCGACTATGGTTTGGCGTTTGGTCCCGTTCCATGGACACCTCCAATCGTTGCTCTCTTCCGCTACTTCCTACGGTCACGGGACTTGATTGGGACGAATCGTGCGGGCTTTCGACCTCTCCAATCACAACCGCATCATCCGTATCTGAATTATTCGTGGACGACTCTATTGTCTTGTTATCGGCTTTGGGGGTCCTACTGCGTGTGCCGCCCGCGAGGGCCTTGATGGCGGCCTGGGCCTCCTGTAATTCTTTCTTTAATTTTTGGATAAGCGCCTTGTCGTCCACAACTTCATTGACGACAGGTTTCATTTGAATTCGTTTTGCGCTAGCACCAAATTTTAACGTTCCTCTCGTCTCCTCCAAGTTGGCCCGTGCCGGTGTTGCGCAACACAGTACCGCCAGGACAGCATTGCCAGAGAGATGGGGCTGAAGGATTTGAGTGAGTTTGGAATTACGGTAGTTAATGAATTTTGGCCTCTTTTTGGGTGGAAGACTAAGGGCATGAATCACTTGGGAAAGAGAAAGTAAACTAAAACAATCCAAAGTTTGACAGAGGGTGTGAGAGACGGTCCAGAGTATTACCACAGTAAAGATACCCGCCCCATTGAGAAAGTATGAAACAGAAGCCATCCTACCTTTGATTGATTTTTCCACTTTCACGACGACGCGATCCAACGGTTCCACTTTTGCTAGTATTTTCAGATCCAGCAAGATCGACAAAATTCAAAGCCGAGATTCGCACAATGTGATCCGATTCGGTAGACGAAGTGTGGTGGTCTTCTCGGCGAGCCGCTGTCTTGATTCGTTCGCGGCTTTCAATGGTGAGCCGGAAAATAGCATGACTTCGCGACGAGGTGTCATTCATGATGGTGGTCGCTACGGCCCGGTTCAAATTACCAGCATAAAGGAGCTTGAGCACATCGTCCACGCTTGAGACTTGCTTTTTCTCGCTGCCCACGGCTATGCATGTGCCTTGCGAAGTACTTCCAATGTTGACGCCAATGTTTACGGCGGGGGAGGGAGGTACATCATTAAATGTGAATCGACTCCCGGCATGACTTCTCATGGACGGAGAAGAATTTCTCGTGGACGACTTGGTGGGGGACGAACGCGACCCTTTCGTGGGAGACCCATAGTTACCGCCCTGGTTGTTGTGGCTGCTATGATGATGATGATTCATAGAGAGCAAATCCCTTACTTGTTCGTTGTAGATTTCAAAAAAGGAAATTCGCATGACATATTCTCTCTTTCCAGAATCTCGTTTGATGTGGTTAAACAAATCTCGGACCGCTAATTGGATGATTCCATCTTTGTGAAGGGATCCGTTCTTTCCATCTCCTTGCATGGAATGCGTCTTTCCACTTCCCGAAGTTCCATATGTAAAGATCGTCCCATGCTTTCCCGTCAAAACAGCCTTCACAATGGGTCTCGCAAAATTTTCATATACATGGGCCGTACCCATGTGTTCTTGAAAGACTCCATCGAACGAAAACATATTCTTTCCTTCCACTTTCCGTCCCGCTCCCTTTTGTACAAGGATTTCCTTACCGTCAATGTCCTCCACCGTCCAAGCCTTGAAACTGTCGTAGGCATCATCTGATTTCATGGAGGGACTCGACAAAAGAGGGAGCGATCGCTTGGAAGCGAGGACCTCCAATGGATTCAAGGGACGAAGACGGACAGCAACTGTTTGTAGAAAGAAGGAAAGAGAGATGAGGTGGTGACATACTAGTAGAAAAAGACTCGCAAATTCTTGTAGAATCCGAACGACAGTGGCTGTCTACAGTAGCCATTCATGCCATTGAATAACCTACCTCTTACTGCTTGCGTTTGACATTCCGTGTCTTCCGAGGATGTAACTTCCAAGGACGGCGAGCACATTTCCTTGATGGCACTCGAAGTGTTATTCCTTGCCGTGGCTTCTTTGGAGAAACTATTGTTGGACGGTGAGGCTGCTTTCGGCGTCGGTATTTTCGTGGGGGTGGCCTTGGGGGAAGGCATTTTGGTTTTGATCTTTTTGGGTTCCGAGGAGGAGGTTGACAGTTGCAGTGCTTGGACGGGCGTCTTTCCACCCACCGAAGACCCAGAGGACTTGAGCTTTCCTGCCCTCGCCCGCTCTTTGAGGCTTTCATTGGTACTACGTGTGCTGCCTCCTGTAGAATCTCGGTGGCCAAAGGACCGACGAAAAAATCGCTTTTCATGTGTACTGCTGGGAGTGCCGTTCATTATATTGTGTTGTTCTACAGTTGAGTGAATATGCAGATTTGCAGAGAGGTTTCTTCTCGCTGATAACCTCACAACTCTTTCTTTGCTGTTGCTCTACGAAGAGGAGTGGAGTTTCGGAAGTTCGCTGTATTGCTGTACTAGTAGCAGAATTGCTGGCTACCTCTATCAAGAGCTACTGTATATCAAGCTAGATGTGTTTGCCTACTCTAATACATACATACATGAAACAACGATAACCATGCAGTCAGTATCGGTGGTGCAGTTAGTACTTGTTGATGGGATGAGAAAGACTCACAGATAGCTACTAGTAGCTAGCTAGAGACTAACTAGTCAAATTGAAAATACGTATTGGCGCAAACATTTGAAAAAATGGAGGGACATTTGAAACGTCCATACTCGCCTCGCGCTCAAGCTAAAAAGGAATTTAACTTTGGACGCACATCATTTCATGTGACACTCCTTTGCCTCGGCTTGCTCGATCGGCACTGCGCGCCTGGGCAATAAAAAATAATTGGCTCGAAGTTGAATCAATCAATCAATCGATGAGTGCTGCATTTGTTAACGTTGTGGGTTACAGCAGCTTATACAGCACAACAACAACAACTTGCTACAGTACGACGTACTGTACTGTAGTTTAGCATTGGCATCATCTTTGTGCACTAGTGGTTTTAGTGCTGCACTAGCTAGAGCTACATTCATTGATTGTACTGTAGTAATCCTTTGATGCCTGTGTTGATTGGATCATTTGAAGACATAGTTGTTTTAAAATCGTTGAAAAAAGAAGGCGAAAAAATGGAGTCCAAGAAAGCTCAAGACGTTAAATTCTCCACTACTGCTTTACTTCAACAGCAGCATGAGCTCGCAGAAAGAAACAGCAATAATTCATCCCGAAGCGCTGCTGCAAGTATGTACATGAGCCAAGATTGCGTGGTTTGGAATGAACAACATAATGAACATACGTTGGATGATGATTCTGGGGAAGAAATTTCGAATTTCTTATTGCCAATCGATGAAAATGAAGAGCTGCCTTCGCCTTTTCCAATGACAAAGACAAAGACGGCGACCAGGACGATGACCAACGAGCAAGTGCCACTACGAGAATCACACAGACAAGCACAGAAAGCACCAGCCATTCCTTCTTTGGCGTTACACAACGGTCACCGACTGTCCTCGCCACCCATTGTGACCGATTCCACCACAAACAATGGCTCTCACTCTGCCGCGACGAGTACGGATCACTCCAACAGTAAAAAGCACCAGCAAAATCCATATCAGCACAACAAAAAGAGGCCATATTCGGATCCAAACACCAACAACAAAAGTAGTACTACGGGTCGGAATGACAACGAGATTGAATCCATTTTTTGTCACTTGGACCACGAAAAAGACAACCCCATTCAAAACAATCATTGCGCCGCCATACAAGGGCAGCAAGAGGACCCTCCTACTCCACTTCACAAAAATAATAATCGACAGTCGTTCCCACCTGGTGGATGGGTAAGAAACCAAGGCGTGCACGGACAACAACAACAACAACAAGCCAGCCAAATGGCGCATTTGTTATCCAACAACAACAAACGATCGAAAAAGGCACTACAGGTTCCCCAAGGCAACCAACAACAGCAACTAGCATCGATGGCTGGAGTCAGAAACATTTCGCCCTTGCCAGAACAAGTCATTGGCCGTCGAAACTCAACGGCGGTCCCCGGTACGAGTAACAGTGAGGGTTTTGAAGATTTGTTGAATCAAGTAGAAACTCCCAGAGGAAATCACCGCCACCCACAAAATCAGCAACAGCATCCACAACAAAATTGGTCGTCCAAATCTGGAACAAGTGGCAGCAGCAGTAGGGCGGCACCCACCTCGCAAGCCAGTAGCATGGCCTCCAAAATCAAGCCAACAGCTTTGAATGCAAACGCGTTTAATCAGACGGAACTCCCACACACAAAATCAAAAATCCCGCTCGACAAGGAGAATGTCGGTGCCAACGCGGCTCGACCAACCAATGCCGGTAACAAGACAATAAAGACATGGCAACCTGTCAATGGATCGAAAACAGTGCAACAACAGGTAGTCAAACCTTTGGCTAATCACACTACCACTAGTACTGGTACTACTAGAAATGGACCTTTCTCTGCAAATCCAAAACAACCGCTTCACGGTAGCATTCAACAAGCAAGACAATCCAACCTAGATCGAGCGATGATGCCAACGGCGGAACGACGACCTATAGATGCGCCTCAAACTCGAAATCCAATCCAAAAAGTTGACGAATCGCAAGCAAAACCAAGTATTTTGGATGATGACGAATTTGGTGATTTTGATTTTAGTGAAGCAGATCTTGCCCACGTAGACTCGCTTGTAGCAGCTACGCAAGCCCAAACTTTTTCACAAGAACCATCACAAGTGCAATCTGCAATGAACACTTCCGTGCTTGCGTCGAATGCTACCGCTCCACGTAACGAGTCAGTGCCGACGTGTCACGCCCCAACCCTTTCGCCGGAGACGGCAGCGCTAGCAGCAGATGCTTCTTTTTGGAATGATTCAGATCCGATCGACGGAACAAACCCACCAAATAGCTTCGCCAACGAGGCCCAGATAAGTTCAAATGGTGGTCATTGCAAGGATAGTCATGATGAAGATGATGACGACCAATTTGGAGACTTCCCTGATATTGATTTTGATGCTTTGGATGCAGCGGTTGCTATGCAAACTCAGCAACCACACGGTACCCGCGACCAAGCAGTACCATCAGTACAGGTATCCAACGGCGCCGCTACAGCGACAGAGATCCATACTAACTACGTGGTACAAAATCCAAGAAGTGAATCTACCAACGATATCACGTCTTACATGAACTTTACGCGTTATGTTGTTCGTCGGGTAGAGACCTGTACGACAACGTTCACCAAAGAGCTCCGTGTTCAACTCTGGGATCTTTCCATGGAAATTGAAGGTGACAACGAAAGGCAAGCCCTGCATAGGACTAGTGACATGAAGAGAAAGCGCCCAACCAAAGAACAACAAGCCCAACCACATGAGAACGACGAAGAAAATTTCGGATTGCTTACCCTTCGTGGAGCGTGGTTTTATCTTAACGTTGAAGTTGACGATGTTTTACATATTTGCTCTTTGACTGGTCGTTTTCGAACTGATCCCTCCGCGTTGCCTCTCACACTGGATACTGATCCTCCTCCCGGAAGTGAATATGATGATCTTGTTCCAATCCTGCACCCCGAGATGCTCGCTATTCCAACGACAATAACTGAAACATTGGACTGCGAAAGACGTGCGGTCCTAAAAACTCGGCTGGGATCCAAATTGTCTACTTCCAAAGCATTGCTTCTGGGTACCATGCGCCATTCACTGTTTGAATTTGCGTTGAAAGCACACAACACGTCGCAAGATGCCGTTCGGTGTGAAATCAACAAAATTGTTAGAATGGAGGCGGAGAAACTTGTTGGTTGCAGAATGCCATCAAAGGAAGCGGAACGAGAATTGTGGAGATTTTGGCCTCAAGTTGCGAGATTCAAGCGCGAATATTTCAATGAAACACCGCAACACGATGGAGATTTTGTTCTTTTGGATAGCCCTGCGGCTCCAAGGTCGACTAGATTTTCCGCAACAGCTGTGAAAGGGGTCGAAGAAGAAGTTTCCTCTCCAGAATTAGGATTGAAAGGGAATCTCGATGTACTAGTGGAAGCCATGGCGGTTCCAGACGCTGATTTCCCGCATTGGCTGCAAACGAACGGGCAGAATGCTGGCAATGCGAAATCTCTCATGAGTATAGAGTTGAAGACACACCACAACTCCAAGCCCCAATCAAAGCATTTTGCACAGCTAACATTTTACACTGTCATGCTACTTGCGCGATACGGGCACACGGCTTCTCCAGGTTTCAAAATGAATCCTCAACTTTTCGATGCTATTGCCGGGAGTATGTTGCTCTACGTCAATCCTGAATCGCTCACCGCATTGCACGTTGCGCCACAGCTTGGCGAGATCAAATCTTTAATTGAGCAGCGCAACATTGTTTGTGCTGCGTCCAAGCTAGCGTCTAAGCCCAGAGGCGTGACATTGACTTATGAGACAGACGATGGAACTCCAGAGTACGTACAACCACCAGGAGATAAAAGTTTCAGAACAATATTGGTTTACTAACCCATTTTCCCCCAAACATTCCTTGCGCTACGCTCCAGAGTGGTTCTGTCAAAGGCTACACCCGCCGTCCTGCCTGGGATGCAAGCCCCAAATATGTGCTCGAGATGCTTCTCGGCAAGGGAATGTAGCATGTATGCTGCTTCTGGATCATCCTCACTGGCAAACAACAACCAGGGGAACATTCGAGAATCCCATTCACAAGTTTTAGATCAGTTTACAGGCCACCTGAGCGAGGAAGAGTTGGACTACTTTCGAACGTGGGATAGACTGATAGATCTGGAAGCCGACGCGACTCAGCGCTCCATTGCTAGAGCATGGCTTGAACCATCCGAACATCGCGAGAATACCACGGGAAGATGCATATCGTCCCTCGTTTACCTTCAGGGATTATCGCAATCAACAGATCTTACCGACGATGAGTCCGTCGCATTTGCCGTATTCCAAAGATCGTCACACTCGATCCTTCGCACTCCCTTTTCCGGTCTCCAAATTCAAAAGGGGAGCTATGTAGCTCTCAGCACGGATACCACAACGACTGACACGCAGAGAGTCCGACGTGTCGCACATTCTGCTGGAGCCAAGCAACGCAAGCCTTTCCGGAAAGTCTTCCGTGGCACCGTCGATCGTATTGACGACAGCAACAACACCATCATCATTCGAACTTCCCATAGTAGCCTTACTCGAGTGCAGGACATAATTTCGCGTTTTCAGGATTGTGATACAGATGGAGAAGCTACATCGTCGGAGGTCACCTTCCGGCTTGATATCGACGACAGTTACTCTCCCGTCGGGACCCTTAGAATGAATCTAATCGACTTACTCACGAAGGACAAGGAAAATGTTGAAAAAGAGGATCCTACCTTGCGAGCTGTCTGGATGCAGAAACGTTTTGGGAGATTACGGGAGCTTGTGATCAAGTTAGCACCCCCAGCTTTTGACGACAAACTACAGGAGCATATGTTCAACCCTCCAGCACGCGCGAAATACATTCAGGGCTGCGATCCCATGGAGCTGGCTATAGATTTTCACGGTCTCAATGACGACCAAAAGGGGGCGGCTCGAAAGGTTCGTCGCTTTGTATTGCCCGTCTTCCTCAGTTGGCTTTCGTCCTGATCCAATGGGCCTTCTCATTCTAACCATGGTGTTTCTAACTTAGGTTGCAAGCATGACAGACTATGCTTTAATTCAAGGGTTACCAGGAAGCGGCAAGGTACGTAAACGAGTGCAAGTACTAGTTTGATCTTCCTCTCTCTCCTCTCACCTCGCTGGATCATCTATCCACCCTCCGTCTACACTCCAACACAAAGACGTCGACCATTGTTTTCGTGGCCCGAATGTTAGCGGCACTGGGGAAGCGAGTTCTAATCACCTCCTACACTCATAGTGCCGTTGACAATTGCTTGTTGAAACTCATCGAAAGTAAAGCGGCCTCTGTTGATGGCGAGAAATGCACTCCGGCAGTGGTTCGTATTGGTGAGAAATCCTCCGTCCACCCCGACGTCCAGCCGCTCCTTGTCACGAAACTTGCGGCCAACTACGAAGGCTTAGATGAAGGTGGCTCCGAATCGCCTAGTGCAGAATCTCTTCGCAAGGTTATACGAGGAGCTCAGATTGTGGGTGTTTCTACCTTGAAGATACCGAAGTGCAGCCTCCTGGTGGCAGAACACTTTGATGTCGTGATCGTTGACGAGGCGGGACAAATCACCCAACCAGCTTTGCTTGGAGCTCTGGCCGCAGCTGATTCGTTCGTCCTAGTTGGCGATCACATGCAACTTCCGCCATTGGTGTCAAGTGAGAGCGCACTTGAAGGAGGTAAGAGTAATCCAGTGGAGACAAGTAGCATGTCGCTGTTTTTTTTTAATACCGCCTTACTCAATTCTGTCCATTGTCATGAAATCGCGTTTTGCCCCAGGCTACGGAGAATCGATGTTAAAGCGCCTCGCTGAAGCGCACCCCAATGCTGTGGCTCAACTAACGCTACAGTATCGAATGCACCACGAAATATGCTCCATAGCCAGCCAAGCCATTTACAACGGTAGGATGATTTTCACGACAAATGAGCATCTTTCCTATCTCATATTTCAGTCACTCACTCGTGTGTCAATTTATTGCCATTGTGCGTATCAGGTAATCTCAAGTGTGCCATCGATATTCCTCGGCTCGACTTGCCCGGTTTTCCCAAGCAGATTTCTCTGCCATGGCTTCGAAACGTCGTGAATCCATTTCGCCCTGTGGTGTTTGCAAGCACTGACCAAATCAACAATGGCGTTACAAAAGAATCAGCGGACGGTATAGTCCCCTTGGAACGCACAGCCTCTACTCGAGCTGGGAACATGGTCAATGACACGGAAGCTATTCTAGTGCGTCGTATTGTCGGAGCTCTCGTTGCTGGCGGGATGCCCCCGTCTTCTATTGGTGTCATTTGTCCATTCAATGCTCAGGTAAGCCTTTCGGGTATCCGAGTATTAACGACACATTGCTGCAAACAAGTCCCTCATCATTGATTCCTTTTTTTCGTAATAAATAGATTCGGCTCATCGAAGACTGCCATGAGATGCAGCAAATGAAGAGCGATGGCCTAGAAGTGAGCACGGTTGACAAATACCAAGGGAGAGACAAGGAAGCGATCATTGTTTCTTTTGTCCGCAGCAACAACAAAGGAAAGGTCGGGCGGCTGCTACAGGATATTAGGCGCGTTAACGTTGCGATTACCAGGGCCAAGAGCAAAATGATCCTTGTGGGGTCTTTTTCGACGCTATGCAAAGGGAGCACCACTTTAAAGGATATTTTGGAACACATTCAGCGTTTGAAACGCATTGAGACTTTGCCTTCAAGTGCCGTCCAAAGTGATAACAGCTAGATTTTTTAACTAGTAAAACATAATCAACAAAACGGAAAGACTAATAATACTAAGGTTCAGGTCAAACTCATTTTTAATTTTTTACTTGGGAGTACTACTAGCTACTAGTAGTAGCTATCTACTAGCTAGTAGAGTAAAAATTAATCTTGTGAGTCGTCAGGTGGAATCGTCATCAGGTTTCCAAAGGCTTAGTGCTTAAAGCCAAAAGAATTATTGTCTTTTAGATGGATGCTCCCGTCACGAACCATCAATGAATCATGAGGCTTCGCCGCAATAATCAAATGGCGCGCAAAAGCTGTAATTTCGATTCATTCATTCATTCACTGTCATTATTTTAATATTCAAGCCGACAACCATACTACTGATACCAATAGGAAAGCTATCTAGCTATTAAATGAACGCTAATGTAGAGCGCGAACGTTCCGCGCGCGGAGAAAATTTGACCGTTGAATTTTAACTAGCAGAAACACACGTTAAATCTAGTTAGAGTATGTGCCTGTTAACCTACCTAGCAGCCACATTCACGTCTAGCCTTTATGATGTAAGATCTATCTTGCTATGAAGATAACAGCATCAGAAAGAATCGGTGTGAATGTAGCTAGTTGGTTAGTGCTCAGCGATGCTGCGAAGCGTCTCGTAGTATGTGTTTTGGTAGGGAAAGTGTGGGTCATAGTTGTGACACGTCATCATTTTTTGATTTTCACCGGGTGTCCGCATCAATATTGCCCTTTCTTTTGACAAAATGATTTAAAATCAGAGTTCTCATTGTTGATGGACAGACGCGTTTGGTACTGGTGCTACGAGAAAAATCAAACTCACATTATGACTCTGATTGAGACGGAACAACATGTTCGAAGATCATTCCAACCGACAAGTTAGCCTATACACAACACAGGCTAACTGGCTTGCTCTCAATCTGAACGGCTTTGTGTTGACAGTGCTTGTGCTTGAACTGTTCGCATGCCTTCACAATCGATCGATTGAACGCGTTTCGCAATGATGGAAAAAGACGCATCTCCCGTCGTCTTTCTGATGCCAGCAATGATGTTAACGATGCCACAGACATTACTCCCGTGGCTCCCAAGCGATTGCGGCTTAGTCCACGTTTTTTGGGAGAGTATTGCTACGATATTGCAGGATTAGAACACAAGCATCAATGTGATGGGTGTCAGCGCTGGAACAACACTTTGATCAAACGAAAGGGACGCGCCGAATATGTGTCGAAGGAATTGCAGTGTTTCCAAGCCTGGAAATTAAAAGAAAACCAAGTTCCCAAGGCTAAGCATGCCCATTGGTTAGCGGTGACTACTCATCTGTCAAACAAGTTACACATCGACCCAAAAGCTGTGGTGTCGGATGTTGCCGCGGAAGCCGAAACAACAACAAATTCTACCGTGGAAGAAACAACAACAACAAATGAAAATGGTGTCACGCCGTCACCTCCCAAAAGGAAAGTTAATTGGAATTCCAAAGTCATTCGAAGTCAAGGACAGAACTTTGCAATCGAGTATCCTGCTTCGCATGAGTTATGTCACATTTCCGATGTCAAGCGGTGGCAAAATGACAGCGACACTCTGCAACGCATCCGGAACAAACTCGTATCGAAACAATACAAATGCGACGACATGTTTTCCCAAACCTTGTGGAGCATCATCATGTCAACGGTTCCATCGCTTGCCATGTCCGCGGCTCAAGTAATAATCCCACTAATCATCATGGCTTTCTTTTGGGACACCGGCTTGTTTCACGGTGTTGCCGCAGATGCGTTTTCGACATCTTGCCCATCAGATGCGACGCTCCGAAAGTACACCCTTTGCCAAGCTGCACGAGATACCATGTCTCTTGGTCGAAAGATTAGTACAAAGAAGATTTATTTATCATGTGACAAGGGCAATGAGAAAGGAATTGGGCATTTTGTAAAATACCTGTCATGGTGGAATCCAGACGATCCGAAAGTCGATGTTCAACTACTGGATATAGACGCCTCTGGTGGAACGTCCGCGGCATGTGCCAGTGCTATGCAAGCCTTCATTAACAAACTAAGAATGGAGGATAACGATGGTACAAATTTACTGTGCGGGCAGACAACTGACAGCGGCGGAGGGGGTGTATTGGAGGATTTACACAACAAGATGGATCCCCTTGGAATATGTATTGCCGACGATGACTCGAACAAGTACTTGGTAGCAAACTGCACTATCCATGCATTGCAATTGCAGTTAGCCGCGGCAGTGCGCGAAACATTTGGGGAAGGGTCACTTGACAAGGTTAACGCAACGCAGATGCTTCATACTGCGTATCGACTACAGGAATGTATAGATGGAGAAGAATGGAGACATATTCTTCGCAAATCAAGCATGTTCGTTGCTAACTATGACCCTTCAGTAGTTGACAATATGAACCCAACGAACGCAAATGAAAGAAATCTGCTACAGTTTTATGAGAGCTACAACAAGACACTTAAGTTTCACTCTGCCTTTAAAAAGGGAGAAGTTGATGAGGCATCTAAAAGAAAACTTACAGTGCTTGAAAAGATGCAAGCGCCGATATTAACTCGATGGTGGACTGTTGGTGTTTCAAGCTCATACTGTTTCGATCATTACTTGATACTCTACCATGCATGTCAGACAGTCATTAATCTGTACCCCTCGTCGGCAACACCTAACAGCATTGCATCAGATCTGTTTGCTATGATGTCCGATCAAGAGATGTTCGTGGACGTGACTTTGATTCGTTGCTTCCACAAGGCATACCTTAATAAGCACTTTGACTGGTTTCAATCGAGTGATGACCTTACCTCTGCTCTTGGATTTCAATCACATAACATTGTTGGAAGGTACTTTCTTATGGATCAAGACCTACGAAGCATGATGACGAGTGGACGATCAATGCATGAGTATCATGAAGCCGTCAATAACTGGCAAACCGATCCCTCTGAGCGTTTAAAGCACATGGATAAATTGAAAGTGTTTGTTCATCAAGCCTACGACATGTTGCACAAGCACTTCAAACGTTGGTTGGGTGCGCCGCTGCTCCCTTGCGCACTGATGAGTGAAGCTCCCTTAGCAAAGGTCGTAGCATCGATTATGCTTGGACATGAGTTTCCTACAAGCTTTGGCGATGATGCTTCTTACAACGTTGGCACAGAAACGTTCAAGTTCTTATCTGAAGCTCACAGTGATTGCGAAACAATTGATCTCAATCGCTTTGACAAGTTCCTCCGTCAGCAAATTGTTGACAATGGGATTGCTTACACTGATGAATCACTAGAGGCCGCTCGATTGATTGTGGATAAAAGTATTGACTTTCGTTCTTTCGACTATCAAGATCAAGACCATGGATTGATTCGACTGCACATGCATGCTATGTACCTTCCACTAGCATCACAAACTCAGTTTGTAGAACGAGGAGTAAAGGAAGCAAAATACGTATCAGCGACTGACAGATCTGAAGAGCAACGTTCCTGCATGGCAATTATTCGATCGCATACACCACTTACAAGGTCAAAGCTTGACGCGGAAACAAGCCACAACTCCTCAAGGATACAGTCACTGATAGAATCGGCCACGGAGAGAGCATCTCAGCACAATCTCTGGGAAGCAAACCAGGAAGATAGGGAGTACGACGCGCGGATTGCACAGCTGCGTTACTCTTTAAAGGTTGGGCACTTCAAGATGGAGAGGATTGAAGGCAAGAAAGAAAAGATAGATGAGAACAGCAACAAGTTCAAGAAACAGAATGTTACTCAGCGCATCAAACCACAGACAAAGACGGCTGCTGTGTCTGGTTTGATACCTTATGGCAAGCTTACGAAGGCAAGAAATATGGAAGATCTGAAAACAGAATTGTTGACCCGCGGAGTACCTGAATCGGAGATCAATCCAGCCACAATCACTGAACGAAAAGACAAGCTAAAAGAGCTTGAGATAAATCGTTTGATGGAAGATGAAAGGATGGTCAGAACAGACGCTGTGAAGGTAAAAGCATTCAAGATGCTGTCGGAAGCTCCGTTCAAGTTGACGGATTAATTTCCGATTACCAGAGGGACCATGGTGAGTGCTTTGCCGGTGATCATTTCATTCCACGCCGCTCAGTCAAAGACTAACCAAATTCGAATTTGCTCCATAGCACAGCCTCACTGTTAAGTTATCCACTATGGCTGACACAGCGGCGCTTGCATGTTAATCAATAACAATTGTATAACTACATAGGAGAAGAATGCATGACAACAACACTTTTTACTAGATAAACACGTGGTGTATTGTTCATTCACGAATCTGCCGGGATTGGTCGCCAAAATTTTCTCAGAAGCACGCGACGTTCGCGCACTACACTGGTATTGTACCTCCTTAATTAACTCAGTAAACTTCGGACTTGGTAGGATCATTACAACAAGCACAGGATGATAACACCAGCAATGACAACAACAATGAGCAAGATCATCCTGTAACCGAAAATAGAACGCAGAGGAGGAGAAGGGAGAGAGTCAGCATGTGTGATGAAACCAAGAAAAAGAAACCCCAAACCACCACGAATTCAAGAAAGATCATCACAAACATACATTCTCTTTTTGCGGATTTTCTTGCTGTACTCTAAGGATTTGTACAACTCCTCGTTGCCCTGCTCGATATTGTCATTCGCTTGGTCGAGTTGATACTCGATTTGGTCCAACAGGGATCCTTGGTGCTCGGTCAAGAGAGCGAGGTCCAGAAAGAGCTGGTGGATCACGGCAACGCTAGCCTCGATACGAGCAATGGCTTGTTGCTTTTCCGAGACGTCGTTGTGGATTTTTCTATCGGCGGGAGCAGAGTGGACGAAGGAATGGTAAGCGATCGATTGACTATATCCTACATCCGTAATCGATTTCCATAGCATGCGAGACTTACCGGATGCGATCGTTGATCTTGCTTGGCATCAGAATCATTTCTTTGTAGAGGGTATCACGATCACCACCGCTTTGGACCATGTTTTCAATCTCCTCATCCGAGGCATCTGGCCGAACAAAGCGGATCTGCCTCTTCAATTTTTGTTGCGTACTGACTTTGTATTCTTCCTGGGCGTTTTGGTAACAGCAGAGCTCGTCCACAAATTTCTTGGTCAATGCCGAGGAAAGGCTGTCGCGAATCCTGATAGGACGGAGGAGTAACGATTTGAGTAAAGATGCGACGTTCAAGAACTCAAACTTGGATATGAAACTTACCTCAAATCACTATGGTCCAGAATACTTGTTTTCGTCGCAAGGGTTGCAGTCTCCTCTTTCATTCGACTCAGTTGATCCTTGATGCCTTTGGCATTTTGGTTGGCTGTATTCACTAACTTCAAGAATTTGGCATCAACCTCCTTTTCATCCTCAGATGACTGGACTTGCGAAAGTATCGATTGTGTCATCTCACGGATGCGTTTGCTTGCTTTTGTGAGGGACGAGATTTTAGTCTCTAGGTTTTCTACTTGCCCGTAAAATACCTCCATCAGCTTTGCTCGTCCGGCTGGATCATTGTGGATGACTTGGACACGATCTTTCTTCGTCTTGCCTTTCTTCAACGAACGCGGCATTTTCCAAATTGGTTTCGCCTTTCGTTTGGTTGTGGCGGCACGGGCAACTGCTGGCAGCGATTCCTCTAAAGTTTCGGCCACCGAAGGCCCACCCCCCAAAAGGTCTCCTAAGCGATCGTTCATGGCTTGTATTTGCTTGTCTCTTTTCGATTTATTTGAATTTTGTGAGCCTTGTGTCATGTCGAGCTAAGAGGCGAACAATGCACGAAGCAAGAATG
>Ga0163149_10003658_pt1 | contig 17333 bp, 22 predicted proteins | sample OliLakLV19MP5G1_FD_148604 | JGI IMG/M metagenome (GOLD analysis project Ga0163149, IMG submission 148604) | Freshwater microbial mat bacterial communities from Lake Vanda, McMurdo Dry Valleys, Antarctica - Oligotrophic Lake LV.19.MP5.G1 | ecosystem: Environmental > Aquatic > Freshwater > Lake >...
GAGGCTGAAGAAATGCCTGAGAGAAGCGCTGAAGAATTGGTCACCGTATTGCACAGTGTGCATTGCGACAACTCCAAACTTCAGTACTACGCAGAGCGACCAAGTGGTGGGCGTGTGTCAATAATGCCCCTGACACCATTTGTATATGAGTTTTTCCTGTTCAACAGCCTGTACCAAGTCGACTGGGTGTCATCAAACGAAAAAGCAGGACTGGTCTTCCATCCAGAAAATGACTTTGGCGAGTCAAAAAAACAAAAGGCTTTTCTTTACTTCATAAAACTTCACGCGATCGAAAAGCCCGCAGACTTTTACCGCGCATTTGAACCACTGCTTCATATCGAAAGAACTGAGGGCGCGTGGACACGCGTGACGCCGGACTCCAGAATTTCTATATTGCTAGGCGAGAAATTCTTTCGAGATATTCTCCAACTCCAGACCATTCTTGAGCAGTGCAGGATGCCCTCAGACATTCCAACAAATAAGAAAGCCTTTGAAATTCTTAAAGATTGCACCTACTTCATCTACTTGGTGAGAAACAACATTTTTCATGGCTCAAAAACACTCGGGGAAACCTACGAACAGAATCAAAAGCGAAGAATAGAGGTCTACGATTTATTCCTGAAGGGACTAAATTCGCTGTTTTTCTTGGCTTCTGGCAAGGATACGGCCGCTTGCGACTTTGTGCCTTGCCCGATTTTTTCTTCCTCGTTGCCAACAAAGAATGCAGATGAGGTTGTTGATCAATCTTTGATCCTCAGCGCGATCGCCAAACGCATGATGAAAGTTGGAGATTCGAGACTCGTGGCGCGATTCACAAAGATTGTTCCGCCCCCAGTGATTGATGTAAGTCCCAGTAAGAAATCGTCGCTCTTCTACCCTAGCGCGGGCACGGACTTCCTAACCCCAATACTGCTGGGGTTGCCATATTGCACGCAGTTTTATTTTTTCGAGAGAAGTCATCAGAACGACCGCCAGCCACAAATTGTCAACATCCTACGGCACATCAAAGGTGTGCGAATCCCTTCGACACCACCTCACTGGAAATCTAGCGGCGAGCGACAGTTTTTTGATTTTGAATTTAATGACATCCCGAGGCGGCTTCATTGGGTTCATGCCGACAACATGGCAATGCTTCAAGAAGATGCTGAACTTAGGTTTTACTTTCATCGTGGTGATAGCTGGGGCGAGGGTGGCTCAGGTCAGGAATGGGACTCAAAGCTCTTGCCAACATTGTTAAGACTGATTCCTGTAACGTCATTCTGTATCTACCTGACTGACGGCGTCCCCGGTGGCTTCGAGACTCAGCATTCGTCACAAACGGTCGAACTGAACGTACCCTTTCTTGAGAGGGGAAGAACGTACTATTGCGGTCGGTTTTCTCCAGTAGCAGCAAATGCCCAACCCATCATTCCACCGGACGCTGCGAGATAAAGCCGCGCAGCGCCGGTGAATTCAAACGTTAAGCGTCTCGGAGAGGAAGCTTGATGTGGGACGAGATCGCAATCTTTTTGCACCGATGGCAAAACCTTGCCGGCGCAATAGTCGGGGGGTTGTTTGCGTTGGGTGTGGCGCTTCTTGTTTCTTACCTGGCTCGCAACCGCGAAGATCGCGCTGCCGCAATGATATTGACCGCGGCCTTCGTCAGTATCAACGCGCGACATAGCACTCTGAAAGGATTGGCGAAAGAGCGGTCAGTGTCGGCAGCAGATATTCACAAATGGCTCGCGGAAAACCTTGTTCAATCGAGGCCCAAACTGTCGTCGGGTTTTGAAGGTGCGCTTGCCAGACTATTGCTCGTTCATACTCGCCTGGCTGTGCATCTTGAACTTTTCAGAACGCTCTACCACGAGATGGATGAAAAGCTCGATAGAATTGATGAGGACTACAAGTACTTTCACGCGCACCGCAAAGCATTGCGGCCTCCAGACATTATGGAAGCAGACTCCAAGCTAGCTTCCGATTCGTTCGCTGCTGCGGTACGACATGCCAATTGTGCGGAGCATTTGCTTGGGCTCTTTGTGTTTGCCCGCTTTCCCAGTTGGCATGTGTGGAGATATAAGTTTCTTCCATCCAACGATGAGAAAGAATGCAAAGAGCTTGATGCTGGCAGCAACGCCTAACTTTAGGTGGAACGGACGGGCCGGAAGCAGAGTGCCATCTTTCATCACCGTGCAGGCCCGCCGTTCACCAAGACGTTATGCCTTCAACACATCACCAAGCTTAGGAGAAAACAATGAGCCGGTTTGAGGAACTACATAAGCGACTGGAGGAGCTCAGCCCTATCCCTGTCAACATGCCAAAGCTCTACCTGTTGGGTGACACGGGTGCGGGCAAGACGACCATAGTCAAAAGAATTCTCGGAACGGAAGAACTCAAGTTTCCTTCGGTACAGCAAAAGCGCACTACGGTCGCAGTCACGGAATATGTCCTCAGCAGGGACCTACCGTATAGAGCAACCTATTTGTTCAAGACGGAAGGCCAAATTGTCGCTCTCGTAAGTGAAATCCTTGAGATTGCCACTGAAAATGCTTACACACGCTATCGCAAGAACGATCTATCCACCGCCACAGTAGCCGAGGACTTGGAAGAAACCCCCGACGAAAGATTTCGGCTTCGATACATACTTACTGCCGAACAGTTGGAAGAACTGGCGAAGGAAATTGTTCAGTTCATGCCCATGCTAGATGCGGCGGTGAAGACGCTGTGTTCCGATCTACAAAGCAACGACGAAGAACTCGGTGTCGTCGTAGACATTGCAGTAGAGCAGCACAAGGAAGTGCTCGCCGCAATTCAGACCAAGATACTCGACCACATTCAGGCCAAAGTTTCCGAAGTATGCGATGGACATAGATTGTTTTCCGATGCTGACTTTTATCAGCACTCATCAGGTGCCCTGGAAAGCTTCATTGAGAAAGCGAAACTTCTACTATCAAGCACAAAAAACTCGATCTCCCCAGTAGTCGAATACGCAAGACTTCAAGGCAATCTTTTGGCAACTTGGTTGCCACAGAATGCAGAGCTTGTGCTTATCGATGGAGAAGGAATTGGCCATGACACGCGCGAAGCCAGCAGGCTTTCCGCACGGCACCTAGATTACTTCCATTTCGCAGACTCTATCGGTCTAGTTGAGGAATGCAAGAAGCCATTCGCATCTGGCGGAAAAAGCGCAATTGAAGGTGTAGTACGCAACGGCTATTTAGAAAAGTTCAGCTTGATCTTCACCAAACTGGATGAGGTCGAGGTCGGCGACGGCGAAGACTCGAACAGGGAGGATCAAATCCGGGCGGTTAAGAAAGGGTTGATGAACGTAAAGAATGCCCTGAAGGCGGACGGCGCGGAATTGGACATTGGCGCTGAACGCCTGTATTACCTATCGAACATGAATGATAGCCAACTCGACACACACAGCATCTCAGAAGCTAATAGGCTTCTCGCATCTATCAAGGCAAGGTTTGAGGAGGCAAAGCCGCAGTTCGTGCAACCGAGCTACGACTACGAAATGCTGTCCTCATATCTATCAAAGTCATCTGGCAGCTTTACTGCAAAGTGGAACTCCATGCTGAGTGCCAAACACTGGCAAACGGTCAAGGCATTTAACCGGCGGATGTGTTGGGAGTGGGATGAGTTTCGCGACATGAAGCCGGTTTCAGATTTTCACAGTGAGGTTACGAAAGAGCTTGATTACTTCATTTCTCACCCGAAGTCATGGAATGAATCTGCAACGCCGTCACTGCAACAGAGAAGCATTGCTAAGGTAAAGCAGGAGTTTTCTAAGCAGCTTCTTACGTTTGCGCGGATAGTCATCTTGAACAATTACGGCGACGGTTGGGACGACGCGATGTCGTTGAGTGGCTTGGGGTCTGCTGCAATCAGAAAAAAACAAATCCACCTAATACTCGAAGATGTTTTGCCAGACCATCGCAAGCCAGAGGCCATCAAGATGAAAGATTCGATCAAACAGCTACTGGCCTCAGCTATTGAAGTATGCAAGGCATAACCCGGCGCTCAAGCGGGACGCCGCAAAAGCGCGGCGCCCCTTAGCTCTACGTTAGGCATCAAAACCGACCATGGGCTGCGACTGCACATCCTACTTTCCGAAGGGAACCAATCCGGCCGACGTCGAGGAGTTCCTATTTTTGCTCGGGTTCAAACGAGGCAAGAAGGGTCCCTTCAGTGGAATGCTCGGCACTCCATACTCCTACTACAAAGACGACGACTACAAGCACATCACAGGGCTATACATCGAGCTCTACAGAGACAAAGATGAACAGGATCAACTCAAACTGTGGACTAGAACGACTATCTGGCGCAGCAAATACGACAGCGACTTTCATAATTACACGATAAAACAACTGCGCAAGAGATTCGGCGGCCACTTTGAGAGCGACTACGGTCGCAACCGCTACTTCCAGTTTGACGGGCCTGTTCGAGAAAAAGCTGAAGCAGGCGCGTACCGCGCCTTTAGCTTGTTCTTCGCAAACATCCAACGCGTAGATCATTTCATCGGATTCGCTAATTTGCTTGATGATGACAAGTACAAGATCCAAGGCATCGACTTCATGGATTCGCATAACCCGAGAATCCTCTCCGCCAACATCCTGATCCCTTTCATCGTGTCCGCAATCGAAGACTATTTTCGGTCGCTGTATATCGCGTTGCTGCGCTACTCTCCCAACCGAGAGAAAATTATTAACAATGCAAAGCTGCAAGGTGCAGAGATCGCAGCCATAGACAAGGGAGAGCTAACAGTTCCCGAAGCTGTCGCGAAGTGGATGAATTTCCAAGAGATGTCCAAGGTCAACTCAGCGTTCAAAGAGCTCAACACAAAATACGACATTCACGGCATTCTCAAACGCCCCTATGGCCGTCGCCACGAGAGTTTTTGGGAGGTTCTGAACCGACTCATCTCACAAAGGCATGCTTTGATTCACCGAGCAGAGTTGCAGACAGAGTACCAACCGTTTAAATTGAAATCTGATATTCGGCTAGTAGAAAAGGCTATGGCGCGGATCTACGATGAGCTCATTACATATCACAAATGGCAGCCTGTAGATCGTTGGGATTTTTGATGCCTAACAATTCATTCAAGCCGAAGCCGCTTCGCGGCTCGGCTTAATTCAGGCGTTGGGCCTCAAGATTCTCGCGTCGTGGAATAATGGCGCATGGAGTTTGATAACGATCCAGTTAAGGCCACAATTAACCTCAAGAAGCACAAAGTCAGCTTCGAAGAGGCGGCCTCTGTCTTTGGCGATCCTATTGCGTATACGTTCGCAGATCCCGACCATTCGGTCGGCGAGGAACAGTGGCTTATGTTTGGCTTGTCGCGCATGGCGCGAGTTCTGGCGGTTATCTTTACTCACCGGCGTGGAAAATATCGCATTATCAGTGCACGCCGAGCTACACGACATGAAAGGAAAACCTATGAAGAAGGCTGAAGATATGCGCGCCGAATACCGGCGTGAAGACCTGGGAAAAGGTGTGCGCGGTAAGCACTTTGATGAATTCAAGAAGGGGAGCAACCTCGTCTTTTTGACACCGGAATTGGCTAAGATTTTTCCCACGAATGAAGCTGTCAATGCTGCGTTGAGTTCACTTGTTGGCGTCGCGCGCTCTGCGACAGGCCTAACATCGCGCTCAAGCGGACGCGCCACAAAGCGGCGCGCCGCTTAGCTCGGACGTTATACGTAGCTTGCCATCGCCATCAATGGTGACAAAAGGCACACAGACGCTTAAAATTGGTGGATGAAGCCATTCCGCTGGAACCCAGAGAAAAATGAGTCGCTCAGGCGGCACGCGGAATATCTTTTGAAAATGTCGTTGTGTCTGTCGAATCGGGCGGGCTACTTGATACGGTGGATCATCCTAACCGAGCTCGGTATCCACGCCAGAAAGTCATGATTGTGGCAGTCGAAAACTACGCGTACCTGGTGCCTTACGTGGACGAAGACGACCATTACTTTCTTAAAACCGTAATTCCCAGCCGAAAGGCAACAAGGGAACTAGTGCATAAAGGTGAACCAGATGTCGAAACTTGATGCCTACGAACGAAAAGTATTGGCTGCATATGAAAGCGGCAAACTCAAGTCCGTCGCAACGAAGAGCGAACTGCAAAACCTCAAAGCAGCGGCAAGAGCCACCGCGATCAAAGATCGCAGGGTAAACATCCGTTTATCCTCTATTGATCTGGGCGATATTCAGGCCAAGGCGCTTGAGGAGGGGGTTCCGTATCAAACGTTGATAGCCAGCGTTCTCCACAAGTATGTAACAGGTCGCCTCTCCGATAAATCGCAACGTATAACAAGTCGCTTATCGCGGACGACCCGCAAACGGGCCGCCGGTTAGCAACGACGTTAGGCCGCTCAAGAAGTACTCGCATGACCAACTTCTTCGCGCGTCAAGGTGCTGCATACGCGAATGAGATGAAACGTTCTCTCGGCGCACTCGTCGGAATTGCACAGGGCATTCTCTGCGATCGGAAGCTCGCGGACGAGGAAGTTCAGTTCTTGAGCGCCTGGCTCACCGAGAACGACGCCATCGCCGCGGAATGGCCTGCAGATGTGGTTTATCAGCGGGTTCGTGCTGCGCTTGCCGACGGCATCATCACAGAGGCCGAGCGCGCCCATCTTGTGCAAACGCTCCAACAGCTGATCGGCGGCGCGCTTGAAGATCTTGCCGCTTCGACTCACGTCACAAGTCTTGCGTTCGACGACGTCCATCGCGTTGAGTTTCCCGGTGCGCGCTTCTGCCTCACGGGCGAGTTCGTATTTGCTCCACGCGAGAAGTGTGTCGTCGCAATTGAGCAGCGCGGCGGCGCAATAAGCGGTAATGTCACAAAGAAGCTCCGGTACCTCGTGGTTGGCGGCCTTGGAAGTCCGGAATGGAAGCATGGAAGCTTCGGGACCAAGATTGAGCAGGCCATCCGTTATCGGCGTGACGGATTGCCAATTCTCATTGTGCACGAGGACCGATGGGCCTCGTCACTATGAGCAACGAGCGGGCTAACTATCCGTCGCAGCGGACGCGCATGAAGCCGCGCGCCGCTGAACGGCAACGATGGGGGCTGCAGATTGCCATGAACGCGATGCTTGACCTTCATCAGCTTGCCGTGTGCGCCCTTTGCCGCCGCACGCATGTGCGACGGCTGGATGCGTTCGGCCCGGTGCTTCGCGACGATTTTGAGATAGCGACCGGTGACCTGGACTTTTGGGTCGAGTTTAAGGCGCTGGCGCCGGCCGACTATGCCAACGCCTGCTTCGCGCTCAAGGAGGGTCTTGAAGCCTTGTTCTCACGCTCGGTGGATCTGGTGATCCGGCGATTCGGTGGTCAATCCCTACTTCAAGGCGGGCGTCGAGGCCTCGCGCCAGCCGGTGTATGCGGGCTGAGGCGTCGGAGAAAAGGCGCTGTCATGTGAACCGTTGTCGCTGAAATAGAAGTCCGGATTCGCTCATTGCGCGTCGAAGACAAGACCGATCTATTACGCGACCTCATTGCCGACCTCGACGGGCCGGCTGATCCGGGCGTTGAGCGCGCCTGGCTGGAAGAGGCGCAGCGCCGGCACCGGGAAATGATTGAGGGCAAGGGGCAGCCGGTTCCCGGTGATGAGGTGTTTGCGCATGCGCGTGCACGCCTGAAGCGATGACCGGAGAGGTCTAGAACCCGCGCAATCCGTCGCTGAACACCCCGTATTTTTTCACGTGGTCGTTGTAGGCATCGAGCGCGGGGCCGTTCTCTTTTAGCCACTGCTCGCGCGCTCGATGACGGATTTGTTCATTGAGTGCCGGCTTATCCGGATTGGGCGAACTGAGACTGGTAACGCACTTTGCGGCAAGACGGGTTGTTCCCGGGGTTTTCATATTTCGGCCCGGTTCCTGCGAATGACCCGGCGCTTTGACGGCTAGCGCCTCTTGGCCGGTGGTTTTCCAGACAGCGCCACTTTTCCGGACACGCGAGTAACAGCGCGCGCCACGTCTGTGGCCGTGACTTTCGGAATGTCGGAGAAGTCGATATCTTCGTCGCGCATTGCCTTGATGCGGGACCAATCTGTTTTAGAGGTCTGAGGTTGTGTTCGCGGTTTGGTCATTTCGAATGGCGTCGCCGTCAGTGCGCTTTTAGACCGCGCGCTTGCGCGGCGAAAGTTTGACTGAGTAAGCGGCTATTTCTTCGCGTAGCACCTGGCGCAGGGTGTCGGCGGGGACATCGTCTTGGCGGGTGATGTGGTCCTTTAGCGCAATATTGATGGCCGTTTGGCAGTTGCCGCCGCCCTCTGCGTGAACCCGACGGCGGAACCAGTCGAGGATTTCGTCGTCCACGCGGAGGGTGATGCGGGTCTTGCCCTTTGCCACCGTGGCGATCGGGCCACGCTTTGCACGGGAAAAATCGTATTCACTTTTCATCTGTCACCTTGCTCGTAATCCCTGCGTTCGGCCGGGGTGGTTAGCCGCGCGGAAAAATTGTATGCACGTTTGTGCACAACGTCAAAATACATGAAAACCTCCCAGATTCCGGGTTCGCTTCGCGCACCGGAATGCCAGGACGGGTGAGGTGGCCGCACATTGCGGCCGGCTCGAATGGCTGGAAAGGCAGGGCTGTCGCGGCTTTGCAGTTATTTGTTATGCTTAAAAGCATGAGTACGACAGACAAAATCCGCTGGAGCGGTGAGGTGCTGGGGGTGCAGCCGCGCATCCGGCTGATGCGTTCGTTTGACGAGCGCAGCCATGCGTATATGGGCTATGTGCTGTTCATGCGCGGCGATGCAAAGGGCGAGGAGCGCGAGTTCACGGTGGGCATCGGGCCCGCGGCGCAGGCGAAGCATGGTTTTCGCGCCGGTGACCGGGTCACCGGCATCGCCGTGCCGGTGGCCGATGCGCGCATCGAACCGGTGATGTTCTACAAGAGCAGCGCATTGCAGATGACGCACCGCCCGGCTGCGCCGCGTCCGCCCGCACCGCCGTGGCAGGACGCACCGCCCGGGCTGCCGGTGTATCGCGAGCGCGGCCACCGCCGTCTTGCCGCCAATACCTGGGAGAGCACTTGCCGCGGCTGCATCTGGGGCTGCCGCATGCCGGTGGAGCTCACCCCCGACAGTTGGAAGCGCAACGAACACGAGTACCGCATCGAGACCTTTTGCTACGGACCGAAGTCGTGCGCGCTGTATCGCGCCGGGCCGACGCGCACCGTACCCGGGCGCGGCGGCATGGCGTGGGAAGAAGATGACGCGGTGGAAGCGGAGTATGTCGGGCATCGCGGGCCGGATGATTGATCTGCTGACCCCCGCCCATGGGGCGGATACCACGGATCGAGAGTACGGCCTTTTCCTAAATACAGTATTACTGCTATACTGCAAAATATGAAAGCAACCGTCATCATCAACAGCCGGGGCGTGGTCACGCTGCCGGCAAAGCTTCGTGAGGCGATGGGGCTGAAGGCTGATGACCGCCTGATTGCCGAAACGACACCCGAAGGCCTGTTGCTTCGCCCGACCATTACCCTGCCCATTGAGTTGTTCACTGCGGCACGTGAGCGTGAGTTCGACGCAGCCGAGGCAGAGTTGGCGACAGCGCTGGTAGCAAACGAGCCTGCGCCAAAGCGCCCGGCTAAACGCAGCGCCATAAAACGCCGCTGATACCAAACCCAAACTGACACTGCGGGTCTGCGCCATGCGCATTTTTCTGGATGCGAACATTCTGTTTTCGGCGGCAAAATCTGACGGCGCCGTGCGTGAGCTGCTGCGCCTGGCGCGACACGCCGGACACAGCCTCTGGATCGACGATTACGTTGCAACAGAGGCCAGGCGGAATCTACTTGGCAAAGGCCCCGAAGCGATTGCCGCGTTGGATGTGCTGCTCACACAAGTGAATATCAGCGTAGCGCAGGCGCCCGGGTCTGCCCGCAGCGAACTTGACTGGCTGCCCGAAAAAGACCGTCCGGTGCTCGCCGCCGCAATACGCCTTGGCTGTGATGTGCTGGTCACCGGTGATCGTTCGCACTTTGGTGCCGGCTATGGCAAGACATTCGGCGCCGTGCGCATTCAATCACCCCGGTCCTTGCTCGACGCACTCAACGCCAGATAATAACGACTCCAATCGCGAAGGATGGCTGGAAACCAGCGCCAGTCGGGCATTTCCAGCCATCGTCATATGACACATCGGGTGTTGTACAGTGCGGGTTGTTGCCACTGCTGATGCACCGCGCGTGCACACCCCCGCCATCGTGAACACCTTGCCCATCACTTTCGTCCTGTCTTGCCGCCGCCTTGTTGCGGTGCTTGGCTTGGCCGCCGCCTGCCTCGCACCGCTCGCGCATGCGCAAACACCACTCGCCAAACCCGAGCGCGCGCCCGACGTGCCCTATCAGCCGACCAATGACGAGGTGGTGGTGGGCATGCTCAATCTTGCCAGGGTCGGCGCCAGGGACATCGTCTATGACCTCGGGTGCGGTGACGGGCGCATTGTCATTGCGGCGGTAAAAGAGCGCGGGGCGCGCGGCGTATGCGTTGAGATCGACCCCAAGCTGGTGGCGCTGGCGCGCGCCAATGCGCGCAAGGCCGGCGTCGAGGACCGCATCAAGTTTCTGACCCAGGATTTGTTCAAGACCGATTTTCGCGAAGCCACGGTGGTGATGTTGTTCTTGTGGCCCGAGGTCAACCTCAAGCTGCGGCCGCAGTTGCAGCGCGAGCTGGCGCCGGGATCGCGCGTGGTGTCGCACATGCACACCATGGGCGACTGGCCGCCGGAGAAAACGGTGCAGATCAAGGCCACCGATCGTGAGCGGGTGATTTATTTGTGGACGATCGGCCAACCGGCTGGCGGAACAAAGTAGGCGATTTGGCGTTGGACAAAGCCACGGCGAGGCTTTAACCTTTGTCCGCGCTGCCGATGGCTGCGCTGCGGGTGAGGAACCTGGCTCAAATCACCTTGTCATTCCGAGCGCAGCGAGGAATCTGCTTTTGCCTTAACAGCAGATTGCTCGCTGCGCTCGGAATGACAGGATTTCGCGGCGTCCAATTACAATCGCTTCGATAAAAAAATCACCCAGGAGGCTATCGTTTCTGCACAATTGAGTACGGCCACACGCACGTGGCCGGTCGAGGGCTTTACCCGCGTTCCGTACTGGGTGCTCAACGACCCGGCCATTTACGCGCGCGAACAAGCCGCTATTTTTCGCGGCAAGGCCTGGCATTACCTCGGGCTCGAAGCCGAGGTGCCGGAGCCGGGCAATTTCAAGAACACCTTCATCGGCGACATGCCGGTGATCTTGACGCGTGCCGAGGACGGCAGTCTGCACGCCATGCGCAACCGCTGCGCCCATCGCGGCAACCTGGTGGTGCGCGAGACCTTTGGCAAGGTGAAAGAGCTGTACTGCGTCTATCACGCCTGGGTGTTCGACCTGAAGGGCGGGCTCACCGCGGCGGCGTTTCGCAAGGGCATTCGCGGCGAGGGCGGCCTGCCGGCCGACTTCGATATGGCCGAGCACGGCCTGCATACGCTGCGCGTCGCCAATTTTCACGGCATGGTGTTCGCCACCTTCTCGGCCGACGTCGAACCGTTTGAAGAATGGATCGGCGAGGTTGGCGAGGGCATGCGCCGCGTGTTGTGCAAGCCGCTGAAGGTGCTCGGCTATGACACCCAGCGCATCAAGGCCAACTGGAAGTCGTATCACGAGAACCCGCGCGATGCCTATCACGCCAATATCCTGCATACCTTTTACGGCACGTTTGGATTGTCGCGCCAGTCGCAGGAGTCGCGCATGATCCTCGACAAGGCCGGGCGGCATGTGTACTTTTACACCAAGGCCGGCACCGAAAAGGCCTCCACTGATTACAAAGAAACGGCCTCGGCACTGCGCTCGCACAACGACCAGTTCACGCTCGAGGACATGAGCCTGCTGAAGCGCGTCGATGAGTTCGGCGACGGCATCAGCATACAAATACTCACGCTGTACCCGGGTTTTGTCATGCACCAGATCTCCAACAGCTTTGCCACGCGCCAGCTCATTCCGCGCGGGCCGCACGAGGCCGACCTGGTGTGGACCTACTTTGGCTACGCCGACGATACCGACGCGATGGCCGCGCTGCGCCTGGCACAGGCCAATCTTGCCGGCTCGGCCGGCATTGTGTCGGTGGAGGGCGCCGCCGTGTGCGAAATGATAGACCGCGCCATCGGCGACGGCGAGGACGGCATGTCCTTCCTCGAGATGGGCGGCAAGGGCCTCGAGAGCGGCGGCGACAGCAAGCTGTCGGAGCGTGCGCTGCGCAATTTCTGGAACGTCTATCGCCAGGACATGGGGCTGTGAACGCCATGACAGATACCTCCGCCAGCCCCGTGAACACCAATCCGCTGCTCGACACCCACCATCGCGCCGTCGAGAACCTGATTTATGAATGGGCGCGCGCCATCGACGAGAACCGCGTCGAGGACATCGCCGCGCTGCTGACCGCGGACGGCGGCTACAAGGTGCAGTCGCGCTTTAACACCGACCGCGGCCTGCCCCTCGCCGTGATCGACTGCAAGTCGCCGGCGCAACTGCGTGACCGCATCAAATCGATGCGCATCGCCAACGTCTATGAGCCGCACCACTACCGCCACATCATCAGCGGCGTGCAGATCATCGGCGAGACCGGCGGCGTGCTGGAGGTGCGCTCCAACTACATTGTCGTGCGCACCATGGACCACGACGGTTCGATGAAGGTGTTTTCAAGCGGGCAGTGCCGCGACCGCGTGGTGATGGGCGACACCGGCCCGCGCTTTGCGCAGCGGCACGTGGTGTTTGACTCACGGGCGATAGAGACGCTGCTGGTGATTCCGCTGTAACAGCAGATGAAAACCATTCAGTAGCACCGCCCCGCCCCCGTCAACGGGGAAGAAAGCGCAAGACAGTAAGACATTAAAACAGTAAGACACCAGGACACCAGGACACTCAGACACCAAGACACTCAGACACTCAGACACTAAGACACTAAGACAGCATGAAAAAGTACGCGCGCGTCAAAGCCACGCACGCGACCACACCAACCGGAGGAGCAAGAAATGTTCAGCCGATTTTCTGCAACAAGCCTCGCCGCCGCACTGCTCGCGCTCGGCGCCCTATTCACCACCACCGCCCCCGCCCAGGCCCAGGCCTGGCCGCAAAAGACCATTCGCATCATCGTGCCCAATCCGGCCGGCGGCAGTGCCGACCTGATGCCACGCTTGTTGGCCGAGCCCATGAGCAAGCTCCTCGGCCAGCCGGTGATCATAGAAAACCGCGTCGGTGCGGCCGGCAATATCGGCGCGGAGTTTGTCTATAACGCCGAGCCCGACGGTTACACGCTGCTCGCCGCGCCGCCGCCGACGCTGACCATCAACATCAGTCTTTACCCCAAGCTCGCCTACGACTCGACACGCTTCATGCCGGTGTCGGTGCTCTCCACGGTGTCCAATGTGCTGATGGTGCATCCGTCGCTGCCGGTCAATACGGTCGAGGAACTGATCGCCTACGCAAAGGCCAACCCGGACAAGCTCACCTACGCCTCGCAGGGCAGCGGCTCCACCGCCCACCTCACGGCCGAGTTGTTCAAGATGAGAGCGGGCGTCAACCTCACCCACGTGCCCTACAAGGGCGACGCGCCGGCGATCACCGATCTGCTCGCCGGCCGCGTTGATGTGATGTTCGGCAACATCGGTGCGACGGCGCAGCACATCCGCTCCGGCCGGCTGCGCGTGCTGGCGGTGACGAACAAGGCGCCGCTCGCCGCGCTGCCGGGCGTGCGGGCGATGAACGACATTGTGCCCGGTGTGGTGTCCACCACCTGGTTTGGCGTCGTGGCGCCGCCCAAGACACCGCTCGAGATCACGCAAAAGCTGTCGGCCACCATCGCGCAGGTATTGCGCCAGCCGGAGATCATCAAACGCCTGGCCGAGTTCAATGCCGACGCGGTGGGCAACACGCCGGACGAAATGGCCGCGCATATGAAAGAGGACACCGAACGCTGGCGCACGGTGATCCGGGCGGGCAAGCTGAGCGTGGATTAGTCGGCGGGACCGCCGTTCAAAGCCCGAGCAGCCGGCGCGCGTTGCCCTCGAGTACCAGCGACTGTTCTTCGGCGTTGAAGCCGGGGTGGGCGGTGACGACTTCGACCGGCTTTTCGTAGGCGATCGGAAAGCAGTAGTCGCTGCCCATCATGATGCGGTCGGCGCCGACGAGGTCTTTGAGGTATTGCAGCGGCTGGTCGGCGTAGGTGATGGTGTCGTAATAAAAGCGCCGCAGGTATTCCATCGGGCCGAGGGCGCAGCCATAGGGCTCGCGGCGTTTGTCGTAACCGCGCTGCAGCCGGCCTATCAGGTAGGGAAAGGCGCCGCCGGCGTGCGGCAGCACCCAGGTCAGTTTGGGAAAGCGGTCGAGCACGCCGCCGAATATCAGGTGGCCGGCGGCGATGGCGGTCTCAAACGGATTGCCCAGCAGATTGTGCAGGTAGAACCTGGACAGGCGCTCGTGGCCGATGACATGGCTGGGGTGCAAAAAGACCGGCAGGCCGCTCGCTTCGATGGCCTCATAGACCGGGAAGAATTTTTCGTGCGACAGGTCGAGGCCGCAGATCTGCGTGGCAAGGTACACGGCCCGCGTCGAGGGCAGTTTGGCCACGCGTTCGAGTTCGCGCACCGCGAGGTCGGGCTCGCTCATCGGCAGCGTGGCAAAGTTGATCAGTTTGCCGGCGTGCTTGATGCAGGCCGCGCCTGCGGCGTCGTTGTAGATTTCGCACAGTTCCTGCGCAAACGCACGCTGCGCCCAGTCGGTCATTGGCAGCGACAGCGACAGCGCGTGCACCGCCACGCCCTGCTGCGCCATGGCCTCGATCCGCGCGTCCATGTCGATGAACTGCGGCAGCAGCGGCGGTAGCGTGATCTCGTCAACGATCAGCGTCGGGCCTTTGCCGGGGATTTCCTTGTAGGTCGCGCCGCTGGCCGGGCCGGCCTTGGCGATGGCCTGGAGGAATTCTTTGGGATAAAAATGCGCGTGAATATCAATCGGGCTGTTGCCGTGGCTGTGGCCATGGTCGTGTGCGTGGGTCATGGTGCATCCTTGGTTTTTAGGGGCGGGCGGGTCGCCGCAAGGGTTCGCCGAGTTTGCCGGCCCTGGCCGGCGTGCGGATTATCTCGCGTTATAAGGCCGCGTTGCATGCAGGCGCACACTGATGCCCAGCGCCGCCGCGGCATCGATGAGGCGATCGAGCGTAAAGACGTCGTTGCCGCCGCGCAACCGGCTGACCTGGGCCGGCGCAAGGCCGAGCAGCGCGGCCGCATCCTCGCGCGTGAGCGCGAGTTGCTGCAGTCGTTCGATGATCTTGTCGCGCACCTGGGCGCGCAGGGCGACACTGGGGGATTTGGGCATGGCAACAGACTCCGCTGGTAATAGTGACAAAAATGTCACTAAAATATACCGCAAATGGCCGCCCGGCGCGGCTTTTCTATTTTGAATGTTTCGAATTGTCGGCGCCGCTCGAAAAGGTCACGAGATTCCGAGCCGCAATGAAGTCATTTACCTGCAGACCGGCCCCGGCGTTCCGGCGGACCGTATTGCGCGCCTGACCCAGGCCGCGACCAGGGCAATAGAGAACCCGGAAAACTTCGAAAAACAGAAAAAATTCGGTGTCTGTGCCAAGGTCATCACCGCCGCCGGGTTGAAGGCGCAGATCGCCGAGCGCTACGGTTTTGTCAGCGAGTACACGTCGGAACTGGTCGGGAAACAGCCAAGGGCGCAACACCCCCTCACAGATCGCGCTCCCCCGTCGCAGCTAAGCAACGAAGAATCGCCACCGAAACGAATAGAATGCGGGTATGAAAAAACTCCTTATTCGCGGCGCCCGCGTGCTCGACCTCGATGGCGACACCGACATGCCGCCGGTGCAGGACATCCTGATAGCCGGCGACAGCATTGTCGCCGTCGGCCCCGATCTGTCTGCGGAACAGCATGCCGGCGCCGGTGAGATCGAGGTGATCGGGGCCGGCGGCAAGCTGGCCATTCCGGGCCTCATCAATTCGCACTATCACTCCAACGACATTCTTGCCCGCGGCATGATGGAAGACCTCGCGCTCGATTCGTGGAGCATGATGGCCAGTCCCCTCGGCACGCGCCGCAGCCTGGCCGAGGTGCGCGCCCGCACCCTGGTCGGCGCCATCGACTGCCTGCGCAACGGCATCACCACGGTACAGGACTTCAGCAATTTCGCGCCGTCGAACGAAGAGGTGCTGGACACCATACTCGAGGCCTATGCCGATGCGGGCATACGCGTGATTTTCTCGGTGACCGTGCGCGACAAATCGCAAATGGACACCATTCCGTGGATTCGCGACATCGCGCCGGCCGACATGCACGCCGCCATCGGCAATAACGTCGAGGCACCGGGGCCGCAGATGGAATTCGTTGAAGACCAGATCGCGCGCGTCGGCGACAAGGGCGGCATGCTGCAATGGGCGCTCAGCCCGTCGGCGCCGCAGCGCTGCTCGCCCGAACTGCTCGAGGCGGTGGCCGCGTTATCAAAAAAACGCGGCTTGCCGGTGTATACCCACGTCTATGAAACGCGCATCCAGCGCATTTTTTCGCAGGAATACCTCAAGGATTACGGCGGCTCGGCGATTCGCATGCTGCAGGCCACCGGACTGCTCGGGCCGAATGTGTCGATCGCCCACGGCGTCTGGCCGGAGCACGATGAAATCGAGCTCATCGGCGAAACCGGCACCAACGTCGTGCTCAACATGCTGAGCAACCTCAAGTTGAAAAGCGGCGTGGCGCCGGTGATGGATTACCGCGCCCAGGGCGTGAACCTCGCGCTCGGCTGCGACAACTGCAGTTGCAGCGATGTGCAAAGCCTGATGCAGGTGATGAAGCTGTTCTGTTTGCTGACCTCGGTCAGCACGCCGGGCAGCACCGGTGTCACGGCAAAGGATGCGTTTCGCGCCGGAACGCTGGGCGGCGCGCGCGCCGCAGGCCTCGCCGGTGTGCTCGGGGCGATCAAGCCCGGACACAAAGCCGACCTGGTGCTGCTCGATCTGGCCGACATCGCCTACGTGCCCTTCAATAGCGCATTGCGCCAACTGGTGTTCTCCGACAGCGGCCGCGCCATCGACACCGTTATCGTCAACGGCCGGCCGGTCATCGAGAACCGCCGCTTGCTGAGCCTCAATGAGGCGGCGCTGCGCGCGGAGGTCGAATCGCTGATGCCGGCGGTGCGCACCGAATTTACGCGCCTGCGCGGCGGCTACGACAAGGCGCAACCGTATCTTGACGAAGTGCAGAAACGCGCCTGGGCGATGCCGCTGAGCGTGCACCGCCACGTCGGCGCGCCGCAGACGTGGCGG
>Ga0163149_10003663_pt1 | contig 17322 bp, 17 predicted proteins | sample OliLakLV19MP5G1_FD_148604 | JGI IMG/M metagenome (GOLD analysis project Ga0163149, IMG submission 148604) | Freshwater microbial mat bacterial communities from Lake Vanda, McMurdo Dry Valleys, Antarctica - Oligotrophic Lake LV.19.MP5.G1 | ecosystem: Environmental > Aquatic > Freshwater > Lake >...
CCGTAGGAGACGAGCTGATCAGTCCGAAGACTCTCGAACGCAGTCGAGCCGCGGGTCGCCCGCGCAAACGGCGCCGGATCGGCGAGCGTGTAGAAATCCATAACCCAGCCGGCGGTAGCCTGGTACCGGAACACCCAGATGCGCTGACGACTGATCGGCCCGGACGGCCCTCCGCCGCGCCATTCCAGGTACAGCACATGGGTGCCGAGCGCTGGCGCCGTAACCCATTCGAACACGCCGTGCTGCCGATCGAGCCATTCGTACTCTTCGCCGATAACCGGTTTCTTCCTGAGCTGCAGGGGTGTTCGCTCGTACTGCGCAACCGTGTCGTACTCTCCCGCCGCCGCGGCAACCAGCGTCGGCAGCAAGACCGGTGATCTCGAAGTTAGCGCGGCTTGGCCAGCACAACCGCCAACCAGCGCCAGCAACCCACCCAGCCAAGAGGCGCGCCAAATAGCTGCTGCGGGACTCACGGCAAGTCGCGGGCAACCCGCAAGCCCATCCTCGCGCTACGCAGCAGAGGTGGCGCGAAATCGTGCTTGGCGGCGCGAATGTAGAAGGCATCGCCATGCCAGGCACCGCCGCGCATGACCCGCTCGGCACAGTCCGAACCGCTCGGCGGCTGACGCGCGGAGCCGTCGGTCGGGCCGCCGATGTAGGAGCGGGCAAAGCAATCCTGGGTCCATTCCCAGGCGTTGCCGAAAAGATCATGCAGACCCCATGAGTTGGGTTTGAAACTACCCACGGGCGCCGTGAACGCAAAGCCATCGTCACAATCGAAGAACTCTTCTGCCGCAGCGGGCAGACGAAGTTCCCGCCGCTTCGCTTGATCCGACACATTTGCGAACTCGCAGGTGCGCTCACGCCCATCGCCCCAGAAACGCACAGTCTTGGTGCCGGCCCGCGCGACATACTCCCATTCGGCGTCGGTCAGCAGCCGATACGGTTTGCCGGTGCGTGCCGCCAACCATTGCACATAGGCCATCGCTTCCGGCCAGTTGACGCAGACAACCGGATGGGCATCCGTTTGCGCAAACCCGGGTGATTCCCAGTTGCGCTCGCCCGGAAAGCGACCCCATCTGTTCGCACCGGGGTCCCATGACAGGCACTCCGTAGTGCGGGCAAGGTTCGTCGCCCGTGCGAACTGCGCAAACTCACTCCGAGTCACCTCGAAGCGAGCAACCGCGAAGGGATAGCGGATGTCCACGCGCATCTGGGGTTTCTCGTTCGCAGCATCCCGGTCAGGGGTTTTCTCGCGGGTGGTTTCCGCTGCAGTCGAGCCGCGCACATAGTTGCCCGGCGCAATACGAACCATGTCCGGACAATCCGCGCAATCCCGGAAGGTCTGTGCGGAATGAGCTTTGCCGCTGAAGATCGCAACGAGAATCGAAATTCCGGCCAGCGTTGCCCATCTCATTTGAAGACTCCCGCGAGTTTATTTCCGCGCCGACAGCGCACGAACGCGGCCCTGCAGGTACTTGCGGAACTGCGGACCCAGTTCCGGATGCATCAGCGCATGTTCAACCGTTGCCTGGAGATAGCCGAGCTTGCTGCCACAGTCGTATCGATGCCCTTCAAAGCGAAACGCATACACCGCCTCTTCGTCGAGCAACGCAGAAATTCCGTCGGTCAGCTGGATTTCGCCACCGGCACCCTTTCCGAGCCGTGCAAGGTGATCGAAGATTCGCGGCGTCAGCAGATAACGGCCCACGACTGCCAGCGTGGACGGCGCCACAGCCGGCTTCGGCTTCTCGACGATGCGCCGAACGCGGCTGACCTTCGACCTGCGCGAATCGGTGGCAACAATGCCGTACTTGCCAGTCTCCGCCTTCGGGACCTCTTCCACCCCCAGCAGACTCGAGTGTGTCTGGCCGAACTCGATCGCCATCTGCCTCAGGCACGGAACCTCGGCCGTGATCAGATCATCGGCAAGATGCACGAAGAACGGCGCCGCCCCGACCGCTGGCTGCGCACAAAGCACCGCATGCCCAAGTCCAAGCGGAGCGGGCTGCCGAATGTAGATGCAGCTCGCATAGCTCGGGATCACGTCGCGCACCGCCCGCGCCAGGTCCTTCTTGCCCTGCGATTCGAGCAGCCGCTCGAGCTCCGGGTCGGTATCGAAGTGATCCTCAATTGCCCGCTTGGAGGCGCCGGTGACGAACACCAGCCGCCGCGCACCCGCCGCCAGCGCTTCCTCTACGGCGTACTGGATCAGAGGCTTGTCGACGATGGGCAGCATCTCCTTCGGGCTCGCCTTGGTCGCGGGCAAAAAGCGGGTGCCGCGCCCCGCTACCGGAAACACGGCCGTTTCGATCATGGATCGTCGATTCGTTTTCTTCATGGCTCCCCGGTCAGCTGCTGCGGCGAATTTCAGACGCTATGTTAAGCGAACGAATGGCGCCAGGGACTCGACCTCGGGGGCCGTAAGTCACAAAACCGCAGAACGGTACGGACCGGGAAGCCCCCGCCAGAGTCGGAGGCAGCGAGAGACCGCCTCAGGGACGCATCGGAGCGACCGCCGGAGGTCGTGCCGGCAAGGGCCTCGATTCACGATTCGTAGTCGCCGCCCGCGGGGCCGGTCGATCCACTTTGATCTTGCTGCGGTTGTCGTCGACGACGCGCTGACCAATGCCCTTGACCAGTACCAGCTCGTCAGCGCTGCGGAACGGACCTTTTGCGGTGCGATGCGCAACGATGGCTTCGGCTCGGGTCGGCCCAACTCCTTTCAGCTCCCGCGCCAGAGTGATGGCGTCTGCCGTATTGATATTCACGTCGGCAAAAGCGAGACCAGGCAGCAGCAGCAACGCCAGAAACAGGGAATGCAGCAGTGGCATCGTAGACCTCCTTTGGACACGGAATGTGTCCTCGAGGTCACAGGTTAGACCGCGAAGTGTGGCGCAACGAGCGGCAAAGCTGCCGCATTTGGCCGAATTCCCGACCGACGGGCGTCGGGAGACTAGTCGCGAATCGGCTGGTCGGCCCCGTCGTTGACGCGTTCGCGCAGATCCTTGCCCGGCTTGAAATGCGGCACGTACTTGCCGGCCAGCGCTACGGCCTCACCGGTCTTCGGATTGCGCCCCTGCCGGGGTGGCCTGAAGTGCAGCGAAAAACTACCGAAGCCGCGGATCTCGATGCGCTCGCCAGTGGCGAGCGCATCGCTCATGATCTCCAGCATCTGCTTCAAGGCCAGCTCGACATCCTTGGCCGGCAGGTGCTTTTGCTTCACAGTGATGATCTCGATCAATTCCGATTTCGTCATGCGTCGCTCCGCACCGGCCGCCAGGAGTCATGCGACCCGCGAGATCAGTCCTTGTCGCCCACGCCAGTCTTCTGCGCGTTCTTGAGCAGGTCGCCAAGGCTGGTGCCCGACGTGGCGGGACCCTGCTCGCTGCGGTAGCTCTCGATCGCCTCGTTCTCCTCATGGGCTTCCTTGGCGCGGATCGACAGCGAGATCGTGCGAGTCTTGCGATCGACGCCCATGAACTTCGCCTCGACTTCGTCGCCGGCCTTCAGGAACTGCCGCGCGTCCTCGACACGGTCACGACCGAGCTCCGAAGCCCGCAGCTGGCCCTCGATCCCGTTGCCAAGATCGATCGTCGCGCCGCGCGCGTCGACGTCCTTGACCACGCCCCGGACCACCGTTCCCTTGGGGTTGTCGGCGATGTATCCGGAAAACGGATCCTTCGCGAGCTGCTTGATGCCGAGGCTGATGCGCTCACGCTCCGGATCGATCGACAGCACCATGGCATCGACGTTCTGGCCCTTCTGATAGCTGTGCACGGCTTCCTCGCCGGTGACATCCCAGGAGATATCCGACAGATGCACGAGGCCATCGATATTGCCGTCGAGACCGATGAAAATACCGAAGTCCGTGATCGACTTGATCTGGCCCGAAACCTTGTCGCCGCGATTGAAGTTGTCGGAAAAATCCTTCCATGGGTTGGCCGCAGTCTGCTTGAGCCCGAGGCTGATGCGTCGCCGCTCCTCGTCGACGTCGAGCACCATGACTTCGACTTCCTGGCCGGTGTGCACGACTTTCGCAGGATTGACGTTCTTGTTGGTCCAATCCATCTCGGATACGTGCACCAGCCCTTCGACGCCGTCTTCGATTTCGACGAATGCGCCGTAGTCGGCGATGTTGGTGACCTTGCCGAACACGCGGGTATTCGGCGGATAACGCCGGGCGATGTTCTCCCACGGATCAGCGCCGAGCTGCTTCAGGCCAAGCGATACGCGCGAGCGCTCGCGGTCGAACTTGAGGATCCGCACGTCGACTTCGTCGCCAACCTTGACGACTTCGGACGGATGCTTGACGCGCTTCCAGGCCATATCGGTGATGTGCAGCAGGCCATCAATGCCGCCGAGATCGACGAATGCGCCATAGTCGGTCAGGTTCTTGACGGAACCACGCACGACCGAACCTTCCTGAAGGTTGTCCATCAGCGCGCTGCGCTCGGCAGAGAACTCCTGCTCCACCACTGCGCGGCGTGAGACGACGACGTTATTGCGCTTCTGGTCGAGCTTGATGACCTTGAATTCGAGCGGCTTGTTCTCGAGGTAAGCGGTATCACGAACCGGTCGTACGTCGACCAGGGAGCCCGGCAGGAATGCGCGCACGTGGTCGATCTCGACGGTGAATCCGCCCTTGACGCGGCCCGTGATCACGCCGATGACGATTTCCGACTTGCCGAAGGCATCTTCGAGTCGCGTCCAGGTCCGCGCGCGCTTGGCCTTCTCGCGCGACAGGACAGTCTCGCCCATGCCGTTCTCGACGGCGTCGAGAGCAACTTCGACTTCATCGCCCGGCTTGACTTCGACTTCGCCGCGCTCGTTCTTGAACTGGGCGATGTCAATGACCGCCTCTGACTTGAGACCGACATTGACGATCACGATATCGCTGGTCACGTCGATGACGAGACCCGAGAGAATCATCCCTGGCCGGATTCGTTGATTTGCCAGGCTATTTTCGAACAGTTCCGCAAAAGATTCAGTCATGTGTTACTCGTAGCCGAAGCCGTATCCGTAAGGCTCCGGAGTTGTTTGGTTGGGCCAAGCATCCATGCGCGGCCGCCCGAAAATCAAAGAAACCTCGTCATCGCGCCAGGCCCTCGCGTCAGCTCCACAACCCGCGCGTGCGGCCGAGCGCCATGACCTGCTCGACCACCGCCGGACTATCCATTCCGGTGGAATCGATGATCACGGCATCAGCAGCCGGTGCCAGTGGCGCCACCGAGCGAGTGGAATCCCGCAGGTCCCGCTCGGCGATCTCCCGCGAAAGGGCGGCAAGACTAGCAGTGGACCCCTTTTCTTTCAACTGCTTATGACGCCTTCGCGCCCTCTCTTCGGCCGTGGCGGTCAGGTAAACCTTGAGCTTGGCGTTTCGAAAAACGACCGTCCCCATGTCCCGTCCATCCGCCACCAGCCCGGGCGGTTGGGCGAACTGATGCTGCCGTCCGATCAGCGCCGCCCGCACCTGCGGCCAGGCCGCGACCCTGGATGCCAGCTGGCCCGCCTGCTCACCGCGAATCGCCGCGGTGACGTCTTCGCCGGCCAGCAGCACCCGCTCCGCGCCACTGCTGTCGGTCGTGAAATGCACGTCCATGCCCAGCGCGAGCTTCTGGTGGGCAGCGACATCGTCGATCCGAACCTGGGTCCGCAAGCCAAGCAGTCCAACCAGGCGATACAGGGCCCCGCTATCCAGCAGATGCCATCCGACCCGGCTTGCAATCTGTCGACTGACCGTGCCCTTTCCGGACCCAGAGGGACCGTCTATGGCAACAATGGGCACAGTTGGATCAACCGCCATGGGCGGGGACCCCTTCTTCGAGTTTGATGCCTACTTGCCGCGCCAGCGCCGCAAAGCCCGGAAACGAGGTCGCCACATTGGCGACGTCATCGACCACGATCGGGCCGCCTGCGCGCAGACTCGCCACTGCAAACGACATTGCAATCCGATGGTCACCGTGGCTGTCCACCCGCCCTCCATTGAACGCCACGTTCGCGCGTCCCGCGCCGCTGATCCTGATGCCATCCGGCAGCAACTGATGCTCGACACCGAGCGCCCGCAGGCCCTCGGACATCACCGCGAGGCGGTCACTTTCCTTGACCCGTAGTTCTTCCGCACCGCGCAACTCGGACTGACCTTGAGCGCAGGCGGCGGCAATAAAGAAGATCGGGAACTCATCGATGGCCAGCGACACCCAGCGCTCCGGCACGGCAATGGCCTGCAGTTCACTGGGAAACACCTCGAGATCGGCAACCGGTTCGCCGCCGAGTTCCCGTCGATCCAGCACGCGTATATCTGCGCCCATCGCGCGCAGGATATCCAGCAGACCCGTACGGGTCGGGTTGAGTCCGACGTTGCGAATCAGGACCGGCCCCGCGCGACCCAGCAAGCCCGCAACAATAAAGAACGCCGCCGATGAAAAGTCACCGGGCACCGCGATCTCTGTAGCCGTGAGCTGCTGCCCGCCAGCGACACTCGCCTCAAGGCCCGACACTTCGATGTCGACGCCGAACGCACACAACATCCGCTCGGTGTGATCGCGGGTCACCGCAGGCTCGATGACCCGGGTCGTGCCAGCGGCGTGCAAGCCTGCCAGCAGCAGTGCCGATTTGACCTGCGCGCTGGCAACCGTCATTGCGAGTGAGATCCCGTGCAGCTGATCGACGCGCGAGATCGTCACTGGCGGTCGTCCCTGACGAGTCTCAATCCGCGCGCCCATCTGTCGCAGCGGCGCCGCCACCCGCTCCATCGGTCTGCGCATCAACGAAGCGTCGCCGATCAACGTCGAGTCAAATCCACCGCCTGCCAGCAGGCCCATGAACAGGCGCATCGCCGTTCCAGCGTTACCCATATCGAGGGGAAGAGTGCAAGTTTGCAGACCTGCCAGTCCTCCCACGCCGTCGACAACAACATCGGACGCTGAGGTTTGATCGATGGCAACGCCGAGCATGCGCAGCGCGCGCAACGTGGCCAGGCAATCTTCGCCGGCGAGAAATCCACTGATCCGCGTGCGACCCCGCGCGATGCCGCCCAACATCAGCGCCCGATGCGAGATGGACTTGTCGCCCGGGACGGTGATCTCCCCGGCAGCGCCGCCACCCGGACTCAACCGCCAGAGCCGCGAATCAGCAGGTTCACTCATTGCTGCTCTAGAGTACCGCTTTGGGATACGAACCGAGCACCCGGTACAACGACGCCTGTTGCTGCAGCTTGGCCAGCGCCTTCGAGACCTTTGGATCATCGACATGACCTTCGAGGTCCAGAAAGAAGACGTAGTCCCACTTTCGCTTGCGCGAGGGCCGCGACTCGATTCGAGTGAGGTTCACGGCATGCTGCGCCAGCGGCGACAGCAAGCGATGCAGCGCGCCGGGACCGCCGGTGTCTCCCATCGAAACCAGCAGCGTCGTGCGATCCGCGCCCGTGGACTCGAACAGGCGCCGCCCCACCACGAAGAAACGGGTCGTGTTGTCGGGGTGGTCCTCGATATCAGCCACCAGCAGATTCAGCGCATAGACTTCCGCAGCGGTTTCACCGGCAATGGCCGCGGTCCCAGACTCGTCGCGAGCGCGCCTCGCACCTTCGGCGTTGCTGGCAACCGGAATCAATTCCGCACCCGGCAAATGCTCTACCAACCACTGCCGGCATTGCGCCAACGACTGCGCATGCGTGCAGATGCGCCGGATTGCAGCGAGCTCGGTCATGCGCCCCATCAGGCACTGGTGGACACGTAATTCAACTTCACCGCAGATCTTCAGCGCCGAAGTGACGAACCGGTCCAGCGTGTGGTTGACCGTGCCCTCGGTGGAATTCTCGATCGGCACGACACCAAAATCCGCCTGCCCGGCTTCGACTTCACGAAACACTTCATCGATCGTGCCCAGCGGCAAGGCGCGCACCGAATGGCCAAAATGCTTGAGCACGGCGGTCTGCGTGAAAGTACCCTCCGGCCCGAGGAAGGCAACCTTCAGCGGTTCTTCCTGCGCGAGGCAGGCCGACATGATTTCCCGAAACAGCCGCGCAATCTCATCGTCGCGCAATACGCCCTGACCGCGCGCTGCAGCGTTGCGCTGCAGCGCCTTGCGCAGCACGTCCGCCTCGCGTTCCGGCCGATAGTATTCGGCCAGCGGCTCTGACTCGCGCTTGGAGTTGCCCGCAAGACGCGCGAGCCTCGCCCGCTCGTTGATCAGCGAGTGCAGTTGCGCGTCGACCTGGTCGATCTGTTCGCGCAGCGGCTGGAGCGCGGCGGCGCCCTTGCTGCCCAGCTTCGAAGGGGCGCGCTTCGAATGCGCGCGCTTCGATTTCGTTCGAGTGCGGGCCGCCACGGTCCTCAAACCAGGCGCGCAGACAGCACGCCGTCAATGGCGCGAATGCGGGTCAGCACCGTTTCGTCGGCGTTGCCCTCGGCATCGATCAGCGTGTAGGCATACTCGCCGCGCGATTTGTTCAGCAATTCGGCAATGTTGAGCTTGTGGTCCGCCAGCGACGTCGAAATCTGGCCGACCATGTTAGGTACGTTCTGATTCGCGATCGCGAGCCGCCAAGTACCGGTTGCGCGCGGCAGCACTGCTTCCGGGAAATTGACGCAGTTGCGAACGTTGCCGTTCTCGAGAAAATCCTTGATCGTGTCTGCCACCATGATCGCGCAATTCTCTTCGGCTTCTACTGTGGAAGCTCCGAGATGCGGCAAGGTAATGACCTTCGGGTGATCCTTCAGCGCGTTGTTTGGAAAGTCGCAGATGTAGGCGTGCAGGCGACCCGCATCGAGCGCCTGGACGACTGCTGCATCGTCGACGATTGGCGCACGTGAGAAATTCAGGATCACGCCGCCCTTGCGCATGAGCTTGACCCGCGATTCATTGACCAGACCGCGGGTGGCGTCAGCGAGCGGCACGTGCACCGATACAATATCGGCGCGCGCAAACAGATCATCGAGCGACAGCGCCTGCGCGACCGATGACGACAGCTGCCACGCGCGCTGCACGGTGATCTGCGGATCGTAGCCGAGCACTTTCATGCCGAGCCGCTCGGCGGAATTCGCGACTTCCACTCCGATTGCGCCGAGGCCTATGACGCCAAACGTGCGCCCCGGCAGCTCGAAGCCGACAAAGTTCTTTTTACCTTTCTCGGTAGCTTCGTCGATCGCCTTATCGTCACCACTGAGGGACTTTGCGAACGCCCAGGCTTGGCAGATATTGCGTGCGTCACGGCATTGGCATTGGCGCCCGGCGCATTGAACACCGGCACGCCTCGCTTGGAAAGCGCCGCCACCGGCACGTTGTTGACGCCTGCGCCGGCACGGCCCACCGCGAGCACGCTCGCCGGTATCGTCATGGCGTGCATGTCTGCAGATCGAACGATGATCGCGTCAGGTTGGCCAATATCCGTGGCAATCTCGTAGCTTTCGCGCGGCAAGCGCTCCAGCCCGCGGACACTGACATTGTTGAGGGTTTGAATTCGATAGCGCATGAGACTCTCAGCCGTAACGTTTCTGGAAGTCGCCCATGAAGGCGATCAGCGCATCGACGCCTTCGATCGGCATCGCATTGTATATGCTCGCCCGCATGCCGCCGACGGAGCGGTGACCTTCGAGATTGGTGAGCCCTGCCTTGCCAGCCTCGCTGATAAAGGTCTTGTCGAGATTCGGATCGGGGATCGTGAACGGCACGTTCATCCAGGAACGAGCCTCGACGGCAACGGGATTCTTGTAGAACCCGGAGGAATCGATGGCGGCGTACAAACGCCTCGCCTTCTCGTGATTGCGCTTGCCGATGGCATCGAGTCCACCAAGCCCCAGCAGCCACTTGAATACCAGGCCGGCCACGTAGATTCCGAACGTGGGTGGCGTATTGAGCATCGAACCGTCCTTCGCCATCGCTGCGTAGTCCCAGATCGATGGCGTACCCAGACGCGCCTTGCCGATCAGATCGTCGCGGACGACGACGATGCAGAGCCCTGACGGGCCAATGTTCTTCTGCGCGCCAGCGTAGATGAGTCCGAACTGGCTGACGTCGATCGGACGCGACAGGATCGTCGAGGACATGTCCGCGACCAGCGGTATGTCACCGGTTGCTGGCACGTACGGAAATTCCACCCCGCCGATCGTCTCGTTGGGCGTGTAGTGCAGGTAGGCAGCGCCCGGCGTCAGGCGCAGCGAGCCTGCCGCCGGTACCGTCGAGTAACTGGAGGCGGCCTCGTCTGCAACGACATTGACCTGGCAGTATTTCTTCGCTTCAACGATCGCCTTCTTGGACCAGGCGCCGGTATTGATGAAGTCCACGACCGAATCGGGGGCAGTCAGATTCAACGGAATCGCGGCGAACTGGCCCGTCGCGCCGCCCTGAAGGAACAGCACCCGATAATTGCCGGGAATCCGCATCAGCTCGCGCAGATCTGCCTCGGCCTGCTCCGCGACGGCGACGAAAGCCTTGCTGCGGTGGCTGACTTCCATGACGGACATGCCAGTGCCCTGCCAGTCGGTCATCTCACCGCTGGACTGTTCGAGCACCTCAAGCGGAAGCGTCGCCGGACCGGCGGCGAAATTATGAACTCGCACGACTTGCTGATTCCTGGTATGTGATGGGATTCGGTATGTCTTAGCTCGACGCCGAGTCCTGCCCGGCAGCCGACGAAGAATCATGGCCCGTGCTGTTGCCCGTGCCGTCTGCCGGCTCATCGTCTGCATCAGCGTCTTCTTCGGTATTCATCCTGACCACGCCTGCGAGCCGCTCCCCGTCGCCAATGCGGATCAGACGCACACCCTGCGTGTTGCGGCCGACAATGGAGATCTCGGCGACTGGCGTTCGCACCAGCGTGCCGTTCGAGGTGATCAGCATCAGGTCGTGGTCCGGTGTGACCTGCAATGCTGCGACCATCGTGCCGTTGCGTTCGGTGGTCTGCAGCGCGATCACGCCCTGGCCACCGCGGTTATGGGACGGAAATTCGTCGATAGGCGTCAGCTTGCCGTAGCCATTCTCGGAGGCGGTCAGCACATGACCTTCGCCGACAACAACCAGCGAGATGACTTCCTGACCCTCCGCAAGCCGGATGCCGCGCACGCCGGTCGAGTCGCGCCCCATCGAGCGAACCTGCTCTTCGCTGAAACGGATCGCCTTGCCGCCACTCGAGCACAGCAGGATGTCGCGGCTGCCGTCCGTGAGACCCACGCCCACGAGTCGATCATTGTCACGCAGGTCGACCGCGATGATTCCCGACGGACGAGGTCGCGAATAGGCCGACAGGGGTGTTTTCTTGACTGTTCCCTGACTGGTCGCCATGAAGACGAAGTGCTCGTCATCGAACTGCTTGATGGACAGGATGGCGCTGATCTTCTCGCCTTCATCGAGCGGCATCAGATTCACGAGCGGTTTGCCACGCGCGCCCCGCCCGGCTTGCGGCAGCTGGAATACCCGCAACCAATAGACGCGCCCCCGGTTCGAGAAGCACAGCAGCGTATCGTGGGTGTGCGCCACGATGATCTGCTCGACGAAGTCCTCGTCCTTGACGGAAGTCGCCGCCTTGCCGCGGCCGCCGCGGCGCTGCGCCTGGTACTCGGTGAGCGGCTGCGATTTCGCATAGCCGGCGTGCGAGATCGTCACGACGACATCCTGAGGCTCGATCAGATCTTCGGTGGCGAGATCCACATGATCGAGATTGATCTCGGTACGGCGCGCGTCGCCATATTCTTCGCGCACGGCGATCAACTCCTCCCTTACGACCATGGTCAGCCGCTCAGGGCGCGCGAGAATGTCAGACAGATCGACGATCTGCTCGAGCAGACCGCGATACTCGGTCACTATCTTGTCCTGCTCGAGCCCGGTCAGCCGGTTCAGGCGCATCTCCAGGATGGCGCCGGCCTGGGCGTCGGACAGCCGATACACCGGCGGAGCGGATCCTGCTACCAGTCCGAACTGCGGCTCCAGGTCTATCGGACGGGTCGACACGGACGCACGCTCGAGCATCTGCGGAACCTCGCCCGCGAGCCACTGGCGCCCGATCAACGCCACGCGCGCGGCCGCCGGCGAAGGCGAGGCCTTGATCAGTGCAATGACCTCGTCGATGTTGGCCAGCGCCACCGTCAGGCCTTCGAGAATGTGCGCCCGGTCGCGGGCCTTCGCAAGATCGAAAACCGCCCGGCGCGTGACGATCTCGCGGCGGTGCCGGACGAACGCGTCGAGCATTTCGCGCAGCGACAACAGGCGCGGCTGCCCGTCAATCAGCGCGACCATGTTCATGCCGAACACGGTCTCCATCGGTGTCTGCGCGAACAGGTTGTTCAGCACGACCTCTGCATTCTCACCGCGCTTCAGCTCGATGACGATACGCATGCCATCCTTGTCGGATTCATCGCGCAGGCCGTCATTCGCAATGCCTTCGAGCAGCTTGCCGCGCACCAGATCAGCGATGCGTTCGATCAGTCGCGCCTTGTTGACCTGATACGGCAGCTCCGTCACGACAATGGCCTGCCGATCCGATTTGCCGACGTCCTCGAAATGCGTACGTGCGCGGATCGACAGGCGCCCACGGCCAGTGCGATAGGCCGTCGCAATCTCCTGCGCGCCATTGATGATGCCGGCAGTCGGGAAGTCCGGGCCCGGAACGTGCTGCATCAGTCCGGCCAGACTGATCTCCGGGTTGTCGATGACGGCAATGCAGGCGTTAACGACTTCGGTCAGGTTGTGCGGCGGCACATTGGTCGCCATGCCCACCGCGATGCCGGATGAGCCATTGACGAGCAGGTTCGGCGCACGCGCCGGCAGCACGACCGGCTCGGTCAGCGTCTCATCGTAGTTCGGCACGAAATCGACGGTTTCCTTGTCGATATCGGCCAAAAGCTCCGACGCGATGCGCGCCATCCGGACTTCCGTGTAGCGCATGGCGGCAGGCGCGTCGCCGTCGACTGAGCCGAAATTGCCCTGGCCGTCCACCAGCATGTAGCGCATCGAAAACGGCTGTGCCATGCGAACGATCGCATCGTAAACAGCGGTATCACCATGCGGGTGATATTTGCCGATCACGTCGCCCACCACGCGGGCCGATTTCTTGTAGGCCTTGTTGTGCTCGTTGCCGAGCTCCCGCATCGCGAACAGTACGCGCCGGTGCACGGGTTTGAGCCCGTCGCGGACATCTGGCAGCGCCCTGCCCACGATCACGCTCATCGCGTAATCAAGGTAGGATTTCCGCATCTCGTCTTCGAGATTGACCTGCAGGATTTCGCGCGCGAACTCAGCCATGTTGAGAAGTCATGTGCCAGATCCCAAGGCCCGTCAGGCGGGCCAAAACAAACAGAAATTTTAGCATAATGGCTCATGCAACCGGTCGATCTGATCATTCTGTCGCGCTGGGTCATGCCGATCGAGCCAGCCGGACTCGTCATCGAGTATGGCGATGTTGCCATCGACGCCGGCCGCATCGTTACGGTCGATGGTCGATGGTCGATGGTCGGGGCAGCCTGCTCGCCCGACTCCAGACGAAAACCACGCTGGAGCGGCCGACGCATGTGCTGCTGGCGGGTCTGGTCAATGCGCATACCCACGCGGCGATGTCCCTGTTGCGCGACGCCCCCCCCCCTGAGAATCAGTGTCCAGGAATGGCTCCGGAGATCGATCTGGCCTCTGGAGCAAGAGAATCAGTGTCCAGGAATGGCTCCGGAGATCGATCTGGCCTCTGGAGCAAAGGTGGGTCAGCGCCGAGTTCGTCCGCATGGGCACCCAGCTGTATTTCGCCCAGCCGCAGCGGGCCGGCGTGACCTGCATGGCTGACATGTATTTCTTCCCGGAGGAATCAGCACGGAATGCCCCGCAGCCCTGTCCGGCTCGATGCGCACCGGATGCTGCATCTCGCTACACTGGGAGCCGCGCGGGCACTCGGTGTTGCGAGCGAAATCGGCTCGCTGGCGCCGGGCAAGCAGGCCGATCTGATTGCGGTCAACCTGCAACGCCTCGCCGACTTCTGGAAGATGCCGGCAATGCCGACATTACCGACAGCTGGGTCGGAGGCGATGCAGTACTGGAGCAGGGTCGATCGCGAACCCTGGACATCGATGAGTTACGGGATCGGGCGCGTTTCTGGTCTGAACGTCTGCAGCAAGAGGCAAACCAATGAGCGCGAGTGACCCGCGTGAAGTGGCGAAATTCGACTCCGCATCGCATCGTTTCTGGGACACGGACGGTGAGTTCGCGCCGCTACACCATCTCAATCCAGCCCGGGCGCAGTTCATTGCCGAACGAAGCCAGCTCGCAGGAGCCCGCGTCCTCGACGTCGGCTGCGGTGGTGGCCTGCTCGCTGAAGCATTGGCACGGGCTGGCGCTGCGGTCACTGCGATCGACCTCGCGCCGGGCATGATCGAGGTCGCCCGACTGCACGCACTCGAGGCGGGCCTCAGCATCGACTACCAGCAGCGCAGTACCGCTTCGCTGCTGCCGACCGAAGCCGGCCGCTACGACCTCGTGACCTGCATGGAGATGCTCGAGCATGTGCCGGAACCCGGCGCAACCATTGGCGAACTGGCAGCGCTGGTTCGGCCCGGCGGCAGAGTCTTTATTTCCACGATCAATCGCAATCTCCGCTCGTTCATGCTTGCCATTGTCGGTGCGGAGTATGTCGCGCAGTTGCTGCCGCGCGGCACGCACGAATATGAACGCTTGATTCGACCCGCCGAGCTCGCGCAGTGGGGCCGCGCGGCAGGTCTGCGGCTGCAGGAAGTCACCGGCCTCGAGTACAACCCTGCGCTGCGGCACGCGAAGCTGACACGCGATTGCAGCGTGAACTATCTGGCGGCGTTCGAGCGGAGTGCCGTCGATTGAACCTGACGTTGCAGGCAGTGCCGATCGGAGCGGTGTTCACAATTCTGCTCGGTGGGCTGATCGGCTATCTAGCGGGCCGCGTGCGCATGGGCCGTCGCGTGGAAACGCTGCGCGGCGAACTTGAAGCGGCACGGGCGCGGCTGCACAGCGAAGCCGAACAGCAGGCCGCGCAGCTTGCCTTGCTGGAGCGCAGCGAGGCGCAGCTGCGGCATGCGTTCGCGGAGCTCGCGACCGATACGCTGAAATCCAACAGCGAACTGTTCCTGCAGATGGCGCGCGAGTCCCTCGGCCGAGAGCAGGCGCAGGGCGTGAACGCCCTGCGTGAACGAGAGACGGCGATTGCCCAGCTGGTCGCGCCGATCAAGACAGCACTTGAACGCACTGAAACGCAGATCAATGAGCTGCAGCGCGAGCGCCAGCAGACGTTCTCGTCATTGCGGACCCAGATCGAAGGCCTCGCAAGCACACAGGGGCAGCTGTCGCGAGAAACCCGCAATCTCGTGACCGCGCTGCGTCGACCCGAGGTTCGCGGCCGCTGGGGAGAGCTGACGCTGCGGCGCGTGGTCGAATTGGCCGGGCTGTCGCCGCACTGTGACTTCACCGAGCAGCTGCAACTGGCCGGCCCCGACGGCGCACTCCGGCCCGACATGGTCGTACACATGCCGGACGGACGCGATATCGTCGTCGACGTCAAGACGCCGCTCGACGCCTACCTCGAAGCCCTGGATGCGCCCAGCGAGGAGTTGCGCGACCGGCAACTCAAACGGCATGCGTCCCAGGTCGAGCAGCGAGTCCGCGCGCTGGCCTCGAAAGCGTACTGGGAGCAGTTCCCGAGCAGCCCTGACTTTGCCGTGCTGTTCCTGCCCGGCGATCAATTCCTGTCGAGCGCGCTGGCGCACAATCCCGATCTGATCGAGAACGCGTTGCGAGACAACATCATCATTGCCACGCCCTCCACGCTGATTGCCTTGCTGAAGGCGGTGGCCTACGGCTGGCGGCAGAACGATGTCGCCCGCAATGCCGAAGTCATCCGCGATCTCGGCCAGGAACTGCACCGACGCCTGGCGGCATTCGCCGCGCATCTTGCGCGCGTCGGCAAGGGCCTGACGGGGGCGGTCGACGCCTACAACGAAGCCGTCGGTTCACTCGAGCGCAGCGCTCTGCCGCAGGCGCGCCGCTTTCGTGAATTGGGCGTCAGCGGCAGCGCTGCGTTGCCGGAGCTGACCCCGGTCGACCGTCTGGCCCGTACGCCGCAGATGGATCCGCGCGATGTCGCCGACAGCGATCCGTGATTGCTACGGTTCGACGCGCTGGCTGGTCTGGCTCTACAGCCCGGACGCGCAGCGCATCGCGGTTGAATCCCTGTTCGAGCTGGAGCACCAGATCCGCAGCAGCGTGCGTCCTGGCCTCGATCATTCGATCAGCCATCAGCGTCTGCAGTGGTGGGCCGATGAGGCAGCGCGCCTCTTCGACGGCACACCCAACCACCCGAGCGGTCAGCGTTGGGCGCAATCCGCGCTCGGTGGCGCGAAGCTGGATCTTCGGCCGCTGGTGGAAGCGACCCGCTGGGATCTCGCTTCGGTAGGTTTCCTCGAGCAGCACGAGCTCGAAGACTACGATCAACGTTGGTCCGACGCGATCTTTGTGCCATTGCTTGCGCTGCAACTGGCCGAGAGCCTGCCAACAGCGCAGGCCCTCGCCGGAGCCGCCGGGCCCGCGATTCGTGAGCTGGAGCGACTGTCAGTGCTTGCCAGCAGTGCCCGTCACGGGCAGTTTCATCTGGCAGAGTCCCAGCTCGGCGACAATGCTCGGGACCTGCGCGACCTCGCACAGCAGCCCTGGCCAGAGGCACTCACCCGTGCGGTCCATACGCGGGCCAAGCTTGCCGGCGAAAGATTACGGAATGCCGCCGCTGCAACGCCAGTTTCAGTGCGCCCCGCGACCCGCGCCGCATTCGTCTGGATGGCCCTTGCGCAGCAACAAGCCAGGCGAATCATTGCAAGCTTGCCGCACGAGACCGGCAGCGAATCGGACTCGGCGCTCCGCTCGAGCTGGTTCGCATGGCGCTGCGCGAGACTTGCATCGCAAGGCCGGCTGCCTGCAAGCTTGCGCCGCGCCAGCTAGAACGCTGCTCCGCTGCTACTCGACATCACCATGATCAGCACCCCCCTCATCGCGTTCGACCCGCGACGCATCAACCTCGATCCGGCCGAACTCACCGGCCGCGTCATTGCGATCACCGGCCCCACGGCGGGTATCGGTCGGGCGCTCGCGATGGAGTGCGCCCGGCGCGGCGCCGAAGTCGTCCTGGTCGGCCGCAATCTGCGCAAGCTCGAGACGGTTCACGCGGAGATTTTGCTGCTCTCGGAGCAGCATCCTCACGCGCGGATTCCAGAGCCCCTGATTGCGCCGCTCGATCTGGAACGCGCTCTGGCCGGGGATTTCGACACGCTGGCCGAAGCGGTCGAGCAGCGCTGGGGACGACTCGACGGACTCGTGCACAATGCGGGTCTG
>Ga0163149_10003666_pt1 | contig 17321 bp, 21 predicted proteins | sample OliLakLV19MP5G1_FD_148604 | JGI IMG/M metagenome (GOLD analysis project Ga0163149, IMG submission 148604) | Freshwater microbial mat bacterial communities from Lake Vanda, McMurdo Dry Valleys, Antarctica - Oligotrophic Lake LV.19.MP5.G1 | ecosystem: Environmental > Aquatic > Freshwater > Lake >...
TCATTTAATAGTGCAATAACAACTTCTGAGGCTTTGGAATCAATGATTAATTCGCTGTTCACTCTAAAGTTTTTAAATAAATACAATATCCGTCCCGACCTTTGTCGGGATGGATCATTTTAATAAATTGATTGTGCTTAGATTTCGCCCTGATTTATCGGGACCGAAAAGAAAACAAACAGACGTGTGCTAATAAACAGAATAGAAAATTGAATTTCCTATTCTGTAAAATAACGCTGCTAATCACACAATTTAAAATAATCCCCCTTAAGGAATTATTTTTTCTTATGTCTGTTTTTTCTCAAACGTTTTTTACGTTTGTGAGTAGCCATTTTATGTCTTTTTCTTTTTTTACCGCTTGGCATAACTTAAAAATTTAATGTTTATAAAATCTGTTTACTACTTGTGACCATGAGTTTCCTCAGTGGTTAATTTATTTATATAATCTTGTACTTCTGTTTTTACTGTTACGTCATCAACTAATGCAAGGTACTTTTTTAAACTTTCAATCGCTTTTGGTTTATCCCCTTTTTGAATGTAAGCATCTGCTAAGTGCAAATAGGCTTCAATAAAATCAGGTTGAATCTTTAACACTTTTTCAAATCGAGCAATTGCTTTGTCCCATTGTCCTGATCGTTCAGAGAAAAATGCAAAATTGAGTTGCAAGTTCACATTGTTAGAATCCGTTTTTTCGATTTCTTTCAACATCCCAATTCCTTTCATTGGGTCAGGGCTGCCTTCTACATAACACGATGCTAAATTAATTTGTGCATCAATGTTTTTAGGATTCAGTTCTAACACATGGCCGAAACAATCAATCGCTTTATTAAATAAAAGCGGACGATTAGCTTGGTCTACAAAACGCGTAGCTGCATAGTATCGGTTTGCTGCTTCCATCCAATTGCTTTCAGTAGGCGAAGCTTCTGATGCAAGCTCCATATAATAAGCTGCAACCGAAGGATTTCTCAAACTGTCCCACATGTTAATCATGTTTTCAAAAGCAAGTTTTTTATCAGTCGAAGATTTTATTGCTTCCTCTAATTTTTGGATTGCTTTTTTTTCGCTGGCACCTAAACCATCAATTGAACCTTGAACCATTTTTGTGAATTCAATAGATCCTGAATGTTGGTGTTCCGATGTTGGAGCCTCTTCTTTTTTAGGAAGAAGTTTTGTGTTTGCTAATAATAAAAGAACGATAAGTAATAATGCACCTGAAACGACCGCTATTTGAGTTTTATTCAGTTTCATTTTATATTAGTTAAAAGTTAAAAGTTTAAAAATTAAAAGTTCTGTGTGTTTTTAAACTTTGAACTTTAAACTTTCCAACTTTGAACTATATTTAAGCTGGTATTTCTTTTTTAACATTTTTCTTTACTTTCTCAGCAAAAGTTTTAGCCGGTTTAAAAGCCGGAATGTAATGTGCTGGGATTATGATAGTCGTGTTTTTAGAAATGTTTCTTCCTGTTTTTTCAGCGCGTCTTTTAACGATGAAACTCCCAAATCCTCTCAAATAAACATTTTCTCCATTCACCATTGAGTTTCTTACCGATTTCATAAATGCTTCTACGCTTGCCTGAACTGCTACTTTTTCAATTCCTGTTTTTTCTGCAATGTCGTTAATGATGTCTGCCTTTGTCATACTTCTATAAACTATTTATAATCAAACAATTAATACAATAATAATTTTTCGGGAGGCAAAGATAGTATTTTAATATTCAAAGAAAAATTTTTATCGTAATTTCGACCTGATTTTGATTGAAATCGAGCATTAAAGCACTGAAATGAAGCATTTTTCTCCAAAAATAATTACCTGGTACAATCAAAATAAGCGTGATTTGCCTTGGCGGAATACAAAAGATGCTTATTTAATTTGGCTTTCGGAGATTATTTTGCAGCAAACTCGTGTGGATCAGGGAATGGCTTATTACCTAAAATTTGCCGGGCATTTCCCAAAAGTAAAAGATTTGGCTCTTGCCGATAATGATAAGGTAATGAAATTGTGGCAAGGGTTGGGTTATTATTCCCGTGCCCGAAACTTGCATACAACAGCCAAAACAATACATACTCTTTATAAAGGAAAGTTCCCGATTGCCTATGAAGATATTCTTTCTTTAAAGGGCGTGGGTGAATACACCGCTGCCGCGATTGCCTCTTTTGCTTATAATAAACCGCATGCTGTTGTTGATGGTAATGTATATCGAGTGCTTTCACGAATATTCGGAATAGAAACACCAATCGATAGTTCTTCGGGAAAAAAAGAATTCTATAAACTTGCTAACGAACTTATCGATAAAAAAAATCCGGGTTTGCATAACCAAGCTGTTATGGAATTTGGTGCAATGCAATGTAAACCCGTAAATCCAGATTGTTCTGTTTGCCCTTTAAGTATTCATTGTTATGCTTTCGCGAAAAAGAAGGTAAGCAACTTGCCAATCAAGGAGAAGAAAACAAAAGTGCGTAACCGTTATTTTAATTATATGGTATTTCGTCACAAGGGAACCATTGCTATTCACAAACGTACTGCAAAAGATATCTGGATTAACCTTCATGATTTTCCATTGATTGAAACAACAAAAGAACTATCAGAAGAACAGTTGCTAAAATCTTCTGAATGGAAAAAAATGTTTGGTAAAGTAAAGTATTCTATAAAGTCGATTTCCAATCCTTGCAAACACATCCTTAGTCATCAAAAAATTTATGCTCGCTTTATAGAAATTGATTGCAAGGAATCTTTAAAAACATTTTTATCTAAAGATATTCTTGTTATTAAGGAAAAAAATATTCAGGAATATGCTGTTCCTCGATTGGTAGATTTGTATCTAGAAAAAAGAAAATGATTGAGCTAAAATTAAATTTAGAACTGTCACTTCGAGCGGAGTCGAGAAGTCTTATTAGATGAGCTCTAGAATTAATAGTGTGGAAGGTTTCTCGACTACGCTCGAAATGACTTACAACAATCATTGGATTTAGGCACGTTTTTCCTTATATTTGCCTGTCTACCATCGGGTAGATTACACAGATAAATTCTTTCAAAATGGCAGGAGTTAACAAAGTAATATTGGTTGGTAATTTAGGTAAAGATCCTGAAGTTCGTCACTTAGAAGGTGGTACAGCTGTGGCAAGTTTTTCAATTGCAACTACTGAAGTCTATAAAGACAAAACAGGAACACGACAAGAGCAAACCGAATGGCATAATATTGTTGTTTGGAGAGGCTTGGCGGAAGTTGCGGAAAAATATTTGAAAAAGGGAATGACTATTTATCTGGAAGGAAAATTAAGAACACGCTCATGGGACGATAAAGAAGGTCATAAACGCAATTCCACAGAAGTAGTAGGTGATACTTTTACCATTCTAAGTAAAAAAGACAGTCCATCTAGTGGGAATGCCGAACAAACTGATATTTCCGGCCCGAAAACAGGGGATGATTTACCATTTTAATGCATTTATTTGCAAAGCACTATCTTTGCTTTTTATAAGTTTAACTAATACCCAAAATTTTGGCCGTCACGAGTACCAGTCTCTTTTTTAATTCTTCGCTTTTAAGCATTGTTGTAAATCCTTTTTCCTTTAGCATTTTACTGGCAGTTATCATTATGTTTGTATTGCTATTGGTTGTTGCCTTTGTTTCTGCTGCAGAATCAGCTTTTTTCTCGCTTAGTCCAAATGATTTGGATGAATTAAAAACATCCGACAGCAAATCCGATCAAAAAATTCTGCAACTTATTGAATCGCCCAAACGATTGCTGGGAACACTTTTGATAAGTGTCAATTTTATTAGCATCGCTATTGTTATTATCAACTCTAGTTTTATTTTCGGAGATGAAGGTTGGTTTGACTTTCCTGGCAGCCCAACTTTAGGGTTTTTAATTCAAGTGGTGGTGGTTACTTTTTTAATTTTATTGATAGGAGAAGTAACACCTAAAATATATGCAACACAAAATCCACTGAAAATTTCTCGTAGTTTAGTATACTTTGTGCTTTTGTTACAACGCTTATTTTATCCAATAAGCTCTTTTTTAATTATGATTACCTCATTACTTGACAAAGTAATTAAACCTAAATCACATAATATATCTGTTGATGAATTGTCGCAGGCTCTGGAACTTACTTCTGACGAAGATATTCCGGTAGAAGATCATAAAATTTTAAAAGGAATTGTGAAATTTGGAAATACAGATGTGAAACAGATTATGCAATCGCGTACACATGTAACTGCTTTCGAATATAAAATAGGCTATACAAAATTGCTTGCAGATATAACTGCATTTGGTTTCTCCCGTGTGCCGATTTATAAAGAAACATTTGATAATATTGTGGGTGTGCTTTACACGAAAGATTTATTGCAATACATTAATGAATCTGATAATTTTAATTGGCAGTCGATTGTTCGGCCCCCATTTTTTGTTCCTGAAAACAAAAAGATAGACGATTTGTTGCGTGAGTTTCAATACAAAAAAATTCACCTAGCAGTGGTGGTTGATGAATATGGTGGTACTTCGGGCATTGTTACTTTAGAAGATGTGATTGAAGAAATTGTAGGAGAAATAAATGACGAATTTGATGACGATGATTTAGTATATTCTAAATTAGATAACAACAATTTTGTATTCGAAGGAAAAGCAGCATTAAACGATGTAGCTCGAATTTTAGAAATTGATCGTGTAGATTTTGAAGAGGCAAAAGGAGAGTCGGATAGCTTGGCAGGATTGATTATTGAGATAGAAGAAAGAATTCCGACTAAAAATGAAAAAATTACGTTTAAGAATTTAGTCTTTACAATTGAATCTGCAGATAACAGAAAAATAAAACGAGTAAAAATTACAATTGAAAGAGCGAATGATGAAGAGTAAAAAAATATCAGGGATCAAGCATCGGATATCATACGTTTTAGGATGTGTCTTGATTTTTATGTCTTGTATCTTGCTGTCTTCCTGCGGTGGCGATGATGACGAACCCATCGCTCCGAAACCAAGAGCCTATTTTCGATTGGCATTTCCGGAAAAAAAATACACTTCTTACGATTCTATTTGTCCATTTACATGTGAAATTCCAGTTTACACAAAAATGGAAAATGATAAAAATTATCGTGCTGAACCGTGCTGGTTAAATCTTGAATTTCCTGCTTTAAATGGAACACTTCACTTAACATATCATCCATTAAATGGCGATATCAATGAATATCTAGACGAAACTAATGAGCTCGCTTCTAAACATCAGATAAAGGCTTCAGGGATAGAAGAAAAGTTAGTTTCAAACGATTCTCTGAAAGTATACGGATTGATTTATGAGATTGGAGGAAATGCTGCTTCATCCATCCAGTTTTTTTTAACGGATAGTACCAATCATTTTTTACGTGGCGCATTGTATTTTAATGTAGCTCCAAATACGGATTCGATTGCTCCTGTAATTGATTTTGTGAGAAAAGATATCTATCACATGATAGAAACATTTGAGTGGAAACACGCAGTGAAAACTATTTCTTCACCACCTTCAAAATAATTAAAAATTGCAGTGCATAAGCAAAGCATGCTAGCAGGAAGTGAACAGGTTGTAACGCAGCAGGCAAAGCAAATCGGTTCAACACAATTCCAACAATTAATTCTGCAATTAAAATTCCGCCTAAAATTTTTCCTAGTTTTTTTAATGAATCTGTTGCATCACTTTTGATAATTTTATAAATCATAAAAAAGTTAACCAGCATTATGGCAATTGAAAAACTTCTATGAATATTAAATGTAATTCCAAGGTTTGCAATAATATCTCCTCTAAATGCAGCATCAAAGTTTTTTAGTAAAATATCCACTTCTTCTCTTACTTGAGTCCCAAGCATTATCTGAATGATTGTAAAAAACAATACAATTGCACTAAGTTGTATTATTAAAGGGGGAGTCGTTTTTTCTGGAGTGGTTGAAACCAATTTTTTAGCACGGTAAATAATTGCAACAGCAACGGCTAATATTACTAGAGCCATTACCATGTGGATGGTAATTTTCATTGGCGCTAAATTACTACTTACTACTTTTGCACCTAACCAGCCTTGAAAACCAATCATCAAAAAGGAAAGCACAGACAAAACAAAAATGCGTTTGTCTAGTTTCCTGATTTTTATGGATGCTATTAATTGAATAAAAACAAGTACTCCCAAAATAGCTCCTGCTAATCGGTTTAAGTATTCTGTCCAAGTATTTAAAACATTAAACTCTGCTACAGCATTATGTTCGCCTGCATACAATTGTTTATAGTTGGGAGGTAATTGAGAAATATCTGTAGGTGGAATCCAAGAGCCGAAACATTTTGGCCAATCCGGACAGCCCATTCCGGAGCCGGTGGCACGCACTACAGAACCTGCAATAATTACAATGAAAATAAATGCCAAAGTGATTTGTGCAATTCGGATAAAACGATGTATGTTTTTTTGTTCCATATAATTTCGACTCAAAATTACTAAATGTTTGGGCTCTATATATGATTAATGTCATTAAGTTTTATCGATTGCGTTTCTCATGGTATACACTTCGACTCTGCTCAGTGTGACATTTCGGTCGTTACACTGAGTGGAGTCGAAGTGTTTGTTATGAAAGGAACATCATTAACCTATTGTTTTTAATTGTTTACCTCTATTCAAAAAGGTTACAGCAATAATTAAAGTATTGAATTGTTTTACACCTATAACTAAAAACAATATCCCCATGAAAAAGATCATTCTATTTGCTTTGCTTCTTCCAGTGATGGGCATAGCGCAAGAGCCGCTCGACAAAGAAAGTGGTTATTTCCAATTAGGAGTTAGAAATGTTATAAGTACATTCAATGATGATGGAGCCACAGGTTTCGGTATGGGAGGGCAATTCCGAATTCGAGTACTCAATAGAATAAACACCGATTGGTATGCTGATTATATCACTACAGATATTGGAGGATTGGCTAGAAGAGAAGATGTACATCTCGGTTGGTCGGTTTTAGCTTATCCTTTTAATTATCATACCACAAAAGGAAAAATTACGCCATACATTTTAGCGGGACACTGTTTTGATTATTCAAAAGTAACTACGAATGATAATGGATTTTCATTGGATAAGTTTAGCAGTGCAGTTCAGTTTGGTTTAGGAATGCATTATAATATTACCGACAGAACAGATGTTTCTTTAACTGCTCAATACATGATGCACATGGGAAAAGATCTTCATGCAGAAGTAGAAAATGTTGACGGAGTAAAATTTGTGCACATTGAAAAAAATCCAGTAAGAGGAATTGAAGGACACATGCTCATTAATGTTAGTTTGAATGTGCGCTTATTTGATATGTGGGATCAACATCATAAGCGAAAGAAAACAGTTTAATTGTTTTGATTTTTCATATTCCAAACGAATTTTAAAACTTAGAAATTATGAAATCAAAGATTCACGATCTCAATAACTTTAAAAATAAAGTTGTGAGTAAAACGAAAAACCTTATTATACTATTTGTATGTTTTTCAACTGTTGTTTTTGCTCAGCAAGAACACACACAATACATACACAAACATTTGATGCGTGCAGATGTTTCTGTTGTTGGAGGATATTTATTTAAAGAAGGAATGAAGACGGTTCATATTGATGGAAGCGCGGAATATTATTTAGATAATAAAATATCTGTTAGAGGTTCTGCTAGTTATATGTTGGGAAGCAATGGTTTGACAAAGGATTCAATTGGTTTGAAAGATTTCCATTCCATTTATTTAGGTGCAGCGTATCATTTTCCTACCAAAGGACATTTTGATCCATATTTTATTCTGCAACCGGGATTGGCATATACTTCTTCTTATAAAAGCGGTCCTCCAGCATTAACAGCAGAAGATGAACAAATCAGAAAGTATTATCCGGGAGTGTTAAGTCCTGTAGCAACAGCAGGTGTTGGATTCAATTATTACTTCCAACGATTTGCACATTTGTTTATGGAAACACGGTATGTTTACGGAATGCATTTGTCTCAAGCACCTAGCCCTATTTCTTTGCAAGAGTTGAGGGTGACTTTTGGATTGGGATTCAATTTATTTATCATGAAGGAAAAGAAAAAATTACCAACTGCTTAAAAAAGTCGGCTCCGATTTGGTGAACTGTTATCACTAAATCGGAGCCGAAATTTATTAAAATGATTAGTCAACCATATCGTATTCTATCGTTTCATTTTTCTTAACTTTACTAGCAGCATCTCTTTCTTTGCGTTCTTCAATTTTATTTTGTTTTCTGCTCATTTCCCATTTGTATTCTTTGGTAGTGATGATTACAACTCCGCCCGTACAATCGCCATAAGAAGCAGGAACACCGCCCGTTAATATTTCCATTCCTCCAATTCCCATTCCCGGTACATCTGGAACTTCCATTGTTTTGTTCTCATCTACATAGTAGGTTGTGCTTCCTCTTCTGGATCCTCTAACGTAAATGTCTTTCCCGTCAGGAGTTTCCAAAACCCCAGGTGTAACCATCACAATCAATCCGATAATGTCTGTTTTTCCAATGGCTGCATTTTCAATTTGATTAATTGAAATGGAAGTAAGTGCACCAAATTCAGGATCAACAATAGGTTCTTTGAATTTTTCTGAAACAGTAATGCACCCTAAAGTTGTAGAAGATTGTACCATGTTAATGGTTAAATAAGCAGTTTTGTTTGGACGCACAATTACCTTCTCTGTCAGGTGAGTGTTATAACTTGTTGCAAGTACTTTAACATTGTAGTTTCCAGGGGTAAGATTTTTTGCTGAAAACTCGCCATTTATATCTGTTTCTCTGCTTGCTATAAGAGTTGAGTCTTGCATAATGGCTACAGGAGTAAATGGCAGTGGCAGACTTCTTTCATCCAGAATTGTTCCTTTGATGGTTCCGTCACTTTGTGCGAAAATGTTTCCTGAAAGCATTAATGCACCCAAGATTAAAATTGATTTTATAGGTTTCATATCGTTAAGGTTTTAAAAGGTTTATTTTTTGTTTCGAGATTGCGCTTTTTACTCGGTTTGCAGATAAGACGGATTCAATATTCTTTTTCCACAAATAAAAAATTAAAACACATACTTGTCTGCGGTAGTCAATGACAGATAAAAAATAAGCATATCCGCTTTAGGCTATGAAACCTTTCAAAACAATCCCGACTATATTTCCCTATCTGCCGACAGGCAGGTATGTGTTTAAGTTTTTTCTGCGAAGACCACTTAATCAGAAAAACGGCCGTTTACTCATTTTCAAAAACCTATTCGTTTTTTCGGAGTTAAATTGTATGGAATCGGATACTCCAATACGTCTATATATAAATTCCGAAACTATAAAAACATCGGATTATGAGTTACTCTACTTCAAACCACAGCCACTTAGCCGATAATGAATTGGTGAATCAGTATAAAATCACTGCTGATAAAATTTATGTGGGCGAGCTTTATAAAAGATACACACATTTAGTACTTGGAATGTGCATTCAATATTTTAAAGACCGAGAAGTGGCAAAAGATGTGGTGCTACAAATTTTTGAGAAGCTGTTTGATGAATTAAAAAAACGTGAAGTAGAAAATTTTAAAGCCTGGTTAACTTTTGTAGTTCGCAACCATTGCATTTCTGAATTGCGAAAAATGCAAACACAATTAAATCGCGACATCGAATACCAATACCAGTTAAAAAATCAAACGGTTGAAATTGATAAAGAAGAAGCGGTAGCGGAAGAACAAAAATTGGAAGCTTTGGAAAAAGCCTTGGATAGCTTGAATCCTTTTCAAAAAACCTGCATCGAGTTGTTTTATTTGAAAAACATGAGTTACACTCAAATTGTTGAAATGACAGGTTATTCGGTGAATGAAGTGAAAAGCTATATTCAAAATGGCAAACGAAATTTAAAAATGATAATTACGAATACTAAATAATCGTCCCCATGAATTCAACTACTATGTATACAAATTGTTTATCATTTGAGCAGCTTCAATCATACTCATTAAACCTGAGTGAAAAGAATGAACGCGCTCAATTATATATGCACATTTCAACATGTGAATTGTGCGCCTGTGCGGTTAACGGATTTACTGCCATTCCTTTTACATCTGCTGATATTGACGCCATCCATCATCAGGTTGATTTGAAAACGAATGTAATGCACGCGAATCCGTTAACCTTTGCACATGTTATTATTGCTTGTGTTTCGGTTGCATCTATTTTTGGATTTTATTTTTTCGCTGATTCCTTCTCACATAACAAACGCAAGCCAGTAGCTGTAGAAAATGTAGAACACATGATATTGCCGGTAGTTGAAGAAACAACTCTGGTGCTTGAACCCGAAATGGTTGCTATTCCAGCAGAAATTTCCAAAAATCAAATAGTTTTAGCAAATGAAAGCATAGAAAAAATTAACATTCCTGTTGAAGCAATCACCAGCATTACTCCAGGTTTAATTCCTAATGCTGTAAAAACACCGGAAGTAGTGGTTGAATCTGTTTTTAATTCAAATGTGATTTATATCTACGACTTGAAAGTAACCAATTACAATGCACTCTATTTTAACTATCATATCAATCCTTTCGAAATAAAAGGGCATACGCCTTCAAACAAAGAGAATAAAGAAAGTGCGAACACGATGTTTGAAAAAGATTTTGAACAAACAATCGCAGCGGATAAAGTTTTAAAAGCAGGATTGGCCTTTTTCAATAAAGGGAAATACGAAAAAGCATTGGCCGAATTTCAGCTTTTGTTAGAAGCAAATCCAAAGGATGTAAACTCCTTATTCTATAGTGCGGTTTCGTATTTTAATATTGGCAATTACGACCGCACAATTAAAAATTTGGAAGCAGTTTTAAAATCATCTAACAACACCTTTCATCCGGAAGCAAAATGGAATTTGGCATTATCCAATCTAAAAATCGGTGAAAAAACAAAAGCAAAACAACTGCTTATTGAAATCGTTAATGAAAAAGGATTTTATTCGAAGCGGGCAGGAGAGAAGCTGAAAGGTTTGTAACTCTAGAGACAAAGGTTTATCTTTTTGAAATAAAAAGGTAAATAATTAATAGGAAAGGAATAACCAATGCGATATAAATGGAAAATATTGGTAGTAAAATAAATTTGAAAATGACAAGCAGTCCAAAAAAAGAAACAATGTAGAGAATCGCTTTATGTATATTTCCCTTTTTGTGATAATCAAGAAAGATAAAAAAAACAGGAAAGCCCAAAACACTAATTGTAGCGATGAAAGGGAGGATTAGTTCCATGTTAACAAATATACATTTTATTTAACCTTATTGATTCCATTATTCACCAATCACCATTCAACATTTATAATATCTTTGCGACTCATTATTAAGTCGTGAATACAAAAGTCATCAACTGGATCATTTTAATTGCATTGGCCCTTACTTGGGGAAGTTCATTCATATTGATGAAACGCGGAATGGATGTTTATTCAAGTGAAGAAGTAGCTGCCTTGCGAATCTTCATTGCTTTTCTTTTTTTATCTCCTTTAATTTTCAAGCACGTTAAAAAATCCTTATTAAAACATTGGAAGGGATTTGTTGGAATGGGAGTGCTTGGTAATTTTATTCCAGCATTTTTATTTACAAAAGCAGAAACAGGTATCAGTAGTTCGTTAACGGGAATGTTGAATTCACTCACACCTTTGTTTACTTTGTTATTGGGTGTATTGTTATTCAAATCAAAAACCAAATGGATTAATGTGGTTGGAATTTTAATTGGATTTATAGGAGCGATTGGTTTGTTGTTGGTAGGTAAATCCGAAGACATGAACAATAATTTGTTGTTTGGATTTTATGTGGTGCTTGCAACTATCTGTTATGCTTTAAGTGTAAACATCATTAAAAAAGACCTAAACGAAGTCAATTCCGTTACAGCAACCGTTTGGTCAATGCTATTTATCGGTCCATTTGCAGGAATTTACCTTTTTAGTTTTACCGATTTTACTACTAAATTGAGTTCTAATCCAATGGCATACAGTAGTTTAGGATATATTGTGATTTTAGCCGTTTTTGGAACAGCCCTTTCTGTGATAATATTTAATGTCCTTATTCGTAATACCAATGCACTTTTTGCTTCATCGGTTACCTATTTAATTCCAATTGTCGCTTTAATGTGGGGGATTTTGGATGGGGAAGATGTACAAGTGCTTCATTTTGTGTGGATTGTGGTGATATTGTTGGGAGTCTATTTAGTCAATAAAAAGGCACCCTTCCCCAACCCCTCCCCAAATGGAGAGGGGCTTTCGTCCTAAATAACCCTTGAGTGTTGGAGAAAAACAAGATTTTTTCATTAAAACCTTTGTCACATTCAATAAAATTCTTAATTTCGTGCCCCCAAGAAAATAATGCTTGGGTAGTATAAACAAATAAAACCCTAAAAAATGTACGCAATCGTAGAAATAGCCGGGCAACAATTTAAGGTAGAACGTGGAGTAAAAGTATACGTTCACCGCCTAGATGCTAGCGAAGGTGCTAAAGTTGAATTCGACAAAGTATTGTTGGTTGACAATGGCGGAAAGATCCAAATTGGAACTCCTTCAATTGATGGTGCAAAAGTGGCTGCAACAGTCCTTTCACACCTTAAAGGTGACAAAGTCATCGTATTTAAAAAGAAACGCAGAAAAGGTTACCAAAAATCAAATGGTCACCGTCAGCAATTAACTCAGATCCTTGTACAAGGTATCTTAGGAAAAGGCGAAACATTGAAAGATGAAATCGCAGTTGCTAAAAAAGCAGAAACTGCAGCAGTAGAAGTGAAAGCTAAAAAAGCGGCTCCTAAAAAGGCAGCAGCTAAAACAGACGATGCTCCTGCAAAAAAGAAAGCAGCTCCTAAAAAAGCAGCTAAAAAAACAGAAGAATAAATTTTAATAACAGTTAAGCTTAAAAGACTTTTAACTTTTAAACTTTTAACTTAAAACTTAAAAAAATGGCACATAAAAAAGGTGCGGGTAGTTCTAAGAACGGTCGCGAATCTCATAGCAAACGCCTTGGCGTTAAAATTTTTGGTGGTCAATTAGCTATCGCTGGTAACATTATTGTTCGCCAAAGAGGTACTAAACACAATCCAGGTGAAAACGTGGGTATTGGTAAAGACCATACTTTATTTGCATTGGTAGATGGTACAGTGGAATTCAAAAAGAAACGCGAACAAAGATCGTATGTTTCAATTGTTCCATTTTCTACTGAAGCATAAGAATACGTAGTATAAAAATACTCCCTGCTTCTCATTGAGGTCAGGGAGTTTTTTTATTTAATCAGATTTATTTTTCTGCTTTTCTGCAGAAAATTAGTCTGATTTATCCCGCTGAAGAGCGGGATCTTATAATTATCAAAGACTAATAATCCAACATCTCACATCTAACTATGTTACAACTCAACTATATCCGCGAACACAAAGACGAAGCAATCGCTCGTTTAGCAATCAAAAATTTTGATGCAAAATCCATTCTGGAAAATGTTCTGGAAATGGATGTGAAGCGCAAAAAAGTTCAAAACGAATTAGATGCTATTTTAAATGAAGCAAACGTACTTGCCAAACAAGTAGGTGATTTATACAAGCAAGGAAAAAAAGCGGAAGGGGATGATTTAAAAAGTAAAAGCACTCAGCTAAAAGAAAATTCTAAAAAATTAGAAGAGCAATTAACCGTCATAGAAAAAGAACAACACGATTTATTGGTGCAAGTTCCAAATGCTCCTAGCACAAAAGTTCCAAAAGGAAAAATACCTGAGGATAACGAAAATGTTTATGAAGAAGGAGATATTCCAAAATTATACGATGGCGCAAAACCTCATTGGGAGCTGACTACCAAATACGATTTAATTGATTTTGAATTGGGAGTAAAATTAACGGGTGCAGGATTTCCTGTGTACAAAGGAAAAGGTGCACGTTTGCAAAGAGCATTAATCAATTTCTTTTTAGACAGAGCAACTGCTGCCGGATATTTGGAAATACAACCACCCATTTTAGTAAACGAAGCATCGGGTTATGCAACTGGACAGCTTCCTGATAAAGAAGGACAAATGTATCATGCAACCATTGATAATTTGTATCTTATCCCAACTGCTGAAGTTCCAATCACAAATATTTACCGGGATGTAATTTTAAAAGCGGAGCAATTGCCGATTAAAAATTGCGGCTATACTCCTTGTTTCAGAAGAGAAGCTGGCAGCTATGGAAAAGATGTGCGCGGTTTAAACCGTTTGCATCAATTTGATAAAGTAGAAATTGTACAAATTGCACATCCTGATAAATCGTATGAAACATTGGAAGACATGCGTAATTATGTTGCAGGATTATTGCGTGAACTAGAATTGCCATTTAGGATATTGAAACTGTGCGGAGGGGATATGAGTTTTGCTTCTGCATTAACTTATGATTTTGAAACCTATTCAACAGCACAACAAAAATGGCTGGAAGTAAGTTCTGTTTCTAATTTCGAAACTTTCCAAAGTAACCGTTTGAAATTGCGTTTTAAAGATGGTGATGCAAAACCTGTATTGGCACACACATTAAATGGAAGTGCATTAGCGCTGCCGAGAATTGTTGCAACCATGTTGGAGAATAATCAAACAGCAGAAGGAATTAGAATTCCGAAAGTGTTGGTTCCTTATTGTGGGTTTGATATGATTAAGTAGGAAGTCTACTTACAAGATTTCAATTTTTTTAAATGAAAATTATGAAAAAAATATTCTCTATAATACTACTATTAGTAATTTTTGTAATATGTAAAGGGCAAACAGTTGATATCGATTTGCATCAGAGAAATGTGATAAGAGTAGATGATAAATTGTTAGTGTGCGGATATTCTTACGAAGGTACAAGAGCAACATTTAAAGCAACATTATATGATGCAAAATTGAACCTGATTAAAAAGTATGACAAAGCAGTTCCTTTTGAATCAGATAATGTTCGAGGCTACCAAATAATGTATGGGGAAGTTTTATTGGTATGGATGCCGGATAAACCAAATGGCTATCTTTTGAAATTAACTAAAGATTTAAAGGAAATCTCTTTTTATGAAAATACACCTGAAAATGAGACCATAAGGGATGAAACACATTTCTTTTTGTCGCAAATTCAGTTAGGACTAGAAGGAGATCCATATGGTGCTGGTGCTGGAGTTGGTGTCTTTTTTTCAAATAGACAGAATGCTATTACTAATAAACGCTTTCTTAAAAATGATATTTTGGATTTTGATTTAAAAACCGATATGGTTACTAGGTGCAAATTGAACGAAACAAAAATGTACCCAACGTTCACACCAATATGGAAATCTAAATTAACAGAGAATACCAATGTTAAACTCACTGGATTTACCTATGCAGATGAGGATGAAATTATTGCTTGCTTCATCGTAAAGGAAGATGAATGGAAAGATTATGTTAGTAAAATTGATTCTAAAACAGGAGATGTTATATATTTTAAGGAGGCAAAGTTTCCTGAAGAGAGTGAAATTTTTAATATTTCAAACACTTTTTACGATAAATCAAATGGTAATTTGATTGTTGTTGGGCAATTATTGTTGAGGAAAAGGGGGAAAGACTTATTTAATGCTTTGGGAATTCTAGTTTATGATTCTAAAGGCGAAATGCTCCACTCTAAAAAAATTATTTTTCCTGAAATTGAGATAGTAGAACCCAGAGGATTTGATTTTAATAATAAACACGTAATCGCTTATAATATTGAAAAATTGCCGAATGGAAATTATTCTATTGGTTGCCAAAATAAGGTTCAAGGAGCCCCAGCCTACTCAGGAGGGTCTCCAATAAGTGAATTTGTTATAGCAACAAAGCCCATGACTCCTGGGAAGGGTGTTGTTTTGTATACAACTGTAGCTTTTTCCTTTTATGAATTAAATGATAAATTAGAGATTATAAAAAGTGGCTTTAAAATGGTGCAAAAATTTAACCAAAAGAACACTCTAACAACATGTTTAGGGTTTTCCAAAAATAACAAAAAGGTTATTTATTCTCAATTAGATATAAAAACTAAAACTTTTTTTGTGCTCGACTTTAATTCAAATGATTTGTCCGAAGCTAATACTATAGAAACGTCTGATTACAACATGAAAAAAGATATATTTATTCCTTACGTTTTTGATAAGAATATTATCATATTCGAAAGACTAATTAAGGGAGACATTTCATCATTAAAATCATTTTCTTTTAAATAGTTAGAATAGATTAAAAAGTACAATATTTACTCATTGCCCAGATATTCAAATCGTAATTTTTTCTTCCCCTCAATCTCAACATCTTCCAAAAACATTTGCAAAGGACGCACCCATAAGTTTTCTCCCGCGGTTTGATACAAAGCTTTGTAAACTACCAATTTTTCTAGTGTTTCGCTGTGGCGAGCAATGCCAATTACTTCGTATTCTTTGCCTTTGTAATGGCGGTATTTTCCGGGTTTGAGCATGTGATTATGCTAGCAACACTTCGTATGGTAGTCCCAGTCCATCATGTAAAGCTTTTATTGTACGAGTCGAAAGGCTTCGTTTGTGATTGAGAAATTCTGACACAAGTCCCTTAGTTCCAAAAAAGGGGATAAGATCTTTTGATTTAAGCCCTTGCTCCTCCATTACGTATTTAACTGCTTCCACCGGATCCGGAGAATCAATTGGAAAGTAAATATCCTCATAAGCAGAAACAAGTGTTCCGATTACATCCAGTTCATCATATATTGCGGTTCCTTTTTTAGGATTCCTAGCAATTAGCTCATCTATTCTCTTAAGAGCAGCTTTATAGTCTGCCTTGGTCCGTACCGGTTTAATAGTGCTCATTTTTTTATGTTTTAATAATGTGTTTTATCGTGTAATATCAATTTAAATAGTCTTTGCGTTGATACTATCATACTCAGCGTGAGTGCCAACAAATCGGATATATACTTTCTGACCATCAAAAAAGATCAATACAATTATGCGGTACTTATTACCTTTTATATCAAAAACTACCCGATTATCTCCTACGTAATCTGCCGAAGGAAAGTCCCGCTTAAGCTCATTGATATTTTTCCATTTGGCTTGTTCAATATTTTTGAACCACACTTTAAGCGGAGTTGCTGAATCAGGGTGTTTCTTCCAAAACTCAATAAGTTTTGGTCTCGAGATTACATGCATATACTACAAAGGTATAAAAAAGTTCTCAATTTGAGAACTTTTTTATGTTTTTTACATCATCCGTCCTTCGGACACCTTCTCCGAAGGAGAAGGGGGGCTACGTGACAGGGATTCTCCTTTGATAACAGGTAAATCCCGTGTAGTGGCACGGAATAACGCTTCGCGATAAAACAAAAAATTCGAGAAAATCTGCGAAATCTGTGAGAAATTTATATCAAAAACGGAT
>Ga0163149_10003668_pt1 | contig 17314 bp, 17 predicted proteins | sample OliLakLV19MP5G1_FD_148604 | JGI IMG/M metagenome (GOLD analysis project Ga0163149, IMG submission 148604) | Freshwater microbial mat bacterial communities from Lake Vanda, McMurdo Dry Valleys, Antarctica - Oligotrophic Lake LV.19.MP5.G1 | ecosystem: Environmental > Aquatic > Freshwater > Lake >...
CAAGAATGGAAGAAGCAGAGTCTGTAATCAAAAGTGATTATCCAACTTACCAGGATATCCGTGACGACAGAGTGTATACTTATTTCAATATTTCTCCATACAAAACAAGCACGTTTAGAATTGTATTGAATGCAGCTTATGTAGGAAGATATTATTTACCAACTATTTATTGTGAAGCGATGTATGACAATACAATTAATTCACGTAAGCCTGGGAAGTGGGTCACAGTAATAAAACCAGGAGGTGAATAAAATCATCAAACTGTGATAGCGAGCACGCCTCGCTATTTCACAGTAATAAAACCAGGAGGTGAATAAAATCATCAAACTGTGATAGCGAGCACGCCTCGCTATTTCACAGTAATAAAACCGGGTGGGGAATAAAATCATCAAACTGTGATAGCGAGCACGCCTCGCTATTTGACGGTTGTGAAGCCGAGTGGTGCCGAAAATGATCCATCGGCAGATACAGGCCGCTCCTATGGAGCTGGATTTTTTCTCTCGTTACTGAATTATAAACAGGCCGCCCCGATGGGGCTGGTTATGGTAGGATCTTACTTGCAATGGAGATCGCCCCCATGCTTTGGCGTAAACGCTTACACCCAAACTGTACCCCATAGGGGTAAACTGTTTCTAAAAAGATAAATGAGGATAAAAAAGAGCTCCGTAGGAGCGCCCTGTCTTATCAGGCTTCAATAAAGTTCTTACCTTAATAGCATGAAATCATTGTTACTTTTCCTACTCCTCCCTTTCTCTATCTTTGGCCAAAGTACTTTTTTATTTGTTGGAACGTATACCGAAGGAAAACCTGACAATGGAATTTTTGTTTTTGAATTCAATACAAAAACAGGAACAGCTAAACAAGTAAGTACAGGTAAAGATCTTACAAACCCTTCCTTTTTGACGCTTTCTCCAAACGGACAATTTCTTTATTCCTGCACAGACACTAAGCTTCCTAAACACGGAAATGTAACTGCATTTAAAATAGACAGCACAAACGGAAACATTTCGTTTATAAATAAACAATCCGCCATGGGAGAAAATCCTGTTTATGTTTCAGTCAACAAGCTCAGCAATATTATTATCAATGCAAATTATACGGAAGGAAATATTTCGGTCTATAAAACAAATGCAGATGGTTCAGTCAACACTGCTTGTCAGACCATTCAATTTACGGACAGCAGCATTGTCAAAAACAGGCAAGACAAGTCACACATTCATTCAGCCGTGTTCTCTCAGGATAACAACTATGTTTTTTTCACGGATCTGGGAGCTGATAAAATAAGAGTATTTGAGTTTAATGCGAATGACGAAAAACCTTTGACTGAAAAGAAAGAATGGAATGTAAATACTGTTCCTGGCAGTGGTCCACGTCACCTTACTTTTCATCCCAATGGTAAATTCGCATACTGCATTGAAGAATTGAGCGGAACCGTTTCAGCCTATAGTTATAAAAACGGCAAACTGGATTCCATACAAAGAACCAATTCTTATGCAACCATTCAAGATGCTTATTCCTGTTCGGATATTCACATATCACCTGATGGATTATTTTTGTACGCATCTAACAGAGGAGAAAACACTATTTCCATTTTTTCTATTGATATAAACACCGGAAAACTGAAACGCATTGCGAATCAATCTACCTTTGGAGAACATCCGCGGAGTTTTCTGATCGAGAACAGTGGAAAATTTCTGTTGGTTGCAAATGCAGGTTCTGACAACATTGTTGTTTTTAAACGGGATATTAAAACAGGACTGCTAACTAAAGCAAAAGATGAAATAAGTGTCCCACGTCCATCTTGCTTGAAAATGCAGAAGTATGGAAATTGAAGTAAGCAAACCCAGCGTTAAGCTCCGCCTTGAAATAAAATTCGTAATTTAATAGCATGAAAAAATCTTTATTCCTTTTCGTCTGCCTTTTTAATTTTATTATCCCCTTCTCCACTTTCGCACAAAATTGGAAACTATCAAAGGACATTAAAAAATTTCCGGACAACTACTATTATAAACTTTATGAACTAAAGGATACACTTTATGCAGGCGAAAACTACAAAGCTTATATAGAAATTGACACAACAAAAATTAAAGACATAAATAAAATTTCTGTCTTCTTTGAACATAATTCTCCTCTTCGATTGTATAAAAATAAGTTTGAATTGGAATTCATTACTGCTTTTGAAGGTCCGTTCGAATGTGAACTAACCATTTACAATTCCGAACTAAAACCATATACTACTACCAATATAAAACATACTATTTATGTGATACGTCCTTTAAAGCCTAAACCGCCAATGGACTATGTTGTTGTTCCTGAAAAATATCCTGTTTTTAATTCTGCTACTTACAAAGATTTTACTGATTACCTTACCCAATCTTTCAAGAAAGAAAACATAAAAGCACGTGGAAAAGTATTTATAGATTATACCGTTATGAAAGACGGCTCCATGAGATTTGAACAAATAAAAGGATATAGTTTTGAAGACAGAGACAAAATCGAAAAGATTGTTACGGGTTTTAAAGATTGGATCCCTGGAGAAGATGGTGGCAAGAAAGTGAATGTGTATGTTTCTGCAATTTGCAACTTCAGATAGAGTTCAACCACTCTGGACTCGGATAATCAAAATAGATGAACCTCAATACAATCATATAAGAAAATCAACGACTCCCGAGGAGTCGAAGCTTGGTAAAAAACCATCACCCAAACCCATATGACCCCAGAGGGGTCAAACCTTTCGGTAATCTAAAGCAAAATACACTGTATCTTTTCATACTCTCAATCGTTATATGACAAATGGTTGTAAAAGCAACCTGTTTCAATTTGTAATCTAAAAATCTGCGTCATGAAAAAACTTGCTTTCAATTTCCGTTCTGCCCTTTGGATACTTCCTTTGTTTGCCTCTATCCTTTTTTCATGCAATGCTCCTCAGGAAGAAGCAATTTTAGATAATCCCACTGAAGATGTGGTTCAAGCAAAAGAAAAAATCACCGAACCTCTCGCAGAAGAAAGTCCCGAAATTCAAGAACCTGTTAAAGCTCATCAATCTAATGTTTGTACTTCTATTAAAGCACATACCTATGTTGATTCCGAACCGGTTGTACACGTTGCTTATGATGTGAAAGAAACAGTGATTGATTCCCTGAATAAAATTATTCCTTTATATGATACCAGCATTTACAGCAAAATGGCTGTCAGTTATTTTACTTCCCTATCCAACGGTTTACATGGCCGTCCTTTCTTTGCTCCGGATGCAGACAGCTTGTTGAACTCCATTATAGAAATCATGTCAACAAGAATTGATGATGGAACTGATATTGTTTTTCTGATTGATAAAACAGGAAGCATGGCAGATGATATTGAAAAAGTTCAAAAGAGCATGGACCTTATCCTCGACTATCTTGAAAAATTTAACAATGTAAAAGTTGGTATTGCCGAATACGGTGATAAAAACTGGCATTATGATTTTTGGTATAACAGTCTGGATTTATCTTACGACATCGAAAAGATGAAAAAATTTCTTACGGACTATAAAACCATCGGTAATCCGGATACACCAGAATCGGTAAACGATGCAATCGTAAAAACAGTAGAAGAAATGAGTTGGACACCGGGTAATAAACGGTTGATGTTGGTGATTGGTGATGCACCATCGCAGGATTCAACTATGTCGGATTATACACTTCAGCAAGTAATAGACAAATGTGATTCTATGGAGGTAACATTTAATTTGTATCCGATTATTCTTGCATTGTCTCCCATGCAAATGGCATATCCACCTTTTGTGAAAAAAGATTTTATGAAAGCATATCCGAATCCTGTTAATGAGAATTTAAATGTTGAACTTAGTATAGACGGAACTTTTCAGTACGAAATAAATGATGTGAACGGACGCTACATAAAAGGAGGAATGTTAAACAGTAAGAACGAAACAGTGGATGTTTCAGATTTGCAGAATGGAAATTATCTTTTTCAGGTGTATGATCAGATAGGCAATAGCTATAATACCAAGATGATTATGGTGCAACATAATTAAGAATGCACATAAATAAACATTTTGGATCCTTACATAAGAGCTAAACTGAAAGTCTAGTAATAGCAAAAGAGCTTAGATTATTTTACATATCTTAAATAAAATGTTTAATTTCATTGCATGAAAAAACTCCTAGGCCTAACACTCTTGCTAATCGGCTGTCTACTAGGCATAGTATCGATACTTACCCTTGCCCAACTAGGAACAAGAATGCCTGAAACAACAGACAATACAAACAAATTATTCTTCATAATAGGCTTTTTAGGAGCTTGTTTAATTACTGCAATCCCTGCTTTCTTTTGCATAAAATATGGAATTAAAAAAATGAAAGAACAGGATAAGATATACTAAATCCCCTTACAAAAAAGAAACACTACCTTTACTAAATGCGTAAACTACTTCTAGGGTGTTTCACCCTTTTTTCAATCAGCTATAGTAATAATTCAATAGCTCAACTAAATGGAACTTATACAGTTGGTGGTGTTAGTCCCGACTATGTAGACATTATTACAGCTGTTAGCAATGTTTTTACAGTTGGCGTTTCTGGTCCAGTAACATTTAACATTCGCGCTGGTTATTATTCTTCTAATATCGGTTTTGGAAATTTTATGTTTAGCGATACCATAACATTTCAAAGTGAAAGTGGCAATCCCGATGACGTATTGTTTCCGTTTACTTTCATAAACAACTCCAGAAATATCCAGTTCAAAAATCTTTCGTGGAATCCAGTTCAACCTTCGTCTTCTTCCTATCTATACAAAGGAATGGAAGTAGCAGGTTCTTTTAATATTTTATTCGAAAATTGTAAAATAATTGGATTAAATAATCCATTGAGTAGAAATGCAATGTCGGTACTTCATAGTTTTGGGAATTTGAATATTCGAAATTGTTCTTTTTCTAATCTCGACAACGGTATTTCATTTTCAGCTGTCACGTTTTTCGGTTCACGAAAACATGGCGGTCCTCATGATATTGAGAATTGCGTTTTTGACTCCGTAAAAACAGCTATCCGCTTGAGTGGTGAATTTGGAAACTCTGCAGGTGATAGTGTAATGATAATAAAAAACACCGTGAATTACCCTGAAAATGGAATGGTGCTTGACGGGCAGTATGGCTGGTTAGCAGGCATCTATCTTGAAAAAAACAATATTATTAACGCAAGTGTTAGTGGAATCAAAGTTCAGTATAGTAATATCGGAAGCATGTATCGTCCTGTTTCTATTCGAAACAATATGATTTCGGGAGGCGCAACGGTTTCAGCCGCTTACACTAGCACCTCCGGAACAGCTTATACACCAGTAAAAAAAACCATCGAAATTTTCACTTCTCCAAATGCTATTATAGAAAACAATTCCATTAGCGGAAGTGTTTATATTTATCTCGCTACAGAAGTCATTTTTAAAAACAATTGTGTTGCATCAGATAGTCTAACCAGTTTGTATGTTGCGGCAACACCTACTTTCACTTCAGATTATAACAATCTCTATGGAAAGTATAATTCAATAATAGGAATCATACAAAGTCAAGGGTATCCGACAATCGACTCGATACGATCGGATCTTGGTTTGGAAATGAACTCCATTTCTACAGAACCTTTCTTTTTCAGTTCAACAGATTTACATTCTTATTCACCCTATATGCAATTTGCAGGAATGCCACTATTAGAGATTCCTGACGATATTGAGGATGAAGTGAGAGATGCAACAACACCCGACATTGGTGCAGATGAATATCATTCTTCTCCGCTTCCTCCATTTGCATGGTTTGATTTCACTTGTATGAGTGGCAATACCATACAATTTAATAATGTGAGCGTAAGAGACAACTCAAGTAGCTGGAGTTTCGGTGATGGTAATTTTTCTACAACACTTTCACCAACCCATACCTATTCAGGATCTGGACCTTTTAATATTGTATTAATTGTAAGTAATAGTTATGGCTTAGATACTTTTAATTATTCAATTACTTTTGCAACAGCTCCTACAATAAATGTTGCCGGTTCGGTATTAAGTGTGCCAGCTACTTTTACAACCTATCAATGGTATTTGAATGGAACGGCAATTTTTGGAGCCACATCCAATAGCTATGCCACTACTATCAATGGAATATACACCCTTGAAGTATTTCAAAATACAGGATGTTCAGTGATGTCGAATCCCGTTACATTAAATGTTGGGATTGAAGAAGCCCTATTTAATAATGGTATTTTCATTTCTCCAAATCCTGCATCGGACTACTTTTCAATTTCTATCCTCAACAAATATGAAACTATAGCAATCACTATTTTAGATATTACAGGAAAGGAAATCATCCATACTTCTGAATCCAAAAAAGAAAAGATAGAAATAGATACAAAAGACCTTTCTCAAGGCGTTTATTTTGTACAAATACAAACAGATGCATTTGTAGAAATACGCAAGATTATTATTACAAAGTAATATTACGAATTTCAATGCCAGCGGTACTTCATCGAACTGGCCTTTTATTAACTTTAAATTTATGAAAACAGCATGCCTCACCAACAGCCTAGTTTATAACGATAGCAAACCTGCTATCAGTGTTTTGTTTGAAACAGAAAGCACAAAAGAAATTCGTATTCTCATGAAACAAGGGCAAATGATGAAAGAACACAAAACCGCCTTTCCAATTGTTATAGAAATTTTTGAGGGCAGTATTGATTTTGGTGTGAATGGTGAAACACTTGCATTAACTAAAGGAGATTTAATTACTTTAGAAGCAAACGTGCCCCATGATTTAAAAAGCACCACAGATTGTATTGTACGTTTGTCGTTGTCAAAGTTGGATAAAGCGGAAAGAGTAATCGATGTGGCAAAGTCGTAGCACATCATTGGGTTTTCCTAAAATGGCTACCTTTATTTTATGAAATACCTATTTCTTTTCTGCTGCATCATTCTTATAGGTTGTACAACCCAAACGTTTGTAAAAAGTGGGAGTTGTAAATTACGTTTGCGCAAAGATTCTACATACGCCTATAAGTATCCTACCTTTTTGAGAACCATGAGAGACAATGGAACCTATACAATCAAACAAGGCAGCATTCTATTAAGTAGCACTCTCGAAATAAAACAAAGAAGTTTCTATTTACACAACGATACAATTCTCGTAAGTGGAGTTGATCCAAAAGCAGTTGGAAGAGATAGGAAATTGGTGAGAGAATAACACCCAGGTTTTTTGTTCAACCCCGCTGGGTTTGTGGTGTGTGGTATAAACATATAGGCTATATAGCTTGGACTCCTCCGGAGTCGATTGAAATTTCTACCGACTTATCTGTTTATTATTATTCAAAACAAAACGACTACGGAGGAGTCGTAGGTTTATAAAAAAATCACCACAAAAAAAACGACCCCTGAGGGGCCGAACTTTATACCACCAAGTGATATCACTTTATTACTCCATCACCTTATCACCCTATCACTCCACCACCTAGTCACCTATCTCGTTAAGATAATCTTTGATGTTACTTTATTTTCTTCAGTCGTTAATGTTGCCATATAAATTCCATTGGGTAAATCAGAAATATTGTAGGATACATTATATTTTCCTGCATATTGTTTTCCTTCGTTGCTTAATGTCTTTACCATTTTACCAGTAATATCAAACAACTCAATTTTAACAGCCATTGCACTTTCTAAAGTATAAGTCAATGTAATTTGTCCGCTGCTTGGATTCGGAGAAACTCTTACTTCTAGTTCAGTTGGAAGAATAACTGCTTCAATAACTTTTGACAATTTATCTTCGGTAGTATCTTCAATTGGGGTTAGAGTGGTTTCGGGGACGTTTGTAATTTCAGTTGTATCAACAGGTGTCTCAACAATTTGCAATGGCTCTGATTCAATCACTTCAATATAACTAATTCCACCAGCAATGTATAACATTGGATCCGGTTCAATCAACTCAACTGTATCTATAATTAAATGGTTTTCCACAGCTATCGTATCAATTCCTTCTTGAATTGGAAGTTCCGTAAAAATTGTATCGCCACTAAGCATTATAGGTTCTTCAAACACTACTTCTCCCGTTTTTATATTAATCTGTTCTTCCACAATTGTTGGCGGTGGTGTTTCAATCACCATTATCTGTACAAGTTGCATTAACTCTAAATCTCTTTTACCTCTTACACTTAATCCACATTTAATCCGTGTTTCTATTTTCTCTTCAATAACGGTATCTTTTATTGCAGGAATTTCTTCTATTTCAGATTTAGTAACTATAGGACGCATCGTCATTTTTCCCATTTTCACTTCTCCTTTCACATTTTGTCCAAAAGCATCTCCACCAATAAACAAGGTGGAGCCAAATACAAGTAATAACGCATATAAAAACTTAGTCAAGCGGCTTGTGCTATTCATCTCTCCAAAAGAAACAACGGGGCGAGATAATTGAGCAGGCGTAAATCGTCCGCAAACTTTTCCTTTTTCTTCTTTTTCGAATACAGCAATAATTTCTTCATCAGATTTTTTAGAAAAGTCGTATACCGATTTTTGACAAGAACCACAAAATGCTCCTTTTGCATCGGGTGTCATTTTGTTCCAGTCTTCGTGACAAGGTTTTGGGATTGAGATAGCGAATGTTTTCATGGGATTATAATATTTGTGGGTTCATGTATAAGTGTTTTTTTGCTTAACCATAGATAAGATGTTTTCTACAACAAAATTCCATAAAAAAGAAATCTTTTGTCTATAAAAAAATATATAAATATCTCATTATCAATGATGTAAATATTATTTTATTCAAAAAAATGCAATTAGTGAGGCAGAAAAAAAGGTTTTCTCTTAAAAACGGGATTGATATTGTATCAAACAGATTACATGTGAAAACCGGAATTCAATCTATGAATAATGTAATTCTTTCTCTTTTTTCTATAATTACTTCTATAAAAAGATACTCATCTTTGAAAGTATTATAATAGAAAAATATCTGAAAATGAAAAAAGCAAAAAGCAAATTAAATTTCTTTGAAAAAGTCGCACAAAAAGCAACCCAATTTTCAGGCACAACATATGCTTTTATAATTGCCTTATCTATTATTTTGATCTGGATTTTCACAGGTCCAATCTTTGATTTTTCGGATACATGGCAACTTGTTATCAATACAAGTACAACTATCGTTACTTTTCTTATGGTCTTTTTAATTCAGCGAGCACAGAATAAAGACTCCAGAGCACTCCATTTAAAACTGAACGAATTAATTGCCTCACTAAAAGGACCCAGCAACCGCTTAATTGATATAGAAAATTTAAATGAAAAGGAACTTGAAACACTGCATGAATTTTACACTCAATTAGCTATCTTAGCAAAAAAAGAAAGTGACTTAACATCTTCTCACTCCATAGAAGAAGCTCACAATTACCACAAAACAAAATATAAATAGAACATTATAAATATGTTTTATTAATAAAATCAACTCTCAATTGTAGGTCATTAAGGGTTAAAGCTTATCTTTATAAGCATGAAAAAAGTATTCGCACTTCTTCTGTTCTGCATTTTCTTAAGCAGCTGTTCCTGGCAAGAATATTTCATTATAAACAACAACTCTGATTCTAGTATTCTAGTTACTTATAAATTAACAAATACAGCTGGATTTCCAATTTTCGAATCCCTAACTGATGCATATTTGACAACCAATTCTGGTGATATTGATTGGAATAAAAAAATAACACTTGAAGACAAAGATACTTCTGCACTTGGATTGCAATTCACACTCCCTCCCAAAAGCTTATTTATACTGGGACATTTGAGTAACGACAATTATACAAAACAGGATCAATATTTTATCAATGGTCGTGTTTTCAATTTTCAGAGTATGGAAATCAAAAAGAAGGATGGAACGAGTAATATAAGTAGGGAGAACTTTGATTCCTTTTTTAAAAAGAAAAATGGATCCATTCAATATGAAGTAAACTAAAACAGTATGTCAAAGCCAAAGATCCAGCAATCTAATCTCGATTTCTTAAAGCAGATTAAGAAAAACAATAACCGAGATTGGTTCAATGCACACAAAGAGCAATATTTAAAAGAACACGAAAACATTGTTGCTTTTGCAGATGCTTTGTTATTTGAAATGAATACGCACGATGTGATTGAAAATCCAAGTGGAAGGAAAAGTTTGCACCGCATATACCGCGACACAAGATTTTCAAAAGAAAAAATACCTTATAAAACCAATTGGAGCGGTGGATTTCAAAGAGCAACAAAACAACGAAGAGGCGGTTATTATTTTCACATTGAAGCAGGAAACACATTTGTAGCAGGAGGCTTTTGGGGACCAGAGCCAAAAGATTTAAAACGTATCCGAGATGAATTTGCTTACGATCCAACTCCGCTCCGTAAAATACTGAAAAGTAAAAAATTTACGAACGTTTTTGGAACCCTCAAAGGTGAGCAAATAAAAACCACTCCGAAAGGATTTGACGCCAATGATCCAACCATTGATTTGTTGCGATACAAACAATTTATCATTGTCAAAAAATTCACAGACAAAGAAGTCTTATCTAATAAGTTTGTAAAACAAATGAGCGACACGTTTAAAGCCATGCGACCTTTTTTGGATTACATGACGGAGGTTTTGACGCATGATGTTAACGGGATTTCGGTTGTTTAGGGCTGACATGAATGCTACGCAGATTATCATTATTTTCATCATTAAAATGATTTTTGATTTATACTAAAATAACTCTTTCGGAGCCACACCCTCTCCTTGAACAAGGAGAGGTCTTGGGTGAGGTCTAGAAATTTTGAATATTATGCACTATTCCCTTCAGAGATAAATCACCTTTAACTATATTTGGAATAACTTTTGCAAAAGATAATAAAAACAAAAACAATGAAGCTGAAAATCTACTCAATTGCCATACTTATAAGTCTATTAGCTAGTAGCTGCTCCCAATATGGTTATGTACAATTAAAATACCCAACTGCTCCAAATGCAGTTTTACCCGAACACATCAACACTATCGCAATTGTCAATCGCTCAATTGCACCCAAAGATGCTTCAAGTAAAGGCAACGCCATTACAGAAGCAATCATAACTGGAGAAATAGCGGGTTCCGATAAACTAGCATCTGATGAATGTATTCGAGCAGTTTTTGATCGTTTCAACGGATACAGAGGTACGTCAATTGTATTTCCAAAAACTAGCAGACTAATTGGAACTGGTACCCGAACAACTCCTGACCCCTTAGATTGGAATTTGGTAAAAAGAATTTGTGATTCCACAAAAGCAGATGCACTACTCGTACTAGAAATGTTCGATTCTAACTCTGATGTCATTCTTAGTAATGTTACTAATCAAATTAACAATGTTATTTCAGGAAATATTGGAACGCCAACTCCCCCAGCGCAAGTGAGAATGAATGTTATCAGTTATTGGCGCATGTACGATCCTAAAACAGAGAAAATAATTGATCAATATCAAAGTACAAGCTACCTAACATTTAACTCAAGTGGAATTTTAAACCTTCCGCCTCCAGAAGCATTACCTCAAACAGCCTATTCGGCAGGAGAACAATATGTTGACCGTTTCATTCCTGGGTACTATACTGTAAAACGTGATATGTACAAACGAGGCAAAGGAAAACACAAAGAACAATTTAAAACCGGTTTCCGAAAATCAGAAGTTGCAAACTGGGAAGGCGCAATGGAAGTTTGGGAGGCAATTGCTAAAAATGCATCTGGTAAAAATGCAGGAAAAGCTTGCCTAAATGTGGCCGTAGGAAATGAAGTACTTGGAAAAAATGAAGAGGCATTACGTTGGGCAAAAAAAGCCTACGAGGATTATGGTAATAAGCTTGGCCGCGATTATGCAAATGTCTTGAAATATCGAATTAATGTAGAGTAATCAAAAGTCAATTCAACTATAAAAAAAACACTTTCCTTATACCTATTTGCTGTCTCCTATTATTAGTAACGGCTTGTCAAAATACAGAAACAACCACAACTTTAAATACACCAGTGCAAAACAGAGAAAACTATCAAATTCACTATCCAAGTGATACCACTAATTTTAAAGATGCGAATGGACACAAGCAAGGTATGTGGATTGATTTTAAAAATGCAGACCGAAAACTCATCCTTTACAAAAATGATACAGCTTATCCTTATACAGATTCAACACTTCAGGATGCAATTAAAATTTTGAATAGTAAACCATAAACATGAAAAAGCAAATACTAAATATTGCTTTATCTATTTTATCTTCCCTATTATTAAACAAAAGATAGATTACAGATTAGTTTTATATTTATTTTTACTAAATTAGTTTATAAGGAGGTTTATTTTATTTTTAATAATATCTCCAATGCCCCTCTCGATTTGCCATAGGCGAAGACGTGGAGTCATGCACAAAAAAAAATAAGTGCACACAATGTCCGCACACATAAACTTTTTGTTTTTAATTAGATTAATGATTACTTTTGATTCAATGAAAAAATTACTTCTGCTAATCTTCCTTATTTGCTTTTTCAAAATCAGTTTTTCACAAGACACCGATTTCTATAATACGTATTTCGAAGGGAATGCCTTGTTATCAAAAGGGCAATACGACAAAGCCATAGAAAAATATAATGAGGCTCTTAAATTATTTCCGGCAGATTATGTCTTCTTCAACCGTGGCAATGCTAATTTCAAAAAAGGCGATATGAAAAATGCTTTATTGGATTATTCCATCACCATCAAAATGAAAGACAGCTATGCAGAAGCCTATTTTCAACGTGCCCTTGTTAAAAATGCTACTGGTGACAAAACAGGTTGCGATGACTTTAAAAAGGCAATAAAGCTAGACCTTGACGGCTCCAAAGAAGCATTTAAAAAATATTGTAAATAGATAATAAGTTCCCCATACATCGGGAGCTTCTTTCGTTATTTTAAACATCTATCTTATCGCAACCACTTGCTGAGCGACCTTTTCTAAAATGTTCATTGCTTGCACAATATTTATAATTGCCAAACTTTCTCTTTCTTCAGCATTATGTAAATTGGCTAACATCGATGCAATACTTCGCTGAGCATACGCCTCTTCTCTCAATTCAGTAGCAAATCGATACGAACGAACGGCAGTCAACAATAAACTCTTTGCCCGAATGACAGTGCTGTCGTTTTGGTCATAACTATCCAACATATCAATGAACGATGATTTTAAAAGCTTAAACTCTATTCGATTATTGTACGCTAATAATTCAGACGCTGCCAATTTTTTTGTGTTTGCTTGTTTTAATAACCCATCTGCATTTTCAATTAATCTTTTTTGTTCTTCCCCAAGTGTTAAACTAGCTTCTTTTTTAATTTTTTTTGCTCTGGCAACTAATTCTTCCGATTGAATAATTAAAACAGATGGATCATCAATCATTGAAAATTCTCTTCTTTCTGATTCTGTGAAATTGGGATAACCAAGTACGAAATTTTTGTCGTGTTGAAAAGCTTGGTTAGCTGGTGTTTGGCTGGTTACCACCACATGGATGATCGAAGCCAACAATGCTAAGATAAACGTTTTTGTTTTCATGATTTTTATATTTTTATTGTGTAAATAGTCTTATAGAACAAAATAAATATTTATGAAAAAATTTACTCCTGTTTTGAATAGCTGCCAAAACCAATACAAATAAAGCTTTTCAATTACATTGGTTTTGAAATTTGACTTTTTGTACGGCAGAAAAAAATAAAGGTTGGAAAAATTCGTGTTTAAGATATGAACAAAAAAAGGTGCTAAATTTTAATAAGAAAAACTACGGAACTTTAGTAGAAATAGTCCGTACAACTATATCGGGATAACTACTCAGCACTCGCTACAACTCCAAAACCACTCGACTTAATATTTTTAGCAGAAGGATTTCCTTTATAGCTCACACTACCTAAACCTTTCGCATCAACAATCAATTGTTTTGAAGCATACACTTCCATCTTTCCTATTCCATCCGATTCTAAATCTACTTTTTCCGCTTTCAAATCAAATGCTTCAAACGCACCAATGCCTTTATGTTTTATGTTTACGTTTATTGCCGAACCTGACAAATGTAATGAACCAAGCAGCTCAGAATGGACAATCAATGTTTCACAGTCTAAATTTAATTTAGATGCACCAACACCTTTTAAATTCAATTCCAATGTTTTTAAATTCAACTTCCCTATACAATTCAACAAGCCTACTCCTTTTGTTTCCACCTTATTGATATCTGCCAATGTAATATACACATTGATTTTTTTCATTTTAGTAATTTTTGAATCGTCCTTCAATTTTATTGTTAATACACTATTTTCTACTTCGCATAAAATAAATGGCAATACATTTTCGTCTGCCTCAATCCGAATCGATTCTTTTTCTTTTTGCAGTAAATAAATATTAAAAACGCCTTCTAACATAATTTGATTAAAAGCAGAAATCTCTCTCACTTCAGTGGTAAGTTTTCCATTTGCTTTTACTTCATTGGATCCATCACCAGTAGAAACAGTCATGTCATCACAGGAAGTAAACAATAAAACTATTGAAACGAATAATATTTTTGAAACAACTGAAAGATTTTTCATCATTTATTGTTTAGTTTGCAAAATTAGCCCTTTTTTGACTAAGACGAATACAACCACCTCAAAGTTACAAGCCCAAATGCCCCACTGCATTGAAAACCTAAAAATAAAGAGATACTTTCAAAAGCAAGTAATTATTTGTATTTTTATGTGATATAATCTAAACCTATGAAAAAAGCACTATTCTGCTCCCTATTAGCCTCAAGCCTTTTGTTTTTAGGTTGCGGCAACTCCGAAACTCCAAAAGAAGAAGAATCGACCGGTAAAATAAAACTGGAGTTCAAGCCGGTAGATGGGAAAAAAATTAAAATGAACTATCAGTTTTCTGTTAATCAGTTAACATCGGGTGATGTTACTGCATTTGAAATGGAAATGAGTGGAAAAAGCGAAACCGATGCCGATGGAAAAATTATTTTGGAATTAAAAAACGATAAAATTAAAATGTCGGGAAATATACAAGGAGTAAAAGTAAGTGGTTCTGCATCAGGTCCCGATTCATTAATAGGAGATGCAAAATTGGTAGCATTACCGATATTTACTTTGGAAGGAAATACATACCGAGGAATTTACGATATCCACTTAAATAAAAAAACAGAAGTACGCTTTAATGAAGCAGGGATAATTGATTCTACTGAAAATAAAATGCAATTTCTAATTCGATATCCAACAAAAGAAATTTCTATTGGAGATGTTTGGGAAAAAGAAATTGTGATTAAAGCTGGAAACAATATGAATTGCAGTGCAAAATATACATTGAAAGAAATTCATGGTGATTTTGCAATTATTTCAATCGAAGGAAAACTTTACGGAAGTGGTGAGAAATTTGGAAATGAATTTTCAATGGAAGGAAAACTAACCGGCTCTATTACTGTTGACATCACAACCGGATGGCCTATTGATTCGGATGCACACCAAGATTTTATTCTAAAAATGGGTGGTAAGGAGATTCCTATCAAATATGATATTAAATGTAAAATTGAATAACATTAATTGAAATCGCATACAGTACATGAGATACAAAAAGAATTAAGCACACTCGAAAAAAAAGATGTGCTTGATTTATGTATGCGACTAGTAAAGCATAAAAAAGAAAACAAAGAACTCCTCTCCTACCTTTTATTCGAAGTAAACGATGAAAAAGAATATCTCGAAAAAGTAAAAAAAGCACTAGATGAATTGTTTAACGAGATAAGCAGAAAATCCGCTTACACCACAAAAAAAGGGCTACAGAAGGTCGTTCGCAACTTAAACAAATTCATTAAAAACTCCAGTAAAAAAGAAACCGAACTTGATTTGAGAATTTATTTCTGCAAAAAAATAAAAGTTGCTCGAATCAACTTAGACTCCAGTAAAATTATCAGCAATCTCTACTATCGTGAAATTGATAAAATAAAAGTAGCATTTTCTAAATTACACGAAGACATGCAATACGATTACAAAGAAGATCTAGAGAAATTAGCGATTGTACAATAAGTGAAGATCCAAAATTGTTTCAGCAGAATTAATGGTGTGCACCATTCCTAGCGTAGTCATATTAAAGGTTGTAACTTTGTTAACTTCCACTACATAAAGTTTATTCTGAACATCATCATACTTTAATTGTACGGCTGCATATCCGGTTAAAAAGGTTGTTACGCTGCTCAAAGAATATTGATATTTATATATTGTTCCATTTGAATGTCCTAGTAAATACGTATCCGAATCTACTTTTAATGCACTCAACAAACTTCCTGTCGCTAAAGAAAACGGGTACGGACTCCATAAATTATTATTTGTTCTGTCGAATAACTGAATAGTAGCCTGCCCGCCAACATTACCAAAAACAAATACATCCGTTGCATCCATCTCACAAAATGCAACAACATCCTGTGTTAAAGAACAATTTTTTTCTACACTGCCTGTAGGAAAATAGGTTACCAATTTTTTTGCAGAAGTAAATATTTCTTTTTCTTCAGCAATCAAATAGCCATCATTAAAACACATATGTTGTGAGTAGTATCCAGATAGAGCATTTGCACTGTAAAAGATACCACCTGCATAATTATAACCTTTTATATTTCCATCATAACGACCAACATATGTATTTTGATCGTCATTGTAATAACCTGTAAAATAAGGGTTAGATGACGTTATAGGGGCAATTGCAAATTTCGGATTATTAAATTCCAAAACATGTCCGGTGAAACTACCTGTGTAATTACCACATCTATAAGCTTGTTGATAGTAACTACTAACAGATGATGCAAGGTAATCTCCAGAAAAAGTATGGTAAGGAATAATTGCCGAAAAATTGGTATCCAGCGTAGATAAGTTTGTTGATGTACTGCCCGTATTACTCATGATATAAATAGTCATAAGCGCTTTCGGCACAGCGATTAAATATATTTTCTGAAACTTTTGTGAACTATTTTCTCCATCCGATGCAGAAATTTTGATGTAATAAAAACCTGTTTCCAGATGGATATTATCAAGTATGTAATTCATGTTTAATGTCATGTTGGGCGATGAAACAGTCGCAGGAAGAGTAATATGAGCAAAATGCTCATTCACATCCAATAAACTAACAGAAACAGAGCTTATTCTCGTCTCGTCCGTAACAGTAGCATTCACATTTACGTATGTATTGACATTAAACGTTTGATTTTCAATAGGGGTATTAAACTTAATCTCAGGCCCTTTTACATCAGCATCCTTTTTACAGGAAAAGAATACTAAAACAGACAAAAAAGCGATAGCGAAATAGATTTTG
>Ga0163149_10003673_pt1 | contig 17304 bp, 10 predicted proteins | sample OliLakLV19MP5G1_FD_148604 | JGI IMG/M metagenome (GOLD analysis project Ga0163149, IMG submission 148604) | Freshwater microbial mat bacterial communities from Lake Vanda, McMurdo Dry Valleys, Antarctica - Oligotrophic Lake LV.19.MP5.G1 | ecosystem: Environmental > Aquatic > Freshwater > Lake >...
CTCCCCAATCAGCTCCCGCAGCGCCTGTCGGTAGTGGCAGGTCTGCTCCTGCCGGCTCCTTCCCCCGAACTCACGCCGGACACGCTCTACCTCCAGCCAGCCGGGTGCCGCCTCCAGTCCCAAATACGACCGGCAGGAACTCCAGCGATACTCTGTCAGCCGCGTCCAGCGGGCTTTCAATTCTTCGACCGCTGATCTGGCCACACCACCTGGCGATCGCCCACGGGCCTGTTTCGCCTTGTCCAAGCCGAAAGCGGACACCCGCACCGGGTTGAGATGGACGTAGAGGTTGGTCCGGGCGACCCACTCCGCCGTGTCGGTGATCTCCGCTTTGAACCTCCCCTGAAACAACGGCCCCACTCGGCCGTGCCGCCGGTTGAACCAGACCGCATACGCCACATTCAGCCATTGGATCGCCCGGCTCAGGTTGGCCTCGGGGGTTTCGATCTGGAGATGGTAATGATTGCCCATCAGTACCCAGGCATGGACCCGAACCCCGAACCGATTCGGCAATTCGGAGAGCAACGTCACCCAGCGCAACCGGTCAGCGTTGTCCTCGAAGATCGCCCGTCGCTCCAAGCCGCGATTCATCACATGGTAGAACCCTCCCGCAAGCTCCACTCGCAACGGACGCGCCATGCCCGGAACAATTCAGGATCTGATCTTCCAAGTCAATTCTTCTTTGCTCATTTCAAGAGACGTGACCCCAACGGAGTCCGCTGATCTTCCAAGTCAATTCTTCTTTGCTCATTTCAAGAGACGTGACCCCAACGGAGTCCTAATCAACACTTACGCCGGCGCCGCCCCACCGCAGCCTCGCGGACTAGCCCGCCCTGGAGCGAAGCGGAAGGGTCTGCGGCTGCGGCTGACGCGAAGCGGCAGAGGGAGCAGCCGACGGGCGGTCGCCGGCACACCCAAAGGAGCGGCTGGACTGGCGCGGCATGTGCCGGGGCGTGCGAGGGAACCGAGCCGCCACGAGCAGATGCCGTGACAGGCCAGACTAGCGACTGCCGTTGAACAACCACGGCGCGAGCACTGGCGCGATGCCTGCGGGGCGATTTGATCACAACGGCGAAGCCGCTCGATCCGCCCCATCAGCAGGCAGCGTGACAGTGCGGGGCATCGGGACTTGACGAGGGTTGGCGTTCGTCGCATCTCGCGCCAGCGGTTAGGCTATAAAAGTCATGGAGGTCACAAAAATACCATTTGATCAATTTAGCAACCGCGCCTGGAAAGCTTCTTTTATTCGCGGGTCGTTGTGAATGCTGATCAGATAGCCAATGTCGTATGGACTTATTGATCTAACTCCGAGAGATGGATAATTATAAGTTGCGCCAGACTTTTTAAAAATTACAAGAAACTGTTTAGCATTAAACTTTTTAATATCATCGAGAGATCCTCCTGATTTCATATACTCAATCGTGCCACGCAATCCGATGAGGAAGGATTTTTCGGTCATTGCAGTAGAGTAGAGCAAGTCCAAGACATAATGACCATTGAGCATATCGCTGTAGTTATTGGCACGCCTTCCGTAAAGAGTCCCGGCATCAGCCAATCCAAGTCCTAATGCCATGAATGCCTCAACTAAGCTTTCCTTTTTTATCGCTTCATCAATCAATGGAGCCTTGTCAAGCGTCGCGAGGAAGGGATCCGCTGGGGCAAGAGATTTGAGGCGTCCTTTCCAATCCGTCTTCTCAGGGGTAAGCTTGGCTGCCAGTTCTGCAACCGTATCAGCAGTAGAGTCACCCACAAGTCTACCGCTGAGATCATAAAACACGATTTCAGAACAAAGGGTTGCCACAACATAATTCCCATAACCTCCAACCTGCCAAAGACGATTTGAAACAGCGGCAAGATCATTCAAAGTTTGAATATCCATATCTTTGCCGTCAGCGATAAACGGCTTGCATTGTTCCACTATCCTTGCACGCAGAGTGTCTGCCAGTTTGATTTTTAATTCAGCGGCGACCTTGGGTTCACCGTTCAATTTAGATGCTTGAAAGGACGAAGGAACCTGAGGCCATACAGGCGAAGACGCAATCAATTGCGTGAGCCTGTCCCAATCCGTGCCCTGAACCTGTGCCTGTAATTCAGTGATGACTTTAATCTCATCATTGGCTTTGGTTTGATGTGTAAATAATAAGATCAGACTTACAAGTGCGAGATGAATTATTTTCATAAATTAGCCTTAGTAAAAGTTGAACGTCACCGGGCATGGGGTATCGCTGAAGTTAATCTTGGTTCGATAGACGCGCCCTCCGTCTCCAGTCTTATTGTAACCCGATTGCACTCGCGCCGCGTCTTTAATGACCCATGTGCCTTCGTCATAATCAAAGTCGTAGAGGTCAGTGATCACCCCATATAAGCGCACCCCCGTTTCTATGTCGATATAACCACTGCGATGCACAGGCACCTCGGCGCGAATTGTAAACTTTACTTTCCCGATCGCGAGGAACATATCCAAATCTTTGGAGGAGTTTGGGTAGCGACCAAAGTTAAGTGTTCCTGTAAATTCCCAGTCAAATGTGTAAACCAAGATAGACGGGTCTAAATTTTGAAAAGTCTGTAAAACCTCCTGACGTTTTGATTCAAACGCATCACTCAGCCAGTTGTTAATCGAAACTGTTTGTGCGGCAGTGATAGCCATAAAGCTGTTACCTGCAAAATTGGCCTCAATGGAATTACCAGGATTCGCCGTGGGCGTGAACAATATGCCGACATTGTGGGTCAATCCCGCAGGATCGCTTCGGGCAATGGTTGTAGTTGGTGCAGTCGCCTCTTGTGGAGTCGTGTGATCTGCAAATGCCGTCAGCAGAAGACTGGCGTTTGGAGTTGCCACAATAGCTTGAGCCGCCGCGTCGCGGATACTTGTGACTGCTGTATTGTAACGAGACCTCGAAATTACTTTGAAAGTCCATTCGCTTCGAACGTTGATCTCTGATTTCGAAAGCTGCCCATCCTTATTCGCGTCATATCCGACGACAATTTGATAATCGCCTTCCGCTACTAGTGAATCCGCTGTGATGGAAACTTCTTTCTTGGAATGATCGAAAGTGAACGACCCCGGTTTGGGTTCACCGTTTTTAACTGCCAGACGCCAAAGTAGCAGATTGTCAAAGGAAGAAGGAATATCACTCCCCAATCGAGCTTTAACATACGCCTTACCGTCATCTCTTGCACCCATTAAGATATACGGTTTGTCGGCCCTACCAGTTCCATTTTTCGGTGTCGCAGTTTTTTGGAAGAAATTGACCTCAACTCCTGGAAGCTGATCAGACCAAACCTTCTCTATCTCGATAGGCAGGAGGAGAATGCCGTGATCGACGTTCGTGGATTTCTTGCGTGCTATAGCGGTAATCATTCCAATGTCGTTGATACAACCGGCACTCTTGAAATGCCATTCCTTGCCATTAGACAATTGATTTAAGTTGGATGCGATATATTTCGGAGAGACCTTTCCATCGCTAGTTAAATGGTGCCATAGCATGGCATTCCCCGAATTGTCTTCGCCCACAATTTCTGGCTGTGATATCTCCTTCCCATCAACGTCCTTTATCTTTCTGTTATTTATGTCATATGCGACACCCGGACCTAGAACGGTTCCATCGGAAATTGTTGCACTGCGGATGGGGAGCCGCGGCGGACTCACCGATTCTGTCAACCCAACTCCTATTCCATCATCATTGATAGCGGACACCCATCCGAGAGCTATTTTTTTACCGTCAATGAACGAAACACTCCGCCAATCCGTTCCATAAAAAAAATTTCCTCCCCAGTGACCATCGGAGACGACGACCCATCCGACAAAAGCAGCGTATCCCGACACTTCGCTTAGGAGACTCACGGGCTTTCCCCTAATCGAAAACTTAGTAGCATAATGATTATAGTTAATGATATTTGTTCCTGCTGCCCTCGTATGTTCAGCAAATTCTGTGCCCACATCGCCGACGATATCGCCGGCATTTGAAATCCCGTGTGCATAACTGTGCGGAACAGCATACGAGGCTCCTCCCCTTGTGCCGTCGTAATCAAGTTCGTCAAGTTCAAGACTTAACGTAATGGGAGTCGCTGTTTCACTCGCCCAGTAGGTTGCTAAGTAGGATTCTATTGCAAACAAATCGTCCCCCTGGCCTGTAGCATAATTAATTTGACCCGTTGCGGCTCCGACAATGTTTCCGTGATCATTGATCCCTGCCGCGTAGGCTGAAACTCCCTGCAACGTGGTAAAGTTACCACTTTTCCAAACCCGTGCAGCCGATGTGCTGTTCCCGCCAATGACAACCCCTTTGTTATTCAATCCCCATGGTGAGAAGCCCGCTCCGAGGTCAATGACTGCAAATCGTGGAAGGGCTACTGTTTCCCCACTTGGGCTTTCGCCATTGGCGTTACCACTTCCCTGGTTTTTCGCCTGTCCAAAGCTCTCTGCGGTGCAAAAGCTCAAAAGAAGCCATGTCCCGAAAGCAATAGATAATGTTTTTAGATAAAACGTACGATTCATGGCTGTGGCACGTAATGGTAACTTGTGGTGTTGGCTGGCAAGGTAATGCGTTCCAAACTCCCATCGGCTTTTTCTCTTTCAATAAAGAAGTATTCCTCATTTGCGGAGACATCAATCCATGAGTAGTCGGCACTTCCATCGGAGTTTTCCACTATGCGCATGGCTTGCGGAGGGGGCGGCAAATCCGTGGATGAAAATGAGCAGGTTACCACAAAATCGACGAACTTTGCACCTCTACATTGGGCAGTAATGGTGTTGATCAGCGCTGGAACCAGCGGCAACTGGAAATAAATTTCCGCAACCCCGTTTGCATCCGTAGTCACAGTCTTATTGATGCTTGCAGGGGCTCCACTGACGACGGCAAATCCTCCACCGCCGCTGCTGACGCTAAACGTCACGTCCCTGTTGCTGAGCGGCGGACCAGTCGGAGATCCATCGCGAACTTCGACCCTCAACGGCTGGAGAAGGTAGTCGCCGGGTGTGCCGGTCTGATTATCCGCAGAGACGATCGTCAGGACCGGAGTTGGTGGCGGAATGCTGACTTTAGCCTCAAAATGCCGGTAAACAGCCTGTACTCCCGTGCCGAAGGTAACCTTCACTCGATTCACAGCCCCATTTGATCCGGAAAGCTTCAGATAAGCGACAGCTTCACCCTTATCACCGGTGTAAACGTCTTGGGTCGTAAGAAATGTGCCCGTCGGACTTAACGCGATTTGTCCATTGGCTCCTTCAATGCTATATCGAATAGTAGCGTAGGGTATCGCCACATGATCGGCATTCTTAATTCTCACCCAAAGCGGCATCCCAACGATTTCGCCAGGGAGGCCGCTCTGATTATCGCCTCCCCTTATGACGACCACCGGGCCCTGACCATTGTAGTAATCCTTCGGATCGCTGCCTTGCAGGTATTCCTGCAGATTGGTGAGGCCGTCCCCATCGGAATCGGCGGAGGCATTTTGGTTGAGGTTACCGAAAAGTTTGGCCTCCCAGCGGTCCGGAAGGGTGTCGTTGTCGCTGTCCTGATTGAAGAGTGCGGTGACTTGGGCGGGGGTGAGGGCGCGGTCGGTGATTTGGATGTCGTCGAGAGTGCCTTTGAAGAAGTCGTAAATGCCGAGGTGGCTGCCTGCGACGAGGGGCTGGTCGGGGCGCGAGGCGTTGAGGTTGGGCATGTTGGCGAAATTGACGATTTCGTTGTTGGCACCTGTGATCTGACCTCCCGTGTTTGCGTCGAGGGTGAGAGGGCTCGGGATGCCGTCAATGTAGAGGCGGGCTTGTTTGGTGGCTTGGTCGATGACGAGTGCGACATGGTGCCACTGGCCGTCGTTGTATTCGGCAGTGGTCTTAAACGCGAGGCTGTTGATGCGCGTGGAGGTTGTCGAACCGACGCCGGCCTCGATTTTGCCGCTGTCGCGGAGTCCGATGAAGTAGCCAGAGTTCCAGCCATGGTGGCCTTTGGTCAGGATGCGGCGTCCGTAGTGGCCGGGGGCGGTTTGGACTTCGGTGAACTTAACCCAGAGGGCGAGGGAAAAGCTATCGGTGCCGAAGTCAAACACGCGATCGGCGGGATTGCCAAAGGTGATGTAATCGTTGAGGCCATCGAGTTGGACAGCCGAGCGGGAATCAAAGCCGCTCCCCACCCGGGCGGCGCCACCAGTGAGCGTGCCGTTGTAGTTGCCGAGGCCGGTGTTGATCGCAGTGACACCACTGGGCTCTTCCAATTGCCACTGTTCGTCGGATGACGGGCGTGGGGTGAGGACGTTGAGGGTTGTCTGAACTCCGGCACTTTGGACGAGAATTTGAGTCGTCGTGGAAAAAGCAACTGGTCGCAAAAACCATACGCTGGCATTGCCGCTGAAATCTGTCCGCAGAGGCAAGCTCGCCGTCAATGTGGGAGCACCAGTATTTGTGGAAGCCAAGCCTGCGTAGCCGCCCTGCACGGAGAACGTAATCGGCGCATTGGGCAAGGGCAGTCCGGTCGTGGCATCTTTGACCTGAACGACGAGCGGGGCTTGGACAAATGTGGAGGGCTCGCCGGTTTGGTTGTTGCCGCTGATAATGTTGAGCGTCGGCGTGATGGCTCTACCTGCCTGGCTGAAGTAGTTAGTGGGATCGGAGTCGGCGAGGTATTCCTGCAGATTACTCAGGCTATCACCATCAAGATCCGCCGTTGGAAGGCCGTCGGCTGGGTCGTTGGGATTGAGGCCATGCAGTGTTTCCCACGCATCCGGCATTCCATCATTGTCTGTATCTGGAAGAGCTGGCTCAGGCTCCAGACGAGTGCTGATTTCCGGACCGGTTCCGGCGGGTGTGTAGCTGTTGTTCAGAGTCAGTAAAAGCTTGTCCACCACAGCCCCATCCTCCCGCATCCAAAGGTTGATGGTCTGAATACCGGGCTGATCGACGCGGATCGTGGCATAAGTCCCAGCTCCGGTGTTCGAACTCCATTTCCAACTGGTGCCGCCGTTCCAGTCCAAACGGTCTGACGTTTCCAGCGCTTTACCATTCAATCCCAGATGAACGGAATCCCTGCCCGTGGATCCCTGGGCGTGACCGCGGATCCAGACCCGGTAATTGCCTGTTTGGGTGAATCTGACCCGGTAATCCAGGCGGGGACTGTTCAGGGTAAAGTTGCTGTCGCGGATTGTGCCTGTGTCCGGTTGAGCAGACACGGTTCCACTACCACTGTAACCTCCAGGTATGACACCCACATTCCAGGTATGGATGCCCTGGGCAAGGTTGGCGTCAAAGTCTTCCGCTTCGATCACTACCAGTCCGCCCGCTTCTTCCCAGGTCCCAGCATCATCCTGGCTGGGGTCGCTCCGGTTGACAAATTCTTCCAGATTGGTCCAACCATCTCCGTCCAGGTCGCCTCCAGCGTTTGACACCAACGGATTCAGCCCGTAGCGGCTTTCCCAACCGTCAGCCATCAAATCTCCATCGCTGTCCGGATTGGTGGGATCGGTTCCCAAGGCAAATTCCTCGTTGTTGAAAAGACCATCCCGGTCATTGTCAGGGCCAATCCTGACGTTTCGGTAACTGACACGGGACTGTTGCGCCGCATCGGCATCCCCGATAAAAGCCACAAAGTTGTAGCTGCCGCTGAGTTGCGTTGAGGGATGGATGGCATGGTTCTGCCAACCTTGACCCGGCCAGCGCAGGTGATTCTGCAGGCCCCAGGGCTGGCTACCGCCGTTCTGCCAGCTACTTTCCGGACTGACACCGGTGTCCCTGTCCAGACCGATGCCATAAACTTCAGGTTGTTGCCCGTCACTGAGCACGTCGTATTTGATCAGCAGGTTATTGCTGACGGTGATGGGAAGGTTGACGGCTTTCCAAGTGTTGCCGGTCAATCTCAGGGTCTGCCCATTGTCCAGGATTTCATAGCCTGTGGGATTGAGATCCTGGTTGCTTCCCCCGTAACTTCGGACGTTGGCCAACGTAAAGGCAAGCAGGGTGACATTACCATCTGCGGCATTCAAAGGATTCAAGCCATAATCCACCTCCCAGCCATCAGGCAATCCATCGCTATCCGTGTCAGCATTCTGTATACCAGTGCCACGGGCGTATTCCTGGCTGTTGAGGAGTCCATCACCATCGGCATCAAGCAGGCTGTCATCCACCCGGGGATCCAGTCCCTGAGCCAGTTCCAAGCCATCGGGCATCCCATCCCCGTCACTGTCCGGGTTGCTGGGATCGGTTCCCAAGGCAAATTCCTCGTTGTTGAAAAGACCATCGCGGTCATTGTCAGGGCCAATCCTGACGTTTCGGTAACTGACACGGGACTGTTGCGCCGCATCGGCATCCCCGATGAAGGCGAGATAGTTATAGCTGCCGCTGAGTTGGGGTGAGGGACGGATGGCATGGCTCTTCCAGCCTTGCCCCGGCTGCTCCAAGTGGTTCTGCAGACCCCAGAGCTGACTTCCACCGTTCTGCCAACTGCTTTCCGGGCTGACACCGGTGTCCCTGTCCAGACCAATGCCATAAACTTCAGGCAGTTGCCCGTCACTGAGCACGTCGTATTTGATCAGCAGGTTATTGCTGACGGTGATGGGAAGGTTGACGGCTTTCCAAGTGTTGAGATTTAGTCGGAGGGTTTGTCCGCCATCCAAAATTTCATAGCCATTAACGTTCACATCCTGCGTGCTGCCTCCATAGCTCAAGACGTTGCCGCTGGTAAAGGTGACTGTGGTCACAGTTCCGTCATTCTTGTCCAAAGGATTAAAGTTGTTACCCACTTCCCAACCGTCCGGAAGCCCGTCTGCATCACTGTCGCCTAGTAGGGGATTGGTGCCCAGGTTGTATTCCTCCAGGTTGCTCAACCCGTCGTTATCACTGTCCAATGCACTGTCGGACACGTCGGGGTTCAAACCAACCTGCTCCTCATAACCATCGGGTAATCCGTCCCCGTCCGTATCCGGATTCAGATCAAGGTCGGGAACGAACATGGCGGCATCTGCTATGACGCGGCCGGTGGTTGCTGTTGTCCCCATTTCCACATATCCCTTGATTCCTGCGGGAAACCAATACTTGCCCAGTTCCACCCACATGCCACCGCTGAGTTGCTGGTTGACTTCCAGTAAATCCCCGGCACCAACCGTTCCGACTTCCACCGGCACGTTGCTGGCCCGGTTGGATCCCGATGTCCATCTCAGGTAAACCGTGTAGTAACCGGCTGCGGTCAAATTGGGTGTCCAACGGAAACTTTTCAGACCCTTGCCGGTGTTGTTGTCATGGTGATAGTTGTTGCCGACATATCCCGGCGTCAGATTGGCGGAGACCCAACTGCCCTTGCTTCCGGAAATGGAACCACCACTGTTATTGGAGTTGTTGTTATCGACAATGAGCCCCTTTTTGTGAAAGAGGACTGCATCAGCAACCACCGTTCCATTGGTGCCGGTAGTGTTGATGGTCACCCGGCCCGTGCTGCCCGCCTCGAATGCGTAACTGCCCAAGAGAATCCAGCGCCCGCCGTTGGCACGTTGATTGATCTGGATGTAATCGGTGCCGCCGTTATGGATGATGTCTACAGGCACGTTCGAGGCAAAGTTCGAGGCTGATGGCCACCACAGGTAAACTTCATACTCGCCGGCTTCGGTCAAAACCGGCGTGAAGGAAACTCTTTTACTCCCTTTTCCCGTATTTCCATCATGCCAGTAGCCGGAGCCGTATTTTTGGGCGTTGCTGGAAGTACTGGTCCATGCTCCCACCCTCAGAACCCCTGTCGCATCTGCACTGTCCACGACGACACTCTGCTGCGCGCGCAAAGGCATGGACAAAGTCAGCAGCAAGGCGACCAATCCACCCAGAATCAGGGAGTGAAAAGATAGGCGTGGAAAAAACTGACATTTCATGCAGAACCATTTTTTTCAGAAAACAAATGGGATAACAAGTACAAAACTTTCGGTTTCCCGCTTATTCTCTATCAGGGGGATAGTTTACACCGTTTATTACGTAAACACTCTTTTATACGCCAAAGCATCTTACGCCGAATTGACCAGCGTGGGCAACACAGCGAAGGCAAAGGTTGGGCAGGTCTCCAGAGGCGGCTCTATGAAACTCCGGAAAAAGCCCCGAAAGCTTTCGAGCCGATCCTTCAGAAAAAACCAAACCGTCCGGCCGTCCAACCTGTTTGATTTTCTATAACCCCTTGCCTGCAAAGCTGTTTTTCTTCCCCAGACTGAAGGACGCAGCCTAAAATTTAGGGAAGAGCCTGTGCAGGCACAGTGGACTGGGGCTCTTCCTCTTTCACCCGGGGTTTGGTCAAACCCCGGTAGGTGGCAGGTTGTTTTTTCTCCGTCTTCGCTTTCTTCTTGAGCGAGTCGCTGGTCATTTGGGAATGCTCTGAGAAATTACGGGCGTCGGGGCCTATCTCGGCTCTACGCTCCTCATTGATGCTGGCCATGTCCTCTTCCACTTCGCCCCCCACCACCACAGGCTGGATCATGATGATGAGTTCAGTCCGGTTCTTGTCCTTGTTCGTACCTTTGAACAAATAACCCAGGATTGGGATGTCCTTAAGTATCGGAATGCCTGTGACGTTGTTGGTGGAATCCTCACTGATGAGTCCCCCTAAAACAATCGTCCCGCGATTGGGAACGGAGACGGTGGTGTCCACAAACTGGGTGGCGATCGTGGGAATGCTGTTGCCAGAGATCACCCTGTTGCCGACGACACTGTCATTGGTCTGCTTGATCTTCAGGGTGACTTCGCGGTCGGAATTGATCTGGGGCACCACTTCCAACTTCAATTCAACATCGGTATAATCAATGTTGGAGGTTACGGAGGCCTGATCGCTGGTGCCGGTATTGAGGGAGGTCAGAGTGCTGCTGGGAACAGCGATACGTTGACCGGAAGAGATGACTGCTCCTTTGTTGTTCTGGGTGTAGATGACAGGGCGGGAAACAATTTTAAAGCGCGAGGTGGATTCCAAGGCCTGCACGTAATAGTCCAGGGCGGAGCCTATCGCACCATAGACGGTAAGTCCGGAGGCGGCGTTGGCAAAGGCCCCGGCATTGGTCAGGATTTTGGGGTCAGGTGAAAAAACGGATCCGCCACCCGCAGCCGTGCGGTTGCGGATACTGCCGGCGACCCCGAAGTCGCCTGAGTTGGAAAATTTCTGGAGTATATCGACCGCAAACTGGCTGTTGCGGCCCACGGTCAACTGGCCGATAACGGTGGAGAGATAAACCTGCAGTGGTTTCTTATCGAGGCGATCCAGGATGGAACTGACCTTGTCCAGGCTTTCAGGAGGCCCGATGACAATGATGGAATTGGCCTGTTTGTCGGCAATGAGGCGGGTCTTGCCCACCATGATGGCCTCAGGTGCTGTATCCTGGTTTTCATTTAACGTGCGTTCCGTGTTGGTGCGACTGCTGTTGCGTGACGTACTCGCATTGCGCTGCTGGTTCTGTTGTTGCTGCTGTTGTTGTTGTTGGTTGGCAGTTTTGGCCTGGCCCGACTGGCCGTCTTTGTTTTCCGTCAAAAGTGTTTCCAAGACAGGCAGGACTTCGCTGGCCATGACATATTTCAAGGGTCTTTCCAAAGGAGCATTCAAGGTGACGGCATTGTCGAATTCCTCAATGAGGCTTTTGATGTACTCAAAATTGACAGGGCGGGTGATCACCAGGATACGGTTGGTCCGGGCATCAGCCACAAGTTCCACATCCCCTGCCACCAGGCTGCGTTCATTCATGGAAACCGTCGTTTCTCCCGCTGCTTCAGGGGCAACCACAGGCTGGCCACCGGCAGCGGCCTGGGCCTTGTTTTTCCGGTTTTCTATCAGGTTGGAAATGACTTCGGCGACACGCTCGGCATCGGCACGTTGCAGCACCACGAATTTGCTGACGATCTTGGCCGGAGGAACATCGACCAGTTCCTTCAGAGCAACTATCTGCCGAATGGTGGAGGCATTTTCCGTGACAACAATAGCCTGGGCATGGGGGACGGGCACATATACACCGTATTGCGGGTGTGGAGGAATAGAGTTCTGAAAAATCTGTAGGGCTTCATTGGCACTAATGTAGCGCATGGGCATGAAGTAGCTGACAACCTGGTCGCCTCTGGGTAGGTCTGTCAGATTCGCATACACGGGTACACCCTCGCTGCGTGCGGGTTTTCCGGCACCGAGAACTTTGACGGAGTTATCTTCGCCGGGGATCAGGGTTATACCATTCAGGGTGAGAACGGATTCGACCAAACGGAGGGCCTGGCTTTTGGATATCTCACCGGGTGCGATCAATTTGATGTTGGTGATGTCGGCCAACTGGGCATCACGGATGAGGACTTTGCCGGAAGTGACTTCATAATAATCCAGAAGGGAAAACAGGCTCCCGCCCGGCATTTGCAGGATCACTTTTTCCTCAGGATCTGTGACGGGAACCAAAGGGGGCGGGCCAGAAGTCCCCTGGGCAAAAAGACCGGCAACAAGTGTCAGAAATACAATAGGGAGAGATAAATAAGATTTCATTTGGGTGGATTCTGGCTTGGACTTGGAATGATGATACGTCGAACGGGGCTTGATTTCAAAGGACGGGGAGGATGGCCCAGCTGAATGCGATTGGGGGCCACAACTGGCATGACAGGCATTTGTGGTGCCGCTTGCGAGTGGGTCTGCTTCAAGAAAGACATGTCATAGCCAAGGGTGGAGACCTCTCCCCCTTTTTTGAGGGTGACGACCACATCTTTAAGTTCATTGCCGGTTTCCAATTTTTCCACTTGGATTCCCTCTGCTCCCGGTTCGGAAGAAAGAAAAAAGCGTTGTTTACTTTCTTTATCGAAGACCGAGACGTAGTTTTTCTGCCCAATTTTCAAAATGCCAGTCAAGGCCAGATTCCGGGCAAAACCGCCTTGAACTTCTTCTGCCACGGAAGACAAGGTAAAAGGGGATTTTTTCCAAAGCGGCTCATAACGATCCGGAGAATATCCCCTGGGAATCACGGCATCTTCTGCCTGGCAGAAAATCGGACTCAAGGCCAAAAACAAAACAAGGAGGCAGGGTTTCATGATACGGTTTAGTCAGTCAGTGAGAAATGGGTAAGTCAGGGAAGGGCATACCAACGGGCCACCGTCAGAGTGCAAATCACCTTGGGGGGTTCCGCGTCACTTTTCAAAGTCAAACTGGTTATGGCCTGGAAACGTTCTGGATCCTGCAACCCGGCCAGCCATTTGGAAACGGAATCCAGCCTCCCCTTCACTTCCAACTGAACCGCAACTTCGCGATAATAAGCCGTAGTCCGGGGATCTTTCAATTGCTGACTGCCAATGGTAATATTTTGTTGCCGGGCTCCCTGTTGAAGACTTTCCAGTAGTTTGGCAGATTCCTGCCCGTCCGTCTGGGATTTTGGCTGTTTTTCATCCAACCAGGCTTTGCGTTTCAACCACAGGTCTCCATCGGCCAGCCAGGCCCGGGCTTCCAGTTGCTCCAAACGCAAAGCCACCAGTTTTTTCTGGAGCAGTTTCTTTTGCTTGATCAGAAAGTTCACGGCAAAGGCATTGGCCACGACAAAGACCAACGCCAGGAAAATCAGGGCAAGTCGACGCTCACTGTTTGTCAGTTGTCGCATAGCTGCGTTTCCCTTCTATCTGGAATTGGGCGGAGTCATTGGGCAAGAGCTTGGGAGGTGGCATTTCCCACTGGTAACCGGAAAGATCTTCACCCTTTTTCATGTCCTGCAAAAACTGGAAAGCGGCGGCGGAGCTTTTGGCCTCACCGGTCATCAAAACTTTGGTTCCCACCTGGTCAAAGGTAACCAGCCTGACCCCATCCTCGGGTAAGCGGCGGGTGCAGCGGAACAGCATTTCAATGGGATAGGTTTCAGGGAGAATACTAAGTTCCATGGCTTCCCAACGCAAAGCGGTAGTGCGGATGGTTTGCACCTCCTCTTTATGTGTAGCCAGGTCATTTTCCAGCTTATGCCTGTCCCAGGCCAACCAACCAAGTTGGCCCAGGATCAGAGCCGCCATCAATAGATAAGCGCCTGCAACCCAGTAAGCGATACCACGGGTCCTTGCATTTTTTTTCTGTTTTTCCCTAACCTGCCGGACAGAAAACGGAGTCAGCGGATGCGGGGCAGCGGGCACGACAGGATCCTGTCGTGGCTGCAACGAGCAAGAGACCCCAAGAGCGCGTCCCAGATTATCCAGTTCACCCCGGTGGAAATTCCCGTAAGCCACAATCCCGAAGCCCTCGGTGGTAATTCCCTCCGATTGAAGCTGGAGCCTGGCGCAGAGAGCTTCCTGGATCACAGAAGTATCCAAAGAGATGCTTTTTAGACTTTGAGCATAAACAATCTCCGGGCCTGCCGTGAAAACCATGGTCTGCTGCCCCAGTTCTTTCCATAGAACAAGACGATCCGCAGGCAGTCGCAAGAAATCCGAGGAAAGGAAGTACTTGGATATCCCCTTAAAACAATTTTCCTGCGGGTAAGTTTCCGACAAGATACTTATGGAAACAAGACAGCGGCCTGCTTCCTCACGGACAACACGGTAATCCATCACGGTTCCCTCACGTGATCCTGACAACAATCCCTTGCGTTCCAACTGCATCCAGACCATTTCCGCCATGAGCGTTCGATCGGTCGTGGTCAACCACAACGGGAAAATCGTAACGTATTGCATGGGAATTCCCACCACGGAAGACCCATTCAGACGGCCAGCCAGTGCCTTCAGTTCACCCTGCTCTTCACAGGCAGCCGGCGAGCCGGGCTTTCCGGCCCACAACTCCCAACTGCTTTCCGCAGGCAACAAAAGGCGGAATCCTTCCGTCTTTTTGGCTTTAGCCAACCCGGGAGCTTTTAATATTCGATCCATGTAAGATATTGTACTGGGTTTGTGTTCAGTTGGACGACGACTGCCAGACTCCGCTCATAATTCCCGATTCTTCCCACACTGACAATACGCCTGTAATTGCTTTTCAAAGTGATACGGCTTTCCACGGTTTTAAACAAGCTTTCACTCAAGCCCAATGCGCTGCGGACCTGGGCCATTTCCGTGTATTCAAAATCGTCAGACGTCCCCTTTTCCCCGTCCGACCCCAGACGTCTGTTCACGAACATTTCAGCAGGTAGACTTCCCACTTGGCAAACAACAGCGATCAATTCGGCCGGGGCCTCGTTGACATCTAGCTTCCCATCGCCCCAGACAGTAAAATACTCTTTCCAGTCGGGCCTGGCTTCCGCAAGAAACTCAATGCCGGGAACCAGTTCCATTTCTTCCAGGGACTGAAAAGGACGATTGGGAGGATACCCGGGAAAACCCAGCTTGGTGTAATCCTCATTTTCCGCACCGTTGAGACGTTTGAGGGAATCCTCATCAACCCAGTCCATCAAATGATCCGCCAATTTGTAGATCTCCCCGTCATTTACTTTCCAAGACTGGAAAAGATCGATGAGGTCGGAGCGCTTGTTGTTCAGCAGAAGGAAATTGATGTTAAGGCGGGCACCTTCGCTTTTCAGGGTGACGGCAAAACTTTCGCTTGAGCCCAGATCCTGCCGGAGATGGGAGTCCTCCTTTTCCAACTGGGGATGTAGTCCAAGTGCCAAGCCGGATTCCGCGAGTTGCATGGCGCGAAAATTCTTGGACTGGGAGGCAGATTCCGTCAGGCCAATCTCCATAAATTTCACCAGCCCCAAAACAGCGAAGCTCATGAGGGCAATGGCCCAGAGAACAATCAGCAGCGCAGAGCCATGGTAGGAGGAGTGATTATTCATAAATTGTTCATGGCGTTGGTGCAGCTTCCTCGCGTTCGATGGGTACAGTAACCTGGGTAGCCATGGGCACCACCCAGAAAACCGCAACCAAAGGTTCCTCTTCTTCCGGAAGCCATAATTTCAATTCCACAGCGGACGGACGCAGTCCACCTGCGGGAAGCTCGTCCAGCCACAGGCCAGAACGGGGGTCATAATAGCGCCATTCAATCTTGGACAAGTCAGTCACCAAGGTAAGCCAATCGCTGCTTTTTGCTGTGGCAATCGGGTTCTGCGAAAGTTCAGATGCTTGCGTGACTCTTAAAAGGCTCAGGCTGTAAAGACCTCCGATCTGGGGTCTCATACCCAAAACACTGATGGCATCAAAATCTTCCACTTTCTGCCAGGCCAACAACTCCGGAGCATCGCGAATAATGATTTCAGGAAGGACCTTTCCATCCTGCCGTCTAAGCCTACCTTCCCAGATGGCATTTGCCGGCATCATGCGGAAGGTTCTGCGGCAGAGTTCCAAAATTCCCTCGATCTGTTGCTGACGGCTGCGGGCCTCTTCCATTCCTGCCGTCATCTGGATGACTCCTTTAAGCACACCATAAATGCTTCCGGCCAGCATGGCCAGAATGGCGATGGCAATCATCACCTCCAAAAGACTGAAGGCCTTCCGTTTTTTGAAAAAATAATCAGGGCTGATAGACATAGATTTCCGCCTTCTCGGCCTGCTCCACATTGCCCTCTTTCCAGAAGGCTGAAACGCTGATCCTGTAAAGATTGGGCAACAGGATTTTGTCATCATTGGAAATCTCCAGAAGTGCCACTTCCTTTTCATAGACCACGCCATTGTTGTCAGGGTCGCTTTTTTCCCGCATGGGTGCCAAAGGAAGGATTCTTGTCTGAACCATGCGCGTTTCGAGTTGCCTGCGGATTTCTTCTTCCTTTCGGACTTTGACAAAGACACTGGCCATGTTGTTAAGGGCGGTCACCAAGCTGATTCCGGCCAGGGCAAAAATAGCCACAGCCAGAATAACCTCCATGAGGATGTATCCGGTATATCTCCTCCGGATCCGCAGCGGATATTTCCTCCTCATGGAAGATACCATTCCTCATCCTGCCTGTTGGCTGTCAATGGATTGAAAGTCATCTGCATCCAGGATTCCCCGCGTTCCAAGCGGACACTGTTGGGGGCACAAAGCCCCGTCGCCGGGAAAGACCACACCAATTCACGGGGCTTCTCCCATTCATTTGAGCCCCAGAGCCTGATTTTCATTTGTATTGATGAGGGGACTAGATACTCAATGGGCTCAACCTCTTCTCCGGGTTTCTGGCTCTCTGGTTTTGAAGAAGTGTTGTTTGCCCCGACTTCCTCCCCCGGCTGCAATATCCACCGGTCTGAAAGAATGATGATTTCATAAAGCCTGTTTTCCCGCATGGCTTCCTGCCGTGCTGTCTTGGCCAACAGAGCCATTTGGCGGGCGGATCCGCGGAGCTCTTCATCAGCAAAAAAACTTCGGGTCGCCATAATGGCCATTCCGAAAAGAATGGAAACAATGAAAAGCGCAATCACCATTTCCAGAAGGCTGAAGCCCTGCTTTCCGGGTTGGCTAAGCC
>Ga0163149_10003674_pt1 | contig 17304 bp, 14 predicted proteins | sample OliLakLV19MP5G1_FD_148604 | JGI IMG/M metagenome (GOLD analysis project Ga0163149, IMG submission 148604) | Freshwater microbial mat bacterial communities from Lake Vanda, McMurdo Dry Valleys, Antarctica - Oligotrophic Lake LV.19.MP5.G1 | ecosystem: Environmental > Aquatic > Freshwater > Lake >...
CTTCTCCTGGATTAAAGCAACTAATAGATTGAATCCAACTCAAAAAACATTTCTGAAACTGCTCGGGTTTGAGACGAGAAAATACTCGCGCAATTGTGTCATGGGTCGGTATGCCATTCGGTAATTCTAAAAATTTCTTTAACCATTCATATTTAGCTAGACCGTAACTTTCGATATCCACCCATGTATCGGCACCGCAAATCACGGCACAAATTGAGATGGTGATAATATCAATTAATTGATGATGTTTCGTCCGCTCAATTCTGGGATCTTCTCAGTCGGAAAAATGGTCAGCAATAGTGATTTTAGGTTTGAGTTTCATAATGGTAAACTCTAATTAAATGTTTTTGGGTACTCAAGAATTCTTCTCCAATATACCATATTCTGTTAACATGAAATTTAGATGCGTTCGCCCTGGTGACTGGGGCGAACGTCGCCCCAATCCCCCCAAAAACCTCGGTGTTGCCATGCGAAAAATTGTACTATTCATTGCATCTAGTTTGGACGGTTATATCGCCCGCTCGAATGGCGATATTGACTGGCTGTTTACAGACCAAAATTACGGTTATACTAAATTCTTAGATAGCATTGATACGGTTCTCATGGGTCGGAAAACTTACGAACAAGTTCTAACTTTTGGCGAGTATCCGTACCAGGAAAAAAAGAGTTATGTTTTTACGAAAAATCTAGATTTTCAAGCGACTTCTGATGTCGAAATGGTAACAGATTTAGAGAATTTTGTCAATGATTTACGCTTGCTTGAGGGCAAAAATATTTGGTTGGTGGGAGGTGCTCTGCTGATTCGCGATTTCCTGAATCAAAACTTTGTCAACGAAGTGATTCTCTCGGTACACCCGATTATTTTGGGCGAGGGAATTCCTTTATTTGTTAATCCCATAAATACTACAGCTTTGCAGTTAACTGGATGTCAGACATACAGTTCTGGTATGGTTCAGCTATCTTACGATGTCGCCACTTGAGGGCGCGCGCAATTGGTAAGTCGCTGGCAAAAATAGAGCCAGTTGGTTATCAAAGAAGGTAAGATAGGACTTAGTAAGTTGGCAATGGAAAAATGGCGTTGCTGAATTGAGGTATGATCAGACGACCGTCCCTGGCAGTTCAGGTAGAATAGCGTTCAAATCAGAGTATCTAAATGATTACTTGAATATGGAATGGGAACGTCCGAGAATTTGAGGTAGTGAATTAGTAAACGAATTGAATGTTTGAGCATTTCTTCGGATTTAGAATGACAAAGAGTTTTTCTCTTTAATCGAGCCAAATAATGTCTGAGTCTTGTATTTTTACCTTCAACTCTTGTCATATAAGTTTTCGAGATGATTTGGTCACCATCTGGAATAAACATGGGATAAACTTTCCAGCCATCTGTTACGTAAAAATAGCATTTCCATTTTTCAACGCTCTCCCATAAAGGTTTAAATGTTTGGGCACTATGATTCCCTAAAACCCATCCTAAAATACCTGCTTTGAAGTGGTCTACTGCTGTCCACAGCCAGATTTTGTTTTTTTTGAGCCAATAAATGTTTCTAATTCATCTAGTTCTCCGACATCGGGAATTGTGTCTGGTTCGTAAGCCTCTGGCAAAAGTTCTCCCACCTGTTTGACCCAATTAATTATTGTTGTATGATGAACACCTTTGATTCTTTCTATTGCTCGAAAACCCCTACCATTAACATACATCTTTAGGCATTCCTGCTTAACTTCTTGAGAGTAACCTTTGTGGGGTTTGTAGCATTCTATGAATTGCCTACCACAATCAACACAAAGATAATTATGTTTACCTTTTTTATGGCCATTTTTATTGACATGACTTGATTACATTCAGGACATTTCATAGGCTTTGACTTTTAGTTAATTGTTTTTGCCAATTTCTCTTTGAACCGATCATACCTTAGTTCAGCAACGCCGGAAAAATTAATCAAATATCGGCAAATTGTGCAGCAAATGTTAATGGAGTACGGCAAGCGCCAACCTGCTCACGGAGACATTGAAGTTGAGACAATTATTGATACAGAACAAGATCATTACCAAATCTTCTATGTGGGCTGGGACAAGCAGACTAGGGTGCATCAATGTAGCATTCACATAGATATCAAGGGCGGGAAAATTTGGCTTCAATGGAATGCCACTGAAGATGATCTTGCTGAAGATTTAGTAATAGCCGGAGTTCCAAAAGAGGATATTGTTTGGGGATTTCAGCCGCCGTTTATGCGGAAGTATACGGGCTATGCAGTGGAATAGATCGCGGATGATGAAATGTTTTTGCTGCTTGTTGTTATTCATATCTTTTTTATGGGCGCTTCCTGCTGAGGCCTCTGTATGCCGCAATTATCGAGGGCGCGAGATTTGCATTGTCGATATTAAACGCAGTGCGAAAAACTATTGGGAATACAGGGTAATTCTGAGTGTTGACGGAGTGAAACAGCCTCTGGAGGTCTACAATTGCCGCGATCGCACTACAGTTAAGAAAGATGGAACAGTTTTGGGGTTTGGACAAAACAACCCTGGTGAAATCGTCTGCGGTTTTTTTAATAAGAAATAGTTTTGGTAATCGATTTTAGAACCTCTATCTGTATAGTGTGCACTGAGCACCAGTTGAGTTTGTATGGTGTGCACTGCGTACAGGTTGACTATAAGTTATGGTAGGGTGCGTCAGGGCCGAATGTTTTAATCGCCTACTCAAGAATTTTTCCCCCTGACGCACCCTACAGTGGTGTTAATCGGTAGGGTGCGGATCTGCGAGATATTGGATAAAACTTGCAGATTGACGGGTGGCGACGTACCTTACACTGGCGATCTCTTTTATTGTGTGTACTACATATACATGGAATATGCTATAAGTTTTCAGTAATGCTCGCTGAGGGGGATTTGGCAAAAATTGCCTCAGTAATTACTCTCATACCAAGTTGCGTTCAGACGTACAATCATGAGTGATACCAAGTTGGGGTATAAACCGTAATTCCATGAATAAGAAAAACTTTTTGCTGGTACTCTGTCTGTTGCTACCAAGCCTACTCATAGGCTGCAAGCAGCCAGAAACCTCTCAACAACAGGCATCAAGTCCATTTGTCGCCACACAAACCACCACCATCCCAGGTTGGAAAAAATTTGAGGGACGCGGTGCACAATTGCAGTTACCGGAGAGTTATAGCGGCGGAGATCTCAGCCAAAATCTGGACTTGGTTGTTCAAAAGCTGGAATCTTTAGGGCCCTACTATCAGCAGGTAGCTCAGTCTCTCAAACAGAATCCATCCGCATTCGTCATTTGGGCTTTTGACTCGAAGGTTGGTAAACCCGGTTTTCTGAGTAATGTCGCTATTGCTATAGAGTCAGTTGGCTCTACAGTGACAATAGATACATACTTGGATATGATTACCAAACAATTACCCAGCGAATTTCGTGTCGTGGAGCAGAATAAGGTGTCGCTTGACCGCTATCAGGCAGGTCAGATCGTGACAGAAGCCACAATTTCGGGTGTAACTGCCAAACAGATAATCTACACGATTAAGCAGGGGAGCAATATGTGGATTGTTGCATTCTCTACCAGTGCTGAGGAATTTGAACAGCGCAGGCCCACGTTTCAACAAAGTATTAACACGTTTTCAGTGAGCGATTAGCTCGACTTTTTTTCCAGCGAACATTGTATGCCTGTTGTATAAGCTGAAGTGCATTTAAATTGTGCAGTCAAGTTTGATAAAATGCTTGTGGGGTGGGCCCTCCTAGCCCGCCCAAAAATACAATTTATATCAATTCCGGTAACACCGGAATGACTGTTGACTGTTGACTGTTGACTGTTGACTGTTGACTCTCAGTCTAAAAACTGACGGGGTGATTGACTGTTAACTGTTGACTCGATTTTGCAATTCCGATACTACCGGATTTGGTATTAGATGCCCAACAGCTTAGCATCAGGAAGGAAGAAGGAAGGCGGTTGCTATAACTCGATTTAGCAAAAAAATGGGGCAATTAACACCCCCATTTTTATAAGTTTTTGCAGCTAACTTTTCAGCCCTTAAAATTCTCCAGCTACGGCTGACACGCAACGTTCGCAAATTAGCGGATGCTCGATCGACTCTCCGACGTGAGTCGAGTAATTCCAGCAGCGATCGCACTTTTGGCCGTCTGCTTTGACTACACCAATCGCCAAATCGGGAGACTGATAACTATACGGCAATTCTTGCATGATTGCATTCGATTCTACCAGTTCCACTTCCGAAGTAATGAACAAATACCGCAGTTCGTCTACACCGTTGCCGGTCATTGTAGAATCGTGCGTTACAGCTATGGAAGCAGGAATTTCTGGTTTGGGTTCGATCGCAATTAATTCTGCTGTCGGGATTTCAGGTGTTTCTACAAACACTTTTTCGGCTGGGGCTGCGAGTGCCATCGCCTGTGTTTCTACAAGCACAAGCGCTGCTTCTACTGGCGGTGCGAGGACGATCGCCTTTGTTTCTGCAAGTACAAGCGCTGTACTCCGGCCCACCACATCTGCTGTCAGGAAATCAATTTGTTGTGCAATTTCTTGACGGTTGGCGGCAAACAGCAAGTGACGGAAAGCAAACCAGATTGTAAATAAGATGCCGATGACTTCAAAGAGGCCTCCCAACATCGGAATCTGATTCATCGTATCCAAAATCGCCAGCGTTACTCGGCCCGTTACTAACACAGAGGCTAACAGCCCAAGTGTTACCAAAACTTTTTGGTATTCTGTAAAAAAGTTTCCCGCGTATTCAGGCAAATTAGCCACAAACTGGGCGCTTTGATCTAACATTTGCTGCCAATCTGAAGCCGACGGTTCAGGGGCGGAATACTGTACGATCTCAGAAGATCGATTCCCTACGGGATAGCTTCGCTTCACGCCCTTTTCTGCGATCGTTTCCGCCTCAACATAAATTGTCTTTTCTGTCAAGACTTTGGCAACTTTTGCCGCTTGTTCTTCCTGTCGATCTTGTGCTGCTTTTGCTTTCTCCTCTGCTGCTAACTCGATGACTGAATTTTGCGATCGCACATAATCCACCAATTCTTCGCTGCTAGGATTCAAAGCTTCCAATTGCGCTCTTTTCGCGACATCGGGAACGTACAATAAAACCTTAGCTTCCAAAGAAGAACCGATCGCCTTTTCCATCCGGGCTTTTTCCAAAACCTTGTTAACTTCGCCGCGCACTTGTCGCAAATACTGCCAGCGAGTAGCCAATTCTGGATTGTGCCATGAAGCATCAATTTGCACCCAGCCGGCTTCAAACACGGACTTGTACGGAGTCGGATAGGGAAGGTACTGCCAAATATCCTCAGCCATGTGACACAAAACAGGTGCGATCGCCCGTGCCAAATTCTCAACTGCGATCGCAATCACCGTTTGACAACTACGACGGCGGCGCGCATCTGTGGCGCTGATATAAAGTCGATCCTTGGCAATATCCAAGTAAAAACTCGACAAATCAACCGTACAGAAATTCTGCACTGTTTGGAAGAATCGGGAAAATTGGAAGCTTTCAAAAGCATCTTGCACTTCCGCAAAAACTTCGCCCATTCTGTGCAGCATATAGCGATCGAGTTCCGGCAAATCCTCGTAAGCAACGGCATCTTTTGCCGGATCGAAGTCATGCAAATTGCCGAGTAAAAACTTAGCTGTATTGCGAATCTTGCGGTAAACATCCGATTGTTGTTTGAGAATATTTTTGCCCAAAGGCACGTCGGCGGAATAGTCTACCGAAGACACCCACAGCCGCAAAACATCGGCTCCATATTCCTTAATTACTAACGCCGGATCGACGACATTGCCTTCAGATTTGCTCATCTTGCGGCCTTTTTCATCCAGTACAAAACCGTGAGTCAAAACTGTTTTGTAAGGAGCAACGCCGTTAGTTGCTACACTGGTAAGTAAGCTCGATTGAAACCAGCCGCGATGTTGGTCTGAACCTTCCAAATAGATATCAGCAGGATAGTTTAATTCCGATCGCCCTTTGACAACAGCAGCCCAGGAAGAACCGGAGTCAAACCACACATCCATCGTGTCTGTACCCTTGCGGTAAGTGCGGCCGTTATTGCGGTATGATTCCGGCAGTAATTCGGCGATCGACATTTCCCACCAAGCATCGGAACCTTTGTCAGCAAAAATAGCTTGTACGTGCGCGATCGTCTCCGCATTCAACAGCGGTTCGTTCGTTTCTTCGTCATAAAACACCGGAATCGGCACGCCCCAAGTCCGCTGACGAGAAATGCACCAATCCGATCGATCGCTAACCATTGCCGTAATCCGATTTTCCCCTTGGGCGGGAATCCAATTCACACTAGAAATGGCCTTTAACGCTTCATCTCGAAACCCTGCAACGGATGCAAACCACTGTTCCGTCGCCCGAAAAATCGTCGGCTTTTTAGTGCGCCAATCGTAAGGATAGGAGTGAGGATAAGCTTCCTCTTTAATCAAACAATTTGCTTCGGCAAGGGCATCAATGACTGCGCCATTGCCATTTCCGAGGACATTTAAACCTGCGAAGACTCCTGCTTCGGCGGTGAAATTTCCGCTTTCATCTACGGGAGTCAAAACTGGCAAACCGCAGCGTTTCCCAACGATAAAATCTTCTTGTCCGTGGCCCGGCGCGGTGTGCACCAATCCGGTTCCTGAGTCAGCGGTAATGTAGTCGCCGCCGGCCACAATTGGGCTTTCGCGATCGAACAACGGATGTTTGTAGATGGAACCTTCTAAATCTTTACCGGGGAAGGTAGCCAGGATTTTTAATTCCGTGTTGAAAGTTGCCGAAAGTCGATCGACCGCATCGACAGCGACTAAGATAAATTGTTGTGCGATGTGGGAATTTGCCGGCGGTTCCACCACTGCATAAGTCAGTTCAGGATTAACTGCGATCGCCAAGTTAGCCGGAATCGTCCAAGGGGTAGTCGTCCAAATCGCCGCCCAGAGGCTCGGCATATAACGCTTGAGCTTCGTTTCCAGGGATGTTGACAACTTTTTGACGTGAAAGCCGACGTAGATGCTGCGGGAGACGTGGCCTTCGGGATATTCTAATTCGGCTTCGGCGAGGGCTGTTTTCGAGCTCGGACTCCAGTGCACGGGTTTGAAGCCGCGGAAGATGTAGCCTTTGAGCACCATTTCACCGAAAACGCCGATTTGAGCCGCTTCGTATTCGGGTTTCATGGTTAAATACGGGTGTTCCCAGTCGCCCCAAACGCCGTAGCGCTGAAAGGATGTGCGTTGCTGCGCCATTGTTTCCTCGGCGAAGGCGGCGGCTTTGCGGCGGAGGTCGATCGGGGTAAGATTTAATCTCTCCTCCGATTTCATATTTTGCAATACCTTAAGTTCGATCGGCAATCCGTGACAATCCCAACCGGGAACGTAGCGGACTTTTTTGCCGCGCAGCATTTGGTAGCGGTTGATAAAATCTTTGAGGATTTTGTTGAGGGCGTGGCCGATGTGGAGTTGTCCGTTAGCGTAGGGTGGGCCGTCGTGGAGGATGAACAAGTCGCCTGGGTTATTGTGGGATAGGCGATCGTAGATTTCTTGATCTGCCCAAAATTGTTGCAATTCCGGTTCCCGTTTGGCGGCGTTAGCGCGCATATCAAACTTGGTTTTGGGCAGGTTTACCGTGTCTTTGTAAGATTTAGCTTCCATTTTTGAGAAACGTTTTATGTAGTTAGTTGTTAGTAGTTAGCGGTTATTTGAGAGATGATATCAAGTCCGGTTAAATAATCATAATTAAGTTTGTACTGAGAACTTTAGTTTTCTCTCGTCCTTGAAGTGCTGACAACCAGATATTCTAGTATAAGCGATCGACCGCACATTAGATCGAACCAAATCCGTAAAGAGATCTCTCTTCTCTTCCTCTGCGGCCTCTGCGGCCTCTGCGGTTAAATCATTCCGGTCGAACCATAAACGATATCACAAATCGAGGTGGCGCTACTGAGTCAGCCAACTGAACATTTCACCGACGGTGAGACTGAAGGATTCAGCAAAGGTTGGAACGGGGATGATCTCGCCCGGTTCTTCAAAAACTGCTATCGTGCGATCGCGGTCTAACTCGTTTGACGGCGACTCCGACAGGGATTGAAATCCCTGTCTCATAGCGCAAGTCCTCTGGAAGAGGACTGAGGAGGTTGATTAACGTGCAATGCGAAACTCAACATCGAGTTAAATTGAGACTTGCAGTCGGTTTTAACCGACTTTAGCTATGAGACAGGGAATTCATTCCCTGTCGGACTGTAGCAAGCGAGAAAAGGTCATAGAAATAGTCCAAACCCGCGGCTGACGGTATTTCCCAGGCGATCGCACAATGATGCGGCCGGCACTCCCTGTCCTTCCTGTTCCCATTTTTCCACGAGTTGGCGGCCTAGGGGCGTGAGGCGAAAACTGTCGGTAATCCCTTGTCCGTCTACTTCCCGCCGCAGTACGCCGACTTGGATCAGCCACAGCAGGGAGTTTTCGGCTACGAGTTCGGATACGGGCGATCGGGTGTAGCCGCTTTCGACACCCGCATTTGAGGCGATCGCACTTAGGAAAACACTGTTATCGCGGATTGTCTGGAAGAAGTGTAATTGAAAAGGGCTGCACCGGATCGCGCGATCGGCTCTTTTTACCGTGTGGCCGGGATAGTTAATAGATTTAAACGCTTCGGATGGGATAAAAGTCATTGCGAGAACTTTTGAATAGGTACTATATTTTTAATTGTTACAGATTTAGAGTCAAATTGGAGTTCTGAAAAATACAGCAATTTCAGAAGAAGTAGACTAGGCTTAACGAACTTAGAAATAAAGAAAGATTATGCCTTTACCAAAAGTGCCTAAAAAATTCTTGCCCAAGTTAACCTCAGTTTTTTTATTCTTATACGTGGCGGTCACACTGCCATTGCTTGCCAATCGCCTCACATCCTTTGCTTATATTGTTCAAACGATTGTGCAGAGTAGCCAAAAGGCAGAAGATGAAGCCACAGAGACTTTTAGGCAAGCTATTCAACCTAATCTTTGGGATGCGAGCCTTTACTATATTCTCGGCTCGCATTTGAGCGATGGAGGTAAAATTGAGGAGGCGATCGCAGCTTACCGTCAAGCTATCCGACTTTACCCGGAATATGATTCTGCTTATCAAGATTTAGGTGAAGCACTTATTAAGCAAGGCAAAAGCGATGAAGCGATCGCAGCTTACCGCCAAGCCATCAAAGTTGACCCTCAGTGGACTTGGGCTTACAACGAACTCGGCAATGCGCTCTACAACAAGTGGAAATTTGATGAAGCGATCGTAGCTTACCGCCAAGCCATCCAAATAGATCCCAATTATGCCAAAGCTTATAACAATCTGGGTAATACGCTGTCCTACCAAGGCAAAACAAAGGAAGCGATCGCAACTTACCGCCAAGCCATCCAAATAAATCCCAATTATGCGGAAGGTTACAGCAGTTTAGGTTGGGCTTTACAGGAACAGGGGAGATTCGACGAGGCGATCGCAGCCTATCGCCAAGCGGTAAAAATTTACCCTAAATATGCTACGGTTTACGTTAATCTAGGCAATGCGCTGAAAGATGTGGGAAAACCGCAAGAAGCGATCGCTGCATGGCACAAAGCGATAGAAATCGGTGACAAAGATCCCGCCGCTGCTGGTTATGGAAATCTAGCTAATCTGTTGAATGAGCAAAACAAATTAAATGAAGCTGTCACCGCTTACAGAAAGGGTGTTGAAATCGAACCAGATCAAAGCGATCGTGCTGTTTATTATCGCAAAATAGGCTATATTCTGAGCAAGCTAAACAAGCTAGATGAGGCACTAATCGCTTATGAAAAGCTGCTTGAACTCGAACCCAAAAAGGATAAAAATATCAATGGTTATATGTATCTAGGCTCTGCGCTGTACGATTTAGGGAAACCAGACAAAGCGATCGCCACCTATCGCCAAGCGATTCAACTCAACCCAAAAAATGACATTGCCTACAACAACCTGGGCATGAGTTTGCACAAGCAGGGGAAACTAGAGAAGGCGATCGCAGCCTATCGCCAAGCGATTCAAGTCAACCCCCAAAATGCCCAAGCTCACATCAATTTATGTTTTACTTTACAGCAACAAAGGAAGTTTGGTCAAGCAATTGAATCCTGCAATAGGGCAATAGCATTAGATCCAAATTCTATGAACGCTAAATTATTGTTCAAAGAGACGGAACGGCTCTTAGCTATGCGAAAAAATCCGCAATTGTTGACCAGTCCAGAGCGATTGCCGACTTCAAAAGATGAACCTTTAGTTTTATTAAAGCGGTCTGTTGTCCAAGTTATTGTTAAAAGTTCTTCCGCATCAGAGTCTTCTTTCAATTTTGAGTTGACCTGGGGTACTGGCTGGGTGGTAAAACGGCAGGGAAACAAAGCTTGGGTTGTTACCAACCGCCATGTAGCAACCGCTGAAAAAAATATCCCCCAGAGCGCTCTAAAAATTGAAGTTGAATTTTACAGTGAACCGTATTCGGGTGAAGTCCGCAAGCGGAAACCCGCTAAGATTGCTAAAATTACTGCTGCCTCTGACAAGCTAGATTTAGCTTTACTGGAAGTCACCGACATTCCGAAGGATATTCAGCCTTTAGCCAGATCATCAGCTTCTATTGCGCTCAACGCACCTATCCGCATTATTGGATAACCCTACACCACCGATGATTCGACAGTTACAACAGGAGAAGTCATCAACAAGACCGATCGAGAGTTAAAAATGTCTGCAATTTCAGCTCCAGGTAATTCTGGTAGTCCCGTATTAGACCAGCAAAATCGCGTTGTTGGCGTTGTGTAGGGAAGCAACTCTCAAACACAGAGGCAACAGCCAGATGGATCTGGTTCAGCTCTTGCTTTTCCGATCCAATCAGTTACAAAAAAACTAAAAGATTGGGGTATTGATTAAGCAATTGCTGCGATTCCCCGTCTTCTCTTCAGTCCGCGCAGGCGGACTTCGTATGTATAGTAGCGATTTCAATCGCCGACTAATATAAAAAAGATTTTCGCCCGAACCCAAAATCAACTAAAATATCTTTATCAATCGCAACGGAAACACAACTATGACATTACCAGTAGGGTGCGCGGCTCCTCAATTCACCGCCAAAGACACAAACGGCAAAACAGTCTCCCTCTCCGACTTCAACGGTAAAACCGTAATTTTGTATTTCTACCCCAAAGATGACACCCCCGGCTGCACCAGAGAAGCCCAAAGCTTCAAAGCAGCCTATGAAGATTACAAGGGCAAAGATATAGTAGTTCTCGGTGTCAGTCGCGACAACGAAGAATCGCACCAAAAGTTCACAGAAAAGTACGGTTTGCCCTTTCAGCTATTAGCAGATGTTGATGGCGCAATTACCAAAGCTTACGATGTTGAGAAAGGTGATTATTCTAAGCGTGTTACTTTTGCGATCGACGGCACCGGCAAAATTATTCAGGTTTATGAAGGAGACAATCTGAAAGTTGACTCTCACGCTCAAGATATTCTCGTCACCATAGTTTAGTCGCAGTTTAGTCGATCGCACTAACACTCCTGCACGCACCAAACGGCTAAAAACCCGGTTTCTTCCTAGATGCCTCGTTGCTATAGGCAATATTCTCCTAGGAACCGGGTTTTTTTCGTAAGTCCTGACTCAGCAAGTGAGGGGTCAAGGGTACAGGGGGAAGCAACTTACTCGAACTAAATTCCTTCCCTCAAAACTTGCACCACAAATCCTCTCAACCAGGCATATATTCGGTTAAGGTGCTCATTGTACGCCTAAAGTTAGATTTGTGACGCAACTCCCGCCAATAATTAAAAACTTATGCTGTAAAAGGCATTAACCGCCCGTAGGCAGAATCTAGGGGTGATTTTGTCCTGGTTCGGGTCATTGTGTTTGATAAAATCAGAAGTTATCCTTGCTTTAGCTGAATAATTAAGTAGGTAGGGCGATATATAATGACAACCAACAACATTATTTTGAGTTACTTAGGCCCACAAGAAATTGAGGCTAATCGAGCCGCTGTCTTAGTTGGCAGTTTTGACAAAAATCTAGTGGCAGCGATTTCAGCAGCAGAAGGCTCAAATGCCCTGAATGTGGAGAGAAATCCCTCTACAGGCATTTGGAACATCAGTTTAGAAAAAGGCTTCGAGAGCGCAGGAACTCGCACAGTACAGGTGAGGGCAACTGATAAGACCGGCAAAGTTATCGGCCAACAAACAATTAACATCAAAGTTAATCCTGCTTCTCAGTCACCCGCTCAAATTTTCACGTTAATTACTCTCAGAGATACGGCATTCAAAGTCGGAACACTGCCCGCCAGCAATCTTAACAACCTGCAAAAAGCGGAAATACCAGCAGGTAAAACTTATCAAATTAGGGACTACGAGTTAGAAGACGGTCACCTGAATGTTCAACTAAATAACTCAATTCCTCCGGTGGGAACCTCTGGCTTTTTCTACGAAAAACACGTACTTATAACCAAAGGCGCAAAAATTCTCATATTCGATCGCGCTCAGTTGCCCGCCCCGCCGCCGGGAATGCAGTTACTATGGGTGATAAAAAAGACCTGGTTAAAGCTCAACCCCACAGATTCTGCTACTTTAGGATCAACTCAGAAATTACAATTTAACCCGGGAGAAACTTTCAATATTCTCGGCTACGCTTGCGTGGAAAACCATTTCCGAGTCGCTTTTGCTCGGGCAGTTCCTAACTTAGGAACTTCGGGATTTCTGTACTGGCAGCACGTCCAAATTTTGCGAGACGGGAGGGGAATTGAGTATGATAGAAATGCAGTTACGATGACAATCATCAAAACGACTGTGTTTAAAAAGCGCCCGATAAATGCGGCTAGCCTGCCACCGCAAGAAAAAATTACCTTGCCGGCGGGAATGATTTACGGAATTGCCGGATTCTCGATCGAACAAAGCCACATTAAAGTCTCGCTGACCGAGAATTTGCCACAATTTGGCAATACGGGTTTCATTTATCCCGATTTTGTGCAGTTCAGCCGCGGTGGCAAATCTTTCAATCCCGCTGTGAATTTAAGTTATCAAGGGCCGTCAGAAGTTTTAGTAAATCAGCCGATCGTCCTTCGGGGTACTTTTGAGCGGCAACAAGCAGCAAAAATTGAGGTGATAGCTGAGGATAGATTTCCGCTAAGCGTCACGCTAAACCAAGAGACCAGCACTTGGCAAGTTAATTTGTCTAAAGGATTTAGCGTAGCGGGATCTCGGTGGCTCAGGTTGCGGGCAACTGACAGCAAAGGCAACGTTACTGGCAGCCAAATAATTTACATTACCGTAAGTTCCGATCCGCTAACTGTCGGACGAGGTTTGACCTTAAAGATAGTTTCTGACACTTTGTTTAAGGTAGCTCCCCTTGATTCTTCCCGGCTCAATAATCAGCAAAAAGTTTTTGTCAAAGCAGGCCAGACTTTGACGCCTAGCAAATACGGATTTATTGACGGGCACCTCAAGGTGGTTGTGGATTCAGCAATTTCGCCGATCGGCACTTTTGGCTATTTTTATGAACCCGACGTTCAGTTGGCCAAAGGTACTCAAATCCTAAAATTTAACCTGGCTGACGTACCGAATAGCAACGTCAGCGCTCAACTGTTGGTAACTCAAACAACTCAGATTAAAGCTCAACCCGAAGATTCATCGAAACTGCCTGCAAATCAAGTTGCTGACCTACTTTTAGGCACTACCTATGCCATTACTGGTTATGCCTGCATTTTGGGGCATTTCCGAGTAACTCTCGCCGAATCTATTCCCGGTTTCGGCAATATCGGATTTATTTATTGGCAGGACGTTAAAATTAAAAAAGACGGCAAAGAAGTTCCCTTTGACCCCGATGCTTTGACGATGACAATCCTGCAAGCAACTGTCTTTAAAAAACGGCCGCTAGATGCTGCTAGCCTGAGCAGTACCGAGAAAACTACGCTGCCTTTAGGTCGAGTTTACGGCGTGAACAGCTACGGTGCGGAAGGATCTCACCTGAAAGTTTCTCTGACTGAAGAACTGCCGAATTTTGGCAATACAGGTTATGTTTTTTCTAGTTTTGTTCAGTTCAAGCGGGGAGATAAAATTTTCGATCCGGTTCCGAACAATGTGGAATTGAACGTGCCGTATTTTTCGCAGCGGGACAATCCGCGTTTTGACTGGTCTACTTGCAACGTAACTTCGATCGCCATGGTGCTTTATTATTACGGCCTTCGTTCTGAGTGGGGCGGACAGTTGGAGGATGAGTTGTTGCAGTGGTGTTTCGACTATGCCGGCCAGGGTTCTCAAACCGATCACAGTGTGCTTTCGGCGCTGATTCAGGCTTACGGGTTTAAGACGAGTTTTAGTACGACTCGCAAATGGGCCGATGTGCGATCGGAATTGCTAAATCGGCGGCCAGTAGTTTTAGCCGGAGATTTTACTGCTGCCGGTCACATTCTTACTGTAATTGGCTACAATTCTCAGGGCTATATCGTGCAAGATCCTTGGGGAGATGCACTCACTGGTTACAGCGATACTGAGGGGAGAAAGTTGATGTATCCCTACAGTTACGTCAATCAAGTTGCTGGGCCAGATGGGAATGTTTGGGCGCATTTTATCTCTCCATAATCTACTCTACTGTTTGCAATTTGTGAGGCACTACGCCTATTAGTAAGGTGTGCATAACAGCTATTCGTAAGGTACTGAATGCACACCCTACCTAACTTAGGAAATCTTGCCCTTAATTTTGCGTTTTGCTGCGCCAATACCTAAAAAGCTCAATCCTAGTAAAGTACCAAACCAAGTAGAAGGTTCGGGTACAGCCTCAAACGATCCTTGAATAGCGATCGCATCATTAGCGCACTCAGCAAAAAAGTTAGCAATATAGCTACCAGAAGGCATTGAGGATTTATTGAAACTGAATCCAATTGTTTGAGAACCTACTGCATTAAACTGAGCAAAATCAAGACCGAGAGCGTTCAAAGTTGCTGGCGTTAAAAAATTAATTTCTCCTACTTTTGTACCCGTAGCTATTGAGTTGAGAATAGTCGAGTTTCCTGTTTGTTGAAAATAGGGGTCTGTGGCAGCTAAATCACCCATTGATGGGGTTCCGCCTTGAGATGCCACTACCGTATTGAATTGATTTAAATTGCTAAAGCCAGAGTTAGTTTGGGTAACGTTTTTCGCTGTAACATTTCTGTAAACGCCTGTTGTCGCCACGCCTGAGTCATTTCCCGCGGCAAAGCGGATACCAAACAAGCTGCCGTTTGCGTTAGCTGTATTGAAGTTTTGACCAGAGAAATTGAAGAATAAATCGCCGTAGTTGATGTTGCCTCTTTGAGCTAGTGGGTCGGCATATCCTGCTAAACTTAGATTAGAATTGATGGCGATGAAAGCTGTATCTGATGTTTCTTTGATGGCGATGCCGTAAAATTCAAATTCCCCGCCGCCGATTTGGGGCCCTGTCACGCCGTCGCTGAAGGAGTCGATCGCATAATTCCAGCCGTTAGATAGGGTTGCTGCTGTAGCCTGTTGTGGGTGTAGTGCCATAATGGCACAGAAAACAGCCGCTGAGCAAGTCCAGTGAATGCTCTTTTTAGTAGTGGAATTCATAGAAAGTTCCCTGATGAATGAGTGTTAAAAAATCAAGTCTGTCGATCGACTATTTTTAATTTTTAGTAAATCATAGATTCCGGCAGAATTTTTTAAAGTTTTGGTAAAGATTTTTTCTGGCAATTACGTAATTTCAACTAGATCTGTAAAAAAAATAACTAATCGGTAAACAAATAGTAAATTAAGATTAATTCGCGGTAAAGGGAAGTGAAACAATCTCGCAAAATTAAATATTTGGAAAATCACAAAAAGTCCAGACGGCGAGGATAGATCAGGTTTTGAAAACAGTCAAGCAAATTCCTGCCCTACATCCGCTGCAGGCATCGTGGGTTCCTTCTAACTCGGGCGGTAGTTTCTGCACTTGCAGCGCTGCATAAATCAATCAAATTTTTAAATGCTGTTAACATATCGCCGACAGTTCGTTGACTATCTTGACTCTTCCCTTAATCACAGAACGCAGCAGGCGGTTGATCGAATGTCTGTATTCCTCGTCGAGAGAGTCGTCCAAAACAGCGGCCATCAAGCCGTAGCGATCGGCTAAAGTCAAACAACCCGTCTCCGTAACAGAGGCAAGCATTTCGGAAATAGCGCCGGGGATAAGTTGAACTAAAAACATGAGACGTTCCCTGAATTCGATACTTATATCATCTCTCGTTCTCCGAAAATTAATAGTGACGCTGGCATAGCACATAACGTGATGTTTTGAGGCAAACTGTGTGACAGCGACCGCTCTAATGTTGTGACAATCTCGTTTTAAGTCTGCGATCGCAGTCACAAAATTAATCTTAGATATTCCAATTTCCCCCTCTCCCCTCCTAAATCTAAAGATTTAGAGAGATTTTTCGGTTTTGTGGGCGTCTTTACCCATTTCCCATGTATAAAACGCATCGGTATTATGCGAAATATTCATAAAACTCAATATTTTGTAAAAATAGCTACGAATATTTACAATCGTGGGCTTTACATTAGCTCATAACAAAGGTGCATCGAAACGCAGCGATCGACCGAATCATCGGTAGCAACTATAACCATAAATAGTTTGGCGACGTTCGAGCCAGCGCCTAGTCAAGCTCAAGTTTACAGAAGACCAACCATGCTTAAAAGAAATTCCCTCAAGTAACTAAATATACAGTTTTAAATCCATACACTCACTAAGGTTAGCAGGAAACACACACTTTATGCTCCAAGTCAAGACCTCCCCGAACAAGCCAGCAGCGAGGGTAAACCGATGACCCAAACAGTAGAACCCAAAGCTCAAGCGAGCCTGAACAAGTTTGAAAAACTCAAAGCCGAAAAAGATGGCTTAGCATTAAAAGGTGAACTCGACCATTTCGCCGAAATTGGCTGGGAAGCAATGGACGAAACAGATCGCGAGCACCGCCTCAAATGGCTCGGCATCTTCTTTCGGCCAGTAACTCCCGGCAAATTCATGATGCGGCTGCGCTTGCCCAACGGCATCATTACTAGCAATCAAACCAGAACGCTAGCAGAAATTGTCCAACGCTACGGCGACGACGGCAGCGCCGACATCACCACCAGACAAAACCTGCAATTGCGCGGAATTCGCATCGAAGACGTACCCGACATCTTCCGCCGCCTCAAAGAAGCGGGGATGACAAGCATCCAGTCTGGCATGGACAATGTACGTAATATTACGGGTTCCCCAGTCGCGGGCCTGGACGCCGACGAACTGATCGATACGCGGGAACTGGCGAACCAAGTCCAAGACATGATTACGA
>Ga0163149_10003677_pt1 | contig 17292 bp, 8 predicted proteins | sample OliLakLV19MP5G1_FD_148604 | JGI IMG/M metagenome (GOLD analysis project Ga0163149, IMG submission 148604) | Freshwater microbial mat bacterial communities from Lake Vanda, McMurdo Dry Valleys, Antarctica - Oligotrophic Lake LV.19.MP5.G1 | ecosystem: Environmental > Aquatic > Freshwater > Lake >...
CTACTCCCACACCTGCCGGTGCGCTCGTGCAGGCCCGGCGATTGAATTGTAGGAATTGTAGGAATTGCAAGAATTGTGGGAATTGCAAGAATTGTGGGAGCGGCGGAAGCCGCGATAGATCTGCCACAAGGCAAGGATTTTCGCGGCTTCCGCCGCTCCCACACCTGCAAGTGCAACGACTCCCACACCTGCCGGTGCGCTCGTGCAGGCCCGGCGATTGAATTGTAGGAATTGTAGGAATTGTGGGAGCGGCGGAAGCCGCGATGGCTGTGCCACGAGGCAAGGATTTTCGCGGCTTCCGCCGCTCCCACACCTGCAAATGCAACTACTCCCACACCTGCAAATGCAACTACTCCCACACCTGCAAATGCTAACCAGCTCGACTCATTGACTTGATTCGGAATTGCTGGCAATGGCGGCGGCTGTGCTCGGCTGGCCAATATGCCGATCCAGAAACGCCAGCAACTGCTTGTAGTAAGTCAGTCGATGATCTTCCAGATAAAAGCCGTGACCTTCGTTGTCGTAGTACAGGGTCTCGACGGGCACGCCAGCGGCGCGTAGGGCGGCTTCCATCTTCTTGCTGTGGGCGATCGGCGCGCGGCGGTCTTCGCCACCGGCGGCAAGGAAGACGGGGGCCTTGATGTTGGCAGCCAAGTTGGTTGGCGAAACTTCGGGCAACGACTCGGGCTCACCGATCCACTCGCTGAGGTAGGTTTCGCCGGAAGCCGATTCCTGCACATCACCGCGGGTGTGCATTTTGGCGAGGTCATACACGCCGACATAGCCGGATGCGCATTGATACAGCGTTGGCTCGCGCGCCACGCCCATCAAGGACGCATAGCCGCCATAGCTGGCACCGTGCAAACAGATTCGTTTGGGATCGGCGATGCCTTGCTCAATGGCCCACTTGGTGGCGTCGGTCAGGTCATCCTGCATGGCCCGGCCCCATTGAAGCTTTCCGGCATCGCCGAACGTCTTGCCATAGTTGCCGGAGCCACGAAAATTCACCTGCAATACCGCATATCCCGCTGCGGCAAGCATTTGCACCTCTGGATCAAAACCCCAGGAATCGAATACATCAAACGGACCCCCGTGCGGCATTACCACCATCGGCAACTGACCTGGCGTCGCCGCGTGCGGTCGAGTCACATAGCCGTGCAAAGGGGTGCCATCGCGGGCTCCGAGCTGGATGGCTTCGGATGCGCCCATCAGTTCGGGATCCAGCCACGAACGGCTGGTGACAAAGTGAGCGGCCTGCATGGTTTTGGTGTCGAAGGTGTAGTAATCGCCCGGGCTGCGATCACTCCAGACCTGCACCAGTGCTAATCGATCATCCGCGCTACGCGAAGTGATCGCCACTGCTTGGCCCGCGAAGGCGGCCTCGAGACTGCGGTTGAGCTTGGCTTCCGGCACGCTGTCGTCGATGAATCGGGTGTGGAAGCGGCTGCCCACGAAGCTCGCACCGACCGGAATGCGGGTGCCGGTGCGGTAAATGATGCCCTGCGGGTCGGTGGTCGGATCGCGCAGAACGATGCGGCGCTTCGAAGTGGCCAGATCCAATTCGACGATGGCATCAGGGCCTTCAGCTTGAGTGCTCTGCAAGTAGGCGAGGCGATTGTCGGCGGAGAAACCAATCGGCGTCTCGATCACGGCCCCATCGCCCTTGGTGGTGATGTCTACCCATTCGGCATCGTCGTCGGCGCGGTGGTAAAGGTGATCGATCCGATCTTTGTTGTAGCCAGTCACAAAGCGCACTGCGCCGCTGTTATCGGTGAAGAAGGTTGCGTTACGAATCGGCGCGATACCCACGGTCTTTCGGCGCCCGGAGTAGACATCCATGCGCTCGACCTTGCGGAAGGGGTCGTCGATGAAGGGCTGGGTCGAGATCAGGATAGTGCGCTCGTCTTGCGACAGCGAGTCGACCATGAACGCGGCTACCCGATCACCCTTCTTGGCGGAAATGCGCGATCCCAAGCCTACCGCCTGAGCGCGAAAGCCGACCAGTAATTCCGCGCGCGAGCCGTCGGCATCGATGGCCATCAGCTCGCCGGTCGGTCTCGGCAGGTCGCGTTGACCGAAGCGCTCGGCGATCGACGCCACCACGCGCTCGTCATTGACCCACCAGAAGTCATCCACATGCGTCGCTTGACCCAAGCTGATCTTGGCGGTGACGCTTTGGTCCTTCGCGTTCAACACCACCAACAAGGTGCGGTCTTCCAACGGCACGGTGGCGGCGAAATAATCGCCGCTGGGTGAGACCTTGAAGGTCTGGAAAGTATCGGGCTTCAGAAACGGTGTCGGATCGATCACGGCGGCGCGTGGCGCGCCGGCGGATAACAGGCCGACAACCAGCGATAAGGCCAAGGTGGAGCGTAAAAAGTTCATATAATCAGCATGTTGATCGAAATAAAGAGGGCGGTGAACGGTCTGGAAGCCGCCGTCGCGGCCGGCAGTGTCAACGCAAATGCACGGTGCGTCCACTCACATCGAGGCAGACACTTGCATTCGCGGGCGGCGGTCGCCATGTCGGAAGGCTTGTGTAGATTGGACCAGACCTCCGTGACCGATTCCCTGCTTGCCATTGCTGAAGCCCGCTTGTTGCAGCCGACGGGACTGACCGATGCGGCGTTGCACTCGGTGCTGGGAAGGCTGTTGGCACCGGGCGTCGACTACGCTGATCTGTACTTCCAGCATTCGCGCCATGAGGCGTGGTCAATGGAAGACGGCATCGTCAAATCGGGCAGCCATTCGATTGAACAGGGCGTTGGCGCGCGCGCAGTCAGCGGTGAGAAGACGGGCTTTGCGTATTCCGATGAGCTACGCCTACCTGCTTTGTTAGAGGCCGCCGGCGCTGCTCGCGCCATCGTCCGCAGCGGTGGCGACGGCACCGCCGCGCCGTTGCAGCGCAGGCCTGGCGCGGCGCTGTATGCGCATGCCGATCCGGTCGCCAGTCTGGATAGCGAAACCAAGGTACGTACCTTGCGCGAGATCGATGCCTACGTGCGCGACTGCGAACCCAATGTGCAGCAGGTGACTTTGAGCCTCGCTGCCGTGCTCGATACGGTGCTGGTGATGCGCTCGGATGGTGTGGTGGCGGCCGACGTTCGCCCGCTGGTGCGCTTCAACATCAGCGTGATCCTGGAAAAAAACGGTCGTCGGGAGCAAGGCTACGCCGGTGGTGGCGGGCGCTTCGACTATCTCGATTTGACTGCCAATCGCCGTCTCTATGCGCTGGCCGATGAAGCGCTGCGGCAAGCACGGGTCAATCTTGAAGCCATCGATGCACCGGCCGGCAGCATGCCGGTGGTGCTGGGTCCGGGCTGGCCGGGGGTGTTGTTGCATGAAGCCGTTGGCCATGGTCTGGAAGGCGACTTCAACCGCAAAGGAACATCCACGTACGCCGGGCGAATGGGCGAGATGGTTGCTTCAAGCCTGTGCACCATCGTCGATGACGGCACGTTGGCCGGTCGCCGCGGCTCGCTGAGCGTGGACGACGAAGGCAATCCGAGTGAATGCACGGTGCTGATCGAAAACGGTCGCCTGGTGGGCTACATGCAGGACACCCAGAACGCGCGTTTGATGAACGCCACGACCACCGGCAACGGCCGTCGGGAGAGCTTCGCCCATCTGCCGATGCCGCGGATGACTAACACCTACATGCGCGCCGGCGACAGCGACCCGGCCGACATCATCAAAAGCGTCAAGCGCGGCCTATACGCGCCGGGCTTCGCGGGCGGCCAAGTCGACATCACCTCGGGCAAGTTCGTGTTTTCGGCCAGCGAAGCGTATTTGATCGAAGACGGCAGGATCACCTCGCCAGTCAAAGGCGCAACGCTGATTGGCAATGGGCCAGAGGCCATGAGCCGGGTGTCGATGGTCGGCAACGACATGGCGTTGGATGGCGGCGTCGGCATCTGTGGCAAGGAAGGTCAATCGGTGCCGGTGGGCGTCGGTCAACCGACACTCAAGATCGACAACATGACGGTGGGCGGAACCCGCGCGTGAGCGGGCTGGGAACAAGTCGCTTACCCGTCGTCGCGGTCGCTTTCCAGCGCCTTCAGCAATTTGAAGATTTCGCGAAACGCGTGCAGCGGTCGATTGCTCAGGCGTTCGTCACGCGCCGAACGAATCAATTGCCGCCACTGCTGCCGGTCAAGGTCGGGATGGGCGTCGAACAATTCACCCAAAGCGGCGTCGCCGTCGGCGAGCAGGCGCTCGCGCAGCGCTTCGATACGATGCAGATCCGCCGTTTCGCGACGCGCTTGCGCGGTGTCGTGCTCCAGCGAACAGCGGATTGGCTCCAGCGTTTCGTCGTCTTCGCGCCGCATCAGCTTGGCCAAAAAGTGCAATTGGCGTTTGTGGGCGACGTTGGAGGTGATCCGGCGGGTGTCGGCCACCGCCACGATCAAGCTGTCGGGCAGCGGCACCTTTGCCAATTGCGAGGGCGTCAGCGCGACCAGGCGCTCGGCCAAATCCAGAATGGCGTCCGCCTCCCGCTTGCGCTGGCTCCGGCTGGGGGCGAGGAACTCGCCAGTTTCATCATCACGTCCGCGCATAGCGGGCAGAGGATACGTTGATGCCTACAACTACCGCAAAGAAAAATTCGTCGACTGTTACGGACGGCGCCGCCAGCGAGCAGGAATCGAGCGAGCGCCTGACGATGTTGAGCGGGCTTGCGAGTGACGTGTTGGCACGCTGCGGCCAGCGTGGCGCGCGGCAGGCCGAGGTGGGCTTGAGCGAAGACCGCGGGCTGGAAGTGAATGTGCGCTTGGATGAAGTCGAAACCCTGCAGTACCGCCGCGATCGCGGTTTGTCGCTGACGGTTTACTTTGGTCAACGCAAGGGCAGCGCCAGCACCGCCGACTTCGATTCCGACAGCATCGCCACTACCATCGAGCAAGCCTGTGCGATTGCCCGCCATACCGAAGAGGATGACTGCGCTGGGCTCGCCGATGCCGCCTTGATGGCGCGCGAAACCCGCGATCTCGACCTGTGGCACCCCTGGTCCATCGATGCCGACCGCGCGGTCGAGCTGGCGTTGCGTTGCGAGTCCGCCGGGCGCTCGTTTGATTCGCGCATCGCCAATTCCGATGGTGCCAGCGTTTCGACGGGCAGCAGTTTGTCGGTCTACGCCAACAGCCACGGCTTTGTCGGTGCCGAGCGCAGCACCTCGCATTCGATCAGTTGCTCGTTGATCGGTGGCAGTGGCGATGGCATGCAGCGCGACTACTGGTATGACGCCGCCTGCGCCGCTGGCGATCTGGCAAGTGCTGAGGTCATTGGTGCAGAAGCCGCACGTCGCACCTTGGCGAGACTTGAGCCGCGCTCATTGAAGACAGGCGACTACCCGGTGCTGTTTGCTGCCGAAGTGGCGCGCTCCCTGATTGGCGGCCTGCTCGGCGCGGTGTCCGGTGGCGCGCAGTATCGGCGCGCTTCGTTTCTGTTGGATGCGGTCGGCCAACGCGTACTGCCGGCAGGCATCGACTTGATCGAGCGTCCGCATCTGCGCCGTGGTCACCGCTCGGCAGCGTTTGACGACGAGGGCGTGGCGACCACGGATCGGCCGCTGGTGACCGACGGCGTGTTGCAACGCTATTTGTTGGGCAGTTATTCGGCGCGCAAGCTGGGATTGACCAGCACTGCCAACGCCGGCGGTGCACACAATCTGGAGATCAGCTTGGGCGCCGAGGGTCTGTCCGGATTGATCCGCGGCATGGGCCGCGGCCTGTTGGTCACTGAGTTGATGGGCCAAGGCGCCAATACGCTCACCGGCGATTATTCGCGCGGCGCCGCAGGCTTCTGGGTCGAAAATGGTGAGATTGCCTATCCGGTTGACGAGTTGACCATCGCCGCCAATTTGCGCGACATGTTGCTCGGCATCGAAGCCATCGGTTGCGACATCGATTCACGCTCGCATATCCGCTGTGGATCGATTCTGGTGGGCCGAATGATGGTGGCAGGCGAAGGCTGAGCGACACGGGTGCAGCGTCACGGTCGGAGTATGCTTGTTGCACTCCGGCTAACGACCAGATCCTCCGCTCCCACAACAGGCAAACGGCATCGGTATGGCTCTGACCCAGTACCTGCAACTGATGGCCGACAAGAAGGCCTCCGACCTGTTCTGCTCGGTCGGAGCGCCGCCCAGCATTAAGATCGACGGCGAAACCAAGCACATTGGTGAGGTCGAGCTTGGCGCCGACGCGGTGCGCGAGCTGGCCTACTCGGTGATGACCGACAAGCAGCAGCGCGAGTTCGAGCAAACCATGGAGATGAATCTCGCCATCGGTGTGCCAAACAAGGGTCGTTTCCGAATCAACGTCTACCGCCAACGCGGCAACGTTGCGCTTGCGGTGCGCTATATCACTAGCCAGATCCCCTCGCTGGAAGCGCTTCAACTGCCGCCGATCCTGGAGAAGCTGATCATGGTGCCGCGCGGGCTGATCCTGGTGGTCGGCTCCACCGGCTCCGGCAAGTCGACCACGCTGGCGTCGATGATCGACTACCGCAACAGCAACAGGACCGGCCACATCCTCACCGTCGAGGAACCGATTGAGTATCTGCACCGGCACAAGCAGTCGATTGTCGACCAGCGCGAGGTCGGGCTGGACACCATGAGCTACGCCAACGCGCTGAAGAACGCGATGCGTGAGGCGCCCGACGTGATCATGATCGGCGAGATCCGCGACCGCGAGACCATGCAGGCGGCGATCGCCTACGCCGAGACCGGCCATCTGTGCCTGTCGACCCTGCACGCCAACAACGCCAACCAGACGCTCGACCGGATCATCAACTTCTTTCCAGATGCTGCGCGTCATCAGCTGCTGATCGATCTCTCGCTCAATCTCAAGGCGGTAATCAGCCAGCGCCTGCTGCGCGGCATCGAGCGCAAGCGCGTTCCGGCGGTGGAGATTCTGCTGTCGACGCCCTACGTCTCGGATCTGATCGAGAAGGGCGAGATCGCCACCCTGAAAGAGGCAATGAAGCAGGGCATGGAGCACGGCATGCAGACCTTCGACGAGGCGCTCTACCGCCTTTACTCCGGCGGTCAGATCAGCTACACCGAGGCGCTGGAGCACGCCGATTCACGCACCGACTTGGCGTTGCGCGTGCGGCTTGAGGGGCCGGCGCCGACCGACGGCAGCGGCCTGCAGTTGACCGAAATGCAGATCATGCCGGGCGGGCGCTCCTGATTGGGAGTCGCACTGAACCAGTCGCTAAGCGCTGAGGCCTGTCGCAGTGACATCGAAACCGCCACCAAAATTGTTGCGCCCCGGCATCTTCTGGGGACTGATGCTGTACGTCAGCTTCGGCGCGCTTTGGATCGTGGCCTCGGACAGCGCGCTTTCGGCGCTGGGATTGAGCGCCGAGTCGGCAGCGCGATTTGCCACCGGCAAGGGGCTGCTGTTCGTCCTGATCAGTGCCCTGTGGGCGCTGCTGCTGCTGCGAATGGCGGAATCAAGGTCAGCGGTCGCGAGTTCCGCCGCCTTGCAGGCCGACGCAGCGCCCGGGCTCGCTCGCTGGATGCTGGCGGTCGCGCTACTGGTGCCGCTGATCGGCGCCGGCGTCTACTCCCTGCAGCTAAACAAGCTGGAGGCGGACACCGCGCGTAGCCTGCAGGCGATTGCCGAGATCGGCTCGGAGCAGTTCAGTCGCCTGCTGCACGAGCGTCACATTGACGCCGCGGTGTTTGCGCTTGACGAGACGCAGCTTTCCGCCTTGCGCGCCGATGCGTCAATCGATGCCCGGTCAAAGGCGCGCCGCCAACTGGTTTTACTGGCGAATGGCTACGGATATTCCCGCATCGACGTCCTGGACCGGGATGGGCTCAGCGTGCTTGCGCATGGCGCGCTGTCCGCAGTGCTCGGGGCACCCGGCGAGCCGGATCGTCTGCTCATGCTCGAGACTTTAGAGTCCTCAGGCGATGTTTCGTTGCCGGTGCGCTCCTACCTGCGTCCCTCTGCGAGTGGTCTGCTGCTGCAGGTGGTGGTGGAGCTGGTCGACGCCGGCGAGGTGCTGGGGCGGGCGGAGTTCTGGCGGCCGATGACCGAGGTGCTGGCCGAAGGAGGCAGCTTGGGCAGTCGCGTGTTTCCAAGCGAGGAAAGCGTGCTCGGTCGGCAACTTGGCGATCAGGTTGCATTCGTCGCCCTGCGACGGCACGAATCTGACGGCCGGGCCACGGTCAAGGAGTACCCTGCCGGCAGCAATCTGCTGATTGCCCGCGTTCTTAGCAAGGGCGGCTCGGGCCGGGTCGAGGGGTTTGACTACCGTGACCGGGAGGTGCTCGCCGGCCACGCGCCGGTGGCCGGCAGCGACTGGCAGCTGCTGGTCAAGGTTGACCGTGCCGACATCGGCGACTCACTGCTGCCGATGATCGGCTGGATCATCGCCGTGCTGGCGCTGTGCGCGGGGCTGTTGGCTATCGCCGCGCATGTCATCTGGTCGCGGCAGCGGCAGCTTGAAGCGCTGCGCACGCAATCCCAGGCGGCAGCGCTGGATCGGCTGATGCAACAGTTCTTCGAACTGCCTTTTATCGGCATGGCGTTTACGTCACCGGTCAGCAAACGTTGGCTGCGTTTCAACGACCGCCTGTGCGAGATTCTCGGCTACCCGCGCGCCGAACTCGCGGCGCTCAGCTGGGCCGAGATTACCCATCCGGAGGATCTGCAGCTCGACGTCGCCGAGTTTGATCGCGTCATGCAGGGTGTGTCGGACAGCTACGCCATGGAAAAGCGCTTCATCCGCAAGGACGGTGGCATTGTTCACACCTACATTGACGTGCGCTGCCTGCGCCGTCCGGATCATTCGATCGAGGTCTTCATCGCGACCATCGATGACATCAGTCAGGACTATGCAGCGCGAGAAGCCCTAAGGCGCAGCGAAGCACGCTGGCGTCGGATCATCGAGGAAGCGCCGTTCCCGATGATTGTCCATGATGAGGCTGGACAGGTAAATGCGCTGAGCCGGGCCTGGGTGGAGCTGTCCGGCTACTCGGCTGCCGATCTGCCGACCGTCGATGCTTGGCTGCAGCACACCCATCCCGACCCGCAGGAGCGCGCTAGCATCCGGGCCAGCATCGCAAGCCTGTTCGGGCAGGTCGAGCCGGTCGATGAAGGCGAGGCCGACATCCTCTGCGCCGACGGCTCGCGGCGGGTCTGGATGTTCCGCTCGATGCGTATCGGCGCAGGCACCGATGACCTGCAGGTCGTGGTCAGCATGGCCGCCGACGTCACCGAGCAGCGTCGCCTAGCCGCCGATCTGCGCACCAACTTTGAGCTTTACCGCCATCTGTTCGATGCCAATCCGATCTGCATGATTGTCTATGACAGCGGCAGCGGCCGCGTGCTTGCGGCCAACGAGGCGATGGTCGCGAGCTATGGCTGGGCGCATGCGGAGCTGCTCGGCATGAGTATTGACACACTGTCTCCGCAGGCCGAGGTCGAACGCTTCCGCAAGGCGTTCCTGGGGCTGTCGCGGCAGCACGTGAGCGAGCCGGGGATTTTCATCCAGCAGCGTCATGACGGCAGCACCCTGCAGGCTGAGATCGGCGCGCATCGGCTGGTCTTCGAAGGGCGCGACGCATGGTTGGCGATGGCAGTGGACGTCAGCGAACGTGAACAGCTGAAAGCCGAGCGCGAAGGCTATATCCGCCAGCTGGAGGCGGCGGCGGCGCGGACGCTGGAGGTGGTCGCGACCATGGTCGAGCTGCGCGACCCCTATACCGCTGGTCACGAGCGGCGGGTGGGCGAGTTGGCGGCAGCGATCGCGGCCGAGATGGGTTACGACACCGCCTTCCAGAACGGCCTGCGGATGTGTGGCGCGGTGCACGACGTCGGCAAAATCGCGGTGCCGGCGGAGATCCTGTCCAAACCGACCCGGCTGTCCAAGGCGGAGTACCAGATGGTGCAGGAGCACGCCGCCCAGGGTTACGAGATCCTGAAGGCGATTGAGCTGCCTTGGCCGCTGGCCGAGGTGGCGCGGCAGCATCACGAACGAATGGATGGCAGTGGCTACCCGCGTGGGCTGCAGGGCGCCGACATCCTGATTGAGGCACGCATCATCGCGATCGCCGATGTCGTCGAGTCGATGGCTTCGCACCGCCCCTATCGCCCTGCCGTCGGCTTGGACCTAGCGCTGGCGGAAATCGAGGCCGGAAGCGGGCGCCTCTACGATCCGGGCGCGGTCGACGCCTGCCTGCGTTTGTTCCGCGAGGGGCACTATGTCTTGCCGCAGTAGCCTGCCGTGAAGGCGGGGCGGCGGTCGCACCAAGCGGGCGCCGTTTTCTCACCCGCTCAGTCAACCCGCGCGAGAAAGGCTTCCTGCAGCGAGATGACGCCGCTGCGCGCCATCGCGATCGCGTTGTGGGTGATCGACGTCATTCCTTCCGCCTGCGCCAGCTGGTGGATCGCGGTGGCGTCGGCGCTGGGCACGATCAGCTGGCGCACCGCTGGCGACACATCAAGCAGTTCGTAGATGCCAATCCGGCCCTTGACGCCGCGGCCGTCGCAGCGCGCGCAGCCTTGGCCAATCTGAAACACTTCGTCTAGACCCACGCCAAGCACGGCGCGCACGTGTGGGTCGACCGGCTCGGGCACCCGGCAATGCAGGCAGTTCCGCCGTCGCAGCCGCTGAGCAAGAATGGCCAACAAGGTTGACTTCAGCAGGAACGGCAGCGCCCCGAGGTCGAGCATGCGGGTGATGGTCGCCGCGGCATTATTGGTGTGCAGCGTGGACAGCACGAGGTGGCCGGTGAGGGCGCACTCCACCGCGATCTCGGCGGTTTCCTGGTCGCGGATTTCGCCGACCATGATCACGTCCGGATCGTGGCGCAGGATGTTGCGCAGCGTCCGCGCGAAGGTGAGGCCGGTGGCACGATTGATCTGCACCTGCAGGATGTCATCCATCTTCGACTCGACCGGATCCTCGACGGTGATGATGTTGACGTTCTGCTTGCGGCATTCGAGCAGGGCCGCATACAGCGTGGTCGATTTGCCAGAGCCGGTCGGTCCGGTGACCAGCAGCAGTCCCTGGCTGGTCGACAGCACATCGCGGAACAGTTGTTCGTCGCGTGGCGCGAAACCAATCTCACTGACGCTGCGCAGACCAAAGGCGGAGTTTAGAATCCGGATCACCACCGCTTCGCCGTGGATGGTCGGAACCACCGAGAAGCGCAGGTCAACCTCCATGCCATCGACACGGGCGCTGGCGCGGCCATCTTGCGGAACCCGGTGTTCGGCTAGGTTCATGCCGCCGAACACCTTGATGCGGCTGACGATCGCCGGCAACAGCGGGCGCAGGAAACGGCGCACGGATAACAGATCGCCGTCGACCCGGTACAGCACCTCGAAAGTATCGGCACCGGGACGGATGTGGACGTCCGAGGCGCGGCGCCTGATCGCACCCTCGATCAGTTCGCTCACCAGCTTGACCACCGGCTGTTCACTGGACAACCGCTCGGCCTCGCGCTGCATCACCTCGCTGGACTGCCCGCCGGCTGGGTTCAGGCCGAGCTGGCGCAACAGCGCCTCATCTTCGCTGCGATCAAAGACGCTGGAAATCGATTGCCGGATGAGGTTGGAGCGCGCCAACACCGGCACTACCCGGCGATCAACCATGAACTCCAGCGTGGCGGTGGTTTCTGCGTCGCTCATTGCGATTGCAATCAGCGACTCGGTGGCGGCCAGCGGCAAGACGCAGAGTCGACGCATGACCGGTGCGGCCAGCGTTTCTCGGGTCGCCGCGTCAACTTCCAGCAGGTCGCATTCGAGCAGCGGCAAGCCCAGGCGCGCCGCCCGCACCACCAGTGCCGACAGCTCCGGGTCGTCCTTGCGCAGGGAAGCGGCTTCGACCACACCGATGAAGTCGAAACCGGGGATGCGCTCGGGCGGCAGGCTGCGATCAGCCGCCATCCAGCGGCGGACGGCGTCAAGATCGCGCAGCAGGATGATTCGCTTGCTTGGCTCGTCGGCTTGGAGGCGCACTGCGCTACGGCGTTCGAGCAGACCCGATGGCGGTCGAGCTTTGGGCTCCTGCACGCTGCTGCTCCTGCTATCCGAATGACCGCTGTCCGCGAAGGTTAGCAGCCTGTCCGGCTTATGTGGTCGAGGCGATTGTTGCTCGCGCTTGCAGCCCTTGAGACCGTAAAGGTTTCAAGGATGATTTACTAAACGTCGTCTGGGAGTTGTCTGGCCTGCGGCAACGGCAGTCACCTCTGGCGTAGTTCGTCAGGCCCCAAATGGCCCGACATGCTGTGGCCCGAAGTCCTCGATGCGACCTTTCAGGCACAGCGGAACACGTCGTGAAGCGTGCCAACAACTGGCTGCCGTACGTTCTGGACCAGACTGATCAACAGCGACTGGCCGTCGGCCGAGCCAAATTGTCCCTACCACCGTTTGCACTGACACCGTTTGCAGCATCCCAGTGTGCGCCACCGAACCGATAGGTTGCAGCGACCGGCGAATACTCCCCAGTTAGACGATATCCACGTCCAAAACGCGCCCAGCCAAGGTGGGACATCTACCAATGAAGCGCCTTGATCTGAAGTACCTGGCGCAGGCGGCATTCTCTGCGGCGGCCTTGATGCTCGCTGTTCTCAGCTGGGCACTCTATGACGCTAATAACAGCTCACATGAATCCAGCCGCCGGGTAACTCACGCCCTTGAAGTGCTGCGGGCGATGGATACGGTCAAAGATCAGCTGAATCAGACCGAGATTGCTCACCGGGGCTACCTCTTGTCCGGTCTCGAATCGCTGTTGGGCACTCGTGACTTGGCGCTGGCAAAGGCCGAAAGTGTCATTTTTAGCGTCCAGATTCTCACTCGGGAAAACCCGGTGCAGCAAGCCCTACTTGCGCAACTCAAGGCGCTGGTGGCCAAACGGACGCTGTTGCTGGCTGAAAGTGAGCGACAGCATCGTACTACTGGAATGGCGGCAGCCAGAAGCTACTTGGCTGGCGGGGGCAACGAGAATGCGGCGGCGCACGCTGCCATCCTTGAGCAGATGCAGCAGGAAGAATTGCGACTGCTGCAATTGCGACGCGATGAGGTTAGGAGCCGCTATATGAGCCCCTTCATCGTTTTGATTGTTGCGGTTCTGTTGGGTCTCTTGGCACTTGGTTACTACGGATTCGTGGCTCAAGCCAGGCGCCAGAAAAACAGCTCACAGTATGCTCGCAGCCTGATTGAAGCCAGCCTGGATCCGCTCGTCACGATCAGCCCGGACGGCAAAATCACCGACGTGAACGTAGCGACCATGAATGTCACCGGGGCGATGCGGGCTGATCTGGTAGGCAGCGATTTCTCGATCTATTTCACCCAGCCGGAGCTCGCCCGTGGTGGTTACCTCAAGGTGTTTTCCAATGGTTTTGTTACCGACTATCCACTGACCATACGCCACCGCAATGGCCAGCTCACCGACGTGCTGTACAACGCCTCGGTGTACAAGGATGCCGACGGCGTAGTGCAAGGAGTATTTGCGGCCGCTCGCGATGTCACCCAGGCTAAACGCCTGGAACAGATACTCCAGCTCAAGAACCTTGAACTAGAGCAGAACTCGCAGTACGCCCGAAGCCTGATTGAGGCCAGTCTTGATCCACTGGTGACCATCAGTCTGGTCGGGAAAATCATGGACGTAAACGATGCCACGGTGAAGATCACCGGGGTCAGGCGCGAGAAGCTCATAGGCAGCGACTTTTCCAGTTACTTCACCGAACCAGACAATGCCCGTACCGGCTACCAGCAAGTATTCGCCGACGGTTTTGTGGCGGACTATCCACTGACCATACGCCACCGCAATGGCCAGCTCACCGACGTGCTGTACAACGCCTCGGTTTACAAGGATGCCGACGGCAAGGTGCAAGGGGTCTTCGCCGCCGCCCGCGATGTCACCGAAAGCAAACGGCTTGAGGCTTTGCTGCAAGCGAAAAACGACGAGCTGGAAAGCGCCACGCAAATCGCGGAGCGCGCCAACCGCTCGAAGTCGGATTTCCTCTCGAACATGAGCCACGAAATCCGCACTCCGATGAACGTCATCATCGGCATGTCGCACTTGGCATTGAAGACCGAACTGACTACCCGCCAGCGCGACTATCTGAAGAAAATCCAGGGTTCCAGCAAGCATCTGCTGGGCATCATCAATGACATCCTCGATTTCTCGAAGATCGAGGCGAACAAGCTGGCCGTGGAACAGATCGAGTTCGATCTGGAAAAGGTGCTGGACAATGTCGCTAACCTGTTCATGGAAAAGAGCACCGCCAAAGGACTCGAACTGGTGTTCGACGTGGGTCGCGACGTACCCATGGACCTGATCGGCGACCCGTTGCGCCTGGGTCAAGTGCTTATCAACTATGCCAACAATGCGGTCAAATTCACCGAAATCGGCGAAATCGACATCATCATCAGGCTGACTGAGGAGACCGACACTGAAGCGCTGCTGCATTTTTCGGTGCGCGATACCGGCATCGGCTTGAGCCCTGAGCAAGCAAGCCGCATGTTCCAGTCGTTCGAACAGGCGGACTCCTCGATTACCCGAAAATACGGCGGCACCGGGCTGGGTCTGACCATTTCCAAAAAGCTGGCGGAACTGATGCACGGCGAGGTCGGCGTAAGCAGCGAGTTGGGCAAGGGCAGCACCTTCTGGTTTACCGCGAGACTAGGCAAGAAAACGCCCATCAAGCGCCATCTGTTGATGAGCCGAGACCTGCGAGGCCGGCGGGCACTGGTGGTCGACGACAACGAGAACGCCCGGCTGGTGCTGGCCGACATGTTGGCCGGCATGTCCTTTGTCATCGACCAGGCCAACTCCGGCCAGGCCAGTATTGCCGCCGTTGTCGCTGCCGAGGCCGCAGGCAGCCAATACGACATCGTGTTCCTCGACTGGCAGATGCCAGGAATGGATGGCATTGAGGCGGCCATCCAGATACGTGCTCTGCCGCTCAAGTGCACGCCACATCTGGTGATGGTGACCGCTTACGGTCGAGAGGAGGTCATTTTGGGAGCGACTGCGGCCAAACTCGAAGATCTGCTCATCAAGCCCGTCAGCGCCTCCACCCTGTTTGACAGCGTGGTGCGAATTTTTGGTGATACGGCTCGACAGCCACCTAAGCGGGCCGAAGCGCCATCCGCACTGACCAACAACCTCAGCACCATCTGCGGCGCGCGCATTTTGCTGGTTGAAGACAACCTCCTGAACCAGGAGGTCGCCCTGGAAATATTGCGCGATAGCGGCTTTGTCGTCGATTTGGCCGAGAACGGCGAGACTGCGCTGCGCAAGGTTCAGGAAGCCAGCTACGACATCGTGCTGATGGATATGCAGATGCCGGTGATGGACGGCGTCACCGCCACCATTGAGATCCGCAAGCTGACCGGCTTCGCCGCCCTGCCCATCGTCGCCATGACCGCCAACGCCATGGATGGCGACCGTCAACGCTGCCTTGCCGCCGGCATGAACGACCACGTAGCTAAGCCCATCGAGCCGGACGACCTGTGGCGGGCGCTGCTGAAATGGATCGAGGCCCGGCACCTCGCCAGCGACAGTCCGCCAGGCAGTCAGTCCCCAGCCGAAACTACGGAGCTGCCTCCCGCCATCACCATGATCGCCGCACTGGACACCCGCAACGGACTGCGGCGGGTGCTGGGCAAGGGCTCGCTTTACCTGAAGATGCTGAACCGTTTCGTCAGCAGCCAGCGACAAGCCGTATCGACCATCCGCGCGGCATTGGATGCGGGCGACCTGCCTATGGCAGAGCGTCTTGCCCACACCAGCAGAGGCTCGGCGGGCAACATCGGCGCCAGCAGGCTGGAGTCGCTCGCCAGCGCCATCGAGGCGGCCATCAAGGATCGCCTGCCGCGTGAGGCAGTGGACGCCCACCTGGACGAGTTGGCTGGCCCACTGGAAGAGATGGTGCTCGCCCTGATCGACGCATTGCCGGCAGAGCAGGAAACAACGCCCATGGCACTCGATTTGAGCAGGTTGCGGGAAGTGGTCGCGAAACTCGACGCGCTGCTGGTTTTCGGAGACGCCGCTGCCATTGCCTTGCTTGATGAGCAGGGCGAGTTGCTGCGCGGCGCATTCCCCGGCCATCACCAGCAGATCAGTGCCGCCATTCGGGCCATTGATTTCGAATCAGCGCTGAGCGCGCTGCGAGATGCCAACAAAACCATTCCCACTTGACGGAGCACGCGATGTCAACACCAGATGTTTCACCGAAGGCCACCGTGCTGGTGATTGATGACACTGCGGATAACCTCACCTTGGTCAGTGCACTGCTGGGCGGCACCTATACCGTTCGGCTGGCCAATAACGGCGAAAGGGCGCTGGCGATGGCTACCAGCGACCCGCCCAACTTGATCCTTCTGGACATCATGATGCCGGGCATGGACGGCTATGAGGTCTGCCGGCGCCTCAAGGCCGATCCGCGCACCCGTGATATTCCGGTGATCTTCCTTACCGCCAAGGTTGAAACGGTGGACGAGGAGCAGGGTTTTGCGCTGGGTGCCGTGGACTACATCACCAAGCCGATCAGCCCGCCTATCGTGCTGGCGCGGGTCAAGACCCATATCGCCCTGAAAGCCTTGGCCGATGCCTTACGGCACAAAAATGAGTTTCTTGAGCATGAAGTCGAACAGCGCACCCAGGAAATCGCCGCCATCCAGGACGTCACCATTCTTGCAATGGCCTCGCTGGCGGAGACTCGCGATTCCGATACCGGAAACCACATCCGCCGCACCCAGTATTACGTTCAGGCGCTGGCAAAAAACCTGCAACGCCACCCGCGCTTCAGCCATTTTCTCACCGATCGCAACATCACGACCTTATTCAAATCGGCACCGCTGCACGACATTGGCAAGGTCGGCATTCCGGATCGTATCCTGCTGAAACCGGGGCGTCTTGATGCTTTTGAATTCGAGATCATGAAGACCCACACCACGGTGGGTCGTGATGCCATTGCCCACGCCGAGCGCTCGCTTGGCACCAATGTGGCCTTTCTCAGCGTGGCCAAGGAGATTGCCTTGTCCCATCAGGAAAAATGGGATGGTAGTGGCTACCCTGAGGGTCTGGCCGGCGACGCCATACCGATCAGCGCCCGGCTCATGGCCCTGGCCGACGTCTACGATGCGCTGATCAGCCGCCGGGTCTACAAGGACGGGATGTCGCATGAGGCGGCGTTTGAGATCATCTTTGCCAACAAGGGTTCGCATTTCGACCCGGATATTGTCGACAGCTTCGTGCTTATTCAGGAAGAGTTTCGCGCCATCGCCCTGCGCTTTAGCGACTCGATTGAGGACATCCAGCACA
>Ga0163149_10003685_pt1 | contig 17279 bp, 13 predicted proteins | sample OliLakLV19MP5G1_FD_148604 | JGI IMG/M metagenome (GOLD analysis project Ga0163149, IMG submission 148604) | Freshwater microbial mat bacterial communities from Lake Vanda, McMurdo Dry Valleys, Antarctica - Oligotrophic Lake LV.19.MP5.G1 | ecosystem: Environmental > Aquatic > Freshwater > Lake >...
ACTCGCAGTACAGCTTCATTATTTAATCATGCTTCTTCGTTTAGACTAGAGCAGAAATTTCCAACCAAACTGCTCGATCGATGGCTTTCAGAAAACTAATCGATCGAATCCCAAACTGGTCGATCGAAAAAAACTGTTTCAGGTAGCTGACTTAATTCTCGACATGGGTATTCTGCAAAGAGGTGGGGTTAATACCACCTCAACTGTTCAAGTAAGGAATACTTATGAGCCACTGTCTCAATCCTAATTGCGATCGACAAAATCCCAGTGACGCTAAACTTTGCCAGCATTGTGGTTCGCAGTTGCTGCTAGTCGATCGATACCGTGCGATCTCGCTAATTGGTCAGGGCGGTTTTGGCAGAACGCTATTGTCTGTTGACGAAAGTGAAACTACCAAACCACGTTGTGTGATCAAGCAATTTGCCCCGCAAGGACAAGGGAATATTGCTAAATTGATCGAACTATTTCAGCATGAGGCAATGCAACTTGACGATCTGGGCAAACAAAACCAGTAAATCTCCAAGTTCCTCTCATATCATGAGCAAAATGGCTATCAGTATATCATCCAAGAATTTATTAAAAGTTCAACAAGTAGGGATGGCGAAAAAAGAAGGTCTCAAAAGCTATACAGCTCTTGTATTTAAAATCGATGGGAATAATGTATATCCAAATACTAAAGCATTGCTTTGCGAGAGTAACTCTGCCACAACGCAAATACCATTCTTCGGATTTGATGTTTCAGCTTCAGGCGATGTAAAATGCCCACAAGGTTATTCACCAGTAAGGGATTAAAACATAGAGATTAGGCGGGCTGAGGAGAAAAATCGTAGATAAATAAATGGGACTTACACCCAACTACAGCGTAAGTCCCAAAGATATCAACAATCTAGTGAGAAGTCGCTGCTAGTCGCTGATCCTGAATCTTGCTCTTGGCAGTCTTGAACTCTGTCGCCATGGTTTTTAGTTGCTCGTCCCCAAAACTCTCGCGAATCCGAGGTAGAAGATCGTGTTCTTCCTCCTTCACATGAGCAGTTACAGCAGTCATTAACCGTTCGATCGCGGCTTTAAATTCTACCGTATCTTCACAATTCATCGCTTTGATCTGGTCAAGCATTTGCTTGGCTTCTGCTTGCTCATCATAAAGCTTCTGAATATCGTTGTAGTAAGGGCGCAGTGCTGGATAGACAACTTGCTCCTCAGCTTCGGAGTGGGCGGACAAGTCTTTGTAAAGCTGACCAAAATACTCTTCTAGCTTTTGAGCATCATTGGTGGCAAGGATTTGAGCAAATAGGGTATTTACCTTGGTGTGATCCAAGCGAATTAGGTCACGGATACTCAGTTCATCATCACTACGACTAATGATGCCGCCAGCAATACCACTCAGAGCCGCGATCGAATCCTGTACCCTCGCCCATAGTCCTTGGTCAGCAGGCTTACCAGTTAGTTCTAGAGTACTCAAAGACTCCATCATCCCTTTGAGTTGTTCTTGATGAGAACGATTTTCAAAGTTAACGGTATTGAGAGGAGCGATTGCCACGGCAATATCGGCACCAACTACTTGAGCCGCTTTGTGCACCAGAAGTCCTGACATTACTTGGGAATGCTTGAGCAATTCCTGCTTTGCCACCTTCTCAAACAATGTGAGATCTGAATCTTTCATCATCTTCTCGACTTCTTCGATCTCTTTCTGCATCTCAGGTTTTGGTTCAGCTTTAATGCCGTACTGCACGATTACAGTGTCGATAATACCCAAGTTCTTGCGATCGTCGCGCAGAAAGTCCTCAAATCGATTGGACAATTCTCGATCGGGAGAGGATTCGAGCAAGGCTTGCTCATTCGCGATCAGGAGATTTTGGAAGGATTTCATTTCAGCCAGTTTTACTGCGATTGCAGTACGCTTGCTGTCTTCGAGTTGGATAGACATATTTTTAGTGCTCCCTTAAATTTAGAGTTATCAGTGATTATTTGAGTCCAGAACAAATGTAATGCCACTAATGCGTCACTAGTGCTTTACAGAAGATGCAGCTCGCTCCCAAGCATCTCGCACGGCATGTTTAGCCTTCTCCCAACCCATCCCAGTTGTGTCTTGAGTTTTCTCGTAATCGCGCTTCAGTTTAGGCTCGATATCATCATAGCTATGACCAGTATTAGCATAATGATCGTAACCTTCATAGCCTGTGCGATAGGCAGATTGATAGTCTTCGTATTTTAAGCTCGGATCGACATAGGAACGTGTAGAGAAGTTTTCGCGCCAATGATTATCTTCAAAGGTGGGATTAATGCTTTCGGCGGTGCTCTTACCTGCCAATCCACCAATCACAGAGCCTACAACTGCTCCCACTACTCCTCCAACTGGGCCGCCTACAACTGCGCCTACTACCGTTCCGATCGAGCCAGCACCTGCTGCTCCCACGCCAGTGCCTATAGGATGTGCTCCTGGCTCACCAGAAATAGCATCGCGATTGGCATCATTTCGATCGGTTTCGACAACGTTTTTATTACTATTCATCGTGATTTCTCCTTTATAAACTATTTGAATTAGGATTAGCTACAAGCATAGTTTGGATGGGAAGATACTAGTATCTTCCTAAAGACAGAGTTTCTTCTTACTACTTTTAGTTAGTGAGATATGATTCACATTTACAAGATTCCCAATTAAAATCATCTCTCTCTTTAGATAGATGGTTTTATGGATTTCAGCAAACTACTATAGCGACAGTACAAAGAATAAGTAAATTTTGGAGTAATTAATATGTCACAGATCAACACACCACAAACTGATATGAATATTCAGGATGAAGTGATGGAAATATTGGTCGATCGAAATGCTTGGCTTTGGGGATTCACAGTTCAAGCCGAAACTTGGAACGGTCGTTTTGCTATGATTGGGTTTGTAGCTGCTATCGCGATCGAAATTCTGACTCATCAAGGTGTTTTGCGCTTTTGGGGTTTGATTTAGCCAGCTACAATTCAGTTTTCATAAAGTGATGCTGGAACTTTCTGATACTCCCACTCTAAGCATCTCTTTAACTGAAGAGGTCTCACCCAAAGTAACATCCAGAGTCTCTGTGCGTCATAGCCTTGAGGCTTCCACGTTGGACGGATTGCTAGCAGCAGCCTTTAGTAGTATTACTGGTGGGGTTTTACTCAACAATTTTTTACTAGATCTAGGGGCTAATCCGATCGAAATTGGCATGGTGGCTTCTTTACCGATGCTGGCAAATCTCTTGCAGCCTTTAGGAGCATTGCTATCCAATCGCACTGACAGCCGTCATTCTTATGGACTCTGGATATTTCTACCAGCACGGCTATTATGGCTGCTACTGCTTTTAGGCATTATTTTTAACGCCGATCACCCCAGTCAACTGGTGTACTTGACCCTGGCTCTAGTATTTAGCTCCAATGTTCTAGGGGGATTGGGTAGTGCTTCGTGGATGAGTTGGCTCGCCGCCCTAGTACCGTCTCGATTGCGCGGCAGATACTATAGCATTCGCCAAGTAGTAAGTAACTTGGCTAGCTTGATCTGCTTGCCTCTTGCGAGTTTGGTGGTGTTGAGATCGACAGAGGGATCGATCGCAGGCTATGGCATGGTCTTGAGCATCGCCATTGTGGCAGGGCTATTTAGCTTGGGATGTCAGCAATTTATGCTGGATATTAATCCTCAAGAAGATCGATCGGAGTATCCTTCCTTCCGCAATGACTTAGTGGCTACCCTGAGCGATCGAAACCTAGGGATTTTTCTGATTTACTATGGTCTGTGGGGATTTGCGATGAATCTCAGTGCGCCATTTTTCAATCTTTATATGCTGGATGATTTAGGCTTGGATGTTACATGGGTGACTTTGTTTAACACCTTGTACACTGGCGCAAATATGTTGATGTTGCTGGTATGGGGACGATCGATCGATCGGTGTGGGAATCGAACTCTATTGCTATTTGCGGGGATCGCGATCGCGGTCATGCCTTTATTTTGGTTACTCACTAATACCGCACCTTTGCAAGCACACTTATTTATCTATTTAGCTTTGTTCCATCTAATTTGGGGTGGAACTTGGAGCGCGATCGATCTCAGCACCAACAATATCCAGATTGGGATTGCGCCTGTGCAGCATCGGGCTACTTTTTTTTCGATCGCTGCTGCAATCACAGGAATTAGCGGGGCTTTAGGCACAACTGTTGGCAGTTTTCTCGCTCAATATGCTCACTATGATGGCTTATGGGGCGTATTTTTTCTGTCATCGATCGGACGTTCGATCGCGCTGATTCCTCTACTATTTGTCACTGAGAAGAGATCGAGATGACTTAGGATTAATCCCATTGGGGTAAGGTGTCGAGTTGAAAATAAGTTGTAGACCTTATACTAATCAAGTGTGCATGAGCAGGCTTTCATCCTACCCCTCCACCATATTTTCAACTTCAAACCAATAGGAAAACGACAGAGATGAATACCCGACTCATCATCAATCCCACTTCTGGCCCTGCCGACAAACCCGATCTGTTAAATGAAATTGTCGATGCTTTGCGAAATCAAGGTCTTGAAGCTGAACTTTGCACGACTTCACCTGATGAAGATGGTGAAGGGCTTGCGGCTGAGGCTGCCAAAGCTGGCGCTGAACTTGTGATTGTAGCGGGAGGCGATGGCACAATTGAAGCCGTAGCACGAGGATTAATGCATACTCAAACTGTGCTAGGCATTATTCCGCTAGGAACACGCAATAACATTGCCGCTAGCTTAGATATTCCCAGTGACTTAGCCCAAGCCATCCAGACGCTAGTAGAGGGAGAGCGTGGTCGGTTTGATATGGGCAAGGCAAACGATCATTACTTTATGGAAGTGGTAGGCGTGGGGCTAGAAGCCACACTCTTTCCTTGGGGAGATGAAGTCAAAGAAGGAATCAAGAAAAATTATTTAGCCGCTTTTAAAAGTTTCTTTTCAGGTATCCAGGCTTTTTTGCAGTTTAAACAGCACCGCTTGGTCTTGCGCTTTGATGGCAAACGGATGCGCCGTTTACGCACCTTGCAAGTCAACATCTGTAACAGTTCTCGCTATGGGGTGCAATTTGCCTTAGCGCCTGACGCAAAAATGAATGATGGCAAGCTGGACGTAATATATATTGATAACCCCTCCAAATGGGATCATATGCGTCACTTCTTTAAAGCTATGCGAGGTGAACGCCTGCCCCATGAACGGCTCAATACTCATCTAGCGGCTAAGATTGAGATTAGAAGCTATCCACCGCTAGAAGTTCACGCAGATGGACAATATCTAGGCATCACCCCAATCACGGTTGAAGTGATTCCAGAAGCTCTTTGGATTTGCGTACCTACGCCCGAGCTATTGGCAAAGTTCGCTGACGCAAGCAATAGTCATAGCTTTACGCAGCAAGCTGACAACGTTTCTACCGATCGACCATCAATCTCAGTTTAAATTCCACCAATTTGAACTAGTCCATACAAGCATGAGGCAAGCCATATGCCGCCAGCGACCCATCCACTCAGGACATCTGTCGGCCAATGCACACCAAAATACACTCGACTAAAGCCCACTCCCAAGGTTAAAAACGCTGCTAATGGGGCAGTAAGCCATAAAGGAATACTCAGAGACTGCGTCAAGATCGCCGCTAACAAACCGTAAAAGGAAATTGCACTCATGGAATGACCGCTGGGATAACTGTAATCCATCGGACGTTTAGAAGATGCCCATAAATCAGGTCTCTTGCGTCGAAACAAAGACTTGAAAATGCCGTTAAGCAGCCATGAACCGCTTAGCCCGATCGCCAAGATCAGAGCTGGAACCGCCTCGTTGCGATAAACCAGAATCCCTACGATCGCAATGAGTATAGGAATAGTAATTTCGCCCTGAGCCATCCAAGTTAGAGCCAGCATATATCGGTCTAGAGTCGGATTAGACCATTCTTTGAGAGTTAACAAGCATGACTTTTCAAAAGGTAACAACCAATCCCATAGAAGGAAACGAGCGATGAAAACACCTAGTGCTAGAACGAGCGTACCCGCCAGCAAACCTGCCAGCAGATAGGGAATAAAAGCAATGAGTGATTGGAACAACCAGTAAAGGCGAGTGCTAATCTGCGCCATCGGTAATCTCCTATTAAGGGCTAACTATAATTTTTGAATATTTTAGGAGGTGATTACCCCAATATTACTGCGCCAACGCATGGCAGATGAAGCCACACAGGAGTTAGCAAATTATCTTTGAACCCTTCGAGTCTTAAACTTGAGGTTCAATGCCAGCAGCGCGAAGCTGGGCGATCAAAATTTCGTTGCGTTGACGTTCTTGGTCAGCACATTCAAAACCAGTGGGCAATAGATTACCTGCTGCATCCCACCAACGCAACCAAGGTAGTTCTAGGTTTTGATAGCGTCCATGCCAAATCCCAATTTCTACGCCTAGATCCTCGATCGAATAGTGACCTCGATCGTTGGCTGGCAAAAGTTCAAACCGATTGGCAACGTGTCGATACATTTCTACACTACCTTTTTTGACCTCATAGATGCCATAAAATGCGGGACGAATCACCTGCTCGTAAACAAAAAACTTGCCTGTCCATGGTGTTCGATCGCGCTCTTCGGAACCATTGCCAGAGACGAATTCTAAAATAATCAGGGGGGCAATAAATTCTTGCCACAGCACATAAGAACGTCGCGGTTCGCCATTTAGGGTGGGCGGAACGTTGGGTACATAAAACCAGTCGGGGGCTTCTGCACCTTTTTCGGGTGGATCGGTCATGCGCCAATAGATTCCAGAGTCTTGCCCGATCGTATATTGTCCGTCGGGATATCTTTGTTGCAGAAAAGGTGTAAGCGAATCTGTAAGCAGAATGCCTTGTGGATGTTCTTGGAAGTTTTTCACAAACGTGCCATCCGATTCGGGTAGTTGTGTGTGGTCGGGTAGCGTTACAGGATGTGTAGAGGGGTCGATAGTAAAAGTCATGACCTTAGCCCTATGTTTAGCTTTAGTATCTCACATCTGGCTATTTAGACGGTTTCTGGCAAAAAATGTACCCATTCCGAAGAGTCCCTAAATCCTCAATTCTGGGGATTTCGATCTCAGACTCCCAGAATTGGGCGCAGGGGGCTAGGTAGATTCTTTAAAGGAATACGAACCCTAGAAGGGTCTGTGGTTGATGGGAACAAGGAATGAGGCAGCCCAAGCGAGAGCAGTCGAAAGTTTCAATCCCTAGAAGGGTTTATGGTTGATGGGAACAGGAACCGAACCCTCGGCAACTCAGACGGAATATTTGTTTCAATCCCTAGAAGGGTTTATGGTTGATGGGAACCACAAAACTAGTAGCGGACTGGGCTGCTTGATTCAGTTTCAATCCCTAGAAGGGTTTATGGTTGATGGGAACATTCAAAGCAATCGAAAAATCTTTGCTTAAACTATTGTTTCAATCCCTAGAAGGGTTTATGGTTGATGGGAACTTCAATCTGGCTACGCTTGGCTTTGTGCATAATTTGTTTCAATCCCTAGAAGGGTTTATGGTTGATGGGAACCCCCGCACTGTAGAACGTCAGTATTTAAAAGATAGCTAGTTTCAATCCCTAGAAGGGTTTATGGTTGATGGGAACTCGCACATTCGATCCGCTAGCCGGGATTTCGCAAGTTTCAATCCCTAGAAGGGTTTATGGTTGATGGGAACTTAGTTTGAGTGCCAAAGGGCAGTTCAAGAAAAAGTTTCAATCCCTAGAAGGGTTTATGGTTGATGGGAACAGCACCCTGTCCGGATGAACCCGAACCGCCCGAACCAGTTTCAATCCCTAGAAGGGTTTATGGTTGATGGGAACTAGGATGTCGTTAGAGTCTGCATTCGTTGCAATTGGGTTTCAATCCCTAGAAGGGTTTATGGTTGATGGGAACTGTGTCATTTCTTGAGCTTAGACAATTCAATCTCAAGTTTCAATCCCTAGAAGGGTTTATGGTTGATGGGAACCGTACTCTTTCAGGCGTTGCAGTAACACCTAAACGTTTCAATCCCTAGAAGGGTTTATGGTTGATGGGAACTCAGGTGTAGCGGTTTTATCGATCGCTAGTTTCTTGTTTCAATCCCTAGAAGGGTTTATGGTTGATGGGAACAGTTCTGGTAGAGTGATTGGATATACCCATCCTTGTTTCAATCCCTAGAAGGGTTTATGGTTGATGGGAACAAAGATCAAATCCTCAAGCTTCAGCAATTTAAAGTTTCAATCCCTAGAAGGGTTTATGGTTGATGGGAACGCCCCTTAACTGCATTAAGGGGCTTTTTTGTATCGTTTCAATCCCTAGAAGGGTTTATGGTTGATGGGAACTGTCATGGTATGAGGATTATGAAGCATCCATATAGATGTTTCAATCCCTAGAAGGGTTTATGGTTGATGGGAACCAGATCGGGGTCGTTGAGTTCGCGCTTCAGCTCCTCGTTTCAATCCCTAGAAGGGTTTATGGTTGATGGGAACTCCCGTCTACCCAAGAAGCCCCAGCAAACCCAAATTCCCGTTTCAATCCCTAGAAGGGTTTATGGTTGATGGGAACTTATGAACTGCATAATTGAAGATGAGCATCGCCGCGTTTCAATCCCTAGAAGGGTTTATGGTTGATGGGAACCATGAAAAGCGATATCGACCGCGCCCGTGGCTTCGTTTCAATCCCTAGAAGGGTTTATGGTTGATGGGAACTAGGAACATCGATATAATCAAGCACATTTAAAACGTTTCAATCCCTAGAAGGGTTTATGGTTGATGGGAACCCGATCCGATTTTCCCCGATCCGCCCCCTATTCCAGTTTCAATCCCTAGAAGGGTTTATGCTTTATGGGAACACTCATCCCATAAAGCTTTAATTAATACCTATGGTGTTTCAATCCCTAGAAGGGTTTATGGTTGATGGGAACTTAATAACACGAACTTCTCGGCTTGTTCTTTGGTCGTTTCAATCCCTAGAAGGGTTTATGGTTGATGGGAACACAAACGAAATTGTCAATCGCGAGAAAGCCAGAGGGTTTCAATCCCTAGAAGGGTTTATGGTTGATGGGAACTGATGGGTTGCCAGTTGCCGCCCCCCAAGAGAATGGTTTCAATCCCTAGAAGGGTTTATGGTTGATGGGAACTTTTCAGCGTGACTTTGGATTTCCGAAAGCTTATGTTTCAATCCCTAGAAGGGTTTATGGTTGATGGGAACAACTGTTTGGAAGACGGTGGCAAAGCTTACAAAAGGTTTCAATCCCTAGAAGGGTTTATGGTTGATGGGAACAAGGGGGGTGATAAATACAATCCTGCAATTCTTGCCGTTTCAATCCCTAGAAGGGTTTATGGTTGATGGGAACCCAAAGTAAAACTCACCTGCGGTTTTGTTTATGCCGTTTCAATCCCTAGAAGGGTTTATGGTTGATGGGAACCTGCATGTCAGGGGCTTGTCTCTTATTCCTATCCGTTTCGATCCCTAGAAGGGTTTATGGTTGATGGGAACCATCGAGATCGAGTGCGGAACTCGCACTGTGAAAGTTTCAATCCCTAGAAGGGTTTATGGTTGATGGGAACGCCAATCCCAACGGGCGACGGGGTTACAGTCATAACGTTTCAATCCCTAGAAGGGTTTATGGTTGATGGGAACTCTAACCCTAAACATAGAACCATGACACAAGCTCAGTTTCAATCCCTAGAAGGGTTTATGGTTGATGGGAACAACTCCCATTCAAAGGGGTGCTAATCAAATGGTAAAGTTTCAATCCCTAGAAGGGTTTATGGTTGATGGGAACCTACACCAAAACATCACGACGCACTAATCTTCTTTGTTTCAATCCCTAGAAGGGTTTATGGTTGATGGGAACGTCTTCTGTAGGGTCTTTTAATGTGTTTTGGGTAGTTTCAATCCCTAGAAGGGTTTATGGTTGATGGGAACCTCAGAAACGGTGTAGTTGTATGGCTGGCTTGCGGTAATGTTTCAATCCCTAGAAGGGTTTATGGTTGATGGGAACTTTATTTTCATTGATTCGATCTCAATCTCTCTATCTGTTTCAATCCCTAGAAGGGTTTATGGTTGATGGGAACGATCATCTCTTACGGGCTAGGCAGCTATGGATATGTTTCAATCCCTAGAAGGGTTTATGGTTGATGGGAACTCACGTTATGCAAATATGCTGTCATTCCAACAGATAGTTTCAATCCCTAGAAGGGTTTATGGTTGATGGGAACAAATCAAGAATCGTCACAGCATCCGACTCGTGGTGTTTCAATCCCTAGAAGGGTTTATGGTTGATGGGAACAACATCGTTTTTTCGCCTTGGTTGGGACTGTTCTGTTTCAATCCCTAGAAGGGTTTATGGTTGATGGGAACCACGGATCGGGGTGAAATTTGTAAGGTTTTGGCGATTTGTTTCAATCCCTAGAAGGGTTTATGGTTGATGGGAACAATTCCTTAGCTTCACACGCAATCAGCAAATAATGGTTTCAATCCCTAGAAGGGTTTATGGTTGATGGGAACCAAATGGGTGTGGAACGAGGGTGTAAGAATGATCGTTTCAATCCCTAGAAGGGTTTATGGTTGATGGGAACTCCTTTCAGCAATCGATCTATTTGGAGAGGAATAGTTTCAATCCCTAGAAGGGTTTATGGTTGATGGGAACTTAAAAGCCTGTCATGCAAAGAAGCGGCAATGAAAGTTTCAATCCCTAGAAGGGTTTATGGTTGATGGGAACCTATCTTGAAAGTATGCCCAATCAGTCGTGTACTGTTTCAATCCCTAGAAGGGTTTATGGTTGATGGGAACGGCATTGCACAATTATTTGCTCGTCGGTTAGATCGGTGTTTCAATCCCTAGAAGGGTTTATGGTTGATGGGAACAGTCGTAATTGGAGCCGTTAACGGCTTCTGTATTAGTTTCAATCCCTAGAAGGGTTTATGGTTGATGGGAACTTTGTTACACCCGATCGGAACTCTGGTAATCCTAGTTTCAATCCCTAGAAGGGTTTATGGTTGATGGGAACGTTTTTTGCTGATCCTTTGTGGCTGTAGTGTTTTCTTTGTTTCAATCCCTAGAAGGGTTTATGGTTGATGGGAACTGCTAGAAAAATTATTGAATCGGCTGAAGATTACAGTTTCAATCCCTAGAAGGGTTTATGGTTGATGGGAACTTGGTGCGCTAACGAACCAATGGGAGGCGTTGAACCGTTTCAATCCCTAGAAGGGTTTATGGTTGATGGGAACTTCGATAATCTACAGATAGGAACTAGTGTTACAGTTGTTTCAATCCCTAGAAGGGTTTATGGTTGATGGGAACCTTTACTGCCTACGGTGGTACACCCGTGTTAAGACGTTTCAATCCCTAGAAGGGTTTATGGTTGATGGGAACTCTTCTGGTTCTTTGGCTCAGCGTTGGGATGGGAGTTTCAATCCCTAGAAGGGTTTATGGTTGATGGGAACTTTGGTATCCATCCCAGATTCGTGCTTCTAGCACGGTTTCAATCCCTAGAAGGGTTTATGGTTGATGGGAACAGGCGAGTTTAGTTGCCAAACGGTTCGCCGTTATGTTTCAATCCCTAGAAGGGTTTATGGTTGATGGGAACCTACGTCTGGTGTCGTGGTTAAGCGCGCAAATACTTTGTTTCAATCCCTAGAAGGGTTTATGGTTGATGGGAACTTTTTTTTTAGGTAACTCAACATGTTTCCAATGACTGTTTCAATCCCTAGAAGGGTTTATGGTTGATGGGAACTTTTGGGAGTCATTAGTTGGTCAAGGTCGGAGCAGTTTCAATCCCTAGAAGGGTTTATGGTTGATGGGAACAGGATAAAAGCTATCGAGAAGTTGGTGAAGTGTTTGGTTTCAATCCCTAGAAGGGTTTATGGTTGATGGGAACCTCCTGTGCGGTTGTGTCTCTATTAAATTACCACCTGTTTCAATCCCTAGAAGGGTTTATGGTTGATGGGAACGGTAGCTGGTCGGTAAGACCAGAGCATATGGGTTATGTTTCAATCCCTAGAAGGGTTTATGGTTGATGGGAACCCACTGCGGATCTATCTTGTGCAGTTGTAAAGCCATATGTTTCAATCCCTAGAAGGGTTTATGGTTGATGGGAACCCAAATTGATCGCATCAATGGCAGTCTGAAAGCTGTTTCAATCCCTAGAAGGGTTTATGGTTGATGGGAACGAACCGATCGACGGATCATTCGCGCCTGTACCCTAGTTTCAATCCCTAGAAGGGTTTATGGTTGATGGGAACCGGAGCCTGTAAATTTATCCTGCTGGTTACATCTGTTTCAATCCCTAGAAGGGTTTATGGTTGATGGGAACCAATTCCTTAACCGCAGAGCGGTAAAGGTTGCTGTTTCAATCCCTAGAAGGGTTTATGGTTGATGGGAACTTTCACATCAATCTTTTCCCTATACTTTTTCATCGTTTCAATCCCTAGAAGGGTTTATGGTTGATGGGAACCAATCAAAGTATTATCCTCCATTGCAATCTCTACTGTTTCAATCCCTAGAAGGGTTTATGGTTGATGGGAACTTGGGATCGAATCAACGTTGCTCAAGACAAACTTGTTTCAATCCCTAGAAGGGTTTATGGTTGATGGGAACCCAAATCTAAACCTGACGAATGGCAAAAGGCATAGTTTCAATCCCTAGAAGGGTTTATGGTTGATGGGAACGTAAACCGTACCAACTCACATAAAAAGCGTTCTGTTTCAATCCCTAGAAGGGTTTATGGTTGATGGGAACAGATGTCAGGGGGTTGAGGTAAGTCTTGATGCTGTTTCAATCCCTAGAAGGGTTTATGGTTGATGGGAACCTATCCTCATAGAACAGGTCGTTAGTGTCTTGGCTGTTTCAATCCCTAGAAGGGTTTATGGTTGATGGGAACCTGGTAGCTTTACTCTCAAATATTCGATGTTCGCTGTTTCAATCCCTAGAAGGGTTTATGGTTGATGGGAACCCAAACCTCTTGCGTTTAACTCGCCTAAGATCCCCGTTTCAATCCCTAGAAGGGTTTATGGTTGATGGGAACTGCGATCGTGCGCATGATCTTTCTATCAGCGAAAGGTTTCAATCCCTAGAAGGGTTTATGGTTGATGGGAACAATAATTCGAGCAAATCAGCAGGTAACTCAGAGTGTTTCAATCCCTAGAAGGGTTTATGGTTGATGGGAACTTACTGAGCATCTAATTAACAAAGCCTTGCAAGATGTTTCAATCCCTAGAAGGGTTTATGGTTGATGGGAACCCCAGAGGCGTTTGTCTCGCAAAGTCAAAGGATCTGTTTCAATCCCTAGAAGGGTTTATGGTTGATGGGAACGCGAATATCCGTACAGCTACGCTCACACTCACAAAGTTTCAATCCCTAGAAGGGTTTATGGTTGATGGGAACTTATTAGAAACCTCCCCCACATACCATCAGAATCTGTTTCAATCCCTAGAAGGGTTTATGGTTGATGGGAACTTTTCCACAATCCACAGAGCGAAGGGTGATGAATCTGTTTCAATCCCTAGAAGGGTTTATGGTTGATGGGAACTCTAAAAGCTTTCATCTGATTTGCGATCAACTTGGTAGTTTCAATCCCTAGAAGGGTTTATGGTTGATGGGAACCTATTCCACTACGGCATCAAAATCCTAGAGGGTTCGTTTCAATCCCTAGAAGGGTTTATGGTTGATGGGAACCTCCATTTAGCCCCGTAAGCGCACCGTAATCGATACCTGTTTCAATCCCTAGAAGGGTTTATGGTTGATGGGAACAACCAATCCAGAGCCTTTTGTGGTTTGTCACATACACGTTTCAATCCCTAGAAGGGTTTATGGTTGATGGGAACAACGACACAATCGTTTTGCCATCAGGTGCAATCGGTTTCAATCCCTAGAAGGGTTTATGGTTGATGGGAACTACACCAACATTAATCGCAGTAAAGCCAACAGCTGTTTCAATCCCTAGAAGGGTTTATGGTTGATGGGAACTTTCATAGTATGATTGAAAGCATAGGGTTAGTTAAAGTTTCAATCCCTAGAAGGGTTTATGGTTGATGGGAACGAGATACAAGCCAGTTAGTCCCGTCTTGCTCTTTGCGGTTTCAATCCCTAGAAGGGTTTATGGTTGATGGGAACCAGCCAGTATTTTTCGCATCGATCGAAGAATGTCTGTTTCAATCCCTAGAAGGGTTTATGGTTGATGGGAACTTGATTGAGCTGCTCTTACGTAAACCCCTGGATCTGTTTCAATCCCTAGAAGGGTTTATGGTTGATGGGAACCGCCTCCCTGTCCCATGGATGTACCTGAGCTTCCATGTTTCAATCCCTAGAAGGGTTTATGGTTGATGGGAACGTCTTGGTCGCTGAATTTCCTGATAGCTGTACCACTTTGGTTTCAATCCCTAGAAGGGTTTATGGTTGATGGGAACTATAGGTAGAGCCATCAGTCACACTGGTGAAAGTGTTTCAATCCCTAGAAGGGTTTATGGTTGATGGGAACGTAGAAGTCACACGGTTTTACTGGATCGTTGAGATGTTTCAATCCCTAGAAGGGTTTATGGTTGATGGGAACGTTAACCAGACTCCAGTATAGATAGCCCGTAATTGCACTAGTTTCAATCCCTAGAAGGGTTTATGGTTGATGGGAACTGGCACTAAACCAACTCCAAACCAATACAAAGCTTGGTTTCAATCCCTAGAAGGGTTTATGGTTGATGGGAACGAAATGCTAGGATTGATATAGTTTTTGGGTGGGTGTTTCAATCCCTAGAAGGGTTTATGGTTGATGGGAACTTGGCACAAAATAGCCTCAGTTGGATTGTCGTGTGATGTTTCAATCCCTAGAAGGGTTTATGGTTGATGGGAACTCGGGGTGAGTTCATGGTATTAGGCAAAGGGGTAGTTTCAATCCCTAGAAGGGTTTATGGTTGATGGGAACTAATTAGATCGTATATTGGTTAAGACAGAACAGAAGTTTCAATCCCTAGAAGGGTTTATGGTTGATGGGAACTCCTATTCAGTGATGAGATCGTTGAGGTTAAAGACGTTTCAATCCCTAGAAGGGTTTATGGTTGATGGGAACGATTACCTGATCGCACATAATGCCCAGTTTGATAGTTTCAATCCCTAGAAGGGTTTATGGTTGATGGGAACGATCTCGTGGAGTCCTGTTAGTTGTTTTGTTGCGGTTTCAATCCCTAGAAGGGTTTATGGTTGATGGGAACCGCGTGCAAGATAAAACAGATCTGGCTTTTGAGTTGTTTCAATCCCTAGAAGGGTTTATGGTTGATGGGAACTGTGACAAATTTGATTGGTATTTGGAGACGATCGGTTTCAATCCCTAGAAGGGTTTATGGTTGATGGGAACAACATAAGACCAGTTTGAGTAGTCGATATCAAGGGACGGTTTCAATCCCTAGAAGGGTTTATGGTTGATGGGAACACGAGAGACAGGCTATCAGTGGATTTACTGGAGCTGTTTCAATCCCTAGAAGGGTTTATGGTTGATGGGAACAAAGTATCGATTATCGAAGATGTTACCGCCGAAATTCTCTCAGTTTCAATCCCTAGAAGGGTTTATGGTTGATGGGAACTAGGATCGGGTTGATGCCAGAGTAGCAATGACCTGTTTCAATCCCTAGAAGGGTTTATGGTTGATGGGAACAACATAGAATTTTCATCCAACCAAAAGATCTCACCGTTTCAATCCCTAGAAGGGTTTATGGTTGATGGGAACCTTGAGTTCGATTTGTGGCACGCCTACCGTTTGGTTTCAATCCCTAGAAGGGTTTATGGTTGATGGGAACCTCTCTCTACACGCTGTGAGCTGCGGCGTGTTGCTCTGTTTCAATCCCTAGAAGGGTTTATGGTTGATGGGAACATCTGCTTAACTTCCTCTTGAGATTTTCTTTCGAGGTTTCAATCCCTAGAAGGGTTTATGGTTGATGGGAACCGCTGATAATTGCTGAATCACTAGTAGAGATCAGTTTCAATCCCTAGAAGGGTTTATGGTTGATGGGAACAGATTACTCAGCCGATGTTTAGGTAGGCAATAAAAGTTTCAATCCCTAGAAGGGTTTATGGTTGATGGGAACCTAAACAAAATCCCAGTCACTCTATTACCCGATCGGTTTCAATCCCTAGAAGGGTTTATGGTTGATGGGAACCTTTTAATAGTTGGATCTGATGCGATTGTTATCCGGTTTCAATCCCTAGAAGGGTTTATGGTTGATGGGAACAAGCCAAGTACGCAGATCCAGACATCTCAGATCTGTTTCAATCCCTAGAAGGGTTTATGGTTGATGGGAACCCCCCCGTACTCCACAAAGCTAAAAGAAGCGTTTGTGAGTTTCAATCCCTAGAAGGGTTTATGGTTGATGGGAACTCACGCTCGAAAATTCTAATCGAGCAGCATCGGCTGTTTCAATCCCTAGAAGGGTTTATGGTTGATGGGAACTGCCAAAGAAAGCACTGGCAATGCTAGGTTAGTTGTTTCAATCCCTAGAAGGGTTTATGGTTGATGGGAACCTATCAATCAAACAGATATAGAGGCAAAACAGATGTTTCAATCCCTAGAAGGGTTTATGGTTGATGGGAACTAATCTCCATCTCAGCAATAACCAGTAAGGGTTTGGTTTCAATCCCTAGAAGGGTTTATGGTTGATGGGAACTTCCAATCAACTAAGTAAAAAGACAAATCGAGGCGTTTCAATCCCTAGAAGGGTTTATGGTTGATGGGAACCGCAAGAAGGTGCGAATGTTTCGATCGTGTATTACGAGTTTCAATCCCTAGAAGGGTTTATGGTTGATGGGAACATCCGTCGATCGGTTCGGATAGTGCCATCTTCATTGTTTCAATCCCTAGAAGGGTTTATGGTTGATGGGAACATACTTGAGTAGCTTACTAGGAGTAAATTAAATGGTTTCAATCCCTAGAAGGGTTTATGGTTGATGGGAACCTCCAAATCCCCCAGCACATCATCCTCACCTTCCAACGTTTCAATCCCTAGAAGGGTTTATGGTTGATGGGAACCGCACTCAACCTGCATGGTCAGCGAATGGGAGCGACTCTGTTTCAATCCCTAGAAGGGTTTATGGTTGATGGGAACACAATGCGAATGGTCAAACGTTCCTTTCTTTTTTAGTTTCAATCCCTAGAAGGGTTTATGGTTGATGGGAACTTGCTATGCCAATGAACCGCAAGCTTTACCCCGATGTTTCAATCCCTAGAAGGGTTTATGGTTGATGGGAACCAACCCGCCCGAACTAATTGATAACCCAGTGGGTAGTTTCAATCCCTAGAAGGGTTTATGGTTGATGGGAACCACCCGAC
>Ga0163149_10003687_pt1 | contig 17274 bp, 10 predicted proteins | sample OliLakLV19MP5G1_FD_148604 | JGI IMG/M metagenome (GOLD analysis project Ga0163149, IMG submission 148604) | Freshwater microbial mat bacterial communities from Lake Vanda, McMurdo Dry Valleys, Antarctica - Oligotrophic Lake LV.19.MP5.G1 | ecosystem: Environmental > Aquatic > Freshwater > Lake >...
AAACATATCCTTGCTATCAATTGAAAAGGGACTTAAAGAATGTGAAAAATGTATTTTAGTTCTTTCTCCAAATTATTTCAATAATCATGGTTGGACAAAAACAGAATTCAATTCAATTATCACAAGAGAAATTATTGAAACTCAAAACTTAATTTTACCAATATGGGTAAATGTTACTCGTAAAGATGAATATGATTATTCTCCATCATTAGCTAATAAAATAGGTGTAAATTGGAATATAGGGATAGATTTAGTTATTGATAAAATTGCTAATGCATTGCAATAAGTAAATCGATATAAAAATAGAAAATACAATCATTCTATCATCTCCTCAACCTACAAATACAGTCCCTTTCTCTGAATATATTCTGCTACTTCTTCTTTAAGTAGACCTGCTGTGGATTTGTGTTGTTTAATGTTTTCTTTTATTTGAGTGGAAGATATTTCCATTAGTGGCGTGTCTATAATTATTGGCATTTCAGAATTGATTGCCAATTTCATAAATATAGAATTGCTTGAGTAGTCCACAAGTGGGCGTTGGGCTATACAAAGTTTAGCGTGATATAATATTTCTTGCCAGTTGTACCAATTATCGAAATGCTCCGCTTGGTCACCACCTATCAATAAATATATTATACTATCTGGGAACTTTGCTTTAAAGTGAAGTATTGTATTAATTGTATATGAAATTCCTTGTTGCTGAATCTCGAAGTCATCTATTTGGAATTTACTATTGTTAGAAATTGCAAGCTTTGCCATAGCAAGTCTATCCTCAGCACTTGCTTGATTCGCTTCATTTTGTCTGAATGGAGAGATGAATGTAGGAATGAAAAAGCATATATCTAGCTCTAATTGCTTGACAAATATGTCTGCAATGGTTGTGTGGGCTATGTGTATGGGGTTGAAAGTACCGCCAAATATTCCGATTTTTTTCATTTAAAGAAGAAAGGGAGATAAACTATCTCCCTTATCCTTAGATTAATTTTCAAAAACTAATGTGTTCGCTGTTTCTTGACGACCGTGAACTACATTCAGTGCTACGAAGTTTCTTGATGATTTTACTTTTGCTTCAAATTCATCACGGAATTTAAGAATAAATCCTCTAATTGGCCAAGCTGCGGCATCGCCCAAGGCACAAATTGTGTTTCCTTCTATATTATCGCAAACAGATAACAATAAGTCTATATCTGCCGTTGATCCATCGCCTTTGTAGATTCTTTTCAATATTTTTTCCATCCAACCGCAACCCTCACGGCAAGGTGTACACTGCCCGCAAGATTCGTGGTGGTAGAAATGTGCAATTCGCAAAGTTACTTTTACTATGTCGGTATCTTCATCCATTACCATCACTCCAGCTGTGCCGATGTGAGTTCCAATTTTCTTCAAGTATTCTTCATCCATCAAAATTCCTTCTATTTCATCGCCACGAAGTGGAGGCATAGAAGAACCACCAGGAATGATTGCTTTAATTTTTTTATTGTTTCGCACGCCACCACAAACATTATAAATCAAGTCTGTTAATGCTATGCCTGTTTCAAGTTCGTAAACACCAGGTTTATTGACATGTCCACTAACTCCATAAAGTAAAGTGCCAGGATGTCCTGGAGCTCCAAGTTTAGAATATGCTTCTGGTCCAATTTTGAAAATAGCTGGAACAGTTGCGATAGTTTCAATGTTGTTTACTGTAGTTGGCATTCCCCATAGACCTACTTGAGCAGGGAATGGTGGTTTGAATCTTGGGTAAGCTCTATCGCCTTCCATTGAATTCATCAACGAAGTTTCTTCGCCACAGATATATGCACCAGCTCCCTTATGAACGAATACTTCAGTAGAGAAGTCAGTGCCGAAAGTTTCTTTCATTTTCGGGCCAACTACTCCAGCTGCATAAGCTTCTTTCACAGCTTCTTCCATAAAGTCCACCCATTTGTGGTATTCGCCACGGATGTAAATATAGCCAGCTTTTAACCCCATTGCATAGTTTGCAATTAAAATACCTTCGATTAACTGATGTGGGTTGTACTCAAAAATTTGTCTATCTTTAAATGAGCCAGGCTCTGATTCATCGCCATTAATAGCCAAATACATTGGTTTATCGCCAGGTTTTGGCATAAAAGACCATTTCAGTCCCGTTGGGAAACATGCACCACCACGACCACGCAAGCCAGAAGCTTTCACCAAATTGGTTACTTCAGTTGGTGTCATAGTAAGCGCTTTCTTAAACATTTCGTATCCGCCGTTTGCCTTATAGACTTCATATTTGCGGAGATTTTCAATTTCTGGTAGTACTAATTTTGGGTTTGTTGCCATTATTATTCAAACGTAATTAATTTTTATTTCTAAAATTAAGAAAATAAATTGAAATTTAATGAGGAAATTACTAATTTCTTCAGTTTTTCAATTATAAATTACTTAATGTTAATTTTAATTTCCCTACTGAATCTGTCATATCAGATAGTTTTTTGCGTTCTGCTTCTATTACTTTTTCGGGAGCTTTTGCCACAAAACCCTCGTTCGATAGTTTGCGAGTGATGCCATCTATCTGCGATTCCAGTCTTTCTAGCTCTTTAGCAATTCTAATTTTCTCAGCTTCCACATCAATTGCATCTTCTGCCAAAAGTATATTCAATTCCACTCCACGAGTTGCCGAGCTAAGCTTTTTGCTGTCTGACTTTTCGTTAAATCTTGTTTCCGATGATTTCACGTTGCTATTGAAAATGACTAAGTTTATTTTCAAAAACTCAACAAAACCAGAATCCTCTGTATTGATTATAAATTCAGTTTTCTGATTTGCTATATTTGCTTGTGCTTTAAGCATTCGGATTTCTTCCGAAATTGTTTGCATTAGCTCGAAATGATTTAGCAAAACAGAATTTGAATTGTCCTTTGTTTTCTGAGGATAGCTTGCCATTGAAATTGACTGATTCAAATCACTTTCAAACAAAATATGCCACAATTCTTCAGTAACGAAAGGCATTGTAGGGTGCAAAAGTTTCAATATGTTTTTATAAACTTCGAGTGATTTTGTGATAGTTGCAACTTTCACTTCTTTTGAAATATTTTGCGATATGTATGTTTTCACCATTTCTACATACTGGTCGCAAAAGTCTTTCCAAATGAACTCATAAAGTGTTTTGGAATACTCGTTTACATTGAAATTATCCAAAGCAGTGTTGATTTTATCAATAGCATCGCTAAGTTTAATTTCAATCCATTCGTTCACATCGTCGAATGAATTTTCAATTACATTTTCATTATTTGCTTCTTCTGCTTCGATTGCTTCTTTTCGCATATTCAAAAAGCGACCAGCATTCCAAACTTTATTTAGGAAGTTACGCCCAATTTCCATTGATGGAATATCCTGAGTTTCCACATTGATGTCCATTCGAACATCTAAACCGAGTGGAGCAAGATAAATCATAGTGAAGCGAGTAGCATCGGCACCGTATTTATCAATAATATTAAGTGGGTCTGGCGAATTACCAAGAGATTTAGATAATTTTCTGCCAGAAGCATCACGAATCATAGATGTGAAATACACATTTTTGAAAGGAATCACTTTTGCAATTTCTTCTGTAGCAATAATCATTCGTGCCACCCAGAAGAAAATAATATCAGGACCAGTTACCAATAAATCAGTCGGTAAAAATGCTTTCACTTCTTGTGAATTCAATGTTTCTTCCGAACCGTCCCAACCCATAGTTGTCATTGGCCATAGCCAAGAAGAAAACCAAGTGTCCAAAACATCGTTATCTTGATTTAATTCAATTTCATTGCCAATATTTAGTTTTTGTCTTGCTTCTGCTTCTGAACGAGCTGCTGTAAACTGACCATCGGTAGTATAATAAACTGGTATGCGATGTCCCCACCAAAGTTGACGAGAAATGCACCAATCTTTAATGTTTTTCATCCAATGTGAATAAGTTTTTGTCCAATGGTTTGGATAGAATTTAATCTCTCCATTTTCAACAACTTCAGTAGCTTTTGCTGTTAGTTTTTCCATAGAAACAAACCACTGATCCGATAGATATGGCTCAATTGGTTCGCCACCACGTTGAGAATAGCCAACATTGTGAGTATAGGCTTCAATTTTTTCGATTAAGCCAGCTTCTTGCAATTTGCCAACCATTAGTTTGCGGGCTGCAAATCGCTCAACTCCATTGAAATCGCCAGTAAGTTCATTTAAAGTGCCATCTGGATTGATTGTGTTAATCATTTCAAGATTATGGCGTTTGCCAAGCTCAAAGTCATTTGGGTCGTGGGCTGGAGTAATCTTTACACAGCCAGTACCAAAGCCAATCTCTGCATAATCATCTGCTACAATTGGCACAGCTCTGCCGACCAATGGAACAATTACTTGTTTGCCAATTAAGTGCTTATAGCGTTCATCGTTTGGATTGACAGCCACAGCCACATCGCCATAGATAGTTTCTGGGCGAACTGTAGCCACTTGCAAATAATCACTACTATCAGCGAAATAGTACCTCATAGTATAAAGATGCTCATTGACTTGGCGGAATTCAACTTCTTCATCGGAAAGGGCAGTTTGAGCATCTGGCGACCAATTAATAATACGTTTCCCTTTATAGATTAACCCTGCATCGAAAAGCCGAACGAAGATTTCCGTAACTGATTTGGAAGCCGATTCATCCATTGTGAAAAGAGTTTTATCCCAATCGCAAGAAACACCAATAGACTCTAATTGATTTAGAATAATATTGCCATACTGCTCTTTCCAACCCCAAACTCTTTCAAGGAATTTTTCTCTGCCCAAATCGTATCTTGTAAGGTTTTCCTTAGCTTTAATTTCTTTTTCTACTCGAGATTGAGTAGCAATTCCAGCATGGTCAAGCCCTGGATACCAACAAACTTCATAGCCATTCATTCGTTTCCAACGGATATAAATATCCTGCAAAGTATGATTCAGCACGTGCCCGAAATGCAGAATACCAGTAACGTTTGGTGGTGGCATCAGGATAGAATATTTAGGTTTTTCGGAAGTATTATCCGAGCTAAACAACTTATTTTCTTTCCAACGAGAATACCAAAGGGTCTCGTTGGTTTTAGGGTCAAAATTCTTAGGGAAGTCAATCATTTTCTTTTTTTTTACATTAGAATAATACACAATTTACGGAAAAAAGGGGAGAAAATTAATCTGGCATATTGCCACTTGGAAGTGGGGCTTTTTGTGTTTTAAGTTTACTTATTAAAACTTCAACTTCCGATGACAATCTTTTCAATTTAGAATTTGCTTCTGTGTATAGTTCATTCGCTATTTTCAATTGATTGCGAGATGTTTGTGTTGGCTCTGCAAATGATTCCCAGAAACTCCAAAGTACATTGTCTAATCTTTCTCTAACGGCTGGAGTTTGATTTGCACTGCGGCTTCCTTTGCTATTATCACCATTCAACACAATGTTCACATCTTCAAGTTCTCTCATTGTTCTGTATGTATTGTCAAGTAATTTTTCGTTATCGGCAACTGGACTTGATAGTATTGATTTCACAAGAATAGTTGTTTTCTCTTTTAGGTCATTCAGAACAGAATTTGTCAAACCAAATTTGCGTCTAAATTCCATTGCTTCTTGTTGGAATGAAATCATAGCAACTTTATCTTTAGCTGGTAAAGTAGTATTATTTAAGCTTTTCACAACAAATTTTTGTGGCTCTGCTATTTGAGTTCGCACTCCATCAACTACTTTTGAAATTGACACATAGTATGTACCCGGAATAATTAATATCCCATTATTTTTATTTATGTCGGTAGTTTTTGCTATTGGGTCTGTGTCGCTATATCTCAAATTCCAAACTAATCTGTTAGTTCCTTTGGAAGGTGTAGTGGTTAAATTGCGAACTACACTCCCTTTATCGTCTGCGATAGTGAAAATAAGCATTGGTTTTTGTTCCAAATCTTCTTCTCTCATTTCATCAAAAGTTGGATAGTATGGATTGCCTGATTTATCCATTTGTTCTTTCGATTTTTTCTTGCGTAAATCTTTTTTAGTTTGATAAGTGTCATTCAAATTGTATGTGAAAACAGCACCAAATGGGTGATTTTCAGCACGATAGAAATCTTCGCCTAAACTTTTGCGACCCCAAGATTCATCTTCTCTATAAATCCAAGAGTCTTTGATAGGGAAAATGAAAGCTTCTTTATCCATATTTTCTTTGGTGATATTGCGAAGTGGAGTGTAATCATCTAAAATATAGAAACCTCTTCCAAATGTTGCAATTGCAATATCATTTTCACGGCGTTGAATATCAATATCTTTCACTGGAGTAGAAGGCAGACCATTATCTAATTTATACCAAATTGCACCACCATCTATAGTGAAATAAAAACCGAATTCAGTTCCGCAAAAGAGTAAGTTCTTTTCAATTCCATCTTCAGCAATAGTATAGACAGCACCATCAATTGGTAAGTTCGATGCAATTGATGTCCAAGTTTTTCCTTTGTCGTTGCTTTTAAGAACATAAGGTTTGTAGTCACCCATTTTATGATTGTCGAATGTAATATAAACAACATTCTCATCGTTTCTTGAAGCTTGTATATCGGATACATAAGTTGATTCTGGTACACCTGGGAATTTTTCTACTTTGTTCCAAGTCTGACCATCGTTTTCTGATATTTGAAGTAAACCATCGTCAGTACCAACATAAAGCAAACCTGCTTTAATTGGAGATTCATCTAATGCAATAATATTTCCATAAAGTGAAGTTGAAGCATTTTTTGCGATTGCTTCTGGTTCCCAAATTTTATCCATCACTTTAAGTTCATCTCTATTAATTTGGCGAGTCAAATCACCACTAATTTTAGTCCAAGAGTTTCCTCTGTCGTCCGATTTGAATAATTTGTTTGCAGCAAAGTAAAGTCTTGTATTGCTGTGAGGAGATATAATCACAGGGGAGTCCCAATTCCAACGAAGTTCTTCGCCTTTATCTGCTTGAGGTTGAATCATTGTCATCTCGCCAGAGCGTTTGTCGTAGCGAACCAAAACTCCATATTGTGGTTCTGAATATACAATATTAGGATCTTTTGGGTCAACAACAGTTTTAAAACCATCGCCACCAACTGTATATAGCCAATCTTGGTTCATAATTCCGAAAGCATTTTTAGTTCTGCTAGGGCCACCTAAAGTATTGTTATCTTGAGTGCCACCATAAACCCAATAAAAAGGTTCTGTGTTGTCAACAGTTACTCTATAGAATTGTGTTATTGGTAAATTATTGAAGAATTTCCAAGTAGCTGAATTATCCCAAGTTTCATAAAGTCCGCCATCGCAACCAATCATAAAGTGTTTGCTGTTTTTTGGATCAATCCAAACTGCGTGGTCATCAACGTGCTTTTCTTTAATCCCAACGTTAGAGAAAGTAACTCCTCCATCACGAGAAACTTGAGTGTAAGTAGAAACAGAATAAATTGTATTTTCGTTTGATGGGTCAATAAATAACTCTTGATAGTATTGAGCTGAACCAGTAGCTATATTATTGGTCTTATTCCAAGATGCACCTCTATCGTTGGTTTTATATAGTCCTGCTTTGCCATCGTTTGCTTCAATTAAAGCATATACAATATCAGGATTCGACTCTGGCATTGCCAAACCAATTCTGCCCAAATCGCCAGCTGGAAGTCCGCCTGCAAGTTTTTGCCAAGTTTCGCCACCGTTTGTTGTTTTATGTACTGCAGCTTCAGGACCACCATTAATTAAAGTCCATACGTGTCTTCTTCTTTGGTAGCTAGCAGCATAAATTACATTTTGATTTCTTGGATCTACTACGAAATCTGTAACTCCAGTATTATCGGATATTTTAAGGATTTGTTTCCAAGTTTCTCCGCCATCGGTAGTTTTATATAAACCACGCTCGCCACCTGGATTCCAAAGTGGACCTTGGCAAGCAACAATTACTGTATTTGGGTTTTTAGAATCAACATAGATTTTACCAATATGTTCTGATGTTTTCAAACCCATATTTTTCCATGTTTTACCGCCATCTTGGCTTTTATAGATTCCATCGCCATAAGAAACAGCACGTTGGCTATTGTTTTCGCCAGAGCCAACCCATACAGTGTTTGTATTTGTTGGGTCTATTGTGATACAGCCAATTGAAAATGATTTCTGACCATCGAAGATTGGTTGGAAAGAAGTTCCGTGGTTCGATGTTTTCCAAACTCCCCCGCCAGCAGTTGCTATGTAAAATTCATCTTGATTCTGTGGATTCACCGCTATGTCTAAAATCCTGCCAGAAGCGGTGGAAGGGCCTATATTTCTGAACTTAAAACCTTTGCTAACTGTTTCACTTGCAGTAGCTTGTGTGGGCTTAGTTTCTTCTTTTGCCATTAGCAAATGCGAGAATGCAGATGCTAAGAAAAAAGTGAAAAGTAAATTATTTTTCATTAAATTCCTTTTTTTTGTAATTTTTGAGATTTATATTCATTATTTTATTTGCTGATAAAGTTAACTTTGCAAAATATTTGGAAAAATTTTGTTTTATACACGGAAAATACTGATTTTATTTTTAATTGTGTTGTTGAATACTCACAATACTTTTTCACAAAATGATTTTTATTACGGAATTAGTGGTGGAAAAAGTTTCATCAATAATGTGGCAACTATAAGAGTTATTCCACAAGCCAATGACTGTGGACTTTTCGAAAGTGGTAAATCTAGTGGATATTACTTTGAAGGAACTCTTGGTAAAAATTTAATTAGCAATTTTCTCGATGTGGATTTGCGATTGAATTATGAATCTCGCCCTATGTATTTATCTACAGAAATTAGCTCTTACTTAGTTTATAATGTGAATTCGAAAGATTATGAACCATTGGTTCAGAAACACGAATTCTCGGCAGATTTGCAATATGTGAGTTTGAATTTGGGTGCTTTGATTTCGCCAATTCCCGATGTCCCGCTTAAATTCCGAGTTGGATTTGAAGTGGGAGAGCCACTTATTTCTGCTAAGTACGACAATAAGCAAACTATCACAGCACCAAATGGCTATCTTTACCCTGGAGATAAAAAGAGCAGATTCGTAGAAAATGGCAATTTGCAAACTCAGACTTCAATTGCAGCACTTGGTTCAGTTAGTTATTATCAGAGAATTACTAGCGATTTTGAAATTGTGCCAGAAGTAGCTTATCGTTATCATTTGAATTCTGTCACTAAGAATTTGAATTGGTTTGCCGATTTGCTAAGAGTTGGAATAGGAATTCATTATAATCCAGAATTTCTTATTCCAGCACCACAAGATGAGCCTAAAAAAGAACAACCAGTTATAGCAGCTGTGCCACCTCCACCACCGCCTGCTCCGAATAATTACGTGGAAAATATTAAAGCAGAGAATTTGGAAATTACTGAAACTATAGTTACTCAAACATATCCACTTTTGCCTTATATTTTCTTCGATAGTGCTTCGGCAGTTATAAAACCGCAATATAATAACGATGTGAACAGAGTTAGCTTCAATGAGAATGCTTTGCCAAAGTCCACATTGGGAATTTATAAATTTATTCTCGATGTGATTGGAAGTCGTCTTTACAAATCTCCAAATTCTAAGTTAGAAATACAGGGCGTAACAGATGGTCAGGAGCTTGCCGATAAGGACGATAGATTGAAATTGGCACAAGATAGGGCAAGCACTATTTCGCAATATTTAATTAAAAAATGGGGAATTAAACCAACCCAATTAATTGTGAAAAGCAAAGATGTGCCAAGCAAACAAACTAGTATTTCTTATATAGAGGGGTTTGAAGAGAACCGAAGGGTGGAACTTAATGCAAACAATCCAGATATATTGAAACCAGTTTATCACTCCAAATTTTTGGAATTCAAAGGCAATAAAGAAAAGCTAACAATAAAAATAGAAAAAAACGAAAACTTCCGCCCTTCGGCTTGGGAACTTTATTTATTTGCTGATAATATGCCAATATTTTTAGAGACTGGCTCTGGTGCAGTACCTGAAAATATGGAGATTGAGCTTAGCCAAGAAATGTTAAATAAGTTATCTAATAATAGTGGTAAGGATTTATTTGCTGAGTTGAAAGTTGATGTTGTGAATACACCAACTGAAAAACACATAGGTAGATTTAAAGTAACTACGAACAAAAATAAATTTGAAGTAGGACGATTGAACTTAATTGTTTTTGATTTCGATAAAGCAGATATAACTCCACAAAACCAACAAATGCTTAAAGATTTTTTAACAATTGCTATTTCGCCAAGCTCTATAACAAAAGTAACTGGCTCTACCGACAAATTGGGCAATGAAGACCACAATGTGGATCTTTCCAATAGAAGAGCAGAAGCTGTGCGAGATTTTATTTTGAACTTAAATCCAGAATTCAAATTTAGCGATGTGCAGGGAATTGGTTCTTCGAAATTAAACTATGACAATGCTACACCTGAGGGCAGATTTTATTGCAGAACAGTGCTTATAGAAGTGCAAACTCCTATTGGAGATAAATAAGCTATTTAATGAATTTAGTTTAATTATGTTACAAAATAATTAAAAAACAATTTTCCATTTCAAATACTCTTTCTTATATTGCGAAGTATAACTAATTGGTTTTTATAGAAATGGAAAATATTCAATCTGCTCCAGAAAGATCTCAATTAAGCTTGTGGGTGCAAGCGGTTCGACCATTCTCTTTTACAGCCTCCTTAATCCCAATTTTGCTAGGTATGGCATTGGCTATTTTAGAGCCAAATGCTCGAATACTTTGGGGTTTATTTCCAATTGTTGTGATTGGCGGGATACTTTTGCAAGCAGGAACTAATTTAGTTTCTGAATACTACGATTTGCACAAGGGAGTGGACAGAATAGAAACTCTTGGCTCAAGCAGAGTGTTAGTGGAAAAACTAATTGACCCTCGAAGTGTTTTAAAAGCTGGATTATATTGTTTTGCTACCGCATTCTTGCTAGGTTTAATTTTAGTAGAATTTCGTGGAGTACCTATATTTATTCTAGGTATAATTGGTATTTTAGGTGGAATGTTCTATACCGGCAAACCAGTTGGATATAAATATTTGGCATTGGGAGACATTTTTGTGTTTTTCTTAATGGGGCCGCTTATGGTGATTGGTAGTTATTTCTCATTGACAGGGCTTTTTAGTTGGAAGATATTTCAAATATCAATTCCAATAGGTTTATTAGTAACTGCTATTATGCACGCAAACAACATTAGAGACATTAAACACGATTCACTTGCGAATGTGAGAACTATAGCAAGCGTGGTAGGGATTAAAACAGCTAAAATTTATTATTACGCATTGAAATTATGTGCATTTGCTTCTATTTTAGTACTTTATGTAATAGGCACACTTGAAGTATGGTCGCTAATAGTATTTATTTCAATCATACCAGCTATTGCCAATATGAAAGAAATATCGAAAGCAGAGGTAGCTAACCCAGAAAAAGTAATGATTATTGATGTGAAAACTGCCCAACACCACATGCTCTTCGGTTTATTACTGATAGTAGGTTTGATATTGTCGAAGTTTTTTTAAAGTGGATGGGTGTTAAATTTGCTTGAAGTAGTTGCAAAAATATGACTAAATCAACTTAATCCTATTTTTTTTGAAACAAAATAAACTTTTTTCTTGTATATGAAAATAGTTCTTGCATTTTATTTTCGGATTACCAACATTTTTTAAAAATAACTAAAGAGGTAACGGTAAATGTTACAGATTAAAAATATCAAAATAATAGCAATGCTTATTTTAAGCATTGCTATTTTGGATTCTTGTAGTAAAGACTCATCAGTTGCTCCAAGTAAATCAAGAAAGGAAATGATAAGTGGTGTTTGGTTATTAGATTCTTCTTTATCTCCAAATTCAAAAGGATATGAACCTCCACCAAATGGAAAATATGAATTAACATTAGCTGCTGATGGTAATTTCAATACGAAAGACGACAAGAAAATTGCCTTGAGAATTGGAACGTGGAAATTAAGAGATAATGATGCCAATGTTCAACTTACAATTATTAATTCTGTAAATACTTTTTATTCTATCATGAATATTGCTAAAATTACAGATACAAATATGAAACTTGAATATACTGATGGGGGTTACTTATTCATTGATTACTACACAAAAATTAAATAATAATTATACAATAAATTAAACAAGCCCTAAAAAATAAAGTTTAGGGCTTTATTTATTTGTAATCATCTTTCAATCTCACAGCATCAGAACCATAACGCCAGCTACACCTTCCACTAATTCTATGTTGTTAGAAACTTGTAAATTCAGAAAATTCAAAAAAAATGTATAATAAATACTGATTATATATAAGTTGTATATAATCAGTATTTGCTTTCAATATATTGAACGTAATTAGTTTCTATGATTTCTCACTGGTAAGCAATAATTACCACTATTCTTGGCTTAACCTATAAGGTAATTTAATTGTAAAGTCAAGATAAGCTACACATTATTATGTTTACTTAGGTGTATTTACTCAATAAATTATTGATGAATAATATTATTTGAGATGAAATCACATTGAAGAAAACAGCAAGAAAGAACAACAATAATGGCAGGTAAATTGCAAAAAATAGCTAGAATTATGTAACGTGATTGCTTATGAATAGAGTATATTGTTTTAATTAATCATGGACAAAAAATAAAAGATGATAAACAAAACACAATTAGAAAAATTAGCAGCGGAGAAAAACACTCCTTGCGTAAGTATTTCATTAAATACACACAGAACATTCCCTCAAAATGCACAAGACGATTTAGTGCTTAAAAATCTACTTAAAGAAGCAGAAGATAGAGTTATAGAGGAGTATGGTAAAAAGACAACACACGATTTATTGGAAAAGATTACGAAAGCATCAAGTGAAATAGATAAAAATTATAACTTAGATAGTTTACATATCTTTATTTCTAATGACACTTTTGAAATTATAAAATCTGAGTTGCCTGTAACTACAAACAAGGTTTATATTTCAGAAAAATTTGCATTAAGACCAATTATTAAGGAATATAACAGAATTGAAGAATATCTGATACTGCTTTTATCTCAAGGTGGTGTAAAACTATACAATGCAATTAATGGTAGCATAACAAATGAAATTAGAAATGAAGATTTTCCATTTAGTGAAATGTTACGCTCTGTGTCTGAGCCTGAAAAGCTAACCGATTCAAAGCTTTTAGATAACATTGTGCGTGATTATTTGCATAAAGTGGATAAAGCAATTGTGAAAATTCACAATCTTTTGAATTTGCAATGTATAGTAATTTGCACTGGGGACAATTATAGCAGACTATTACAAGTTGCTTCCAAACCAAGTATATATTTTGGTTATGCTCCACTTGACTATAACCATAGTAAAACAGATGACATTTCTAAAATTAGTTGGGAAATTATCAAAGAAATGCAACATAAAAGAAGAGCAGATGCAATCAATGAAATGTTAGAGGCTGTAGGCAAAGGGAATGTATATACTGATTTACAAGAAATTTATACTTCAGCAATCGACGGCAATGGCGATTTACTAATTATTCACGAAGAATTTTCTCAACCCGTTTTAATGACTGGTGAAAGAACCTTTGATTTGATTACCGATCCCACTTTAACAAATGCAATAGACGATATTACAAGTAATATTGTTTGGGAAGTATTATCCAAAAAAGGTAGAGTTGTATTTACCTCACAGGATAAAATTAAAGAACTTGGCAATATTGTTCTTAAAGCAAGATACTAATAAAACATAATTATTTGCGGTGATTGCTGCAAATTTATATTAAGTTAGTAATGGCAACATCACAAATCTGCTAAACACTTGTTTGTGTTATTAACTAATTGAATTTACAGCATCACAACCGTAACTCCAGCCCCACCTTCCACTAATTCTCCATCACGGAAGTTTATTGATTGGTGGTGGTATCTTAAGTAGTTTTGAATTGCCACTCGCAAAGCTCCAGTACCTTTGCCGTGAACTATCGTAAGCATTGGGACATTGCCAAGAATAGCTTCATTTATGAAATTATCTATTAGCTGGATTGATTCTTCAGCTCTCATTCCACGAATGTCTATTCGGCTGGCTGCATCGAATTTAATATTATTGCTTGCTTCTTTTTGAGCTACTTTTTTAACTATTTTCTCAGGTGCTGAGTAAACTAATTTACTTAATTTTACTTTGAATTTAAGCCCATTAAATTCTACTTGAGCAGTCTTGGAAGCATTATCTATTTCAATTATAACCCCTATAGAAGAACTATCGTCCATAGTAACTGAATCGCCAATTTCGAGTTTTTCTTTCTTTAATTTCTGTTCAGATTTTGGTAAAGCATCTTCGATTTCTTGCACTTGTGCTTCTATTGAAGATTTCTCAGTTTCAAATTCTTTCCTTATGTCCGATACTGTTCTTTTTTCTTCTTTTATTTCTCGAATAGTATTTTCAATTAATTTATTCGCATTTTTTACTATGTCGAGTGCTTCTACTTTTGCTTTATCTACAAATTCTTTGCGTTTCTCTTTTATTTCCGCAAGTTTATTTTCATATTCTTTTTTATTTCGTTCCGCCTCCAATTTTAATCTATCTAATTCAAGTTTGCTTTCCTGAGCTTCATTGCGGAATTTAGTAAGTTGTTTGATAGATTCTTCAATTTCGTTGGACTTGTCGCCAATATATCCATTGGCTCTTTGCAATACATTTGCAGGCAGTCCCACACTTTTCGCCAAATGGAATGCATAAGAATTACCAGGCACACCAGCTAAAAATTTATAGCTTGGTTTTAAGTTTTTCTCATCGAATTCAAGAGAAGCATTTTCTATTTTACTATTATTCAAAGCATAAGTTTTAAGTGATGATTGATGGGTAGTAATAATAAAAAATAACTTATACTCTAGGAATGTATCCATTATGCCAGCAGCCAATGCAGATCCTTCGCCTGGGTCGGTGCCAGAGCAAATTTCGTCCACAAGCACCAAAGTATTACTATCGGAATTAGATAGTATGTTTTTTAATTGATTAATTTGCGAGCTGAAAGTAGATAAATTATTTTCGATAGATTGGTGGTCGCCAATTGAAGAAAAAATATTGAGTAATCGGCTACTGCAAAAGCCAAGTGGAAAAAGTCCACTCAAAGCCAAAGCCAAATTTAATCCTACACTTTTAAGAGCAACGGTTTTCCCACCTGCATTTGGGCCAGAAATTAATACACCATATTTATCTTTGCCAAATGCCAAAGTAATTGGCATCACTTTCTTTCTTCCCAAGGAATGTACAAGGATTGGATGATAAACTTTTTCAAGTTGTAATTCTTCATTCACACCTATTTTGGGTTTTACACCACCAAACTCTAAAGCATATTTAGCTTTACCAAAAACAGATTCAATATGAGCAGCAATTTCAATTGCTTCAAGAAATCGCTCTGCTTCATCGCCAACTTCCTGAGTTAAACTAGTGAGTATGCGATGCACTTCTCTCAATTCTTCGTTTTGCAATATTGAGAGATTGTTGTTCATTTCAATTATTTCAGTTGGCTCAATATAAACTGTAGAGCCAGTATTTGAAATCCCGTGGATTATCCCAGAAATTTTACGTTTGTTCGATGCTTTAATTGGCAACACAAAACGACCCTCACGCATTGACACAAAGTCATCTTGGGCGTAATCGTCTTCTACATTTTGTTTAAGAATTTTTTCCAAACGCAAACGCAAACGTCCTCCGTGTTCACGAATTTCTCTACGAATGCGAGCTAATTCTTTTGAAGCTGAATCTTTAACTTCGCCCGAATAATCAATTGCATCTTCAATATGCTTTTCTAATATTCTGTTGTCGTGAAGATTTTGAGCTATCGAATAAATATACTTATAGACTTCTCTTTTCTGTACAAAAAATGATTTTAACAAACGAAAAATTCTAATTGAATCCTTTACATTTAGTAACTCGCCAGTGTTCATTGTCGCATTTTGGATTTTACTTTTATGGAGTTTAGTCCTAATGTCAGTCAATCCATCGAAGTTAATTGGTTCCTCTTGAGTAATCACTCGAATAGTTTCATCAATTAAGCTATGTTCTTGATTTAGCCATTCATAGCTATCGGAAATAGTAGATTGGAGAATAAGCGTTTTGCCCAAATCAGTATGGCAGAAAGCAGCCACTTTATCCAAAACTGTATAAAATTCTAGCTCTTTTAGAGATTCTAATTGTAGTTGTTCTTTAGAAAGTTCGTTTTTAATCATAAGGGAATTAACCAATACCTAGCATTTCTTTCACAATTTTTTGAATTAAGTTGCCATCGGCTTTGCCAGCCAATTCTTTCATAGTTGGACCCATCACTTTTCCTAAAGCTGAAGGACCGCTTACTCCAGCAGCTTCCATATTTTTCTTGACAACTTCTTTGATTTCGTCCTCAGTCAATTGTTTTGGCATATATTCCATAATAATAGCCAATTCAGTTTTCTCTTTGTCAGCTTCTACTTGTCTGCCAGCATTTTGGTAAATTTCGATAGAATCCTTTCTTTTTTTGGCAAGTGAATTTAGAAGCTTGATTTCATCTGCATCTTCCATATCTCTGCCAATACCGCTTTTGTTGAATTCGAGTATAGCAGCACGAATAGAGCGAAGAGTTTCCAAACGTAATTTTTCGCCAGCTTTCATCGCTGTTTTCACATCATCACTGATTAATTGCTCTAAAGCCATTTTAATTTCCTTGGATTAATTTAACAAATAAACACGAAATTAAGCATTTTTATTGGGTACTTGTTAGATTCTTGAAATATTATTTTAAATTAAATTTGTAACAAACTATAGATAATATCTTTTAGAATTCATTTTGTCAAAATTGATGGAATAGTATTGAAATAAAGAGAGTTAAGTGTAGAAATTAGAAAAAAAAATATAAAAGTTATTGAAATTATTTTGTTAATTTGGATTAAACAAACAAAACAAAAAAGAACAAATGAAGAATTATTTAAACTCAATATTATTGATTGGCAGTCTTAATATTAACGTTGGGCTTAACATCGTGTTAAAAAGCAACTGAGCCTATTACCAGTGCTAAAACTCAATCTTCGGTAGATAATGCTATGATAGATGGGGAATTTTCAGTAATATTCTCAATGGCAAGTTCGCAAGGCGATGTAACAAATAGTAGTGAAGCTGAAAAAAAAGTAAATGGAATAGCTGGAAATAAAGATAAATCGGACTTATTGCCAAGCTGTGCAACTGTAACTATAGATTCAATAGCCAAAGAAATTATGATTGATTTCGGAAGTCAAAATTGCCTTTGTAATGATGGACTTTATCGCCGAGGCAAAATT